>Ga0134125_10010828_pt1 | contig 10237 bp, 10 predicted proteins | sample KB31751_FD_96464 | JGI IMG/M metagenome (GOLD analysis project Ga0134125, IMG submission 96464) | Terrestrial soil microbial communities with excess Nitrogen fertilizer from Kellogg Biological Station, Michigan, USA - KB3-175-1 | ecosystem: Environmental > Terrestrial > Soil > Unclassified ... | reverse complement strand
GGATTGAGCGTCATGTTGGAGAACAGCATGTTGTCCATCTGCGTCACCGTGCGCGTGTAGCGGTGCTCGGTGGTCTTGCCGACCTCGAAATCCTCGAAAAAGAGGCCGCCGCGCTTGTGCCGCATCGCCGTGTCCGTCATCGCTCGTCTCCTCTCGCGGCCCCGCCGGGGAGGCCGTTAACCGCTCGTTTACCATAATCGCCCAAGGTCTTTAGGGCTGTTGGTAGCCGACCTCAAGCAACAATCAGCGCGCAAAGGCCAGCCGGGCCGGGGCAAAGTCAATGGCCGTTCTGAATGTGAGCGCAAGCCCGCCGCAGATCGCGGGCGCGATCCGTCAGGCGGCGGCGACCACCGGCACGAGCTTCGAGTACCTGCTCACCACCGCGCAGATCGAATCGAAGCTCAACCCCGGGGCGCAGGCGCCGACGTCGTCGGCCGGCGGCCTCTACCAGTTCATCGACCAGACCTGGCTCGCCACCGTGAAGAACGAGGGGGCAGCGTTCGGCCTCGGCCGCTACGCGCAGGCGATCGTGCAGGGGCCGGACGGGCGCTTCGACGTGCCGAATCCCGCGGCGCGCACGGCGATCATGGGCCTGCGCAACAATCCGCAGGTCAGCGCCATGATGGCGGGCGCCTTCACCCGCAACAACGCCTCGCAGCTCGCGGCGAGTTTGGGCCGCAAGCCGAGTGAGGCCGAGCTTTACGTCGCGCATTTCCTCGGCGCCGAGGGCGCGGGCCGGCTGATCGCCGCCGCCACCAGCCATCCGCGCGCCGACGCCGCCGCGATGTTCCCGCAGGCCGCCGCCGCCAACCGCGCGATCTTTTACGATGGGGGCGGCCAGCCGCGCAGCGCGTCGCAGGTCTTAAGCCGCCTGACCGGCCGCTTCGATCTGGCGCGCTCGCTCGCCTTCGCCCCGCCCGGCACGCAGGGCACGCCCGATCCCGCCGGCATGACGCAGGCCTTCGCCGCGGCCAATGCGCCACCGGCCGCGCCGGACAACCGGCCGCTGTTTGAATCGATCTTCACCGACCGGGTCGGCTTTGCCGTCGCGCCCGGTGTTTCCAGCCTGTGGTCGCCGGCGGGAGCCGCCGCCCCGGCCGGCTCGGCCACCCCGGCCGCCGATCGCCCGCTCGATCTGTTCACCGACGGCAAGCCCAATCTGCGCGGCATGTTCGGCGCCAGCTGAACGCCGGCCCTTGATTTTGCAGGGCTTTCGCGGCCGCCGTGCTTAATGCCGGCTCAAGAACCATGGTGAACGGTTTGTTAGTGCTCCGGCGCTAGCTTGGAGTCCGGTCGCCAGTGCGGGCGGTCTGTTTGTCGCGTCGGGTGTCATGATTGTCCGTCAGTTCCTTCAGTGGGTCCGCGCCGCCCGTCCGGGCGAGCGCGCCGAAGCGACCTCCGCGCTGGCGCGCGCCTATCTCCATTCCGATCTCTCGCCCGACGATCTCGCCGCCGCCGAAGGCGCGATGATCATGCTGCTCGACGATCCCTCGCCGCTGGTCCGGCAGGCGATGTCGGAGGTCTTCGCCTCGTCGCAGAAGGCGCCCCCGGTCGTGGTGCGCGCGCTCGCGGCCGACCAGTTCGAGGTGGCGCAGCCGCTGATCGAGCGCTCGCCGCTGCTCGCCGACGAGGACCTCGTCGATCTCGTCGCCGCCGGCAAGCCGCAGAGCCAGCTCGTCATCGCCGGCCGGCCCTTGCTCACGGTCACCGTCGCGGCGGCGCTCGCCGACATGGCGACGCCCGAAGCCTGCCTTGCGCTGCTCGAGAACGGCGACGCCGACATCACGCTCGCATCCGTCGACCGCATCATCGATCGCTTCGGCCATCTGGCGCCGATCCGCGAGAACCTGCTGGACCGCGACGATCTGCCGATGGCCATGCGCCAGTCGCTGCTGTCGAAACTCTCGCGCACGCTCGCCGGCTTCGTCGCTGCGCGGCAATGGCTGGTGCCCGAGCATGCCGAATACGCGGCGCGCGAGGCCTGCGAGAAGGCGACGGTCGCGCTCGCCGCCGATACGCCCTACGAGGAGATCGGCGAACTCGTGCGGCACCTACGCCAGAGCGGCCAGCTCACCGCCGGCATGTTGCTGCGCGCGCTGCTCTCCGGCAACGTCGTGCTGTTCGAGGAGGCGCTGGCGGAATTGTCCGACCTGCCGCTCGACCGCGTCGGCAGCCATGTGCACGACCGCAACCTCACAGGCTTCCGCGCGCTCTACCGGAAGGCCGAGCTTCCCGAACTCGCCTATCCGGCGTTCCGCGCGGGCCTTGCGGCGCTGCGCCAGGGCGTGCTTATCGGCGAGCCGCGCGATGCGGCGCGGCTGAAGCGGCGGATGGTCGAACACGTGCTCGACGCGTGCATGCAGGAGGGCGCCGAGGCGGCGCTGCTCGCGCTGTTGCGGCGCTTCGCGGTCGAGGCGGCGCGGGAGGAGGCACGGTCGTTCTGTGACGATCTCGTCGCCGACGGCATGATGGCGATGGCGCCGTATCAAATCGCCGACGCGCGCGTCGCGGCCTAGGTCCGCATGACGCCAAAATGAAAAGGCCGGGACGAGCCCGGCCATTGGCGTCTCAGACCGAAACCGGCGGCTTTCACTCCGGCACGAGCGACGGGCCCTTGATCTGCTCGAGCACGTCGGGGCGGTTGCGGTTCTCGCCGATCAGGAACTCGTCGGTGACCTCGCGCAGGCGGCGGGTCAGGAGCTTGGCCAGTTCCTTGGCGTCGGAACGCGCGTATTCGCGATAGATCGCGCGTACCGCGTCGACGTGCTGGTCGAGCAGGACGGGCGGGATGCGCTTGGCGTTCGGCGTCAGTTCGATCAGCCGGCACAGGCTGTCGGCGGCCGAGGCGACCGCCGGAAATCCGAACGTCGCCGCCTGGCCCTTCAGGTCGTGCGCGGCGTGGAACAGCGCCTCCTTGGTCTGGTCGTCGAAGCCTTCGAGCTTCACCTTCTGCCGGGCGGCATCGAGCCGGTCGCACTCCATGTCCATCCAGGCGGCGAATTCGCCCGACAGGTCGGCCAGCGCCTTCTCGGCGCGCGCGACGGGATCGTCGTCCGGATTGAACGGCTCCTTCGACACCGCCTTGCGCAGCTTGTTCTCCGGCACGATCACCTCGTGATCGCCGAAAGTCTTGACCGCAGCCGTGTTCTTGGCGGAAGCCATGGGCGTCTCTTCTTCCTTCAACCCTGCGTCCGGATTTTGTCCAGCAGGGGCGCTTGACGGATGATGTCGGCCTTGACGCCGCCCTTGCGGCGCTCCGGCCCGATGTAGCTCGGATTGGTCAGCCGCCGCCGGTCGGGCCCGAAATAGGTCGCCGTCTTGATGAACGGCCGCGGGTTGGCGACGACGTTGACAATGCGCTCGTAGAGCGCCTTCGCCGAGATCGGCTTGGCGAGGAATTCGGTGATGCCGGCGTCGCGCGCGGCGACGACGCGCCGCTTCTCGGAGTGGCCGGTGAGCATGATGATCGAGACATAAGGGTTCGCGTTGGCGCCGGGCTGGCGGATCATCTGCGTCAGCTCGAGCCCGTCGAAGATCGGCATCGCCCAGTCGACGATGATGATGTCGGGCACGTAGTGCGTGAAGGCCTCGAGTCCGGAAGCGCCGTCCTCGGCCTCATAGACTTCGCGCGCACCGAAGCCGTGCAGGAGCGTGCGCAGGATGCGACGCATGTGCGCGTTATCGTCGATGACGAGGAAGCGCAGGCGGTTGAATTCGATGCGGACCATGGTGCCCCCGGCACCGGGCCGACCCGCCCGATTCCGTCCGGGAAAATTAGCGGCCTCCCCTTAAGGAGAGGTTTAGGCTCCCTGCACCCCCTGCGGGCCGTGCAAATACCGGGTGGACCGGGCATTTTTGCTCTGGACCAGCGCGCCCGCGGCGGTCATTTTTGCTGTGGACGCTAGCGGGATGAGCCGGGACAATCGGACACCGTCTGTGGGGACACGCCATGAAAACGATCCTGATCCCGACCGAGGACCACGACACGATGCCGGCGGTGCTGCAGACCGCGCGGCTGCTCGCCCGCACCTTTGACAGCTACATGGAGGGGTTCGCCATCCGCCCCGCCGTCGGCACCTACGTGACGGTCGAGCCGGTCAGCAGCCTGGCGATTTCCGGCGCCTTCGACGAGGACACCGCGCGCGAGGCGCAGGCCACGTTCGAGAAATTCATGACCGAGAATGGCGTGCCGCGGGCGGGCGAGGGGCCGGCGACCTTCTCCTGGGCCTGGCCGCGCAGCGAGGCGATCGACGACGCGGCCCTCGGCAGCTACGGGCGCGTGTTCGACCTCATCATGCTCGGGCGCCCCGGCCGCGACGTCGAGAACCCGAGGATGCCGCCCTTGGAGTCGGCGCTGTTCGAGAGCGGCCGGCCGGTGATGATCGTGCCCAAGACCGCGCCCACGGCGCTCGGCCGTAACATCCTCATCGCCTGGAACGGCTCGACCGAGCAGGCGCACACCAACGCCTTCGCCATGCCGTTCCTCAAGGCCGCCGACAAGGTGACGGTGCTGGCGTCGGAAGGCCATATCGGCGACGGCCCGACCGCCGAGCAGGCAGCCCTGCATTTGCGCAGGAACGGTGTGAAGGCAACGGCATTGACGGTGAAGACCGGGGACCGTACGACCGGCGAAGTGATCCTCGACCATGCGGCCTCGCTCGGTTGCGATCTTCTGGTGAAGAGCGCGTACACGCAGAGCCGCCTGCGGCAGATGATCTTCGGCGGGGCGACACGCCACATCCTCGCGCACGCGACACTGCCGGTGCTGATGGCGCACTGAGCGAGAGCCGCGGCCGCGCCACCAGATCGGGACGACCGCGCCTTGGCGAACGGGCACGAGCAGCAGGACGGCGCCGCACCCCCCGCGAAGCACCCGGCTTTTCTCACCGTTTTCCCATCGATCATGCTGCCGATGTTCCTGGCGGTGGTCGACCAGACCATCGTCGCGACCGCGCTGCCGGCGATCGCCGCGGCGACCGGCGACGTCGGTCGCGCCTCGTGGATCGTCGTCGCCTATCTGATCGCGGCGACCATCGCCGCGCCGATCTACGGCCGGCTCGGCGATTCCTTCGGCCGCAAGCCGATCATGTTCGGCGCGCTGACCGTCTTCATCGTTGCGTCCATCCTGTGCGCGGCGTCGCCGACCATTCTGATGCTGACGCTGGCGCGCATCCTCCAGGGCCTCGGCGGCGGCGGGCTGATGACCCTGTCGCAGGCGCTGGTCGGCGAGACGATCCCGCCGCGCGAGCGCGCCCGCTACCAGGGCTATCTCGCGGCGGTGGCCGTGTGTGCCAACACCTTCGGACCGGTGGCGGGCGGCTATCTGACCGAGCATTTCGGCTGGCAGTCGATCTTCCTCGTCAACATTCCGATCGGCCTCGGCGCCATGGTGCTGGCCATGCGCCTGCCGCCGCCGCGCGCCGACCGGCTGAAGTGGACATCCGATCCCGGCGGCCTTGTCTATTTCACGATCTTCGTGGCGACGTCGCTGTTCGCACTGGAGCAGGTGCAGCACGCCAATGTGGCGCAGCTGCCGACCGGCGGCGCCCTTCTCGCGCTCGGGCTGATCGCGCTCGTGCTCCTGGTGCGCCACGAGAACCGCGCGGCGTCTCCGCTCATTCCGCTGAAGCTGCTGCGCTTGCCGGAGATCTGGCACAGCGACGCCATGGCAGCGTGCCACGGCGCTGCGCTGGTCTCGCTCATCACCTTCATGCCGGTGTTCCTCGAAGTGGTGCGCGAAACGTCTCCCTCGGAGACCGGCGTACTCCTGGTGCCGCTGACCATCGGCATCGGCGCCGGCTCGCTGATTACCGGGCGCCTCGTCAGCCACACCGGCCGCACCACGATCTTTCCGGTCACCGGGCTGATCCTGGCGACCGCGACGTTCATCGTCATGGCGATCTGGGCGTCCGAGCTCGGCAACGTGGCGATCTCCGGCCTGTTGCTGCTCAACGGCCTGTTCATGGGGCCGGTGATGGGGGTGGTGCAGGTGATCGTGCAGAACGCGGCCGGATCGCTGCGGCTCGGCGAGGCGGCGGCCTCGGTGCAGTTCTCGCGCTCGATCGGCGCCGCCTTCGGCACCGCGCTGGTCGGCACTGTGCTGTTCGCTTACCTAGCACTGCGCAATCCGGAAGCGGCGCGGGTCTTTGCCCAGATGGTCGAGCACGTTGGCGGCGGCGGGCCGGTGATCTCGGCGGCGCAGCGCGGCGTCATCCACGCCGACATTGTCGCCGCCTTCCGCGCGGCGTTCCTCCTGATCGGCGTGTTCACCGCGGCCGGCTGCGTGCTCGCCTGGACCAATCCGCAGCGGCGGATCTGACCGCTCAGTCCCGGAGCAGCGCCGCCATGACGCGCTCGCGCGTCAGCGGCAAGTCGCGGATGCGTGCACCGAGAGCGTGCGACACGGCATTGCCGATCGCCGCGGCCGTAGGCCCCGCGGTCGCCTCACCGACGCCGAGAGGCACCGGATCGCGCGTGTTGACAAGTTCGACCTCGATCTCCGGCACCTCGGAGAATTTCAGCACCGGATAAGTCTCCCAGTCGAACGAGGCGACGCCGTTGTCGAAACGCACCTGCTCCTTGAGCACCCAGCTCGCCGACTGGATGATGCCGCCCTCGAGTTGGTTGACGGCGCCGTCGGGATTGACCACGAGGCCCGCGTCGGCCGCGCACCAGACGTGGCGCAGCCTGATCTCGTCGCCGGCTTCGAGCTCGACCACGACGGCGGCGTAAGCGGCCTTGTTTTTGTAGCGGGCAAAGGCGATGCCGCGGCCGACGCCGGTGCCGGCGGGCGCCTTCGCGTTCCATTGCGCCATCGCCGCCACCTTTTCGATTACGGCGCGGGCGCGCGGATCGGCGGTGATCGAGAGCCTGTAGTCGACCGGGTCGCGGCCGGCGCGCGCGGCAAGCTCATCGACGGCGCATTCGAGCGCGAATACGTTGGGCATGGCGCCGAGGCCGCGCAGTGAGGACACGCGCACCGGCGTCTCGGTGACGAGGTGCTGGAGGATGCGTTTCCGGGGGATGTCGTAGAGCGGCTCGGCATTGCGGGTGGCGCCGCCGCCGTTCGCTTCCGGCACGTCGTGCGGCGGCGGATCGGGCGGATGGTCGGGCAGGGCGTAGGCGCCGAGCAGGTTGGCGCCGCTGCCCGGGCGGCCGTTATGCGTGCCGCTCCAGATCTCCGCGGTCCAGTCGGACGGCTTGCCGTCGGCGCCCACCTGCACGTGCACCTTGACGAGCATGGCGCTCGTCTTCGGCTCGTAGACGAACTCCTCCTCGCGACGCCAGCGGATGCGCACGGGCGCACCGGGAGTGTGTATGGCGATGATGGCGGCGTCGGCGGCGGCGTCATCGGCGCCATTGTGGCCGTAACAACCGCTGCCCTGGACGTGCTGCACCGTGATCTGCTCCGGCGCGAGCTTGAGCGTGCGCGCGAGCGCACCCCGCAACGGGAACACGCCCTGGCAATGCGTCCAGACGGTGAGATGGCCGTCCTTGTAGAGCGCGAGCGCGCAGGAGGGCGAGATCGAGGCGTGCGCGAGATAGCCGCGCGAATAGGTGGCCTCGAAGCGCTCCGTGCCCGGCGCGGCGGGCGCCTCGGGCGCGCCGAACCTGATGTCGAGCATCGGCCGCTGCAACAGCCAGGTTGCCTCCTGCTGCGAGGCGGCCGGCTGCTCGACGTTCGCCCAGCGCACGGCGTCGAGCGCGGCGACGGCGGCGCGCTCGACCGCGGTCTCGTCGTCGCCGAGAATGGCCAGGAAATTGCCGGTGCGCACGAAGTCGACCGGCGCCTTGGCGGCGCGGCGGATCGCGGCCTCGTCGACCGCCGCGATGGTCGCGTGAAGGCTCGGCTGGCGCACGACGCGCGCGTGGCGCATGCCGGGCAGCCGCATGTCGTGGATGAAGGTCGGCTCGCCGAAGATCTTGTCGGGCAGGTCGAGCCGCGCGGTGCTCGCGCCAATGGCGGAGAATTCCGAAACGGCCTTGGCGGTGCCGGCCCCGGTCGCCTCCACCGCGAGGCTCACCAGCGGCGCGAGCGTCCAGTAGTCCTCGCCGGTCGCCTTGCTATTGCGCAGCACCGCCCCGTCGCGCACCGACAAGTCGCGCGCGTCGCAGCCGAGCTTTGCCGCGGCGGCCACCATGAACAGCGCGCGGGCGTCGGCGCAGGCCTGGCGCAGCGCCACGCCGCCGAACTGGATCGACTGGCTGCCGGCGGTGTAGCCCTCGTTCGGCGTCGCCGCGGTGTCGCCGGAATGCACCGAGATGCGCGCGAGCGAGACGTCGAGTTCGTCGGCGGCGATCTGCGCCATGGCGGTGAGCACGCCCTGGCCGAGCTCGACGCGGCCGGTGAGCACGGTGACTTTGCCGGGCGACGGGAAGGCGAGCCAGCGGTCGAGTCGCGGATTGTCCTTGAGCGGGCCGGGGAGTGGCGCGTTCATCGGCCGCCTCCCGCGCGCATCGCCGCCGCGGCCTTCTCGACCGCGCGCAGGATGCGGTTATGCGAGCCGCAGCGGCAGATGTTGCCGTCGAGCGCGGCCGCGATCTCGGCGCGCGCTGGTGACGGGTTCTTGTCGAGCAGGGCCTTGGCCGCGACGATGATGCCGGAGAGGCAGTAGCCGCACTGGCCGGCCTGCTCGTCGAGGAAGGCCTGCTGCAGCGGGTGCGGCTTCTCTTTCGTGCCGAGCCCTTCGATGGTGACGACCGACTTGCCGGCGACCGACCACGCCGGCTTGGCGCAGGCCTTCTCGGGTTTGTCATCGACCAACACCGTGCATGCGCCGCATTGCTCGAGGCCGCAGCCGAAGCGCGTGCCCATCAGGCCGAGCGTGTTGCGCAGCACGTCGAGCAGCGGCGTGTCGTCGCTCGCCGGCGCGACGCTCACTTGCTTGCCGTTGACCTCGAAATCGAAGGACTGCGTCATTCCGCCCCCGCGCGGATCGTCACACGCCGAACTGCTCGCGCAGGATGCGGTCGTCGAGATTGTGCCCCGGATCGAACAGCAGGTTGATCGAGATGGTATGGTCCATGCTGACGTCGACGCTACGCACCGAGCGCACCTCGTCGTGGTCGGCGACGGCGGCGACCGGCCGCTTCTCCGCTTCCAGCACGTCGATGGTGATCGTCGCCTTGTCGGGGAGCAGCGCGCCGCGCCAGCGCCGCGGGCGGAACGGGCTGATCGGCGTGAGCGCCAGAAGCGGCGCGTTGATCGGGATGATCGGCCCCTGCACCGACAGGTTATAGGCGGTCGAACCGGCGGGTGTCGCGACCAGGAGGCCGTCGGCGATCAATTCCGGCATGCGCTCCTGGCCGTCGACCTTGACGCGCAGGTGCGCGGCCTGCGCGCTCTGGCGGAACAGCGACACCTCGTTGATGGCGCGATGCTCGTGCGCCTTGCCGCTTGCGTCCCGCGCGCGCATCACCAGCGGATGGATGACCGTCTCCTTCGCGGCGGCCAGGCGCTCGCGCAAGTTCTCGACGGCGAAGTCGTTCATCAGGAAGCCTACGGTCCCGCGGTGCATGCCGTAGATCGGCTTGCCCGACTTCATGAACTTGTGCAGGGTCTGCAGCATCAGGCCGTCGCCGCCGAGCGCGACGATGACATCGGCTTGCTCCGGCTCGGCGTTGCCGTACGTGGCCGACAACAGCGCACAGGCGTCGCGCGCTTCCGGCATCTGGCCGGCGACGAATGCGATGCTCTGGGAACGGCTCATGAGGGTCCGGGACCGATGGAACGCGCGGTGCTCGTGTATACGACCTGGCCCTCGGTTGTCGAGGCGGAGCACTCCGGCCGGGCGCTGGTCGAGCGGCGGCTGGCGGCCTGCGTCAACATCCTGCCCGGCATGGTCTCGCATTACTGGTGGCAGGGGAAGCTGGAGCGCGGCGAGGAGGCGGTAGCGATCTTCAAGACGCGCGCGAGCCTCGCCGAGCCGCTGCGGCGGGCCTTGAAGGAGGCGCACCCGTACGAGACGCCGTCGATCGTCGTGATGCCGATCGAAAGCGTTGACGCCGATTACTACGCCTGGATCCTGAAGGAGACAGGGGGCTGATCGCCGCGCCGGGTTGCGCACGGCATGCGCTGAAACGAATGCGGCGGCGGCCATGACAGCCGCCGCGCGCTTCGCAACCGATAGAAGTGAGGGGATATTCAGCCGCGGTGAACGCGGCCGGCCGTCAGTAACCGCTGCCGGGCACCTGCGTCGGCGGATAGTTCGACGTGGTGTCCTTATCCATCGGCTTC
>Ga0134125_10010827_pt1 | contig 10238 bp, 4 predicted proteins | sample KB31751_FD_96464 | JGI IMG/M metagenome (GOLD analysis project Ga0134125, IMG submission 96464) | Terrestrial soil microbial communities with excess Nitrogen fertilizer from Kellogg Biological Station, Michigan, USA - KB3-175-1 | ecosystem: Environmental > Terrestrial > Soil > Unclassified ... | reverse complement strand
TCGCAGTCCAGTTGCGCGGGTTGCACGGCTGGCTCGACCTCTTCCAGTGAGTCGCGGTGTCGGTGTAGGTATAGTCCCAGTTCGAATTCCAGCCGTCGCACTGGAAGCCCATGATGATGGTGTTCCCGGCCGAATCCACCTGATTCAGGTCCATCTCGATATTCGCGAGTGTGCTGTTGGGCGATGCGACGTAGACCATGGCATCGAGGAACCAGTTCTGCGACGTGTTGTCTGCGGCGAAATGGTCGTAATACAGTTCGCCACCGTTCCCCGAGTAGGTCGTCACGAACTTCATGGCGGCGCCGCTCAGCGAAGGAGAGTTCACGATCGAAAAGGTGCCCGATGCGGCGGTGCTGCCGGACACGACGGTCGCAGGGTCGAACTGCCCCTTCCAGTTCAGGAAGGTCTGGATGTTCCGAACCGCAATCGCATTCGCAGGGACGATCGAGGTCCCGGAGGTTGTGACGTTCGCCGTGACGTCGGTATCGCAGGCTGCATTGTTCGGTCCCCAGCTCTTCACGTGCAGCGTGTGCTGGCCGACAGAGGCGCTAACTTGCGCGTAGAGGCTGGTGGCATTCGTCAGAGCCAGCAGGGTTCCGTTGCCGTCGAGCGAGTAGGCCATCGCGGAGACAGGCTGCCCTTCGCACGTTACGTTCGTCGCGCTCAGCAGAAAAGGCGACGTGACTACCTGGCCGGGTGTTGGCGAACTGACGGTCACTGCGCCGAAAGCCACTCCGGAGGTAACGGTGGTGGAGGCTGCCGTGACCGGCTGGACGACGTTGAGCGACAACGGCGCCTTGGAAGCACCGCCGCAGTAATCCCATTCCTGCACGACGACATAGTGGCTGCCGGTCGTCATGCTGACGGAGGCATTCATGCTGGTGCTGTTGGCGACGTATTTCAGCTGGTTGTCGACATAAATGCCCATCGAGGCGACGCCCCGGGAGCACGTGCTGGTCGTCGCCGTGGCCTTGAAGGCGACCGGTGACGTAACGCTGGTGTTGTTGGAGGGACTGGTGACGGATACGCTGGCGAACGAAGGCACTGCGGAGGTGATGAGAGTGAAGATAACAACGGGGGAGATTCGCATGCGGCCTACCTTGAGAGTTCTGTTCCGCGCAGAACACGCAGACTCCCCGAAACGCAGACATGTGGACCGCAGCGACGTGCTACTGCAAACCCAGGCATTCCCCGCCAGGGATCAATTCTCGACGTGCTTGTACGGAGTTGTGACTCTGAAGGTAAGCAACCTTAGTGCTTCAGGCAATGGTACGAAGGGGGCAATGAATTCCTAAAGTAACTAACAACAAAGTAACCTGGGCGCATTTCGCAGCCGTTTGCGCCCGGCTCCGGCGCTGCGGGGGGCTTCCAGCGGTGATCGAGCTGAGTCCGCGTCGTTATTGGCTGAAACGCACAGATGGCGAGGAGGAGAAGACGATCCGGCTGGACTGGGGCGGTCCAACGGATCTCACCCGCACCCCTCCTTGATCACCCTGATTCGTTCCTGGCTGATTAATGGAACTTCGGTCAGAGGCACCCTGCACCAAGGGGGCGATCCCGGTGCAGAAACAAGGTTCGGCCGCTCTCAGCCGCCGAAACTCGTCCCCGGCTCTTCAGCGGAGAAATCCGGATCGGTATGCACTGGCCGCTGGAGGCGAACCATACGCAGGGGCCACGCACGGCGCATCTGACGTCTTTGCTCCATCGGCACAGTCGATCCCAGGCTGCGTTTGCACTGGTGCAGATCAAACCAGCGGAGATAGTTCCGCACAACGGTGGCCATCGTCATCTGAATGCCGGCCTGGTAGTTGTGTTCGGATAATTGCCGCTGCAGGTCTTCCGATTGCAGGATGGTTACCAGCTTGTCGGCGAGATCGCCGGCATTGCCCACCTCATAGAAGTTGATGGCCATCTCGTCATCGGCGGCCATGCAGCGGAAATCCGCAATATCGGCACAGACGATCGGCAGTCCAAATTCGCACGCCTGGTGGGCCGGTCCGCTCGAGCCGGTCGATGAGTCATATGGCATCACCAGCACGGATGAACTGCCGAAGAGTTGCGGCAGATCCTCGTCGGCAACATAGCCACGGAACTCAATCGGCAGATGAGCCGGCTGCGCGGCGCGAATGGACTCCCAGTAACCGGCGCGCGTGTGATGATTCGCGCCGGCAACGATCAGCCTGGCATTCGGCACCTTCTCCAGAATTCTGGGGAACGCTTCCATCAGCAGTTCGAGCCGCTTGTAAGTACCCCAGTGTCCGATGGCCAGAATGCGCGAGTCGGGATTGTTGCGCATCGAGAAATCCGGCGGATGAGAGGTCGTCGTAAAAATCCCATGCGTGCCGAGGACCACATTCTGGGCCGAATACTTCTTCAGCAACGTTTTCCGATAGGCCGAAAGGAGCACCGAGACCGAGTCAGCCTTGAGCAGCGTTCGTGTGGCGACCTCGGTCCCCATGCGGTAAATCTTCTCCCGGCGCACGCCTGCCGCCGGCAGATCGCAATGCTCGATGATGTGGTGCAGCGTGATGTGGGTGTAAAAGCCGGCGGCGCGCGTCAGCGCCGGCGCGGAGAGGCCGGCAAAGGCGGCAAACGGCGTTTCGGGTGTGCCGAAGCTGGAAAAGACCAGGTTGAACCACACCACGTCCGGCTTCAGCCGGCGGATCGTGTTCAACAACCGAACCGGGGTCGCCAGGCTGCCAAACTTCCAGCAGCGGATCACATTGAATCCGGGAAGCTCCGCCTGCCGTTCCGCATCCATCTGCCTGCCCGTGCTATCCGTCGCGAATTCGTAGTCGGAGAGTTCGTCACCCAGGACGATCAATTCGACATTCGGATGCTTCTGGATTTCACGAGCGATATGAAACGAGTATTCGTTCAGCTGACGTCGACTGGGGGGAAATGCTGCAACAAGGCAGATTCGCATCGGTTCGCCTCAAAAAAGTGAGATGCTCACATAAGGCCGGACCTCCTGCGTCCGTCCCTGGGTCAGATTGGGGAAGGTTTGCTCCTGCACCCCGAAGGTAAATCGAATCGGATATTTCACCTGCACCTGGCCTTTGTTTTCGTTGAAGAAACGGCCAAACGGCCGCATGTACGACACCGCGATGCCGTTCTGAGTCATGTCGTAAAGGTGGACGCTGCGTGTGTCCTCATAGGCGCCGGTGAGCCGGATATTCCAGTTGCGGGCGGGTGAGAACTCAACGATTCCGGCGGGACGCAGTGCCTGTGCCGTACCTGAGTGCATCACGAAACTGCCGGGGCTCAGTACGAAGGGCACTGTGCGCCAGCTGCGGACGTACTCAACCAGACCCTCGACATTGAGATGCATCCCGAACTGGCGCGTAAACCCGATATATGAGGAACTGTAGTAATTTTCGGTGTTACCCAGCACGCTTGATGTGAAGTTCTGGTCGCTGCTTCCCCAGCCCGTAATGAGAGCCGTTTTGCCCCAGGGCGATCCCACGCGAAAGTCGAACGCTCCGGCAAGAGTCCTTTCGCTCAGCGGCAGCTGAGTAAAGTTGCCGAAGTCGCGGATCACGTAGGCATTCACCGAAATCGCGTTGAAGAACGAGCTGGTGCTCAGGTACGTAAAGAAGCGGCCCCTGTTCTCGTCCATCTGTCTTGGAGAGGTGGAGTCCCGTCGCACGGTTCCCTGCCAGCCGCTGTTGAAGCTCAGCATTCCGTGGCCGATCTGGATCGTGGGGTTCACCCCAAAGTTGAAGTTGTAGTCCGTCGTGTCGCGCTTCACGATGCCGATCGCCGGGACCGAAACCAGGCCTCGCGCATTGCGGATCTGGAAGAAGCCGCCGGCCGTCGGAACCGGCCCGAGGTGCAGATGGAACGCGTTCGTCCAGTCCGTTTCGATCGTGTACCGCATCGGCGGAACCGGGCCGGTACTGGCGGCCGTTCCCGACAGCGGCGGCGGATTGCCGAAAGTCTTCGCGTCCAGCAGGTAGACCGTGCTGTCTTCGTAAATCGGTTGCTGCAACAGATTCGACAAGACGCTGATGTGGCGATTGAGGCCATAACCCTCATTCGCGCCGGTCAGGATCAGCTGCTGTTCGGCTGTCTGATCCTCTCCAGCCTGACTCGCGGCCTGCGCAAAAGCCGAGATGGCCTGCTCATTGTGGTGCTGCTGCTTATAGAGGTTGGCCTGCGCAAGCAGGAGGGCGTAGTCGGAGGTCGCCTCGTCCGACTGCCGCACGGCAGCCAGTTCGGCGGCTGCACGCGAGGTCTCGCCCAGTGCAAGATAGGTGTTCGCGAGTGAGGTCCGAACCGAAATGTCCGATGCACCCGCTGTACGGGCGCGTTCGAGGTAGTTTTCAGCCAGCTCATATTCATGCAGTTGCTGCAGAATTCCCGCGGCTTCGATGTATTGCGGGCCCGTGGGCTGCGGCGTGTCGCCTGCATCGGCCTCCATCTGCGCCAGGGCAATCTGCCGCTCCGCGTCTGATTTATGTCCCTCCTGCGCCATGAGCTGCCCGATTGCCAGGCGAACGCCGACGCGGCTGGCGTAAGGACTGGTGAGGGCTTTGCTGAAGCTCGCCATCGCCTGATCCTGATCGCCGAGCGTGTTGTACGCTTCGCCCGTCGCAACATAAATGTCGCTGGCGCGCAGACTGGTCGGCGTGGCCGGAGCAGGAATGCGCGCTGCATACTTTTCTGCCAGCTGAATGCTGTTCAGCGCCTGCGCTCGATCGTTCAGTCCGGCGTAGGTGCGAGCCTCGAGCGCATAGACCTGCGGGTCTTCGGGCAGAAGCTTCTGCGCGGTTGTCAGCTCGTCGGCGGCCTCGCGGAACTGCCGCTCGGAAAACAGGACGCTGGCCAGGCTGTAGTGCAGCGAGCCGTCGTTCGGCATGAACTTGATCGCCTGCCGGTATTCCCCGACCGCCTTGCTCAGCATGCCCTCGCGTCCATAGGCAGTCGCGCGGATTAGATGCAGAGGGCCGGAGTCGCCCATCGCGCTCTCCGCCATCTTGCTCTGCTTCAGCGCTTCGAAGTTGCGGTTCAGCGCCAGATCGGAATAGGCAAGCCCCAGGTGGGCTTCTCCGTTCTTTGGCTCCCTCTTCAGAGCCTCTTCAAAATCGGCGGACGCCAACTCCGGCTTCTGCAGGTTGTTGTAGACATATCCGCGGTTTACATAGGCAGTGGTCACCGAGGGATCGCGCCGCAACGCCTCGCTAAACGCCTCGACAGCCTTCTCCGGATCGTTGTTGTGCTTGTAGACGTACCCGGCCAGCAGCGGAATATCCGGCTCCTTCGGCAGGACATCCTCATACTTCTGCGTCAATGCGAGCAGCTCGTCGTATTTCTCGAGGCTGAGGAGGTCGTATCCCAGGTAGACCACTACATCGCGATTCTTCGGCAAAGACTGAATCGCCTTGCGGCCCAGTTCCGCGGAGATTTCCGGCTTGTCCATGAACCGGTAATAGCGCTCCTCTTCCGCCATCACCTGCGGCGAATCGGCAATGTCGCCCGTCGCGCGCTGCACCCAAACGCCGGCGAGCTTGAGGTCGTGGCGCTCGACAGCCGCGTTGATTCCGCCGGCCACGATCAGTGCGTTCTTCGGAGCGACCTCATATCCTTTGGCGTAGTACTCCTGCGCTCTCTTGTACTGGTGGCGGTCTGTGTACAGATCGCCAAGCGCAAGGTAGGGCACGTAAAGCTTTGGATAAGCCTGGGCCAGCAGATTGAAGTAGTGCTCCGCCTGACTATCGTTGTGCGCTGCACGCTCGGAGTAGCCAAGCGCGGTCAGCGCAAACCGGCTGTGCGGCTGCAGCGTGAGCACTTGCTGGTAGGCGGCGATCGCATCTTCGACCCGGCCCATCTTCATCAGCACGTCGCCATTCAGCAGCAAGCTGGCGGGATCGTGCGGCCTGAGCGCCAGGCTCTCCTTCATATCGTTCAGAGCCTGCTCCGGCTGGTCGGAGTCCATCTCGATCATGGCCCGCAGCCGTAGAAACGCGGGACGATCCGGCCCCTGTTCGTTGAGCGCGGCGATCTGCTTCTGCGCGATCTGCAGTTGTTCCTGCTCGGCCTGAGGCTGGTTCAGGCTGTGATACATGGAGACGAGGTCCATGTGCAGTTCAATCGGATACAGGGGACCTTCCGGGGGCGATGCGGGAAGATTGGCAATCGCCTGCTTGTATTCCTCCGCAGCCTGCTCGTTATTGTCGTGCATCTGCGCGATGGTGGCGCGAATGGCGTGCAGCCGATAATAGTTGGGATCGATTTTCTCCGCCCGGCCCAGAAAGTCGTTCGCATGCTCCGTCTCGTTCAGGGCCACATACGACTGCGCAGCGGAAAGCTGCAGGTTCAGATCGCGCGGCATCGCGTTCGCCGCCTGCGCATAGAGGCGCGCGGCATCTTCGGGCTTGCTGTCGAGACTGTAGGTGTATGCCAGTTCGGCGACGACGTCCGGCTTGGGATTCCGAATGGCCCTCAGGCTCTCGATCGCTTTCCCGTAGTCCCCAGTCTCGCGGTAAAAGCCGGCAAGCGACCGCTCCACATCCGGGTTGTTGGGGGCGCGATGCTTGGCCATCTCCAGGTAGCGGTTCGCCTGATCCATTTGCTTCAGGTGCTGATAGCTGTTGGCCAGCAGCAGTTCCGAACGCGCGTCGGGCTTCACGCGCTCAGCCTGCGTCAGCGGTGCGATTGCGTCCTGATACTTGCCGCCGTGCATGTAGATATCGGCGAGCACCAGCAGATCGTCGCGCTGGCCCGGATTCGCCGCCAGCGCCTTTTTCAGCAGCGCCTCCGCTTCCGCTGTCTTTCCCATCTGGTTGTAGGTTTGAGCCAGACCGGACATGCCGCTGGCTGAGCCGGGCTGAATGCTCAGGCCGCGCTCGAAGGCGGTTGCCGACAGCTGATATTTGCCATCGAGCCGCGCCGCATAGCCGACCAGAAACCATAGCTGGGCATCGTTGGGCGCAGACTGGGCCGCACGCTGAGCATAATCCAGCGCGAGCGCCTTGTCTCCCCGCTGCAGTGCCATTTCCGCCGCATGCGCCAGGCGCGCGTTTTGAATATTGGATCCGAATCCGAGCTGCCGCTGTGGAGCCTGCTGCCCCTTAGCCGGTGGATTCTTCTCTTTTGCGGTGTTGTCGGGCCCTACCTGGTAAGTTTGGCAAGTGGCAGCAGATGGAAGAGCGAAGAAGCCGATTGCACTTGCAATCGTGAGCCATTTCAGTCGAGCAATCAAACAGTTCACCGATGTCCTATTTCACTCTCGGTCCTTTGATTCCGGGTCGGCTCTCAACGTTGGCTGAGCACTTGCTAAGAAACGCAAAACTCATGCCCATCAGCAGGGACAAAGGCAACGACGAAGACCCTTTTCGCAATCAAATGGTTTTCACGAGGGGCACCCTTGCAGAACGCTGAACCGATCGACAGCATTTCCCGTCCGATTCCGATGAGCTTCATTGTGCTGACCGCGGCAGTGGTACATCTGCCGCTTCTGATGATGGAGCTGCCGCTGAAGTCGTACGACACCAACTTCCACATCTTCTTTGCTTCCCATTACCTGCACCACTGGTTCGATCCCTGGAATCCGAAGTGGTTTGGCGGATTTTCGCAGACGACCTATCCGCCGCTTCCGCAGCAGTGGACTGCCGTTCTGTCGCACCTTTTTGGCCTCGACATGGCCTACATGGCGGTGCAGTTCATCGCGATCGTGCTCCTTGGAGTCGGCGTCTACCGCTTCGCCTCGATCTGGGTGGATGCGCGAGCCGCTTCGTACGCCGCGGTGCTGGGTATCCTGCTCGGCTCGGAGAGCTTCCTGGTCTACAACGCCGGCCAGTTGGGCACCACGTCGGCGGCGCCGCTGTATCTGCTCGCTCTTCCTTACCTCTACGAATTTCTTGTGCGCGGCGGCTTCCGAACCTGGCTGAAGGCCATCGTGTTGTTCGCTGCCGCTGCGGCTGCTCACCACGCGACGCTGATCTTCGGCTCCTTCTTCTTTGCCCTGCCGATTCTGTTCCTGGCGTTCCGGGATCACCGGGAGGACGAGTCGTCAAATGCCGGCATCGTCTTTCGCGCCGTACTCATGACGGTTTGTGTGATCGTCGTCGCCGGAGCGATCCTGCTTCCCTTCTGGATCGCCCTCTTCAAATATCCGATTACGCAGACCCCAATTCCGCACGCCAGCCGCGCGAACTTCATTCTGAGCCCGGGATGGGGCCTCAACTACTTCATCATTCCCTACGGCGCGCTGGTGCTGGCCCTGCCGTTCATCATCTGGCGCGGAGCCGTTACCCCTCGGCTGCGCCCCCTGATGATCGGCTTCTGGGTCTGCTTCCTCGTGGGCCTGGGCGGCACAACGCCGGTTGCCCACTGGCTGCTCCGGCGTGCTTTTGAAGTGCTGACCTTCGAGCGCTTCACCTACTGGGCCACGCTGCTGGCTCTGCCCGTTGTGGGGCTGCTCTGCGCCGATCTCGTCGGCCGCTTCCGCTTGCGCGCCGCCGTTCCGCTGGGTCTCCTGGCCGCGCTCAGTTGCGCAGGATCGGTCGCCTGGTCTGCATTCCGGCCGACGGATAACCTGCCCTTCAGCGTCGACCCCGTGGCCATGTGGCTCAACCGCGGCGGCCACGACAATTACCGCTATATCGTTCTCGGTTTCGGCAACAAGCTCTCGCGGCTGGCCATGGAAACCGACGCGACCAGCGTCGACGGTGAGTGGTACTCCGAGCGGCGTCTCCCTGAGCTGACCAAATACGGCGGAGGCTCGCTGAACGCCGCCAAATACTTTGGCAAAGGCGGCCTCTCAGCCCTGCGTGCCATTCTGGAGCACGCCGACCGCTATGGACTGAAGTGGGTGTTCGTTCGCGATCCCTACTACGATCCGCTGCTCGAATTTGCCGGCTTCCGCCAGGTGGATGAGCTGAATAACGGTGAGATCACGATCTGGTCACGCGATGGGGTGCCCCCAGCCACGCCAGTGTTCAGCACGGCGCAGATGCCGCCCCACTGGCAGGGCCTGATGTGGGGCACGCTGCCCTTCGGCAGCAGCATTCTGGCCATCCTCGTCGTCCTGCTCATCCCCGATCCGCGGCGGCGCGAAGAGTATGACGACACAAGTATCACTCCGATTTCGGAAGAAACTGTGATGCCCGGGAGAATGGTTTCGTAATGAGAGGCGCACTGCTTGCCGTTACTATCTTCATCGCAACCGGCATCCTGCTGGCCATCGGGACCATCTGGCCCGTACAGTCGGCGGTCTACTATGCCGGGGGCGGAAACGGAAACCTGATTCGCACGCCGGATACCCCGGAAGCGGCGGTCCAAAACCTTGGAATTGAGCTTCGCCTGCGTGAGTGGCAGAGGGCGTACAACAGCCTGGCCAATAAAGCGGAGTTCACCGAGCCGGAGTTCGAGCACGACCTGACGGGATACACGCTCAGCCTCCGCACCTACGCGACGCTCGACAGCGTGGATGTCCGCCCGCTGCACCAGACGGCCGACGATGCTGACGTCAACATGACCCTGCACTGGTCCAGCGTTGTCGGACCGTTTGAGAACACCCGCCAGGTACATGTCGTCCATAACGACGGCCGCTGGGCTGTGAACTGGCCGCTGGTCAAAGAGCCGCAGGTTCCGCCTCAGGTGGTGACTGTCAACTATTTGCGCTGGGACGTTATCTACCGCGGCGCCGGAGACGAATGGGGAACCCAGGATGTCGAAGGCCCGCATGTCCGCATCGTGGACATGCGCCCTGTCCCTCGAGCCGATGGCGTGTACGTGATGGGCGAGATCCTCAATGAGGACGTGGTTCCCGCTTTCGTCAACGTACGCGCGACCCTGCTGCGCAAAGACGGCTCCAAGATCGACAGCGAAGACGCCTTTGACATGATGATGCACACGCTGCTGCCAAAGCAGGTGACGCCGTTCCTCATCAAGTTTCCGGATATCGAGCTGTCGCAGGTGTCCAGCATTCGGATGGATCCTCTTTCCGTCCTGGTCTCCGCGTCCGCCGATCCGGTCGTGGAAGTCCAGAACCAGAAGTTCAACAATGGTCCGGCGCCTTCACTGACGGGGCAGGTCTCGAACCAGAGCGGCCAGCCGGTGAATGTGGCGCACGTGCTGACCACCTTCTACGACCAGAACGGACAAATCGTGTGGGTGGCGGGTCACTATATGGATCGCGCGCTGCTGCCGCAAACTCCGGTGAACTTCACCATCGAAGTGCCGGAGGACCTGGCGAAAAAGATCAGCAGCCAGCGCACCGTGGTTTCCACCTA
>Ga0134125_10010825_pt1 | contig 10238 bp, 8 predicted proteins | sample KB31751_FD_96464 | JGI IMG/M metagenome (GOLD analysis project Ga0134125, IMG submission 96464) | Terrestrial soil microbial communities with excess Nitrogen fertilizer from Kellogg Biological Station, Michigan, USA - KB3-175-1 | ecosystem: Environmental > Terrestrial > Soil > Unclassified ... | reverse complement strand
CCCGCGACCGGCTGAACCGGGTGCCGGCGATCCTGAAGCGGTTCCGACAATCGGTCCTGTCCGCCGCCTGCTCCGGCCGCCTAACCGCTGACTGGCGGGAGAAGAACCCGGCCATCGAAATAGAAGCTGGGCCTGGCGAAGATGGCCCTATCGAGTTGCCGGATGGGTGGAAATGGATGCGATTCGGCAAACAGCTGCGTTCACTGCGAAGCGGATCGACAGTCCCTCCGCAGAATGAGCCCACGCCTTTTCCAATCTTGCGGTCCAGCAGTGTTCGCCCTGGATTCGTTGACTTTTCGGATACGAAGTATCTCCGGCCGAGCGATAGCACGAACTCAGACAATTTCCTTACTGAAGGTGACCTACTCTTCACGCGATTGAGTGGGAGTCTGGAGTTCGTGGGGAACTGTGCACAAGTGCAACACATCAACGGTATGCGCATCCAATACCCAGATCGACTGTTCTGCGCAAGGCTTCGGCACCCGGAGCAAGGTGCCTATTTCGTCTCAGCATTTGCCGCCCCTTTCTTGCGCAAAACGTTGACCGAAGGCGCGAAGTCAACGGCAGGTCATCAACGAATTTCGATGGGCAACATCACGAATCAGTTAATCCCTCTTCCTCCTCTCACCGAACAGCAAGAGATCGTCCGCCGGGTGGACGCCCTGTTCGCGCTGGCCGACCGGATCGAGGCGAAGCTGACCGCGGCGCGGCAGCGGGTCGAGTCGCTCACGCAATCGATTCTCGCCAAGTCGTTCCGCGGTGAACTGGTGCCGACCGAGGCCGAACTCGCCCGCCGCGAGAACCGCTCCTACGAACCCGCCGCCGACCTGCTCGCCCGCATCCGCGCCGAGCGGGAGCGGGCCGCCGCGCAGGGCAAACCGGCTCGCTCCAAGCGCCGGTCGAACGATCTTTCAAGATAGCTGTGGCGGGGTTCGCGCTGTCCGCCCACTTCATCCGAACCCCGCGTAAGCCTGGAGCGCCAGGGTCAGAAGGGTCAGAAGGGGTTTTTAGCGTCGAACGCCTCTCGGCTGATCTTGACTGCACCTGCGCACCTGCGAAGAATCGAGAAACTGCGGCACGGACCTCTCATCACGCTGCTCAAGATGGAGATCCCCGCAATCCTATATCACGTGGCGAGAGAACTGGGCAAGTTGGGGCCAGCGGCCATGCCGGCCATACCGGCCTTGAAAGAAGTATAGAAACGCCTGAGCACCTTGCTATCGGTAAGCAATGTACCGTCTAACGCGCCGGCTGCACCAGCATCCCTCCCGGACATTGGAATCCGACCTTGCGATCCCATTCTGGCAGCCATCGACAAGGTCGAAGCGAAACCGAAGAAGTAATGGTTCCAACGATGCCTGTCTCAACATCCGCGGCCTTGCCCGCGAATCGTAACCATTCAACCGGAAATCTTCCGACGAGATAACGCACGCTTAGCCGCGACCCAACGGGGGGCGCGGATGCAATCCGGGTTGACCCCCGTTTCCGTTCGCGGGTACGCTTTCGCCTCGCCGATTTCATCAGGAAGGTGCCGCATGAAGAACGCCGCGGAAAGCCCGTTCATCGTCAATCGTTTGCAAGCCATACCCGAACCGCCCCCCGTCGTGGTAACGCGCCCGGTTCCCGAACCGCGGCAATGGTGGACGAGCCCGGCCGTCATCGTGGTGGTCGCCTTACTGGGCATCACGCTCCGCGGAACAGCGTGGCTCAACGACCGCAACCTGTGGATCGACGAGTCGATGCTTTCCTTAAACCTGATCGAGCGGAGTCCGGCCCGGCTCCTGGAACCGCTCGACTGGAACCAAGGGGCGCCCGTCGGCTTCCTGCTCGCAGTCAAAACCGCCATCGCGACGATCGGCATCACGGAACGCAGCCTGCGACTCATTCCGTTCGTCGGCTCAATGCTCGGCGTCATCGGATTCGCCTGGATCGCGTGGAAGTTCTTGCCCCGACCCGCAGCCACCATCGCCATCGCGCTCTTCAGCTTCTCCCCGTTCCTTATCAGCTACTCCGCCGAGTGCAAGCAGTACGCCACCGACGCGGCCATTGCGATCGGGCTGTTCGCCTGTGCGGCGAGTTTGCTGCAAGGTGAAGGCGGATTCCGCCGCTGGGCGGTGCTCGCGGCCGCTGGCGCGATGGCCGTCTGGTTCTCGCACCCGGCGGCATTCATCCTCGGCGGCATTGGTACCGCCCTGCTTGCCGATGGCATGCTTAACAAGAACCGAATGCGCTTCCTCGCGGCAGCCACGACCGTCGCCTGCTGGCTCCTCAGTTTCGCCGCCTGCTATCTCCTTTGCCTGAAGAATCTCGGCAACAATCAGTACCTCCTCAGCTACTGGGACGGTCACTTTCTGCCGTTGCCGCCGCAGTCGCCGGGCGATGCGGCGTGGCTGCTCGATCACTTCTTCGCGCCCTTCGCTTATCCCGGCGGGATGGGAGGAACGGAAATTCGCGCCGGGGGAATCGCCGCCGTCTTCTTCCTGATCGGCATGGCGAGCCTGTGGAAGCGGAACTGGCGAGTAGCCGTCGCGCTGATCGTTCCCGGACTGCTGGCACTCGTGGCGTCCGGCTTGCACAAGTATCCGTTTGCCGGTCGGCTGTTGCTGTTCCTTACGCCGATCATGGTGCTCGGCGTTGCCGAGGGCGCCTACCGGGTTGTCGCGGCCTTGTCCCGCCCGCTGCCGATCGCCGCGGCGCTATTTCTTAGCGTGATCCTGGCGGCGCCGGCCCTGGAAACGTATCAGGAACTGCGCCGGCCAATGCGATTCGAGCAGTTGCAGCCCGTCTTGATGCAAGTGCGCGGCGCCTGGCAAGCGGGCGACCGCATGTACGTTTACTACGGGGCCCTACCGGCGTTCGCGTTCTACACGCGGGAGGCGCCGTTCCCCGCGAATGCCGTGATTGTCGGCGCCGAGGCGCGGAAAAACGAGGCCGAGTATCGCGAGCAGTTGCTGCCGCTCCGGGGGCAATCGCGCGTCTGGCTGGTCTTCAGCCACCGCCATCGCCACGAGGAATCGACGATCCTGACTTATGCGGAAGGCTTGGGCCGATGCGAACGGGTGATTCGCGGCGAGGGTGCGGCGGCGATGCTCTTTAACTTCGCGGCGGCCCCCGGCTCCGCTGGCTCATCGCTTGCCGATTCCGACCCGGTACGCGACGAATCGAAAAGCACGGATATCAAACGCGGCGGAGATCGCTAATTACCCAAAAAAACCAACCACAAAAGATATGGACGGAGTAGTGAGGAGATTTGGGCCTCAAGGCTGTCTCGATCTCCTCAGGTTCTCATCGCGAGACCCGTCATATTTGACAGATGTGGGCGGTTCTCTCTCCTTTTACACTTCCATCTTCATTCCACGCATGGATGGGTTCTCACTGCAATCTCGCTGGCGCGAGATTGGGGCCTCTCCCCAGCGGAGAGGCGTGGGGCTGGCTGGCTAGCTTTACTTTCCCGACCGTCAGTAACCATGCCGCACTAGTCGTAGCACTCCAAGTAATATCAATCCGCCGAGCGCGGAAGCGCTTATCCACCAGCCGATTCGGTAAGATCGCGGTTCGAACGTCATCACGGCTTCCTTCGCTCCGGCGGGAATCGCCACGGCTCGAAAGGCGTGGTTCGCGAGGAGCACCGGCGTCTCAACACCATCGATCCGGCACGTCCACCCCGGAAACCACACGTCTTCCAGCACGAGGAAGCCGCTGCCGGCGCCGGCAAGATCGAGCGCGATTCGGTTCGGGCGGTACTCGGCGATTGAGATTCGTTGAACCACTGCATTGCCATTCGGTGGTAACGGAGCATCGCTCGTTATAAGCACGGTGGTGCGGAAGTCGTTAGCCTTGAGCGCCGCCAGTTCGCCGCCATCGGGCGTTGCCACGGCCTGGGGAACCACATAAGCCCGCGGGTTCGCGTTCCAACTTCGGCTCTCGTAGACCAGTACGGGCGGCAACAGGAGTGGCCGCTGCGGGGGCAACGCCGGAATTGCCGGCGGGTCCGGGAAAAAGCTCACCAGACGCCACTGCTCGGGATCGAGCCGCAAGCCGGGGTCGGCCTGCACCTCCGGATTCGCGGCGTAATCCTGGAAGCATGCCAGGTAGCGGACATTCAGTCGCTCGAAGAGCTTTGGATTGGTTCGCGAAAAGTTCGGGATGATGGGCTGGGCGACCGGGTTCAGCCCGAGCAGAGGTTCGTCGATGCCGATGACGAAGTTGATGAATTCGCGGTAATGGCGGACATCCAGTGGGTTGTAGCCGCGCGGCATGGCGATGCGATCGACGAGCGCTTCGGGGGCGCCGCCGCCGAGAGGCGCATAGCGATCGTGCGGTCCGGTTCCCGCGTCGATATCGAGCACGCGGGCCGCCGCCGGGTCGGCATTGTCGTGGAGAAAGCGGATGAGCGCGGAATCGGGGTAAATGTCGGCTTGCGGACGAACTTCGACGAATCCCCAACTGGCCGCGAACAACTCGGCGTTTAGGACTGCGCCCCAGATTAGTGATCGATCGGCCGGGCGAACTCCGCGAGAACCAATCCAAGCCAGCATCGCCAGGCCGATTGCCGCAGCCACCCAGTACTGAATGAACATCCGCCAGATGGGGCCGGGGCTCCCCGCTTGAGCCATCATCCACGCGACGCACGACAGTGCCGGCACAACAGCGACAACCATTACGAGCAGCAGGACGCGCCGCAAATGGATGCGCTGTTCCGCTTGCCACTCCGATGCCTGCAGCGCGTCGGTTGTGGCGCCGGCCAATAAGGCCACCGGGAAAGTCGCGATCAAGAGCATCCGCGACGGCACCCGGAATAAGTTGAAGCCCGGCAGCCATTCCAGAAGCATCGCCCCGCCGAGCGCGAAAACAATCAGCCCGAGCAGTACGCCCTGCTTCCAGCGGTACTGTCGCGGAGCCGCGAAGGCCGCTGCAAGCCAAAAGATTCCAAACAGCGCCCGCGACTCCCACGACGCCGGCGGATCGTAAGTCGGCGACGGTCCTACCAGCGCGAAGAACGTCGCAACGGCTACCTTCAGCGATTGCGTCGATTCGAGGCCGACGCTGCGGGCGGAATAGCGGGATGCTTCCAGCGTCGGCAAAAACTGCACCGCGCACAGCAGCCCCGCGACCGCACCGGCCACGATGCCGCCCACCAGCCAACGTGCGATATTGCTGCGTGTCCGTTCCTCGGGAAATGTCCAGGCAGCCGCGAACACGACGGCGTAGAAACTCCATTGCGGATGAGTTCCCAGCGCCAACAGCGCCAGAGCGATTCCGGCCCCGAGCGCCGGCCAAATGCTTCCTTTGCGGATCGCCGCTTCCCAGCCGAGCAACGCGAGCGGCAGCCACGCCAGCCCGATTGTGATGGTGTGCCCGGCCAAGAGCAAATGCGTCATCCACTTGGCCGAGAACATGAATCCGGCCGCGGCTATGATTTGGCCACGGTTCCCCAGTCCCCGGAACCGAGCATACAGCGACATGAAAATCCCGGCGGCCAGCACGTGCAAGGCAATCACCCAGCTGAGAGCGGCTCCCAGCGACTGCTCCGGCACGAGATACATCACGGCGTATGGCGGATAGAAGCAGCCGACTTGGATATCATGCACGAACGGCGTGCCGCAGAAGTGATAAGGGTTCCAGAGCGGCAGTGCGCCGGTCTCGTGCCAGGCATGGTTCAAAAAGACTTTCGCCGGTAGATGTTCGGCGAGGAAATCCGAGAAATCGGAATAGAACGTCTGCGTTGGGTGCAATATCAGTGCATGGAAGTACAGTGCCCAGAGAAGAACAATAATGAGATAGCGCGGATGGGGCATGATGCGCTGGCGAGCCGGCGAAGCGAGTCACCGGAGTGCTTTTGTCCTCGATTGTTATTTCTTCGCGGTGAGCGGCGTCGTTCGTCCAAGCCAGACGCCGGGAAGTTGGCCCGACGGCGCGGACATCGGCGGCGGCCGCAATACCACGCTTCCCAGCAATACCGCCAACCCGCACGCCGTCCCGATCGCCAATACATATTTGACAATCACCGCCAATGTCGCGGGCACCAACAACAACCACAAGCAGACCCCCACCAGCAATACACAGCTGATCGGCAAGAAATACTGAAGGCAGGTCATCATCACTTGATCGATGCGGAGCCGCGGCAGCGACCAGCGCAGCCACATCATGACGAAGACGAGCAGGGAACACTTGCCAGCGAATACCACGAAGTTGATGAGATTGCCGAACCAGAAGCCAAGATGCGCGGAGTCGCTCGGTTCGAACGGCAAGAAGCCGGTGTGCCAACCGCCGAGGAAGAGCAGCGTCGCCAGGCCGCTGACGGCAAACATGCTGCCATATTCCGCCAGAAAGAAAATCGACCAGCGGAAGCCGCTGTACTCCGTGTGGAATCCAGCGACCAACTCGCTTTCCGCTTCCGCCAAGTCGAACGGCGCCCGCTTGCAACTCGCCGTCGCCGTGAGATAGAAAATGATGAACGCCCCGAATGTAAATGGATCGTGGAAGACGTTCCATTCCCAGAACCAGCCGGTCTGCTGGACGCCGATGGCGTTGAGATCGAGTGTGCCAGCCACGCAAATGGGCACCACAACGCACATGGCGCGCGGCACTTCATAGCTGACGACTTGGGCCGCCTCGCGGACGCCGCCGAACAGCGACCACTTGCTCGCCGAGGCGTAACCCGCCAACACTACGCCGAACACCTCGCTCGATAACACAGCGAGCATGAAGAACGCGGCGACGTTGAGATCCTTGGCGACGAGATGGTCGCCAAAGGGAAGGGCGATGAACCCGCAAAAGCTGGCGCAGAATGCGAGGTACGGGGCAAGCCGGAACAGGAAGAGATCGGCCCCGGTGGGGGCGTGATCCTCTTTCGAGATGAGTTTGATGCCGTCCGCAAGCGATTGCAGCAGGCCGAACGGCCCGACGCGGGTGGGGCCAAGGCGGTCCTGGATTCGCCCGGACACTTTACGTTCGCCCCAGATGGCGAAGAACGCGGCCCCGCCGATGAATGCGAATAAGCAGGCAGCCGCCGTCACGCCGATGGCGACGAGGTTCCACGGGTAAGGTAAGAATGCGGACCAAAACTCCGGCACGGCAAGCCTCTTCACGCGGTCGCGGATGCACGTAGGTTGAAAGTTTACCGAATGGCGCGGCGACTTGCCACGGTGAAGCGTGAATCATCGGCGTTTGCGGTTTGGAAGTGCCTTGCGGCGGCCGTATTCGGTGCGGCCCGGCAACGCCGCGCTGCCGGCCGCGCTTCGATCGCGGGGCGAACTGACAGCGGAGCAACCGCCCAGCGACCCGCTCGGCCGCGACGCCGAACTCGCCCGCCTCGAAGCCATTCTGATGATGGCCGACGAACCGCTGCCGGCCCGCCGACTCGCCGATGCCGCCGGTATCAACAGTGCCAGCGACGTTCGCAAGCTCATCGAACGGCTCAAGGAACTCCTCCATCAGGAAGGCTCCGCATTCCAGGTGGAAGAGATCGCCGGCGGCTATCAATTCCTCACGCGCCCCACTTATCACACGTGGTTAACGCGGCTAAAGCGCACCGGCCACGAACTTCGTCTGACAGCCGCGGCACGAGAAACATTGGCGGTGATCGCTTATAAGCAGCCGGTGATGCGCGCCGAAGTGGAGGTGGTGCGCGGCGTCGCCTGTGCCGAATTAATTCGCCATCTCATGGAGAAGGGATTGGTGCGCATTGCCGGCCGCCACGATTCCCTCGGCCGCCCTCAACTCTATGGAACCACCAAGAAATTCCTCCAGGCCTTCGGGCTCAATTCCCTCAAGGATCTCCCCGAGGTCGAAGCGTTGAAACCGCGTTCCAACAATATCAATTCGCCAATCGTATGAGGACGCCGCTCCGGCGGATTTGTACGAAAGAGTCGGATTGAGAGTGGAGATGTGAGGCCTAACTTCAGCGCACTTCACACACATACACACACTTTTCCCAAAAAAAATCATTTAGCGCTACACTCATGCGCTCTGATATTATACATAATGCGAATAGTGGTGATTTCAAGAATGCATCCTCACGGGAGATCGCAATGGCCAGGACGAAGGCGGGAGATGGGCCGAGCATGATGGAGATGGTCCGCACGTCGCTACAGGAACTCGGCTGGAACGCGAAGCCGACGGCGCTGCAAGAGCACATCAAGTCGAAGTACGACAAGGAAATCTCGAAAATCATCATTTCCAACTACAAGTCGACGCTTTCGAAGAAGAAGGGGGGCAAGAAGCGCCGCGGCCGGCCGCTCGGGTCGACCAAGGACACGGTGCCCTCGGCCGGCAGCGGCAAGGGAATCCACGTCGAGGATTTCGTCGCGATCCACAAGTTGGTGAACCGGCTCGGCGCCCACCAGGTCCGCCAACTCGTCGACGTGCTGGCGTAACCGCGAAATGACTGGAGCCCGCCGCGATCGAGCCCGGTGAACCCCGGCCCGCGCGACGGGCTCTAATGCTTTGGGCGAGTGGTGTAATGGCAGCCACGAGGGACTTAAAATCCCTTGCTCCGTGAGGAGCGTGCGGGTTCGAGTCCCGCCTCGCCCACCTCACTTTTTCTTCGCCGCCGGCTTCTTGCTCGATTTCACTTTGACCGGCTTCTTTTCCTTGGTCGGCTTCTCTTCCTTCTTCTTGCCGAAGATCGCGTCGTAACCGTCGCCGAATTTCCCGTCCTCGGACATGCCCATGCGAACAATGCTCACGGGTGCTCCTCAGCTAATTGGGTGATGGTGATGAATTCAATCTAATCCACAATGTGCGTTCCGTCACTTCCCGAGCGCGAATCGGTAGAGAATCTCGGCGGCGGGCGCGAGTTGCGACAGTTCGATCCACTCGTCCTTGGTGTGCGCCTGGGCGATGTCGCCGGGGCCAAAGACGACGGCGGGAATGCCGGCGCGAGCGATCGTCGATGCGTCCGTACCGAACGGCACCACCTGCACCTCGTGCCGGCCAACCACCGCGTCGATCGCTTGGCCTAGACGCTCCACGAGTTCGCCGGATAGTTCGGGGCTCAGTGGCGAACAGGGCGCATGAGCCTCGCGGAGCGTAAAAGAAAAGTCGATGGCCGGGCAGCTTTTCAAGTAGTTTTCGAGATCGCGGCCGGCGTCGGCGGCGTCTTCGCCCGGAATCAAGCGCCGATCCACGTCGCTGCGGCAAACATCCGGCACCGTGTTCACGGACACGCCCCCGGCAATCCGCCCGACGGAAACCGTTCGCCCCCCCAGCAGGGCATCCGGCGGCTGCGACTGCAGTATCTTGGCGTATTCCTCGATGGCGCCGACAATGCGGCCCATGCGATAAATGGCGTTCACGCCGTTCTCTGGGCGCGAACTGTGGCAGGCCCGCCCCGGCGCCTCCACGATCCACCTCACCACGCCCTTGTGGGCACGCACGATGTTCAACAGCGTCGGCTCGGCCACGATCGCGTAATCGGCACTCAGCCCGTCCACGAGTTTCTGCACGCCGAGGAACGTATGCTCTTCATCGACGGTGTAAGCGAGAATCACTCGGGCGGAACCGGCCGGCCGCTCGCGGATGAGCCGCGCGAACGCGGCGAGCATCACGGTCGCCCCCGCCTTCACGTCGCACGCGCCCCGGCCGAACAACTTGCCGCCTTCGACCTTCGCTCCAAATGGTTCGATAATCATGCCATCCACCGGCACCGTGTCTTGATGGCATTCGAAGACGACGGTGAATGGCGGCGGGCTCGGGGGGTCGTAAACGGCGATGAGGTTGTCGCGGCCGGGACGGACGGCTTGACGCCGCGGCGCAGCGCCGAGTCCGCGGATTCGCTCTTCCAAATACGCCGTCACCCGCGATTCATAAAGAATCTCGGTGGGCAGGTCGGTGCGCCCCATCGGATTGACCGACGGCAGCCACACCAGCTCGGCAAGCGTTTCGGCGAGTGGATACATGACGAGCGGCAATTATATCGCCGCCGCGACAGACTCGCAATTGATGAGAAGACCATGGAAGCGGAATCGACCCACGTTACCGGCTGGCGGGTAAGCGTCTCAATTATGGGTAACGCTAACGAGGCTCAGCCTCGGACCGTCGAGCGATGCTCGGCGCGCATTCGGTTGACCATTCTTGCAGGAATGTTACGCTTTTTACGACTCAATTCTCGGAGGAGCATCATCATGCAAGCGACCCACCCAAAGGCCGGCTTTCGGCCGCAAGCGGCCTCGATCGGTTCAAGTCGGAAGTCGATGCGAGATCGCCAGTTGCGTCAAAATTGGAAGGTGAATGAT
>Ga0134125_10010824_pt1 | contig 10238 bp, 7 predicted proteins | sample KB31751_FD_96464 | JGI IMG/M metagenome (GOLD analysis project Ga0134125, IMG submission 96464) | Terrestrial soil microbial communities with excess Nitrogen fertilizer from Kellogg Biological Station, Michigan, USA - KB3-175-1 | ecosystem: Environmental > Terrestrial > Soil > Unclassified ... | reverse complement strand
GCGGCGGAGCGGTCGCCCAGCGCGGTTTCGAGTTTTTCAATCAGCGTGGTGCGCGAATACAGGCCGGTGCGCGTGTCGCGCCCGCCGGGCTTGCCGATCACTTCGCGCAGCCAGTGCGCGCGCTGCACGCGCGCCTGCACCGCGCCGATCAGGTGCCGCGCCTTGACCGGCTTGAGCAGCACCTCGTCACCGCCCGCGGCGATCGCATCGAAGCGCTGCGCAGTGCCGTTCGCATCGGCGGCGAGGATGATCGGCACGGCCGCGAATTCATTCTGCTGGCGGATGAGCTGAATGAGTTCCACGCCGTTCACGTCCGGCAGGTCGTGGTCGATGACGATGACGTCGGGGCGGAAATCGCCGATCGCCGCGAGCGCCGCCTGGCCGTTGCTGACCAGACGCGCGGTCATGCCACGCTCGACCAGCACGCGCGCGGATTCGGCGGCGTGGGTGCGGTCGGATTCGACCAGCAGCACGCGCCACTCGGGTTGCGCATCGGCGTGCAGCAGTTCGTCGAGCTTGCCTATCACGCGCAGCGAGTCCACCGGTGCGCTGAACAGCGCGGCCGCGCCCGCACGCATGGCGAGCAAGCGGTGGCCGATGTCGCCGTCTGGCGATACCGCGAGCATCGCCGGCATGCGTTCTGCGCTCAAGCCCATGCTCGCGTACTGCACCGCCACGCGTGCCATGACGCGCAGCTTGCGCGCATCCACGAGCAACGCGCCTGGAATCGCATGGGCGAGGAAATCGAGCAATACAGATGGTTCGGCGAATTCGCGCACGTCGTAGCCGCGTTCGCGCAGGCCCTCGACCAATCCTGGTACCGCGGTGGGCGCGGTCCCGACCAGGCACACCGCGCGCGGCAGATGCGTCGGGCGCGCCGTGGGTTCCGGATCCGTGGGTTCCATTGCTTCGGCTGCTGCCGTTGCCTGGGTCTGGATGACGGCATGTGGCGCAGGATCGAGGGCGGCCGCTTCCGGTTGCGCAACGGGTTCGGCCGAAACTCTTGCACCGGGAAGGGCATGTACCGCGGCGATTTCGGTGGCGGACAAGTCGGTGAGTACCGCACCCATGCGGTTGACCATGTCGGCCAGCCGTCCGAGATCGCGCTCGTTGGGCACGAGGCGGTCGTCGACGAAAGAACACAGGTAGGCAGCCAGTTCCAGCGCCGAGCCGTTCACGTCTTCGAGGCCGAGGCGCTCGCTGGTCTCGGCGATCTGGTCGATTTCCTCGCCGAGTTTGCGTGCGGCGATCTGGTCCCAGCCGCCCTGCGCCAGCGGCTGCCAGCGCCGCACGAGGGCAAGACAGCGCTCGCGGAGTTCGTCCCGCCCGTGTTGCGCCCCGCTCAGCGTGGTGGTGTCCTGACCGCTCATCCTAATCCAGGCCCCCTGTCAGGCCGATTCAGTGTAGCGCCGTCGCGACAAACTGTGCAGGATTTGCCCGAATCCGGGCGTGCGCGGGCTCACATTTCGCACAACTGGCGTATATGCACGGTGCCGCCAAAGGGTTTAGCATTTCTCGACATCCTGCGGAGACGGCCATGAAACGGCATTGGCACTGGTGGTTTACCCTCCTGTTCGTCTGGGCGCTGGTTTACGACCTGGCGGTCTGGGGCGCAGCGGCACGGTTGCCGGACATCGGTACACATCTGCAAGCCTCGGCGCAGCGCCAGGCCTTGCTCGCCAATATCTACATGAGCGTCGGCGGTGCGCTGGATGATGCCGTACCCGTCCTGCACGACTGGGGCACGCAGCGCGCGCAGACCGCACTCGCGGATGGCGTTGAACGCATCAAGGACGATCCGATGGTGGCCATGGACCTGATTTTTTCCAATACCTGGAACAGCACTCACGCAATGTTGAAGATCATGTACTGGGCGGCGCCGGTTTTCGGCGTGATTGCCTTGGTGCTGTGGTCGCGACGGCCGAAGAAGATCAGCCTGATGGGCGGGCGTTAAACGCCCGTTTCAAAGCCCTCTCGCGAGGGCATGCGAAAAAATCCATTTTATAAAAAATACATAAAAGTATACTTGCGCGACCCACTGTTCGCAGTCGCGTGGTGTGCGTTCGCGACAAGCTCGCCTTGAACTGTCGCAGACCCATTGCCTGTGCGGATTGCATGACTTCCGGCATGGCCCAGGTCGAGTATCCGCATCCCTGCCCATTTATCCTTCTGGATGTCCAAACATGGTACGTCTAATATATCGATGTTGTCTGGACATTATTGCTGCGAAGCAATAAAACATTATCGAAATCAGTAACTTAGCGGCAGTTTTTTCTTGACGAACGGTGCGACGGCTGTTAGTTTGCGCCGGGTTTTGGGGCAGGGTGTAACCCAAAGCATTCTCGAAGGATTCGATCGGGGGTTCCCGGCAACGGTGCCCCAACGACGCGTGCGTCCCGGCTACTCGCAGGCCGGGCCCGCGCCGGATCGAATCGCGAGGCGCGAAGGATCGCCAAGGCACCGCGGCCAATCGCGGACATTCCATCAAACCGTACGGGAGAGGTTTCATGAAACGAAGTCTGATGAAGGTCGCGGTTGCCGCAGCCCTGCTTGGGGTGACGGGCGGCGCCGCGTTTGCCGGATCGCAAGATGGCAGCAACGGCAATCCGTATTCGCCACAGAATGGCCATGCTTATCGGCATGGCGCGGTTCCGACCCGCGAAGTCCATAAAAAGATGAAAGCTTGGGAAAGCGCCCATCCCAATGCAGTTACGGCGACCAGTTCCAACACGTTGTACTACGGTGGCGGCACAAGCAGCAGCAGTCAGGGCAATGTCGGCGTAATGACCGGCATCACCAAGGTTTATCTGGTGTTTTACGGCAGCGGCTGGGGCACGCAGAGCACCAATGCCAATGGCGACGCGGTGTTCTCCGGGGATCCGAGCGGCGCTGCTCCGGTCACACAGGAAATGTTCAAGGGTATCGGCACCGGCAGTGAACTATGGTCGGCCGACCTGACCCAGTGGTGCCAGGGCATTTCCTCCGGTGCGTCGAGCTGTCCGACCGGCACGCCGGCGTCGAGCTTCGTCCCGTATCAGTCCGGCGGCATCCTCGCCGGCGTCTGGGAAGATACCAGCGCGGCCACGCCGATCAATGCGACCGGCCACCAGCTCGCCTTGGAAGCGATCAAGGCTGCGCAGCATTTCGGCAATACCACGGCCGCATCGAACCGCAACGCCTACTACGTCATCATGTCGGCGCACGGCGACAATCCGGACAACTACCAGAGCCCGACGCAAGGCTACTGTGCGTGGCACGACTGGAACGGCGACAGCTCGCTTTCGGGCGGCGCGGCCAGCTCTTCGGTTGGCGACCTGGCGTTCAGCAACCAGCCTTACAACGTCGACATGGGCGCCAGTTGCGGCGTGGGCTTCGTCAACAGCCCGGGTACGCTGGATGGCTACACGATGACTCTCGGCCACGAATGGCACGAGATGGCTTCGGACCAGTTCCCGGCCGGCGGTTGGACTGCGACGAGCGGCTACGAGAACTCGGACGAGTGCGCGTGGATTGCGGCCGGTTCGGCCGGCGGCGCTGCAAACGTCGTCATGGGTACCGGTACGTTCACCGAACAGGCGAGCTGGTCCAACGACACCAACGCCTGCGCGATCACGCATCCGATCGTCAGTCATGGCAGCAGCGGCGGAACGCCGACGGCGAACTTCAGCTTCGTCACCAACGGCCTGACCGCGACCTTCACCGACAGCTCCACCGATTCGGGTGGCACCATCGGCTCGCATTCGTGGACGTTCGGCGATGGCGCCACGTCGACGACGACCAACCCAAGCCACACCTATGCGGCCGCCGGCACCTACTCGGTGACCGAAACGGTGAAGGATAGCGTCAGCGGTACGACCAACTCCAAGACCGCGTCCGTTACCGTGGCCAGCGCCGGCGGCACGCCGACGGCGAATTTCAGCTTCGTCACCAACGGCTTGGTTGCCAATTTCACCGACAGTTCCACCGATTCGGGCGGCACGATCGGCTCGCACTCGTGGACGTTCGGCGATGGCGCCACTTCAACGGCGACCAGCCCGAGTCACACCTACGCGGCCGCCGGCACCTATTCGGTGACCGAGACGGTTAGCGACAGCGTGAACGGTGCGACCAACGCCAAGACCGCGTCTGTAACGGTGTCGAGCGGCGGTGGTGGCGGTGGCAATGTGCTGCAAAATGGCGTGGCCGTGACGGGACTGTCGGCCGCAACCGGCGGGCAGTTGAGCTACACGATGGTCGTGCCCGCGGGCGCCACCGGACTGTCGTTCAGCATCTCCGGCGGTACCGGCGATGCGGACTTGTACGTCAAGTTCGGTTCCGCGCCGACGCTGTCGAGCTATGACTGCCGTCCGTACATCACCGGCAATAGCGAGACCTGCAACATCTCCAATGTGCAGGCCGGCACCTACTACGTCATGCTGAACGGCTACGCCGCGTTCTCGGGCGTCTCGCTGGTGGGCAGCTACACGGCCGGTGGCGGTGGTGGTGGCGGTGGCGGTTGCACGCCGAGCGGCACCGTGCTGTGCAGTGGCAGCACCGTGACGGGTCTGGCGGCGACGACCGGCAACTGGAGCTCGACCTACTCGATCGTGATCCCGTCCGGTTCGACCAAGCTCACGGTGGCGATCTCCGGCAGCACCGGTGATGCCGACCTGTACGTGCGCAAGGGTTCGGCGCCGACCACGTCGAGCTACACCTGCCGTCCGTACCTGACCGGCGACAACGAGACTTGCACGATCAGCTCGCCGACGGCTGGCGCGACGTATTACATCCGCGTGCGCGCTTACCAGACATACTCCGGCGTCACGCTCAGCACCACGATCCAGTAACAAAGAAGTGGACCACCGACAGGCCGCGCGAGCGGCCTGTCTTTTTGCAGAAACATGCATGGACCATCATGGTGATGGTCCATGCAGCCGGACCGGATGGCGATGGGGATCGCGCCGTGTTCGAGGGGGACTGGAGCGCCGAGCGTCCGGTCATCGCGTTCAGCGCACCGCAGTTTCCAAACGATGACTCCTGACCAATGCGTGCGGGAGACAGCTATGCGTCGGATACCCTTACTCAAGAATTTCGCCAGTCGTGCCTGTGTGGCGGCGCTGGCCCTATGCGCCACTTCGGCATTCGCCTTGGAACATTTCAACGGCGTCGAGCCCGATGCCGAACACGAAGCCCTGATCGCGAATCCCTACGCCAGCAGCGGCAGTTGTGGCGTAGAACGCTGGTCGGTCAAGACCGGCACCGATGCGGATGTGGGTTCGGTGAACCTGACGAATCCGCAAACCAACACCATCGTCACCTTGCGCAGTTGGACCGCGCCGAATCCGATTCCGCCGAACAATCGCGTGTCGCCATACGAGACGACGACGTGGGTGCTCGACGCCACTTTGGTCGAATACAAACTCGAAAACGATTCGGACTACCACCTGGTCATCAAGGATGCATCCGGCAACACCATGATCGCGGAAATTCCCGATCCGGCCTGCGTCGGCACCGGCAGTCCCTTTGCCAGCGCGATCCAGAGCGCGCGTGCGCAGTTCGACGCGACATACACCGCGACCACGAGTTTCCAGACCGCGAATATCCCGGTGCAGTTGACCGGCGTCGGCATGTTCGATTTTCTGCACGGTCAGACCGGCGTGGCGCCGAACGGCATCGAGCTGCATCCGGTGCTGGGCATCGTGTTCAATCCGAGCGGCGGCGGCACGGCCGATTTCGCCTTGTCCGACTCGCCGCAAAGCGTGAGCCTGAATCAGGGCGCGAACACCAGCACCACGATCGCGGTGACGCCATCCAACGGATTTGCCGGCAGCGTCAATTTCAGTGCCTCCGGTTTGCCGTCCGGCGTAACGGCATCGTTCAGTCCGGTCAGCTCGGCCGCTTCGAGCACGTTGACTTTGACCGCCAGCGGCACCGCTGCCACGGGTTCTGCCACGGTAACGGTCACCGGTACATCCGGAAGTCTCACGCATACGACTACGGTCAATCTCACCGTGGTTGCCAGCGGTGGAGGAGGTGGTGGCGGTGCGCTGACCGCTGTATACAATTCCACTCTGAAGGCGCCCGGATGCGCCAGCGTCGGTTCGTCCTGCGATTCCGGCACGCTGCTGGTCGGTCGCGGCACGATGTCCGGCAGTGCCGAACCGAATCAGCCGAACACGATCAACAACTCGTGTGTGGACGGCAATTCCGGCACGTTCCACTCGGATGAATCCAACGACGGCATCGTGATTGCGTCCACCGACGGCGGGCCCCTGACCGCTGGCAAGACGGCCAAGGTCACCGCCACGATCTGGGCGTACAGTGCGGCGAATGTGATCGACCTGTACTCGGCCGCAAACGCGAACAGCCCGAGCTGGACGTTCCTGAGTTCGGTCAGTGCGTCGGCCGCCGGCGTGCAGCCGCTGTCCACCACGTTCACGCTGCCGGCAGGCGGCTTGCAGGCGGTGCGCGCACACTTGCGCTACAACGGCAGCGCCGCAGCGTGCAGCACAGGCAGCTATGACGAATCCGACGACCTGATCTTTGCGGTTTCCTCGACCGCGCCTGCGCCGGACTTCACTCTGTCGGATTCGCCCGCGTCGTTGAGCATCGCACAAGGCGCGAACGGCAGTAGCACGATTGCAGTATCGCCGTTGAACGGTTTTACCGGTAGCGTGGCGTTGAGCGCGTCCGGTTTGCCATCTGGCGTGACCGCGTCGTTCAATCCGGCCAGCACGACAGGCAGCAGCACTCTGACCATGAGCGCCAGCAGTACGGCCGCGACTGGAACGGCGACCGTGACGATCACAGGCACGTCCGGCTCGTTGACGCACACGGCGACGCTCAGTCTCGCCGTGACCGCGTCCGGTGGCGGTGGCGGTTGCACGCCGAGCGGTACCGTGCTGTGCAGCGGCAGCACCGTCACGGGTCTGTCGGCGACCACGGGCAACTGGAGTACGTACTACTCGATCGTGGTTCCGTCCGGAGCGTCCAAGCTGACGGTTTCGATCTCGGGCGGCACCGGCGACGGCGACCTCTACGTGCGCAAGAGCTACCACCCGACGCTGTCGAGCTACACCTGCCGTCCGTACCTGACCGGCAACAACGAAACCTGCACGATCAGTTCGCCGGCGGCGGGAACGTACTTCATCGCAGTTGAAGCGTATGCGACGTACTCGGGCGTGACGCTGAAGACGACGATCCAGTAACGCTGAGGAAAGTCACGGAGCGGGCCGCATCATGCGGCCCGTTTCCTTCACTTCACAGGGCCGCGCAAGCGGCCCTTTTTTTCAGCTTGCCTCGAAGCGATTCGCGTCGCGGTTCTTGCGCACCCGCGCCGGATCCCAGACACGGCCGTTCATGGCGATGTAGACGCCGTCGGGCAAGGCTTGAATCGCGCCGACCGCACAGCCGATATTGAACACCGCGTCCGAACCCTGGAAGCGCGCAGGATTCAGTGCGCCGGTCAACACGATGGTCTTGCCGGCAATGCCGGCGAGAGCGCGCGCGGTTTCCACCATCGTGTCGGTGCCGTGAGTCACCAACACGTGCCGGTGCGGTTGCGCCGCAATGGTGCGGCGGATCAGGTCGCGGTCGGCATCGTCCATGTGCAGGCTGTCCTTGCGCATCAGCGCGATCACCTCGAACTCGAAGGCCACGCCGAGCTGCTTCAGGATGTCGCCGATCTGCGGCGCGCCGATCTGGTACGCGGACTTGTCGTCGAAGTAGATCTTGTCGATCGTGCCGCCGGTGGCGACGATGGTCAGGTGCGAGAGCATTGTTTGATCCTCAGTAACTGTCGCTCGCCAATACCTGCGCGTCTTTCAGGGCATCGGATTTCAGGCGCAGCAGGCCGTGCTCGGCGAAGCGGCGCGCCGCTGCGGCGGGGCGCGGATCGTTCTCCGCGCGCAGCGCCCACTCGGCGTGACGCGCGAGCAGAGACAGGCCGAGCATGCGCGCGAGGCCAAACGCGAGTTCGCGGCCACCGGCTTCCAGGCGTTCGCGCTCGCCGGTTGAAGCCTTTTGCAGCCATTCGGCGATGCGCGTCGCCGCTTCGCGCACGGCGCGCGCGCAAGGTTCGAGTTCCGGTGCCTGCACCTGCGACAGGATCGTGCGCTGCGCGGAGAGCAGCGGCTGCAAGCCGCCGGCGGCGCGCAATGCGCGCAGGAAATCCAGCGCCTGCACGTTGCTCGCGCCTTCCCAGATCGGCCACACCTGCGCGTCGCGCAGCAGTTGCGGAATGCCGCTGTCTTCCAGATAACCGACGCCGCCGATGCACTCGCAGGTTTCCGAGGCGATCGCCACGGCGAGTTTGCCCGTCCACAATTTCGCCAGCGGCGTGAGCAGGCGCAACAGGTTCTGCTGCGCCTCGTCGGCTTGCCCGGCCTGTGCGCGGCCGAGCAACTCGGTGACGAAAAAGACGAGATGGAACGCGGCCTCGAACTCGGCCTGCATGCCGGCAAGCGTGTCCTGATACAGCGGTTGTTCGGCGAGTGGCTTGCCGAACACGATGCGCCGGTTGGCATAGTCGCGCGCCAGCGCAATGCAACGGCGCATCGTCGCGAGCGCGCCGACCGCGTTCCAGGTGCGCGTGATGTTGAGCACCGGCGCGATCTGGCGCACGCCGGATTTCGCTTCGCCGACGAGTTCCGCCGGCGTGCCGTTGAGATGGATTTCCGCGGTCGGCAATTCGCGCGTGCCGAGCTTGTCCTTGAGCCGGTCGATGCTGATGTTGCGCCAACGCCCATCGGGTTTGCGCGGTTCCAGGTAAAACAGCGCCAGCGCGTCGGATCCGGCCGGCGCCCCGCTCGGGCGCGCGAGTGCCAGCGCGGCCTGGGCATTGATCGCGGAGGTGAACCACTTGCGTCCGTACAAGCGCCAGCGGCCGTTTTCCTCGCGTGCAACCGTCTCGGTACCGGCGACGTCGGAGCCGCCGGCGTTTTCAGTCATCCACTGGCCGGCGATCCAGAATTGTTCCGGATCGCGGCTGAGCAGGTGCGGCAGCGCACGCTCGATCAGGCGCTGGTTGCCCGATGCCTTGAGCGCGGTCGCGACGCCGTCGGTCATTGCCAGCGGACAGGTGTAGAACTCGCTGGCGCAGTGGAACAAGTATACAAGTGCAAATTGGTGCACGCGCGCGTGCGCGCCGTGCGTAGTCTCGTGGCCGGCGGCGACGAGGCCGTGGCGCGCGGCCAGCGGTTGCGCGGCGATCCAGGCGGGAGTCAGCTCGATGCGGTCGACGCGCTCGCCCCAGACGTCCCACTGCGTGAGTTTCGGTTCGGCGCGTTCGCGCGTTCGCGCCAGCGCCCAGGCGCTGGCCGCGTATTCGCCGAGATCGGTCAGGTCGGATTCGATCGCGCCGAGGACATTGCGCGGAAGCACGCGGCGCAGATACGAACGCAGCACGCGATCGTCCAGATACTGGTTGCTCAACACCGGTGCGGCTTGGACGAATGACATGTGCAGATCTCCGCTGCGAATGCCTTGATTATACGCAGGCGGCGAAAATCATTTCGGCGGACGTTTGTAATGCCGTGCATCCCAGCCCAGCGCGGCGATGACGACGAGGGTCAACGCGATTTCGGCGAACGCTAGCCAACGCGCAGCCGCATCGGAATATGCGGCGCTGACGCCGTGGCAGAAGTAAAACAGGCTCGCGATACCGCCGACCAGCACGCCGCGGCGCAGGTTGCCAGCTGCGATCCACAGGCCGGGCACGAGCGGCAGTACGCACACGGCCAGCGCCGGCCAACGTTGCTCCGCAGGCGGCGGGAAAATCCACGCGTGCCAGAGGATTTGCAGTGCCAGCAATATCGCCAGCGCCACCACGCCGGCATGCAGGATGGTCCAACGCATTTTCATGTGCCCAGCTTCGCGGCGATTTCTGCCACGCGCCGTCCGAGCTTGCGCGCCAGCGTGCGTTCGTCGTCGCTGATCGGGCGGTCGCCGGAGGTGCCGGCGACGTGGCTGGCGCCGTACGGCGTGCCGCCGGTCGTTGTCGTGTTGAGTTCCTGTTCGGTGAACGGGATTCCCACGATCAGCGCGCCGTGGTGCAGCAGCGGCAGCATCATCGAAGTCAGTGTGGTTTCCTGTCCGCCGTGCAGGGCCGAGGCCGACGTGAACACCGCGGCGGGCTTGCCGACGAGGGCGCCGGAAACCAATTCGGCGGCGGTGGAATCCAGAAAGTATTTCAGCGGTGCAGCCATGTTGCCAAAGCGCGTCGGGCTGCCGAGGACGATGCCGGCACATTCGCGCAGGTC
>Ga0134125_10010823_pt1 | contig 10239 bp, 9 predicted proteins | sample KB31751_FD_96464 | JGI IMG/M metagenome (GOLD analysis project Ga0134125, IMG submission 96464) | Terrestrial soil microbial communities with excess Nitrogen fertilizer from Kellogg Biological Station, Michigan, USA - KB3-175-1 | ecosystem: Environmental > Terrestrial > Soil > Unclassified ... | reverse complement strand
ACGAGTCCGGCGAAGCCGAGGATTTCCCCGGCCCGGATGCTGAACCCGATATCGCGATGCCAGATGCTGTTGATGCCGCCGACCTCGAGCACAGTTTCACCCGGCCGGGTGGTCTCGGCGCGTTCGAAGCCCTTGGCGAGATCGCGTCCGACCATCATGCGGACGATGGTTTCCTGCGTCGTTTCGGCGGTCGGAACCACGCCCATGAGGTGGCCGTCGCGCAGCACCGCGACGCGATCGGAAATCGCCATCACCTCATGCATGCGGTGGCTGACATAGATGATGCCGAGCCCGCGCTGCTTGAGCCGCCGGATCAGCGCGAACAGCCGTTCGGTTTCCTCCGCGGTCAGCGAGGAGGTCGGCTCGTCGAAGGCGACGACTTTCACGCCGGGCTTCAGCGCACGCGTGATTTCGATGACGTGCTTCTGCGCCGGGGAGAGCCGGTCCCCCATGGCCTCGGTGCTCAAGAATCCGGTGAAGCCGCCCTCCTCGAAGAGCCCGGCGGCGCGGCGGCGCATCTCGCGAAAATCGACGACATTGCCGCGGCGCGGGAACTCGCCCAGGTAGATGTTTTCGGCCGCCGTGACATGCGGCACGATCTCGGGTTCCTGGCGAACCACGCGAAGCCCGGCCTCGCGGGCGGCCTTGGGATCGACGTGGCTGATATCCTGGCTGTCGAGCGTGATGGTGCCGCTGTCGGCGCGGTAGTCACCCGAGAGGATCTTCAGCAGCGTCGACTTGCCGGCACCGTTCTCGCCGACGATGGCGACAACTTCGCCGCGCCCGACCGACAGCGACAGGTTGCTGAGCGCGCGGACATTGGGGAATGCCTTGCTGACTCCGCTGATCTCCAGAATGGCGCTGCTCATCGTCTCGCGGATAGGTACGGCCTGAAAAAGTCGGCCGGCGCCTGGAAGGATGGAGCGCCGGCCGTTGGAGTTAGCGGACTGCCACTACTGGCAGGTCATGACGCTCTTGTAGTTGTCGGGCGTCACGATGGTGGTATTGGCCACGGTCTTCGGCGGCAGCGGCGTACCGTTGTCGATCGCCGCGATCAAAGCCTTGGCGGCAGCGCTGCCGACGTCTACGCCCGAGATATAGAGCGCAGCCTTGAAGCCCGACGGCTGGCCGGCGGCCCAGGGGTGGCAGGCCTCGTAGGCGCCGAGGCCGACCACGATGAGGTCGTCCGGGCTGAAGCCGGCGTTGGTCAGCGCGTTGAGGGTGCCGAGGGCGCCTTCGTCGTTGCAGGCGAACACTACCCACTTGTTGACGTCGGGGTGCGCGGTGATCACCGGGCCGGCGGCGTTGAGCGCCGAGTTGGTGGTGCCGTCATAGGCGACGGGGAAGATCTTGGCCGGGTCGGCACCCGCCGCGGTGATCTGTGCCTTTTCGGCGGTGGTGCGGTCGTTGCACACCGACAGCGTCTGCACTTCGACGCTCAGCACGCCATAGCTGCCGGTGCTCCAGTTGGCGGCCTTGAACAGCTCGCCGGCCTTCTGGCCGACCTTGTTGCCCATGTCGGTGCCGTCGAAGCCTACGAACGGAATCGGATTGCCGCTCGCGTCCTTGAGCGAGTCGTCAGTGGCAACAAACGGGATCTTGGCATCGGCCGCCAGCTTGGTGACGGCGGGGCCGATGGCCTGGTCCGGCGCTGTCATGGCGATGCCTTTGGCGCCCCCCGAGATGGCGTCAGTCATGGCACTGACGCCCTTGTTCGCGTCGAGCTCGACGTTAATGGTCTTGGCATCGTAGCCGGCGGCCTTGGCGGCGTCGGTGAAGCCCTTGGCCTCGTCGATGAAGTATTGCTGTGTGCCGCTTTTGTAGATGGCGACGATGGTCTTGTCCTGCGCCACTGCGGCACCGGTCAGACCGGCAGCCACGAAGCCGCCCAGCAGCAGCGCGTGACCAAACAAATGAGTCAATCTGCTCATTGATGTCCCTCCCGGACGTTGTGAACTCTCTCCCATCGGACCAGCTTATTGGGCGCCGGCTCCGATTGACGGCGCCAACGATTATCTGTTTATCCTACAAAGTCAACGCTGCGACAACGCGGCGACGGATCACGAGGAGTTTCGGCATGCAGCGGCTCGCCGGCAAGATTGCCATTGTCACCGGCGGTGGCCAAGGCATCGGCGAGGCCATCGCGCGGCGCTTTGCCAGCGAAGGCGCCGAGGTCGTGGTGGCCGAGATCGACCGCGCCGCCGGTGAGGCGACTGCCGCAGCGATCACCGGAGAGACCGGCGCAAGAACGACGTTCATCCATACGGACGTGACCGACACGCATAGCGTGGATGCGATGGTGGCGCAGACAGCCCGGATGCTCGGCGTGCCGGATATCCTCGTCAACAACGCCGGCATCGCTGTGTTCGGCGATCCGCTCGAGATCACCGATGCGGACTGGGCGCGCTGCATGTCGGTCGATCTGGACGGCGTCTGGCGCTGCTGCCGGGCGGTGCTGCCGCATATGCTGGGCAAGCAGCACGGCGCGATCGTCAACATCGTCTCGAACCACTCCTTCCAGGTGATGAAGCAGACCTTCCCCTACCCCATCGCCAAGCACGCATTGCTCGGCCTGACGCGCTCGCTGGCGCTCGAATATGCCGACAAGGGCATCATCGTGAACGCCATTTCACCGGGCTACATCGATACGCCGCTCAACCAGAAGATGTTCGCCGCCGATCCCGACCCGAAGGCCCGCGAGAAGGTCGAGGCCCGCCAGCCGCTGCGCCGGCTGGGACGGCCGGACGAAGTCGCCGCGGTCGCAGCCATGCTCGCCTCCGACGAGGCCCGCTTCATCGTCGGCGCCAACATCGTCATCGACGGGGGCATCCAGATCCGCATGTACGAGTAAGGGGAACTCGAATGGCCGTAACCGTTTCTATCGCCGTCGCCTGCCAGAACCTGCTGGGCGAAGGCGCGTTCTGGGATGCCAAACGCCAGCGGCTATGGTGGGTCGACGTGCCGCTGCCGGCAAAGCTGCAGATGTTCGAGCCCGCGACCGGCAAGGTCGAGACCTACGACATGCCGCAGATGGTGATGAGCGTGCGCGCCAAGCGCGACGGTACGGGGCTCATCATCGCGACGCACAGCGGCATCAGCAGCTTCGACTATGCGAGCCATGCCCTCACCCACCTGCTCAATCCGGAGCCCGAAAAGCCGTTCAACCGCTCGAACGACGGCGGTACCGACGGGCGCGGCCGGTTCTGGTTCGGCACCATGCAGAACAATTTGCAGCCGGACACCTCGCCGATCAACCTGATCAGTGGGGCCGGAACGTTGTTCCGGCTCGATCCGGACATGACGGTCACCGCGCACGAGACCGGCATCAAGATCTCCAACACCGTGTGCTGGAGTCCGGACCAGCGCACGATGTATTTTGCAGACACCGCGACCGACACGATCTTTGCCTACGACTTCGACCTCGACGGCGGCCGGATCAGCAACAAGCGTCCCTTCGCGCGCTTCGAGCGCGGCAGTCCGGACGGCTCGACCGTCGATGCCGACGGGTGCCTGTGGAACGCGCGCTGGGACGGGAGCTGCGTCGTGCGGTTCACGCCGCGCGGCGAGGTCGACATGGTGGTCGAGGTGCCGGTGGCAAAACCCACGAGCTGTGCCTTCGGCGGCCCAGACCTCGGCGATCTCTACATCACGACGGCCCGTTATGGCGGCACGCCCGAAGCGCTCGCGGCGGCACCACTGTCGGGCGATCTGCTGGTGTGCCGCCCGGGCGCCAGGGGTTTGCCGGCGCCCGAATTCGGCTGAGAAGATTTGGTGGTCGCGCGTCCGCACCGGAAAACCGGCTTCCGCTTTTCCTGGAAGCGCTCCTAGGCCGCCAGCAGTTGCCGTCGCGCCTGCGCGGCGGTGAGGACCGGGCCCTGCCCCCATGGCACGATCAGCCCGCGCGGCACGTGCCAGTAATGTTCCTGCACCAGCGCCGCATAGACGGCCGCCGAGACGCCCTGCAGGTTGCCGTCGGCGTCGAGATTGTTGGACATGGCGGTGAAGGCGCGGTCGGCCGGCTCTCGGAAGGTCGCCGCGTCGAGCACGCCGAGGCGGATGCCGCGGTAGAATGCGCAGGCCATGAACGCGGCAGTCGAGGATTCCGGCCCCGACTCCGGCTCGTGCACCATCGCCCGCCAGTTCCCGTCCGCGAGCTGGAAGCGCAGCATCGCCCCGGCAAGCGCTTTCGACTTCGCCACGACGTCGCCATAGCGCGACGTCGCCTTGTCGGCGTGCGCGACGACATCGAGCAGGCCGAGCAGCGCCCAGCCCTGCCCGCGGCCCCAGCCCTGGATGTAGGAGCGCTGCGTCCGCTCAAGCCAGTAGTGGTTGTACATGCCGAGCTCGGGATCGAACAACAGCGCGCAATAGGCGAGGATCTCATCCACCGCGCGCAGCGACCATTCCGGCCCGGCGATCTCACTCAGATGCGCGTAGAACGGCGGATCGAAGTGCATGCAGTCGAGCCAGATGCCGGCGCCGGGCGCCCGCATGATTTCCTGGTCGACAGCGCTCAGCGGCACGCCGCCATAGGGCTGCCGCAACGCGCGAAGCGTATCCTCGAAGGTGACGGCGACACCGCGGACCCGACGCCGGCCCCAGAGATGCCCTGCCAGCTTCAAAACGGCGTTCTTCAGGACCTCGTCGCCGGTGCGCTTGATCATCTCGCACATGACGTGGCCCGGGGCGGTGTTGTCGTCCGGCTGGAACGGCTCCATGCGCGTGGCCCAGGCGCGGAAGAAGCCGCGCGAAAAATCCTGCCAGGTATCGACGCCGAGCATGTCGCCGGCCGCCACCAGGCCCTCGAAGCCGACCGAGTCGCCGTAGAACCAGCCCTTGAACTCATGTTTTTCCAGTTGCTGCGCGACGCGGCGCAGCAGTTGCGGATCCTCGGCCTTCAACTCCACCGTGTCGTTCCTCTGGTCTGCTATTTCTTGAGCTCGAAGCCCACGCTGGCATCGGCCATGGCGCCCTGGATCAGCCGGCGCATGGCGCTCTCGGCGCCGTCGGCGTCACCCGCCGCGAAGGCGTTGTAAACGTCGGTGTGCAGCGTGTTGGCGTCCTCCATGCCGACGAGCGCCGTCTTGGAGCCGCGGGTCTGCATCTGCACGTCGATCATCAGCGACAACGCCGCCTCGATCACGGAGAACAACTGCTCGAGCAGCTCGGACTCGACCGCTGCGAGGAAGGCGCGGTGGAATTCGAGGTCGTGCTCGATGAAGTGCGCGCGCTGGGCGCCGGGTGCGGATTTCTCGGACAGCACCGCGACCCACGCCTCCCACGCCTTGTGGATACGCTGCTTGGCCGCAGGAGAGCCGAGTCTCGTGGCCGTCCAGACGACGCCCGGCTCGAGCACCAGGCGCATCTGCAGCAGGTCGAGCAGCAGCACGTTGCGATCGGCCGCTTCCATGCGCCAATGGATAAGGTCGGGATCGAGCAGGCGCCAATTGGACCGGGGCAGCACGGTGGTGCCTTCCATCTGACGGCTGCGCACCAGGCCCTTGGCGTTGAGGATGCGGATCGCCTCGCGCACCACCGACCGGCCAACGCCGAGCTGCTCCATCAGGACCGCCTCGGTCGGCAACGCGACACCGGACGCCCACTCGCCGGCGACGATGCGCCGGCCGAGGCCGCTGACCACCTCGCCGAGAATGCCGCGCACCGGCATCAATCCGGCGATTGCGGTGGGACGAGCGACGGTAACCGTGGCGGATTTCAAGTGGCCCCCAATCGTCGCGCTAGGCGACTTTATCTGTTTATCCTATAATGCCTATCGTACCGCAAGTGCGATGCGCAGTGCTCGACGCTGCCGGGCCCTTCCTGTCAAGAGAGGCCGTGCGTGCTCGCGCCCAAAGTCGCATGGACAACGAGACCCAATGGCAAAGCCGCGTGGCATCTTCCCGATCCTGTATGCCTTCTTCGACGAGAACGGCGGGCTCGATCAAGCGGCGTTCGAGCAGCAGATCGACGCATGCCTGGGCGCCGGCGCGCACGGGATCGCCCTGCTCGGGCTCATCACCGAGGTGAAGGCTCTCAGTCCCGCGGAACGCGAGACACTCCTGCGATGGACGGTGGGCCGGGTCGCCGGCCGCGTGCCGGTGATGGCGACGATTGCCGGAGAAACGCTGGAGTCCGTCCGCTCGCTTGCGGCCGCGGCAGAGAGCGCCGGCGCCGATTTTCTCGTCCTGCAGCCGCCGATCGGCCAGCGCCCGGGCAGCGCGGAGCTGCTGGAGTTCTATTCCAGCGTCATGACCGGGATCAGCCACGAGGTCGGCATTCAGAACGCGCCCGAGTTCCTCGGCGTCGGCCTGTCACCGGGCGAGGTCATGGACTTGCGCGAGCGGCATCCGCATTTCACCATGATGAAGGGCGAAGGGCCGGTGGTTCAGGTCAAGCCGTTCATCGATGCCCTTGGTGGTACGATGAGCGTCTTCAACGGCCGCGGCGGCCTCGAGCTGCCCGACAACATCCTCGCCGGTTGCGCCGGCATGATCCCCGCGCCCGACTGCGCCGACATCCAGATGCGCATGTTCGACGCACTGGCGGCCGGCGACCTCGAAACGGCCGGCTCGCTCTACGCCTTCGCGCTCCCCTACATGGTGTTCTCGATGCAGTCGCTCGACGTCGCCATTCTCTACGGCAAGCGCATGTTCGCCCGGCGTGCCGGGATCAGGAACGACTGTACGTGCCGCGTGCCCACGCTGCGGCCGAGCCCATTCCTCGACGCAGCGATGGACCGCTGGTCGGCGGACTTCGGGCCCTATCGCCGCTGGTAGGGCGCTCCTACCACTCGGCGACCGAGCCGTCGTCATGCCGCCATTCCGGCGCGCGCCAGTCGTGACCGATGGCAGCCTGGCGGCGCACGTGCTCCTCGTTGATTTCGATGCCGAGCCCAGGGCGTTGCGGAATATCGAGGAAGCCGTCCTTGAGGGTGAAGCCGCCGCCCGGCAGCAGGTAGTCGCCGAGATCGCCCGTGGCGTTGTAGTGGATACCCAGGCTCTGTTCCTGGATGAAGGCGTTGTAGCAAACGGCGTCGACCTGGAGGCACGCGGCGAGCGCGATCGGCCCGATCGGGCAGTGCGGCGCGAGCGCCACGTCATAGGCTTCCGCCATGTGCCCGATGCGCACGGTCTCGGAGATGCCGCCGACATGCGCCGTATCCGGGTTGATCACCGAGGCGGCGCGGGTCTCGAACACGCGCTTGAAATCGTAGCGGCTATGCAGGCGCTCGCCGACCACCAGCGGGATCGAGGTGGCCCTGGCAAGGTCTGCCATCGCGTCGATTTGGGTCGAGGTGACGGCATCCTCGACGAACAGCGGATGCAGCGGCTCGACCTCCTTGAGCAGCACCTTGGCCATCGGCACATGCACGCGGCCGTGGAAGTCCAAGGCGAGGTCCATGCTCGTTCCGACCGCTTCACGCAGCTGGAAGAGCTGCTGCACGATCGTGTCGACCTTGGCGTAGCTGTCGACGAAGTGCAGTTCCTCGCAGACATTGAGCTTGCAGGCGTTGAAGCCGGCGGCCCGCAGGTCCAGCGCACCGGCGACGAGGTCGTGCGGCCGGTCCCCGCCGATCCAGCAATAGCTGCGGATCTTGCTGCGGACCGGCCCGCCGAGCAGGCTGTGCACCGGCGCGCCAAGCGCCCTGCCCTTGATGTCCCACAGCGCCATGTCGATGCCGGAAATGGCACTCATCAGCACCGGGCCGCCGCGATAGCAGCCGTTGCGGTAGATCGCCTGCCAGGTGTCCTCGACCAGCAGCGGATCGCGGCCGATGAGGAAGTCACGGAGCTCGCCGATCTTGGCGGCGAGCGTGCGCGCGTGTCCCTCGAGCACCGGCTCACCCCAACCAACGACACCCTCGTCGGTGGTGATCTTCATGAACAGCCAGCGCGGCGGGACGAGGAAGGTTTCAACGTCGACGATCTTCATGCGCCGACCCCAGGTGCGTCCGTCGCAACGTCGAGCCTCGACATGTCGGTCTCCAGTTCGTCGGCGCCAACGATCAGCGAAACGACGTCGCGCGGCGTAAGGTCGGCGCGTTCGTATACACCCACCATCTGGCCGCGCCGCAACACCAGCAACTGGTCGCAGACATGCAGCAACTGGTCGACGCTGTGGCTGACCAGCACGATGGCGATGCCCTGGCTCCTGAGCGACAGCATCAACTCCTCGATGTGCCGCGATTCCTTGACGCCGAGCGCTGCCGTGGGCTCGTCGAGCAGCAGCAGTTCACTGCCGCCAAGCAGCGCGCGGCCGATCGCGACACCCTGCCGCTGCCCGCCGGACATCGAGCGGATGCTGCCATTGGACGGCAGGTTGATGCCGAAGCGTTCGAACAGTTCGGCGGCGCGGCGGCGCATCTCCCTGTCGCGGCGGAAGCGAAACGGCCCGAAGCCGTACGAAAGCTCGCGGTTGAGAAAGACGTTGCCGGCGGCGTCGAGGTCGTCGGCGAGGGCCAACTCCTGGAACACCGTATCGATGCCGGTGCGCCGCGCATCGGCCGGGCTGCGGAACCGCACTTCGCTGCCCTTCCAGCGGATGGTTCCTTCGTCCTGCCCGTTCACGCCGGACAGGATCCGCACCAGCGTCGACTTGCCGGCGCCATTGTTGCCGACAAGGCCCGTCACCGTGCCCGGCCGGATTTTCACCGAGACACCCTCGAGCGCCACCACGCCGCCATAACGCTTGCCGATGCGCTCGAGCTCGAGCAGCGGCATCGGCGCCTTGCCTTGTTCGTTCGTCATCTCACTGGCCCCGTTTGCCGAGCGCCAACCAGGCGCGGAACTTGGTCGGCAGGTCGGCCTCCTGCCCGGCGACGGCGAGGATCAGGAAGGCGCCGAGCGCGACGTTCGACCAGAACGGCGGCGTTCCCGTCAGGATCAGGCCGTTGTTGAGCACGCCCAGGATGATCACGGCCAGCATGACACCGACGATGGTGCCGCGACCGCCGGTGAGCGCAGCGCCGCCAAGCAGCGCGGCGGTAATGGCGGTGAGGCCCAGGTCGCTGCTGCCGGCTTCCTCGCCGACACGCGTGCGCGTGATGATCATTGCGCCGGCAAGGCCGGCGGCAATTCCGGACATGATGTAGATGCCCATGCGGTACCTGATGAGGTGGATGCCGCTGTTGCGCGCAGCATTGGGGTTACTCCCCAGCGCATAGATACGGCGGCCGATGACCGTATAGCTCAGGAAGATATGTGCGAGGATGGCGAGGACGATCAGCAGGATGAGCGTGACCGGCAGGCCGAACCAGCGGGTCACCCCCACGTAGCGGAACACATCGTCGCGCGCTGCGATGGCACGTCCCCCGCTGACCACCAGCGCAAGGCCGCTGAAGCCACCGAAGGTCGCCAGCGTCGCGATCACGGGGTTGATCTTGAGGGCGTTGACCAGCAGGCCATTGAAGGCGCCGCAGGCCGCGCCGACGAGCAGGGCGACAAGCAGCGCGACGATCGAGGGATACCCGGCGGTGATCGTCAGCGCCGTCATCACCGAAGCGAGCCCGGCGGCGCTGCCGATCGAGATGTCCAGCCCGCCCGAGACGATGACGATCATCTGCGCGATCGACAGGATGCCGATGATCGACACGGCGACGCCGATATCGAGCAGATTGGCGGCCAGAAAGACGTTCTCGTTGCGCGACCGGATCACCAGCAGCATGACGATCAGTCCGCCGATAAGTGCCAGGTTCTGCGCACCGACGATGCTGACGATCCGCACCGCCAGCGACGGCGGCGCCTGGTTGCGATCGCTCGCGTGGACATGCGCCTGTGCCATGCTCACCTCCTAGGCTCCCGTGCCGTTGCCGGCGACAAGCCTACCGTCCGGCGCGTACACCTGGTATTCGCCCGGCGCCAGCCCGTCTATCGCGTCGGGACCCACATTGGCCTTGATCACCACGCCGTTCTCGAAGGTCGTCGTGGCGTGATGAGGCCCGTGGGCCTCGAACCGCTCGATCGGCACGCCGAGCGTCTGTTCGCGCATCGCATCGAAGGCCCTGGCCGTTGCAACGAAGGCGTTCCAGCGCGGGGTCCCCGGCGTCAGCGGATGCACCGGATCGACGACGAAGATCGGGTTGCCGCCGGCAAGCGCTGCGAACGCATCCTTGGCCCGGCGTGTCTCGGCGTGGCGATCCTGTCCGCGGCCCCACCAGAAGGTGGACGCCACCGTGAACCCCATCGCCATCGAGAAGAACGGCACCCTATGGTCGAAGCTGAACTCGGTTTTCCAGTTGTT
>Ga0134125_10010822_pt1 | contig 10240 bp, 11 predicted proteins | sample KB31751_FD_96464 | JGI IMG/M metagenome (GOLD analysis project Ga0134125, IMG submission 96464) | Terrestrial soil microbial communities with excess Nitrogen fertilizer from Kellogg Biological Station, Michigan, USA - KB3-175-1 | ecosystem: Environmental > Terrestrial > Soil > Unclassified ... | reverse complement strand
TGCGGCATCGCGATGTATTGCGCGAACGCGCCGTTGCGGTTCACGCCGATGCCGACCGTGTTCGGGCACAGGTGTGGGCGCCCGGCGCGGCAGTTGCGGCACATGCCGCAGGTGATGTGGCCTTCGGCCGACACCCGCTGGCCCACGCGGTAACCGCGCACTTCACTGCCGAGTGCCACGATCTTGCCGACGAATTCATGGCCGATCACGAGGCCCGGCTTGATGACGCGCTGCGCCCACGCGTCCCAGTTGTAGATGTGCAGGTCGGTGCCGCAGATCGCGGTTTTCTCGACCTCGATCAGCACGTCGTTGTGGCCGTATTCCGGCACCGGCACCTCTTCCATCCAGATGCCCTTGGCGGCGTCGCGCTTGACCAGCGCCCTCATCATGTTCGGCATGGCGATTGCCTTTCGGGGTTGAAATACCGTCCATTATAGGCCGGTGCCGCAGGGCCGCGCCCGTACAATCCGGGCATGCCGCAGCCTGCCAACGCCCCAGACCGGCGCCCCCCCGCGATTTTCCTGATGGGGCCGACCGCCACCGGCAAGACCGCGCTGGCGTGCGCACTCTCCGATCGTTTTCCGCTTGAGCTGGTCAGCGTCGATTCGGCGCTGGTCTATCGTGGGCTGGACATCGGCGCGGCCAAGCCGGATGCGGCAACTTTGCGGCGTCATCCACACGCGCTGGTCGACATCCGCGATCCGTCGGAGCCGTACTCGGCGGCGCAGTTCCGCGACGATGCACTGGACGCGATGCAAGCCATCACCACGCGCGTGCGCGTGCCGCTGCTGGTCGGCGGCACCGGCTTGTATTTCCGCGCGCTGGAACACGGGCTTTCCGCGATGCCCTCCGCCGATGCCGAATTGCGCGAACGCTTGCGCGCGGAAGCCGAACGCGACGGCTGGCCCGCGTTGCACGCGCGGCTCGCGCAGCGTGACCCCGAAGCCGCCGCGCGCATCCGGCCCAATGACGCGCAACGCATCCAGCGCGCGCTGGAAGTGATCGAATTGACCGGCGCGACGCTTGCCGCATTGCATGCCGGCACCCGAAATGCGCAGCGGCTCCCATACCGTGTCCTGAAACTTGCATTGGTTCCAGCCCATCGCGACCGCTTGCGCGAGCGCATCGCCGCGCGTTTCGATGCGATGCTGGCGTCCGGGTTCCTCGACGAGGTGAAGCGCCTGCGCGCGCGGGGGGATTTGCACGAGGACTTGCCGGCGTTGCGCGCGGTGGGTTATCGCCAGGCGTGGGAATTCCTCGACGGCCGATGTCCGGTGGAAGCTTTTCGCCAGCACGCGATCGACGCGACGCGGCAGCTCGCCAAGCGACAGACGACCTGGTTGCGGAACGAACGGGATGCGCGCGTGTTCGATCCGGATGACCCGGATTGCGGGGCGTCGGCCGCCGCCGCGGTGGCGCTGTTTTTGGGCATGAAAATGGCGTGAGCGGCCAAAATGCGCCGTTCTGCGCTACCATTTCAGTCCGCGAGGGAAACCGTGCGGGAAACCGGAATCGGAAGGCCATAACAATGTCCAAAAGCCAATCGTTGCAGGATCCCTTTTTGAATGCCCTGCGCCGCGAGCGCGTGCCGGTAGCGATTTATCTCGTCAATGGCATCAAACTGCAGGGCGTCGTCGAGTCGTTCGACCAGTTCGTGATACTGCTGCGCAACCAGGTCAGCCAGATGGTGTACAAGCACGCCATTTCGACCGTGGTACCCAGCCGCGCGGTCAAGGTCGGCGCGGACGACGCCGGCCAGGAAGACGCCGAACCGCCGGCGCAGGATTGATTTTTCTGTTCGAACGCGAGAAACGAGGCGAGCGCGCGCTGCTGGTGTTGCCCTACACCGGCAATGGCGCGGCTGCGCGGCGTGCACAGGAATTCGCGGAACTCGCCAAGTCCGCCGGCGCCGAAATCAAGGACACCGTGCATGCGCGCGTGGTTTCGCCCAACCCGAGGTTCTACATCGGCACCGGCAAGGCCGATGAAGTGCAAGCGAAGGTACGCGAGCTCGGTGCCGACCTGGTGCTGGTCGATCACGCGTTGACGCCGGTGCAGGAGCGCAATCTCGAAAAACACTTCTCCGCGCGCGTGATCGACCGCGCCGGGCTGATCCTCGACATCTTCGCCCAGCGCGCGCGATCACACGAAGGAAAACTCGAAGTCGAGCTGGCGCAGTTGAAACACATGGCGACGCGGCTGGTGCGCGGCTGGACCCATCTGGAGCGGCAGCGCGGCGGTTCGATCGGCCTGCGTGGCCCGGGCGAGACCCAGCTCGAGACCGACCGCCGCCTGTTGCAGAAGCGCGTCGAGCAATTGCAGAAGCGCATCGACAAGGTGGGCGTGCAGCGCGACCAGCAGCGTCGCGCGCGCCTGCGCAACACGCTCCCGCGGGTGGCGCTGGTCGGTTACACCAATGCCGGCAAGTCGACCTTGTTCAACACCGTCACGCGTGGTGCGGTGTATGCCGCCGACCAGTTGTTCGCCACGCTCGATCCGACCGTGCGGCGGCTGGATGGGCTCGAATCCGGCCCGGCGGTGCTGGCCGACACGGTCGGGTTCATCCGCGAATTGCCACACGACCTGGTGGCCGCGTTCCGCGCCACGCTGTCCGAAGCACGCGACGCCGATCTCCTGCTGCACGTCACCGACGCCGCCGACCCCGAACGCGATGTGTTGATCAATGTTGTGAACGGCGTGCTGGATGAAATCGGTGCGGGCGGCGTGCCGCAACTGATGGTGTTCAACAAGATCGACCTGTTGGGTGCCGGCGTTCCTGCCGGCGAAGATCGGCAGCCCGCCGTCCATGACCCGACTTCCCGGCCACCCACCCCGCGCATCACCGCGACGCCGAGGGCGCGCCGACCGCGGTCTGGCTGTCGGCCGCAACGGGCGCCGGCCTCGATCTTTTGCGGCAGGCGATCAGTGAACGTCTGGCAGGCACGCGCGTGCATGCCGAATTGCGGCTGCCGCCCCGCGCCGGGCGCCTGCGCGCACGCCTGATCGAACTGGGTGCGGTGAAATCCGAACGCTACGATGAGGATGGCTGGTGCCTCGACATCGACGCGCCACGCGATCTGCTGTTGCCGCTCGCCGGTGACGTGCGTGGCGACGAAGCGCAGTTGCTCCGGGATTGGCTGCACGCGGCCTAGCGGCGCAAAGGCAGAGTGATCCCCGAGTTCCATCGGGGAGCGCGTAAGGGTGAGGGGGCGGAAGGTCGGAACCTTCGGCCCGCATCGTGCAGCGGCGCCTACCGCAAGCGGTTGATGATGGCAATTCGCACGCATCCATCGCCGGCCCCTCACCCCAACCCTCTCCCCCGTGAAGCCGCATGGGGAGAGGGAGTCCGGAACGCTCTGGTAGAATTTGATGTTTGCGCCCGTCACGGCGCACCTTTCTCCGCAACCCTGAGGCCGTACCGAGATGCCCTGGAAGGAACCCGGCGAAAAACCGCGCGAGCCCCGCGGCCGCGAGCCGTGGGGGTCGGGGCAAGGCGGCCAGGGCCCCGACCTGGATGCATGGGCCCGGAAGTTCCGGCGTAGCCTCGGGCCATTCGGCCGCGGACCCATGGGCGTCATCGCACTGGCCGGCGTGTTGATCGTGCTGTGGTTCGTGATCGGCGGGTGGACTTCCGTCGGTGCGCAGCAGGTCGGCGTGTTGCTGCGTTTCGGCCGCTTCGAACAAGTGCTGCAGCCGGGCGTGCACCTGCGCCTGCCGCCGCCGATCGATCGCGTCCAGAAAATCGACATCGGGCACCCTCGCACCGTCAGCGACGAGGCTCGCGTGCTGACCAGCGATGGCCAGTTGGTACTGGTCGATTACGACGTCCATTACAAGATCACCGACGTGCGCCGGTTCCTGTTCGCCACGCGGGATGCCGAACAAGTTGTGCGCGACGCGGCCACCGCCGCCGTGCGCGCGGCCGTGGGTTCGCACGACTTGCAATGCCTCATCGATGACCTGGATCTGCCGTGCCCGCCGGGGCGTACCGATGGCAAGAAGCTCGGCGTGGACATGCTTGCGCGGTTGCAGGCTGCCGTGGCGGACGCCAGCGGTGACATCGGCGCGGCCGTGAACGACGTCGCCGTGCAGGACGTCAGCGTGCCGCCGGACGTGAAGCAGGCCTTCGATGCCATCTCCGCGGCCCACGACAATGGCGCAACCGCGCAGGCCGCCGCGCGCGCTCAAGTGGCGGCCGGCAAGCTCAAGGCGAAGGACCAGGCCGCCACCATCAAGACCGATGCGGAAGCCTATCGCCGCGAGGCCGTCGCCGAGGCCAACGCCGCGGTCGCGCGCTTCGGCCAGATTCTTCCGCAATACCAGGCTGCGCCGCAGATCACGCGGCACCGTCTGTGGCTGGACACCATGCGCGACGTGCTGACGAAAAACCACGTCGTCGTCAACACCGGCGCGGGCAACGTGATCGTGCAGTTCCCGGTGCAGCGTCCGCCCGTGGCGCCTGCAAGTTCCGGCAGCAGCGCGCCCGCGCCAGCATCCTCACAACCGGCCGCGTCGGCCTCGGTCGCGGAGCCGGTCACTTCCGGGCCGGGCGTGGAAGGGATCGACTGATGAAGTACGCCATTCCCATCGTGATCATCGTGCTGGCGCTGCTGGGCGCCAACAGCATCTACGTCGTGGGCGAAGGCCATGCGGCGTCGCTCTCGCGGTTTGGCCGGGTCGAAGCTTCCGGCATTGGGCCCGGCCTGCACTTCAAGGTGCCGTTCGTGCAGGACGTGAGCGTGTACGACACGCGCGAGATCGTCTCGCAGGCAGAACCCGGCGATTGCAAAACCCGCGACGGCCACGCCGTCCGGGTGGGTTTTCATGTGCGCTGGCAAATCGTCGATGCCGCAACGTATTTCAACGCCACATCCGGCGATGAACTGCAGGCCACGCAGCAGATGGAACCGCTGGTCAGGGATGCGCTGCGGCGCGAGGTCGCGGACAACGACCTGTCCGCACTGCTGGCCGCGACCAGCCAAGGCATGGGCGCGAAAGTGCGCAGCGACGTAGGCGCGGAACTGCGCGGCAAGCTGGGCATCGACATAGTTGGTGTCGGTATCGGCCGCGTGCTGCCGCCCGAGGACGCGTTGGCATCCGTGTACAAGCGCATGACCACCGAAGCGCAGGCCGCCGCCGGCGTCGTGCGCGCCCAGGGTGAGGCCGAGGCGGCCGCCATCCGTGCGCAGGGCGACGCGGACGATGAACAAGTGATCGCCGCCGCCAGCCAGGCCGCGGCCGCGATACGCGGTGGAGGCGATGCCGACGCAGCCAAGATTTACGCCGCGGCATCCGCGAAAGACCCGCAGTTCTTCCGCTACTGGAGCAGCCTCGATGCATGGCGCACCAGTTTCAGCGGCGGCGGCGCGGTCGTCGTGCTCGACAAGGGCTCGCCCTTCATGCAGGCCGTGGATGCGGGCGCCGCGAACGACAGCACTGCACCGGCAAAGCAGCACTGACGATACTTACATTGTTGCTTGCCGCCCACGGCGGTTGGCGTGGCAAAACAATAGAGCTCGTCATCTGACCAGAAAACGCAAACACAACATCGAAGCGAGAAGCGAATCATGGGACAGTCAGTCGTAATCCTGGGCGCCCAATGGGGGCGAACGACTGCGCTTGCGGACTGCCAGTGGCAGTCCGCACAGGCGTGAGCGCCCGAGGCAGGACGCCGAGGGCCGGGTGACATGGCGAGATCAGGATGATCGAGCGTGGTCACCGATCGTCGCCCCCACATCGAAACACAACATCGAAGCGAGAACATCATGGGACAAAGCGTAGTCATCCTCGGTGCCCAATGGGGCGACGAAGGCAAGGGCAAGATCGTCGATCTGCTGACGCAGGACATCGGCGCGGTGGTGCGTTTCCAGGGCGGCCACAACGCCGGCCACACGCTGGTGATCAAGGGCAAGAAGACCGTCCTGCACCTGATCCCGTCGGGCATCCTGCGCGAAGGCGCGTTGTGCCTGATCGGCAACGGCGTGGTGCTCTCGCCCGCGGCGCTGAAACAGGAAATCGGTGAACTGGAAGCGAGCGGCGTGGAAGTGCGCTCGCGCCTGAAGATCTCCCCGGCGACGCCCTTGATCATGCCGTACCACATCGCGCTGGACCAGGCGCGCGAGAAGGCCGCCGGCGCGGGCGCGATCGGCACCACCGGCCGCGGCATCGGCCCGGCGTACGAAGACAAGGTCGCGCGCCGCGGCGTGCGCGTCGCGGACCTGAGCTATCCGAACGAACTCGCCGACAAGCTGCGCGAAGTGCTGGATTACCACAACTTCGTGCTGACCAGATACCTCAACGCCGATGCGGTCGATTACCGAAAGACGCTCGATGAAGCCGTTGAATTCGGCGAATACGTCGAGCCGATGAAGTCCGACGTCGCCGGCATCCTGCACGACCTGCGCCGCAATGGCGAGCGCGTGCTGTTCGAAGGCGCGCAGGGCGCGCTGCTCGACATCGACCACGGCACCTATCCGTACGTCACCTCATCCAACACCACCACCGGCGGCGCGCTGGCCGGCGCGGGCGTCGGCGCCGATTACATCGATTACGTGCTCGGCATCGCCAAGGCCTACGCGACGCGCGTCGGCGGCGGCCCGTTCCCGACCGAACTCGACGATGCCGTCGGCGAACACATCCGCAAGCGCGGCGACGAATTTGGCGCCAGCACCGGCCGCCCGCGCCGCTGCGGCTGGATGGACATCGTCGCGTTGAAGCGCGCGGTGCTGATCAACGGCATCTCGGGCCTGTGCATCACCAAGCTCGATGTGCTCGACGGCATGGAGAAACTCAAGGTGTGCATTGCCTACGAATACCGCGGCAAGCGCACCGAATACGCGCCGCTGGACGCGGAAGGCTGGAAGGAATGCACGCCGGTGTACCTGGAATTTCCAGGCTGGCAGGAACAGACCCATGGCATTACCGAATGGGACAAGCTGCCGCCCGCCGCCCGCGCGTACCTGCGCGCGCTGGAAGAACTCGCCGGCTGCCCGCTCGCAATCGTCAGCACTGGCCCCGACCGCGACGCCAACATCGTGCTGCGCGATCCGTTTGCGTAACGCCATCATTCCGGGGCAGCGGTTCATCGCCTGTCATCCCGGCGCAGGCCGGGATCTGCTGCTCTTGACCGTCGTCCCGGCGTAGGCCGGGATCCAGTGGCGATCACATTGAGACGCGCCCGCCGCTCGCACGCGCCGCCATTTCGCGATTCGCCCCCTTGCGTTAACCTTGCGGCATGCGCAAGGGGGGCGCCGTGCCGTTGACTCCAGAACAACTCGCCTGTGCGAAGATCGACACGCACTTCATCGCGTGGTGCCTCGCGCTGCGGGCACGGCATCTGCATGTGACGTTCGCGGCATGAACAAGAAGGCGCTTACCGAAGCGGACATCCGCTCCAAGTTCATCACCCCGGCGATCTGCGGGCCGAAAGGGGGCGGCTGGGATTTGATGACGCAAGTCCGCGAGGAAGCGTACTTCACGAAGGGCAGGGTGATCGTGCGCGGCAAGACCGTGCAGCGCGGCAAGGCCAAGAAAGCGGACTACCTGCTTTATTACTACCTGCTTTATTACAAGCCGAACCTTCCCATCGCGGTCATCGAGGCCAAGGACAACAACCACCCCATCGGCGCCGGCATGCAGCAGGCGCTGGAGTACGCCGAAATCCTCGACGTGCCGTTTGCCTACAGCTCGAACGGCGATGCTTTTCTCGAACACGATCGCACCGCAACCGGCGATACGGTCACACGTGAAATCCCGCTCGGCCGGTTCCCGTCACCCGAAGAACTCTGGTCGCGTTACTGCAAGGCCAAAGGGCTCACGCCGAAGCAGGTCGAGGTCGCGACGCAGGATTACTACGACGACGGTTCGCAAAAGTCGCCGCGCTACTACCAGCTCGTCGCAATCAACCGCACGGTCGAAGCGATCGCGCAAGGCGTGAACCGCATCCTGCTGGTAATGGCGACCGGCACCGGCAAGACCTACACGGCTTTCCAGATCATCTGGCGCCTGTGGAAGGCCGGCACCAAGAAACGCATCCTGTTCCTCGTGGATCGCAATATCCTCGCCGACCAGACCAAGACCAACGACTTCAAGCCGTTCGGTCAGGCGATGACCAAGATCACCAATCGCACGGTGGACAAGGCGTTCGAGGTCTACCTGTGCCTGTATCAGGCGGTCACCGGCACCGAGGAAGACAGGAACATCTACAAGCAGTTCTCCCCGGATTGGCTTTCGGCCAGAGTCGGACAACCCGGCAATGCACATCCCGCGGCTTACTTGAGAGCGCAATTCTCGGCGCAGTCAGGAGCGGCGCTTAGCTTTTCGTTCCGGCGGACGCCACCCTCCACCTGGGTGGCGCCGTTTGACTCCCGCATTGAACCTGCTTGCTGAACGCATGGTCGGTGCCGGTTGAAGGTAGTTTGTGGCGTATATACAATGTGCGCACAGAGGATAACGCCATGCCCGCAGCAGCGACCCGCGAAAAGAACATCAACCTGCGCGCCACGCCGGCGCAGAAGGCGCTGATCGAGCGCGCGGCTGAATCCGCCGGGGTGACGCGCACGACGTTCGTGCTGGATGCCAGCCTGCAGCGGGCAGAGGCCGTGCTGGCTGATCGTACGCGCTTCGAATTGCCGGCCGCGCAGATGGATCGGTTCCTGAAATCACTGGAAGCGCCATTGCCCGACAAGGCCGCCCTCAAGAAGCTGCTCTCGCGCAAGCCCCGCTGGGAACGCTGAGCGGTGGCGCTCGCGGCTCCGGTTGCGCTGGCGCCACATCATGACTGTTCCATCTTCGACTGCGGCCAAGCCGAATTGGCCGACTGGCTGCGCCGTCACGCGCAGAGCAACGAGGTCGCGCTAGGTTCGCGTTGCTTCGTGGTGTGCGAGGGCAGGCGCGTGGTCGGTTTTTATGCGCTTGCGGCCGGTAGCGTGCAGCGCGAGCACGCGCATGGCGCCGTGAGGCGCAACATGCCGGATCCCATTCCCGCCATCGTGCTCGGACGCCTTGCCGTGGACAGCGCTTGGCAAGGGCAGGGGCTCGGCGCGGACCTGTTGCACGACGCGGTCCTGCGCGCATTGCGCGCCTCGCGCGAAATCGGCGCGCGGGTCCTGCTGTGCCACGCCATTGACGAACGAGCTCGCCTGTTTTATCTCCACCACGGGTTCGTGGAGTCCACGTTCGATTCGCTCACCGTAATGCTGGACTTGAGGAAGGCGGAAGCCGCGTTGAAAGACTGAAGCGCGCGCCACGACGCGGTGACGGGAAGCGCTGAAGCCTTTTCTGGCGTCATCTGGTGGCGAAATCCCTTGGCGATCCGCCGCCCGCGCATTCGGCTTGCGCGCTATCCGCGCTCACCCCGACGCAGTGAACGAATCCTGCCGGCTGGTCGGCGTCAACGAGCTGTTGCCCGACCGGCAGGCCGAATGCGCGAATCGGCTTGCGCGTGCATCCTGCGGCGCCGCGGCAGTTGTCGGCATAGAGGGCGTAGTGGCACACGCCGCTGGAACTGGCGACGCAGCGGAAGGTGGCAATGCCGTGCACGATGTCCACTTCGCTGCGCAGGGTTTGCTGGCCGTTGGCGCTGGATTGCACGATGACCGTCTGGCCGTGCGGATTGCAGCCAAAAAGCGACAGGGCGAACCAGAACAATGCGGCGAGCTTGGTCATGGCGTTCTCCTTGCGCGGTACGCAACGTCACAGGGGCCTGAACAGCGCCATGAATGGCGCGCTCACGGCCAGCGTTTCGTTGCGGCCCTTCAGGCGCAGGCCGCCGCGGCCGCTGTCGTCGCGCACGATCGAGGCGATGGCCTTGAGGTTGACGATGGTGGAGCGGTGGATCTGGCGGAAGGCCTGCGGGTCCAGCGCGGCCATCAGCTCGCGCAGCGGTTTGCGCAGCACGGCTTCGCCATCGGCGGTGACGGCGACGGTGCATTTGTTGTCGGCACGGAAGTACAGCACGTCGTCGACCATCACGAGGCGCGTTTCACGTCCACTGCTGGCGGTGATCCAGGTCAGCGGCGGGGCTTCCTTGCCGTGGCGCCCGCGGGCGAGTTCGTGCACCAGTTCGGCGAGCGCGGCGGCGTCGAAATGGTTTTGCGACGCGCGCGCCTTGAGACGCTGCACCGCCGCGGCGAGGCGTTCCGGCTGGATCGGTTTCAGGAGGTAGTCGATCGCGCCGCGCTCGAAGGCGGCGATGGCGTACTGGTCGTAGGCGGTGGTGAACACGACCTGGGTTTCGGGG
>Ga0134125_10010820_pt1 | contig 10241 bp, 11 predicted proteins | sample KB31751_FD_96464 | JGI IMG/M metagenome (GOLD analysis project Ga0134125, IMG submission 96464) | Terrestrial soil microbial communities with excess Nitrogen fertilizer from Kellogg Biological Station, Michigan, USA - KB3-175-1 | ecosystem: Environmental > Terrestrial > Soil > Unclassified ... | reverse complement strand
TGAACAGTTTGGTGAAAATATCAAACTCGCAAGGCTCAGGCGCAAATATAGTACGGAACAGGTTGCCCAACGCGCCAATATAAGCAGGCCTACTTTATTATCAATAGAAAAGGGTTCCGGGGCAGTATCATTAAGCTCGTACGTCCAGGTTCTTTTTGTGTTGGGATTGGAAAAAGATCTGCTTAAAGTGGCTGAGGATGACCGCCTGGGCAGAAAGCTTCAGGATGCGGGATTGATAGTTAGGGAAAGAGCGCCCAAAAAAACAAAATAAGATCTCAAAATGGCAAAAACTGAAAAAAAAGAAATATGGGTCTATGCTGATTGGCAGGGATTGCCGGAACCCAAAAAGATGGGGATATTAACAGTTAGCCAGGTTAGAGGAAAAGAAATATTTTCATTTGAATATACCATGGACTGGCTGAATTCCGGTTTAAGTCAACTGCTCGATCCCGAATTACAACTTTATCCCGGTGCTTTTTATCCTTCAGATGAAAAAAAGAATTTTGGAGTTTTTCTGGATTCATCACCAGACCGATGGGGACGGGTTTTAATGCAAAGGAGAGAGGCGGTAACTGCCAGGCTGGAAGGAAGGCCGCCAAGGGAACTTCTGGAATCAGATTATTTGTTAGGTGTCTTTGATGGTCACAGAATGGGGGCGTTACGGTTTAAAACTGAAGAGAAAGGACCTTTCCTCAATGATAATAAAGAAATGGCTTCTCCTCCATGGACAGCGTTAAGGGAATTACAGGAAGCAAGCCTCAAATTTGAAGAACATTCCATGGATGATCATGAGTATTTGAAATGGATCAATATGTTGATTGCTCCGGGCTCTTCATTAGGGGGAGCAAGACCAAAAGCCAGTGTACTGGATCCAAAAGGAGGTTTGTGGATTGCAAAATTTCCGGGACGAATGGATGATAAGGATGTGGGGGCCTGGGAAATGGTCGTTAATGAACTGGCACAAAAAGCCGGCTTAAAAATGTCTCTGGGCACGCTTGTAAAGTTTAATAACAGTTATCATACTTACCTTACACGAAGGTTCGACCGAACGGAAGAAGGTAAACGCATTCATTTTGCTTCAGCTATGACGCTCCTCGGATATTCAGATGGGGAAAGATCCGCAGGAGCAAGTTATCTTGAGATAGTAGAATTTATAAACCGCCATGGTGCATCCGCTGAGGGAGATCTGAAGGAATTATGGACAAGGGTGGTGTTTAATATATGCGTGAAAAATACTGATGATCATTTGAGAAATCATGGATTTCTTTTGACGGAGGCTGGCTGGCTTCTCTCACCGGCTTATGATGTTAACGCAAATGAATATGGAAAAGGATTACATCTGAATATTTCTGATAAAGATAATTCGCTGAGTCTTGACCTGGCCTTGGAAGTAGCTGGATATTTCCGGGTAGACAATAAAACTGCAATGCAGATAATAAGAAAAATAAAAAAAACAATTTCCGGGTGGCACGAACTGGCAGGAAAATATAAAATTCCAAAAGTTGAACAGGACCGGATGTCTCAGGCTTTTCTGATACAATAGGATGTGTCTTATAGCCACGGAAATTCTTTTTAAAAATAGGCAAGCTGAAACATTTTCTTTACTATAAATTTATCTTTCATAAATTTTTTATTTCACCACCCTACTTTTTTCGACCTTACTTGTCTTTACTATGTGTAGAAGGAGAAAGAGGGCTTAAAATGTAATTATGACTCAATTAACCAACCATCAATTTTCGGAGCTGTTACAAAGATACCTCGCTCAGGACCTTTCAGAGGAAGAGCTGCAGGAATTTTTGAATGCAGTACCAGACCCTAAGTTCCAGCCAGAAATTGAAGCGGCACTCGATGAGGATTTGAGAAAGGAGTTGGTTAGCTCCATTGCAGGAAGGGAACGGGAAGAAAAAGTATGGGCGTCTTTATTACAGAAAATCGAAACACGGCAGGCGCAGGTGCCACAGGGCAAAGTCAAACACATGAACGTGTGGAAGTGGGCAGCGGCAGCAGCAGTCGTTATCTTCATGGTGGCTGGATTGTATTGGGTTAATAACAATAGAACTACCAATTCAAATCAGGTTGCCCAGGTGGTAACGCATGATGTGAAAGCACCGATAACGAATAAAGCTGTGATCACACTGGCCAATGGGCAACAGATCATTCTTGACAGTGCAGGCAACGGCACTTTAGCCAACCTTGGGAATGTGAATATTATCAAAAAAGAAGATGGCCAGATTGCTTATGAGGGCGCGGCTTCCGGTGCAGCCATCACTTACAATACTTTGAGCAATCCGCGTGGGAGCAAGGTGATCAGCCTTACGTTATCTGATGGATCCAAAGTCTGGCTCAATGCCGCCAGTTCTTTAAAATATCCTACTGCTTTCAGTGGCAAAGAAAGAAAGGTAGAGATCACAGGAGAGGCTTATTTTGAAGTAGCTCATAATGCAGCAATGCCTTTTAAAGTAGATAAGGGAACGATGGAAGTAACCGTACTGGGTACCCACTTTAATGTCAATGCTTATGATGATGAACCCGAGTTGAAAGTAACCTTACTTGAAGGAAGTGTAAAAGTAACGGCAGGTACCAATGAGGTCACGATTAAACCAGGCGAACAGGCAATTGAATCTAAGAACTCCGGACTAAGAACTAATAATAACGCCGATCTCGATAAGGTTATGGCATGGAAAAATGATCAATTCCGTTTTGACAGTGAAGACCTTGAAAGCATTATGAGACAGCTGAGCCGCTGGTACGATATCGATGTGCAATATGACCAAAGAACAGACCGGCATTTTACTGGTATCATTTCCAGAGAGGTTAATGTGTCTGAAGTGTTGAAGATGCTGCAAATGACAGGAGTGATGCACTTTGAGGTGGAAGGAAGAAAGGTGATTGTAAAAAAATAAAAATAGAAATAGAAATAGAAATAGAATCCCTACACGTTGAAAATAAGAATTCTTTCGGTCAGCTAAAAAAAGAAGCCGGAAATGTTACGAGCATTTGCCGGCAGAATTTGAGTTGACCCTTAACAAACAAAATCTGCTAAGACAGCTTATTATTCATCAACCCAAACATTGCAAAAGTATGAAATTTACTATTGGTAGCCCTCCCGGATCCTACCTAAAAAGGAGAAAAATTTTTCTCGTCATGAACCTAACAGCGATCATATTGCTTTCGGCTACGCTAACGGTAAGCGCCAAGGGGTATGCACAAAAGATTACACTTAACCTTAAAGATGCCCCGTTGAAAACCGTGTTTGTCAAGATCAATAAACAGACAGGGTTTAATTTTCTTTATTCTGATGAGGATCTCGCTAAAACAAAAGAGGTTACTCTGGATGTTAAAGATGCATCCCTTGAAAAGGTGCTCGAACTTTGTTTTAAAGATCAGCCATTGAATTACAGTATCAGCAATAATACGATTGTTATAAAAGAAAATACCACAACAGGCGAAATACAGCCACCTGTGGCTCAACCACCTATTGATATCTCCGGCCGTATCACCGATAAAGAAGGAAAACCGTTGGAAGGAGCTTCTGTAATAGTGAAGGGAACAAAGGCGGGAACAATGACGGATGCGAATGGATTTTTTGTATTAAAGAATGTAACTGTTGATAACGAAATTATTATAACTTATACAGGATATAAGTCAGAGACTCTCAAAATTGGTAATAGAAGAGTTTTTAATCTTTCTCTTGAATTATCTAATGATCCATTGATCCCTTGTTACAAATTGCAATGATGAAGGATGGCAGCACAGGTGTAGAACATAATCCTTTATGGGAAGATGTCTATAAAGATGTCATATCTTTTATTGCAAGATCGAAGACATATTTTACACCTACTCTGCAAGTTCGACCAGGAACCACCGCTACCGAAACAAATGGAGCAAAAGAATATTTTAAATACAAATACTGGCATCACCGAGATGAGAAGCTCCGTCATTTCACTTCCTTCAGCGATCCCAAAATGGGTTCGGTCATCAATGGCACTGAATCAATTGAGTGCATTGAAAATACCTATACTGCGGATACGATTGATCCGGTTTGGCTTTCTGGTGCACGTGTTGATGCGCGCATCCTTCACGCTGGGGGGAATGTTTGCGTAGGTAGCCATGGTGCCGATCAGGGCATTGGTGTTCACAATGAAATCTGGGCTCTGCAGATGGGAGGCATGACTAATATGGAGGCACTCCAATGTGCCACTATTCGCGGTGCTGAAGCATTAGGGTTACAAAAAGATATTGGATCTATTGAAGTTGGAAAGATTGCTGATTTAATTATTCTCAACACCAACCCACTAGATGATATTCATAACACAAGAGATATTAAATATGTGATGAAAGATGGATTTTGTATGATGGCAATACCCTTGATGAAATTTGGCCTGAGCAAAAAAAATGTCCTGAATGGAGAATGAAAACTAAACCATATGATAGCGCATTTATGAAATAGACTAAGAGAATTATTGTAGGCAACTGTAAAAATGATTTACAACCGAGAAAGATCGTGACTAATAATTAAAATGATAATTCAACTATATTATACAATAACAAAAATAAAAAAATGAAAAGGATAAATCAATTCTTAAATCTTTTGCTTGTGATAACTTTTTTTGCGTCCTGTAAAAAGGATACGAACATAGCTACTTCACCTCTCGCATCTTTAAATATTGTCAATGCTTCAGTAAACCTCGGAACAATAGAGCCGAATTTTACTGGAACAGGCATTCCGAATTTCTGGAATGGTATTACAAAGAGTATTGCTTATGGAAGTAATTTAGCATTCAGCGTAAATGCAAATACTTCTGTCCCGCTCAGTATTGCGACATCAGCAGATAGTACCGTTCTTGTTTACCGCAATACGCTAAACTTTTCCAATGGAAGTTACTATACTTTATTCCTTGCGGGTCAGGCAGGAGCAGTAGATTCTATCATGATCAGGGAATCTTTTACTAATTATCAGGATTCCAGTTTTGGCGTCAGGTTTATTAATTTAAGTTACAATAGTAACCCTATAGCAATTACGATTTCGACATCGGATTCAATCAATGAATTTGGACCTTTGAGCGATAACCAGTACAGTGACTTTAAAAAGTATTCCGGGGCGTTTCCAAGTACTCATTATACCTTCCAGGTAAGAGATGCAGGAACCGATAGTCTTTTGGCAAGTTATCCTGTTTCGCCGATTCCTTACTTTCACAATGTAACACTAGCCTGGATTGGAGAAACAGGAGGGACAGGTACTGCTGCTCCAAAGGTGATGAGGATAAATCATTACTAAACTGTAAGCAGAGTTAATTATCAATTACCAGAAAGAAAATTAATGAAACGTCTTTTATTATTTCTCATTCTGTCAGTTCAAATTTGTCACGGCCAACTCACCACCCGTTGGACCAAAGAAGTGTCGCAAACAAATGCACTGAAAGAATACCCACGACCTCAGATGGTCAGAAGTGATTATAGATACACAACCAAATGCAAAAAAGTATTTCCCTTTGCATCCGCTATTTTCAAAGGCTTTTAAATTTATTGAATCTGTAAACTTAAAAGAAGTTGAAACCGGGGAATATGAAACTGGGGAAACCGGTCTCCGGGCCATTGTTTCCAATAAACCCGGCCTTCCAGCCAGGGAATCAAAAAATAAAATGGAATGCCACAATCAACACATCGATATTCAATTGTGCGTGGCGGGGAAGGAAAAAATTGGATGGAAGCCCAGATATACCTGCACTTCAGGGAAAGAAAAATATGATCCGGAAAAGGATGTTTTATTTTTTAGTGATACCCCTGATATGTATCTGCAATTGAGAGAAAATCAATTTGCCATTTTTTTTCCGCAAGATGCACATAAACCGATGATTGGAAAAGAAACATCAAAAAACTTGTTATTAAAGTAAGCATCTGATTTCAATACTAGAACCATTGCGCCGGGTAAAACGCTTTTAACAAACATCTTTTTTTCATAGGCAAGGAATCAAAACGTCAATGGCTTTCCAACCTGTTGACCTTTGATCTTTTGTGTTGCTGCATTTTGTTTTTCTAAAAGCCTTGCCGGCCTTTTAAGCAACGCTTTATGTAGAACCCTTGTATGCTCTTACTCATTTGCAGCCAATTTCTTCTGCCAATCCAATAAGCAGTCCTTCCGTTCCCCGGATATAGCATAACCTATACGAGTTCTCATACTGAACAACTTCTCCAACAAATTGAGCGCCATATTTGATTAGCCTGGGTATCATTTCGTCAATGTCGGTAACGGTAAACATGACACGCAGATAACCGAGTGAGTTTACCGGCACAGTCCTGTGATCTGAAGCAATAGGAGGGCTAATGAATTTTGAAAGTTCCAGACGGCTGTAACCATCCGGGGTAACCATCATAGCAACCTCTACAGTCTGTGAACCAAGTCCGGTTACACGTCCGGCCCATTCTCCTTCTATTGTCGTCCGCCCTTCCAGTTTTAATCCTATTTCAGAGAAAAACGAAATAGCATTATCCAGTGATTCTACAACGATACCAACATTGTCCATTCTGAGTAGTTTACTTTTTACCATTGTATTTCTTAAATTTCAATTTAGCTTTTCTGCGTTTCTATTATGTAAAGTTACGAATAGCCGGCCTTAATTTGAATGGATGGCCTATAATTGTATACGTCCGTATCCTGCTTCTGCACAAGGCTGCACAGAGACAAGGTTTGGTAGAAACACTAACGATGAAACTCACTTTTCCAACAAGCTGTCAAATATAGAAGCTGATTCCTCTTCAAAAACACCCGCATAGTAACCAGCAATTACTTTTTCAATTTTTCCTTCTTTATCAATGAAATAAAAATAAGGATCAGCAGGCACATGATATAATTTTGTAACCGCAGTATTCATATCCCCATACACAAGATATTTTATATGGTAATCTTTCAAAAATTTTTTCAAAACGTTACTTTTATCTCTAAAACATATTACTGTATCACCAACCTGTATAATTTTAGACGGATGACAGTCTGTATTTTGAATTTTTTGCAAAAAGAGCATTGGTGACAGAATCAATACCAGGTAACTAACTAGGTATCCCAGGAAGGCAAATATAAAAACCGGTATGATAACTATTTTAATTAACGCTTTGCCGTTGGTACAATAGAGGTCAAGCGCCGCGGCCTTGAAATGAAAGAAGCATTCAGACTATAAGATGATGCAGTTACTTATTTAACAAAACCTGGTTCCCAATTCATATCAATAGGTACCCAGTTCTGACCGCATTTTTGTGGGTCAAACAAAGTCGATGCTCTATTCCATCTTATGGCAACAGCTTTTTAAATTGAACCCATTGTATTTAAGAAAGGAAGGGCATAGACAGGAACAATTGCTGCAATAAAGAGAAAGGAGTTACCGCTAAATAATTCAAGAATGAACTGTGAGGAAGCGAATCAAATAGACATGGTTGACCACCTCGGTTCTTTAGGCTTTCAACCCACTGTAATAAAAGGGAATGATTACTGGTATCTTTCCCCTTTCAGAAATGAGAAAACAGCTTCATTTAAAATTTTGAGAAGTAAAAATGTATGGTATGATCATGGAATTGGAACAGGAGGAGGACTGGTAGATTTTGTAAAACAATTTTATCAATGTGATGTGAGTGAAGCATTGCAAAAAATTCTTTTTTTTCATCCACAAATAAATTTCAAAAATAGTGTTGACACACCGCCGTTCCACTTGCAGGAAAATTCTTTGATTATTTATAAGGATGCAAGAGAAACGGCTATCAAGATAATAGCCGCAAAGCAACCAATCGTGGACCTGTGGCTTTGCCGCTATTTGAAGCAAAGGAGAATTGAAAAGTTCACTGCTAATAAATACTGCTATGAAGTGCAATTTAAGAACGGAGAAAATGAAAAAATATTTAAGGCGATTGGTTTTAAAAACAATGCCGGCGGATTTGAACTGCGTAATGAATACTTTAAAGGAAGCAGCTCTCCAAAAGACATCTCTTATCTCGATAATAAAGCAGATAACCTAAGTGTGTTTGAAGGATTTTTTGATTTCTTGAGTTACCAATCATTGCATGAAAATCAGCAGCAGTCCTTGAAAAACTTTCTGGTATTAAATTCTACTTCTTTTTTTCAGCGGAGCCTCCAATTAATGGAAGAGCATGGGACAATACACCTCTATTTAGATAATGATCAGACAGGAAAAAGATGTACAGAAATTGGTTTAAAAAGATCGCCGAAATTTCAAGATGGAAGTAAATTATATAAGGGATATAAAGACATGAATGATTGGATCGTCAACTTTGGAAAACAAAAACAGGTGAAACATTCCATGCGCAGATAACTATCGTTGCAGTTTGATTAGCCACTCCAATTTTTTGCACGCGGATTTACTCATTATTGCCAAGGATATGAAAGTTATTTAGTTTAAAACTTCCATTTGTCCGCGTTGTTGCCATAATTCTTTAATCTTTAGCCCCGCTTCCTCAGGAGTAATTCTGATGTATTTGTAAAAGTCTTTTACGCTTTTATGGCCGCTAATTTTCATAATTAATTCTACAGGAGTTCCAGCCAGAAATTCATTTGTACAAAATGAACGGCGGCAGGTATGTGAAGTGATCCATGCATACTTAGGTTTCACTTCAATAATGTCTTATTCCCTTTTCGGTAGGAATGTTTAACCCGACCGGTTAGACCTGCTAAATTTCCAATAGTTTTAATATGGCGATTAAATTCCCCGTTGGTAAGGACAGGAATATTTTTTTCAAATCGATTTTTCAAAATTTCAGCTGCTTTTGTTCGCAAAGGAATTACTACCCAATGATCGGATTTTTCTTGTTTTTTATAGAGCATGCCAGCTCTCATATCATGTTCATCCAATTTGGAAAAATCAGAGAATCGCAAACCGGTTAAACAACCCAATACAAAGTCGTTTCGGTAATCCTCTAAATGTGGGTGATCTGATAGATCTACTTGTTGTATTAATTTGATTTCTTCCCAGTTCAGGTATATCGCGTCAACCTCCTCTTCCAGAATCTTCCATCCATCCATGTCAACAGGAGGAATAATTCTTTTTCGCATGCGGTTGCGCAGAAAAGTTCTCAACTGTTTTATAGTTTTCCCGACCGTATTGGTCTTTAAACCAACAATCCGTTCTTTTCTTCGCTTTTGTACATATTCAAATGAAAGAAAATCAACAAAATTTTCATAGAATGTCAAGTCCAGACAATCAAAGGTAATCGCTTCGCCCCTGAAAGCCTGGAATTCCAAAAGGTGATCTTTCATGTTTCTGTAAATTCGTGGCATATCCTTGCAAACCTTTTTTATTTTTGATTCAATATAATCGTCGATCTGGAAGAAGAAATCTAAGTTGATTTTTGGGTTTTGTTTTTCCTTTTTTTTCTGTTCGCTCTTCTTTACCAGGTCGGAAAAATCATAAATATTTAAATCAGGAGAATAATACTCTTTGATAAAGGCGCCGATATCCTTTATTTCCTTTTTCAGTGCAAATGCAATTAGATCCTCTGCTAATCTAAGTTGTTCTTTTAGAATTTGGTTTAGCTTAGATGAATCACCAAAAGAACAAGGAAGATTTTCGATAATACAGAGATTTTCTTTATCCCAGCACTCAATCGGTATGCATATTCTTGTATTCAACAAAGTCTTTTGATCATTGTTATAACAATACTGGATATGAATCAAACTGGTTCCATTGATTCTTGGCCGGATACAAACCGGTTTTAGTGGCATAAACATGGTTTTTGTCATTTTAGTCGAGTATTTATTGCTGTTTTTATCGACTTATATCGAGAAACTTGTCGATTTTAGTCGAGGAAATAGTCGAGGAAAACCATGTAATCCTTAGTAAAGGTAGAAATTGAGATTTGAATCAAATCGTTATAATTGTCTGAAAATCATCGATTTAGAGTAAATATTGGTAAAAACAAGTAAGAACCGCGAAAGGGCGATTCTTACGTAAGAGGTCCCGAGCGGATTCGAACCGCTGTAGAAGCTTTTGCAGAGCTTTGCCTAAGCCACTCGGCCACAGGACCTTTTTTTTAAAGGCCGACAAAAATAAGTAATTTTTGTTTAGATTTCTTTTTTATACAAGCCAAAAATTTCCATTCGTTTGTATTGAAGTATTTTTGTAAAAAAGTTAGAATTTCTTTACTGATTATTCATACAAAAAACGATACATGCAGCGCATAGCCGAATCAGAATTGATCCTTAATTCACGCGGAGCTATTTATCATTTAGATGTAAAGCC
>Ga0134125_10010818_pt1 | contig 10241 bp, 8 predicted proteins | sample KB31751_FD_96464 | JGI IMG/M metagenome (GOLD analysis project Ga0134125, IMG submission 96464) | Terrestrial soil microbial communities with excess Nitrogen fertilizer from Kellogg Biological Station, Michigan, USA - KB3-175-1 | ecosystem: Environmental > Terrestrial > Soil > Unclassified ... | reverse complement strand
CTGGACAAAGCGTCCGAAGAAGAAGCGGCAATCATGCGGTATACCTGATTCGCATCCCTGTGGGTGATTGTCTGCATTGTAGGGGGGAGTCCTGAGGGCAATCGACGCCCCGCCTGCGGCAAACTCATGACGCTCATGACCGACTCCTTCCGGGCGCAACCAACTCCGGCCGAGACGGGCCTTGAACCCAGGTGCAGTCTAGGGCGACACTCAGTTATGGCGCCGTGAGTTTTCGCAACGACGGCGAGCGACGTAACATCGGCCGCGGGAGGGAAACAACGATGCTGCGAAACTATCTGGCGGCGGCCTTACGCAACATTGCCCGGAGCCGTTTCTACGCCACCATCAGCATTCTCGGCCTCGCCGTCGGCCTGTCGGCCGCTCTGCTGGTCGGCCTCATCGTCCACCATGACATGACCTACGACCACTTCATCCCGGGCTACGATCGCACGTACCTGATTGCCACCATCGCCATACCGGCGGGACATCCCCGGCTGTACGACGCAGAGTCCACGAGCTGGCTGGCGGAGGACATCAGGACACATGTCAGCGGCGTGGAAGGGGTTACCCGCACATCCCGGAGCGATGTGATGTTCCGCAGGGGTCAGGTCGAATCGCGGGAAGCGATCTACTGGGCAGATCCCAACGTGTTCGACATCCTGCCGCTACGCGCAATAGCCGGAGATCTGGGTACGGCACTGCACCAGCCCGACAGCATCGTCCTGACACGCAGCAAGGCCAGGGAGTATTTCGGGACCGACGCGCCGCTCGGGGCCTCGCTCCTCGTGAGTGGGATCGACCACGCACCAGGCTTCTCGATCAAGGGGTCGCACCCTATGACCGTGACCGCGGTGATCGAGGACCTGCCGGGCGGCACGGAATTGGAGACGGGAATTTTCGCCAGCGGCCTGTCATCGTATTCGCCCCAGAGCGTCCTCGCCGCCAACCCTCGCAACCGGCCGGGGAGCGGTGCGGTGATGCTGACTGGCCGCACCTACGTGAGATTGTCCGCGCCAGAGCGCCTGCAGAGCCTGCTGGCTGCCATGCCGGAGCTGCTCCGTGAGGTGTTTCCTCCGAGGACCTTCCCGCCGGGGATCGTTGCCTCGCTGGAGCCGGTGCGCATCGATCGGGTCAACCGGCATCCCTCCCTCAATCCCGGGTTTCGCAGCCGCCTGGGGATGCTCGCGCTCGTAGGCGCGCTGACTTTGCTCGTTGCTACCGTCAACTTTATCAACCTCGCGGTTGCGCGCTCTCCGCGGCGCGCGCTCGAAATCGGGATTCGCAAAGCCTCCGGAGCCGGCTCCCGTGATCTCCTCATCCAGTTTCTGGGCGAGTCGATGATCTATACAGGCATCGCGGCTTGCGTAGCCGTCGCGCTGACCGAGCTGGTGCTGCCTCGCGTGAGCGCGCTGCTGGATCTGGGAGTGAAGCTCGAGCTGCTGCACACTCCGGCGCTGATCGGATGGATCGCCCTCACGACACTTTTGTTCGGCGCCCTGGCAGGGCTCTATCCGGCCTCGGCACTGCGTGACATCCGACCGGCGCGGGCACTCCATGGCTTCTCGGCAGGCATGCGCGGTGCGCGGGTGAGACAAGCACTCGTGACCATTCAGTTTGCTGCGCTGATCGGGCTGGTGATCGGCGGTGGCGTCATCTACCAGCAGCGCAACTACGCGGCGCACGCTGCGCTACGACTGAACACCGACCAGATGCTCATGATCCGTGCTCCCTGCGAGACTGCTTTCGAGAACGCCCTGCGCGAACTGCCGGGAGTCAGGGGAGCCTACTGCTCCGATGCGGCGCTGCTTGATCGCGCCCAGTTCGGCAACTTCCGCCTGGCCGACGGGAGCACGCTGGCGGTCGATGTCCTGGCGCTGGAACCCGGACTGCTCCAGCTGTATGGCTTGAAGCCGCTGGCGGGTCAGCTGCCCGAGCGCGCTGCGACCGGGGCCGCGGCCGGCCCTGCCGGCTACATCCTCAATGAGACTGCCGTGGAGCGACTGGGCTTCTCTTCTCCGGCGGCCGCCGTGGGCCAACGGCTTCCGTTCGTCGATCCGCATCCGGAAGCCCCGATCGTGGCTGTCGTCCCCGACTTTTCCATCGACACCGTGCACGAGCGGATTCGCCCCGGCATCTTCATGGATGCCGGCCCCACGCGCGACCGCCTCGTCGGGCGAGCTCGCGATGACTACTCGCTATTCAGCGTAAAGCTGCGGGGACGTGATATTCCGGAAACGCTCGCTGCGATCGATGCACTGTGGAAACGCACGGGTCATGGGGCGCCCATCGATCGCTTCTTTCTCAACAGTTACATCCAGACGCTGTACGTCACGGTGCTGCGGCAAGCGCAGTCTTTTGCCGCTTGCGCCGCTGTGGCAGTCCTGCTGGCCTGCCTCGGGTTGGCAGGTCTGTCGACTGCACTGGCAAACCAGCGCACCAAGGAGATCGGCATCCGTAAAGCCATGGGTGCGCAGACGCACGATATCCTGCGCCTGCTGCTATGGCAGTTTGCCAAGCCGGTGCTCTGGGCGTCGCTGTTGGCGTGGGCCGCTGCAGCGGCGTTGATGAGCCGCTGGCTGGAGTCGTTCGCCTATCACATCACTCTCGATCCCGTTCTGTTCGTGGCCGCGGCGGCGGGTGCGCTTCTTCTGGCGCTTGCGACCGTGGCTGCGCATTGCTACGCCATCGCGCGTGCAAAACCGATCCTTGCATTGCGTTACGAGTAAGGACGGCACGGGAGCTCGAGCGCTGCGCGATGCGGCTCCAGAGCGCCCCAGCGGCGGGCGCGGCTTCACCGGTTGCTGGCGGCACCGTCATGTGCAGGTGTGCTGCGGCGCCGCCGACGCCCCCGCGCGAGCTCAGGTCAGTCCAGGTACGCGGGAAACCTGGGCATCGACTTGAAGTCCTCCGGGTCGTGCTCGATGACCACGCGCGCATGAGTGTTATGCGCAATCCGCTCGACCCGATCGAACGAGGCCAGCGTATCCGCGCGATCGGTATTGAAAAGCGGCACCAGCCGTGAGGCACGGTCGGCGCGAAAGTGGTAGAGGTCGCCGGCCAGGATCACCGTCCCCGCCTTCTGCAATTTCAACTCCAGGACCTGGTGGCCGGGCGTGTGACCCGGTGTCTTGAGAATGCGCACCGTGCCGTCGCCGAAGACGTCGTAGTCACCGTCGATCATGTGCGTCCTGGCGGTCTTGTATTCGCTGAAGGTGCTCACGTCCACGGGACTACCGGAGCCGCCCGCGAGCGCCCACGCCAGCTCCGTCTTGTTCATGATCCACGTGGCCGACTTGAACAAGTTGGCGTTGCCGGTGTGATCGCTGTGCAGGTGGGAGAACGCCAGATAATTGACATCGCCGGGTTTGAGCCCGATCTGTGCCAGGAGCTTCTCCACGGGCACGTCGATGCCGCCGCTGACGCCGGCGGCGTTCACGCCTTTCGGAAAGTGCGGGCTCATGCCCGTGTCCCACACCAGGATTCCCTTCGGATGCCGGATGACGAAGCACGGCGCGACGATGACACCGCTCTTGCCGCCGTCGTAGTCGCCGGTATCGGAAAAGAAGCTCAGGTCCTTGAACTCGAGGTGTCCGCAATTGACGGTATAGAGACGGATCTCCCCGGGGGCGGCGGCCGCCGCCGGTGTCTGCGCCGCCGCACCGGCGGGCATCGCACCCCAGGCAAGCACGACGAGCGCCGCCCACCAACCGCTGAAAGCTCGCGAAGAAGCGCGCATGCGACCCCCTTGTTCTTTGTGGCCTGTTGGGTTGACGACGGTCCCAGTCTCTTTCCGCCGGTTCCGCCGGAATTCTGGACGAGACGCTATAGCGCGGCAAACTTCCGTGCTTCCGTCGTCCATTCCGGCGCCCGCAGCAGAGCCTCGGGCACTTCCTCCGGCGCGGCCACGACATTCCACATCTGCAGATGCCTCTCGTCCATGAATCGCTCCTCCACCGCCTGAGCCAGCTGCGCGAGCAGCGGATCGAAGAATCGCCGCGTGTTGACCAGGACGATGGGATTCAGATACAGCCCCAGGCGCTTGAGCGTGATGGCCTCGAGCAACTCCTCGAGCGTTCCACAACCCCCGGGAAGAGCGACGGCGGCCTGACTGCGCGTGAGCATCACGTGTTTGCGTGTCCGCATGTCCTCGACGAGCTGCAGCTCGGACAGTCCTTTGTGTCCCCACTCCAGCTCGTCCATGAAGCGCGGTAGTATGCCGATGACGCGGCCTCCGTGAGCCAACGCTCCGTCAGCCAGCGCGCCCATTGAGCCCACCGCCCCGCCGCCGTACACGATCGAAAATCCGTTCATCGCCAGTACGGTGCCGAGCCGATGGGCCGCGTTGCGATAGTCCGGATGCGAGATGCGGCTGGAGGCGCAGTACACGCAAACCGCCGATTCCTGCTTGGGACGAGCGTTCATGCGCGTGTACTCTATACCGGATATGAGCCCTCCCGCGCCGCCCGCGCGCCTCGGGCTGCTGGGCACCCTCCGCTCACTGCTGGGGGGGCCCGGGCACCGTGGCCCGAAAACCGACCACTTCGATGGCGAGCGGTTTTTCAATCCGGTTGGCAGCACCGGCCGATCGTTCGCGGACGTGCGCCGCTGGCGGCGGACCTCACAACCCGTGCCCTGGCCGCAATGGGTCGAGAACCGCGCGTCACCGGCCCTCCCGAAGCAGCTGGCACCGGGGGAGATCGCGCTGACATTCGTCAATCACATCACATTCCTGGTGCAGTTTCGCGGTCTCAACATTCTGACCGATCCGGTCTATTCGCAGCGCGTGAGCCCCTTCACGAGCGTCGGCCCCCAACGGGTCCGCGCTCCGGGGTTGCCGTTCCAGGATCTCCCGAAGATCGACCTGGTGCTCGTCTCGCACAATCACTACGACCATCTGGACATGCCGACGTTGGTGCGGCTGCAACGCGCCCACTCGCCCTGCTTCGTCACCAGTCTGGGAAACAAGCCGCTGCTGGAGAGCTTCGGGCTGCGCAACGTCCATGAGCTCGACTGGTGGCAATCGGTCAGCGTACCCAACGGCCAAGTGACGATGACACCGGCGCGCCACTGGTCGGCGCGCAGCCCGCGCAATCGCAACCGCACGCTGTGGGGCGGGTTCGTGGTCGAGGCCGACGGGCGCCGCCTGTTCTTCGCAGGTGACACCGGCTACGGCACCCACTTCAAGGAGGTACGCGAGCGCTGTGGGTCGCTCGATCTCTGCCTGCTCCCCATCGGGGCCTATGAGCCGCGCTGGTTCATGGAAGAGCAGCACATGAACCCCGACGATGCCGTGCGGGCTCATCTGGACCTGCAGACGCCGTTGTCGATCGGCACCCACTTCGGCTGCTTCCGGTTGACCGACGAGGGGATCGACGACCCCGTCATCGATCTCGCGGCGGCGCGCCGCAGACACGATGTCGCGCCCGAGGCTTTTCAGGTCCTGGAGACGGGCGAGACGCGAACCTTCTATCCGGTCACAAAGCCGGCTCTTGTCGGCACCCCTGACTGATGCTACGTTTGACGCCATGCACTCGAGAGCGACATCCCTGCCCGTCCACAGCTCCGGCTTCCTGCCGCTGCTGTCGCTCGCACTTACGCTCCTGCGCCGCTAGGCGCACATACCCCCACGCGCCAACGGTCGGCGCTGACAAGACCGTAACCCCCAGCTGAATTCGAACCCGAACAGGGATCGCGCTCGCCCGGCGGTTGGCGAAGCTCCGCTCCCGCCGATGCTCTGCGGCGTTGGCGAAGCTCCGCTCCCGCCGATGCCCTGCGGCGTTGGCGAAGCTCCGCTCCCGCCGATGCCCTGCGGCATGGGCGAAGCTCCGTCCCGGCGATGCCCTGCGGCTAAGGAGAGACTCGTGCACCGTACACCCTCGGAAAAATACCGACCGTTCGCTCCTATTCCCGTACCCGACCGTACCTGGCCGTCGCGCACCATCACCGCCGCGCCCATGTGGTGCAGTGTCGATCTGCGCGACGGCAACCAAGCCCTGATCGAGCCAATGGATTCCACGCGCAAGCGCCGGATGTTCGAGCAACTCGTGCGCATCGGCTTCAAGGAAATCGAGATCGGTTTCCCGGCCGCCTCCCAGACCGACTACAACTTCGTGCGCGAGCTGATCGAGGAGCGCCTCATACCGGATGACGTCACGGTTCAGGTGCTCACCCAGGCCCGCGCGGATCTGATTCTGAGGACCTTCGAGAGTCTGCGCGGCGTACCCCGCGCCATCGTTCATCTGTACAACTCAACTTCAACCACCCAGCGGCGTGTCGTGTTCCGGCTCGATCGCGCGGGGATCCTCGACATCGCAGTGACCGCGGCCGAGCTGATACGCCAGTGCGCGGCGCTCCAGCCGGAGACCCGCTGGACGTTCCAGTATTCGCCCGAGAGCTTTACGGGGACGGAGCTCGACTTCGCCGTCGAGATCTGTGACGCCGTGACGGCCATCTGGCAGCCCACACCGCAGCGCAAGGCCATTCTCAATCTTCCCGCCACGGTGGAGATGGCCACGCCGAACGTCTACGCCGACCAGATCGAGTGGGTCGGTCGACACCTCGCACGCCGCGACTGTGTGATCCTCAGCGTTCATCCCCACAACGACCGGGGCACAGGGGTTGCCGCCGCGGAGCTTGCCGTGATGGCCGGCGCGGAAAGAGTGGAAGGTACGCTGTTCGGCAACGGTGAGCGCACGGGAAATGTCGACATAGTGACGCTCGCGCTCAATCTCTACACGCAAGGCGTAGACCCGCGCCTGGACTTTTCCAACATCAACGCCATAGCGCGGTGCGCCCAGGAGTGCACACGGCTCCCGATCCATCCCCGCCATCCCTATGTGGGCGACCTGGTGTTCACCGCCTTCTCCGGTTCGCACCAGGATGCCATCAAGAAAGGATTCGCGGCGCTGGCACCCGGCGGGATCTGGGACGTGCCCTACCTGCCCATCGATCCCGCGGATCTCGGGCGCTCCTACGAATCGATCATTCGCGTCAACAGTCAGTCCGGCAAAGGCGGTGTCGCCTACCTGCTGGAGCGCGACTACCAGCTGGTGTTGCCGCGGCGGCTGCAGATCGAATTCAGCAGAGTCGTGCAGGCGGCAGCCGACACCACGGGCGCGGAGCTGACATCCGGCGACCTGTGGAGGCTGTTCGAGGCCGAGTATCTCGCATCGCAGGCTCCGTTCACCTATGTCTCGCACCAGTCGATGACTTCCGCGGACGGACACGAACGGGAACGGATCTCCTTGCGTCTGCTCGATGAAGGCCGGGATGTCACGTTGCAGGCCGCGGGCACCGGGCCGATCGACGCCGCCATTCGGGCGCTCGCCCTTCCCATTGATGTCGTTGCGTACGACGAGCACTCCTGCACGACAGGTAGCGATGCGCTGGCGGTTGCCTACGTGGAGATCTCGGTGGCGGGATCCGGGTCACTCTTTGGAGTAGGACGCCACGCAAATATCGTCACCGCCTCGTTGCTGGCGGTATTGTCGGCAGTGAATCGAGCGCTTCGAGGTGGCGCGCTGGTGCGAAGCCGGGCCGAGGCACTGACGGGGACCTGACCTTCAGGGTGGGGGTGCGGCAGGTATTTCCGGCCTCGGTCACGGTCGACCCGAACGTGATCTGACCGCATACTGGAATACCTGCGCATCCCGCGCGCAACGGTACTTCAATGACGCTTCTGGATTTATCCACGGCGATCGCCGCTGTGTTCATCGTCGGTATGATCTGGCTGCGCACGCGAATGCAATACGCCGGACTGGCTCGACGCCCATCCGGACACAAGCTGCAGCTGGAGAAAGCAGGCCGTCTGTACTTTGCTTCCGCCTTCGCTCTCCTGGTCGTCGGCTGGTTTGTGGCGCCGCCGCTTGGCGCGGCCTTCTGGCCCGCCACGGCCGCCAACCCCGCGCTGACCCGCGTGATCTGGTTCCTGCTGACGTACTACGTCTTCATCATCGTCCACCGTGTCCTGAAATCCCGCGGCATTCTCGTGTTCAAAGTCCACGAGGCCTAGCCTCGAGGTCCTGTCGAACGTGGCGGGCCGCGTCCGGCACAGCGCGTTCCCGGCACTGTGCTCACTCCTCGACGATCCACCCCCTTCTGCGGGCGGCATCGAGGAAGTCCCGCACGTCATCCGCGAGACTGTCGTCGTTCTTCAGGCGCACGACGCGCGTCACGATTCCCTCCCGCGTCCGAGTGCCGTCGCACAGCTCGAGAATCGCTGCAGCGGCTTCGTTGAGCCGGACAGGTCCGGTGCGTGAGGTCAGGATATGGCCCTGGCCGGCAGCGTCTTTCTGCAGCTGGCGACCCGGCGCTAACCTGACTTTACCCGCGCGCGCCACTGTGTAGTCCTTCATGCCCCTGATAGCCCCGTGGACGCACCTGGTCACTGCACCACCACCCGTGCACCGTTCGACTTGCAGGGCCGCCTCGACCCTCGGACGCACACAAGCGGCTCGTGCAAGCGGCGGGCCAAGTCAGGAAAGGATGGAGGGCGGGGCTATTTACCGCGGGGCAGCGCGATCCTGTGCCGCTTGAACTTCCGGTAGAGGGTGTTGCGGCTGATGCCGAGCTGGGCAGCAGCTCGCGTCATGTTGCCTCGGCACTCCTCTACGACCCGCGCCAGCGCGGCGCGCTCGGCGACCTGAAGGGGATTGGCTGAGCCACTCCCATCCGCGGACAGAGCACACAGCGCGTCGGCACATGCGGGTGCGGGAGTCTCGCGAATCTCGCGTGGCAGGTCGATGCGCCGCACGACGCCTCCGTCACAGATGGCAAGAGCCGTGCGGATGACGTTATGAAGCTCGCGGATATTACCGGGCCAGGGATACTCGAGCAGCCGCTGGAGGGCATCCACCTCGATTGCTGCAGGGCGACCGTTGCCCGTCTCCGCCGCGAGCGCCCGGTGGATGACACGCTCCTTGTCCGCACGGTCCTTGAGCGCCGGGAGCTCCAGAGTGATGCCGTTGAGGCGATAGTAGAGATCCTCCCGGAACGCGCCGCGCACGATCATGTCGCGGAGGTTGCGGTGCGAGGCGGCAATGACGTGCAGGTCGACTTTGACGGCGGTTTCGCTGCCGAGCGGCACGATCTCCTGTTGCTCCAGCACGCGCAGCAAACGCGTCTGCAGCGTCAAGGGCATATCGCCGATCTCATCGAGAAACAGCGTGCCGGCCGAGGATTGGAGGATCTTGCCGCGCATGCCTTCCTTGCGCGCGCCGGTGAACGCGCCGGGCCGATAGCCAAACAACTCACTCTCGATCAAGGTCTCGGGAATCGCCGCGCAGTTGACCGCAACGAACGGCCGCTCGGCGCGCCGGCTGACGATGTGCATCGCGTGGGCGAATGCCTCCTTGCCCGAGCCGGTCGGCCCCTGAATGAGCACCGATACGTTCGAGTCGGCGATCCGATACGCGCTGCGCACGTTGCGCAGCATCTGCGGATCCTCGCCGGCGAGATTCTCCAGCGACAGCGGCCGATGCAGGTTGCCGGCCGGGAAGCTCACGAAGATCGGCCCGGCATCGACGGCGCCGGCCGCGGCCGGGGGCCGCTGCGCACGCGCGGGCAGGCCGTCCGATCGCTCGTAGAGAACGGCTCCGCTGGGATCCGTCAGTGAGAGCGTGCAACCGCTGCCGAAGATCTGCTCGGAGAGTCGATCCAACTCCGCAGCCACGCTTGCAACCAACGCCTCGCTGTGCCCGGCCGCCAGCGCGCCCACGCTCGAGCCGTGTGCCACGCCCGCCGCTTCACGCACCGCATCGTCGTAGTGTCGCGACCCCGTTGCGTTTGTCATACGAATCCCCTCGAGCCATCCATGTGCTGCGCCAGGACCGCCACGCCGTCGCGTGACAGTGTCACCTTAGAGAACCACGTCGCGCGGTTCACTGCAAGCGTGATTCTGCGGTGTTTCCCGCTGTCATTTGCGGCACTCGTGTTGGTTCGCTGTGCAGTGCGGCGAGCTCGCGTTCCATCCGCGTGACAACTGTGTATCAAACGGCGATGCAAATGGAACAACAAAGCCCCGCCCCGCACGTTTGTGTTGCGCGCGCGACAGCCAGGTGCAGCGCACACTGCCGCTGGCATGGCGGTTGCACCCATGGTGCCGCCGACGTCGTGGGCCGCAGACGCTTCAGTGCGACGCGACTTCCGGCATGCAGCGTGTGGATAACTCGAAGGAACGCTCCCATGAAACACTCACTCAATTCGCTCTCGATCTGCACCGGGGCTTTGATCGCGGCGGCTCT
>Ga0134125_10010817_pt1 | contig 10242 bp, 9 predicted proteins | sample KB31751_FD_96464 | JGI IMG/M metagenome (GOLD analysis project Ga0134125, IMG submission 96464) | Terrestrial soil microbial communities with excess Nitrogen fertilizer from Kellogg Biological Station, Michigan, USA - KB3-175-1 | ecosystem: Environmental > Terrestrial > Soil > Unclassified ... | reverse complement strand
TTGGCGCTCGGTCGGCGTCGTCGGCCTCGGCGCGGGCGCCATCGCGTCCTACGGCCGCGCGGGGCAGACGATGGACTTCTACGAGCTCGACCCCGACGTCGCGATGATCGCCGCGACGGATTTCACTTATCTCAAGACGAGCCCGGCGGCGATCCGCGTGATCCTCGGCGACGCGCGGCAGTCGCTGTCGCGCCGCGAAGGAGCGCCCTACGACCTCCTGATCCTCGACGCGTTCAACAGCGGCGCCGTGCCGGTCCACCTCGTCACGAAGGAGGCCCTCGCGATGTATTTAGAGCGCATCGGGCCGGACGGCGTGATCCTCCTGCACGTCTCCAACCGCTACCTCGACCTGCGCTCGATGCTGGCCGCCTCGGCGCGCGAGCTCGGCCTGGCGGGCGCGTGCAAGCGCCTGACGCAGTACGGGAAGGTGACCGACGACCGCGTCCCGTCCTCTTGGGTGGCGCTGAGCCGCGATCCGGCGAAGATGAAGCGGCTCGTCGCGAGCGAGGGCTGGACCGACCTGGCCGATCCGCTGTTCGCCCGCGGCCGGGCCTGGACGGACCAGCACGCGAGCCTCCTGCACGTTCTGGCGCTCTAGTCGCGCACGCGCGCGGTGTCGCGCTCCCAGTCGAGCTTGACGGTGCGCCGCGCCACGATCCTGCCGGTCTCCGCGTCCTCGGCCTGAACGACGACGGTGACGACGGATTTCCGGTCCGACGAGTAGCGCGGATCGTAGGTCCAGTACACGCGGCCCTCGGTGGCGGTGAAGTCCGCGCCGCGCGGCAGGACCACGTAGTTCGGCGCGTTCCACGTGACGAAGTAGCCGAAGTCCGCGAGCCAGTGGTAGTTGACCGTCGTGCCCGCCGGCGGGACGTACAGCGTGGTGAAGCCGATGCCGGGAGTCGACGACATCGCGGGGGAGTATTGATTGGGCTCGGCGCGCAGGCCCATGCTCCCGGCGCCGCCCGGGAGGGACTCGCAGGCGGCGAGCAGGAGCGCCGCGGCCAGGAAGAATTTCATCGGGGGATGATAACAATTCGATAGACTCGGTCATGGACCGCCGCGTGACTTTCCTGTTCTCGGCCGCCGTCGTCCTCGCGCTGGCGGCCCCGGCGCTCGCGCAGGAGCGCGGCGCGGGCCTGGCGGCCTTGCTCGGCCGCGCCGAGCCCGGCGTCGAGGCGCGCGTCACCGCGCTGCCGGGGGAATCCGGCGGCACGCCGAGCGTGGTTTCCGAGGAAGCGCACGGCTCCTACGTGGTCTCGCGCAGCAGCTCGGACGAGTGGACGGTGCTCGGCAAGGCGGGCGAGACGGAGCTCGGGCGGACGCCCGTCGTGATCCCGGAGAGCGGCTTCACGGTGCCGACCAAGCTGTGGGACCTTTCGGCGGGCGCCAACTTCTCCAGACGCCTCGGCGACCGGCGCGGCTGGGGCGCGGGCGCGGGCGTCGGCTCGGCGAGCGACGTGCCCTTCCACTCCATCCACGAGACCAGCTTCTCGGCCGCGGCGCGCTACGAGCTCCCCAGCGGGGAGCGCAACTCCTGGGTCTTCCTCCTCAACTACTCGAACAACCGCACTTTCCTCAACAACGTGCCCCTGCCCGGCGTCGCCTACGTGGTCCGCGACCCGGCCAACGGCCTGACGGCCGCGATCGGCTTCCCGTTCGCGATGATCCGTTGGAAGGCCGACGAGGACTGGACGCTGTCGGCTTCCGTGTTCGGCGGCGCGAACTGGACGCTCGAGGCCGCGCGCCGCGTCGCGCCCGCGACGCTGTACGCGCGCGTGGAGCGCGAGCCGCGGCAGTGGCTGCGCGCGGAGCGCTCGGACAACTCCAACCGGCTGATCTACGACGAGAAGGACGTCCGCGTCGGCGCGCGCGCGCCGCTCGGCGGGCGCTTCGGGATCGACGGCTCGCTGGGCTGGAGCTTCGACCGGCGCTTCTCCGAGGCGCGCGACGCGAACCGCAGCGCCCAGCGCTTCGCCCTGCGCAACGCGGCGATCGCGAGCGTCGCGCTGTCCTGGCGCTAGCTCGAAATTACAGTCTTGACAATCCAGGGCTTGGGGGGTATCTAGGTGTGAACGGGTCCCCTCATGCCCTCCTCGAGCCCTCGCCTGGCCGTCCTCGCGCTTCTTTCGGTCTCGCCGTGCTTCGCCGCCGACGCTGACCCCGGCGCCGCCCAGGACCAGCAGGACCAGGCCGCCGGACGCGTCTCGACGCGGCTTCAGGCGGCGGGCGGGGCGTTCGAGCTCCGCCAAGGACCGGGCGACCTGCCCAACGGTCCGGGGCAGGCGCAGGCGCGACTCGCGGCCGCTCCGGCGCCGGCCTCCGGCCTCGTCCTGACGGCGACGAAGCCCGCGGCGGACCGAACGATGGACCGCATCGCGGTGCCGGGACCAGTCGCCGCGCCGGCGCCCGCGAAGACGTCGGCGTCCTCTCCCGAGGTCGTCGCGGCCGCGCAGGCGGCTTGGACCGAGGCGCGCTCCCAGCTCTCCGCGCCGCGTCCGCCCGGCGGGATCCCGACCGAACGGCTTGAGCCGGCGGCTCGCGCCGCGGCGCAGGCTCTGCTGGGCAAGCTCCCGGCGAGCGGGCCGACGGAGCCGGCGCAGGCCGTCGCGCTCGCGATGAGCACGGTCCAGTCCGGGAGCGCGGTGACGGTGAAGCCCAACATCGCGTTCGATACGATGCGTCTCGGGATGGACGTGGCCGTGGCGCGCGACATGGACCCGGGACGCGGGGTGCTCAAGGGCAATCCGGCGCTGACGGCGGGCTTCACGCTGGGGAGCCCGGGCCGTCCGGGCGCGACGACGCTCGACGTGGCCTGGCGTCCCGCCGGGCGCGACCGCGACGAGACGAAGCGGCTCTCGGGCGAGACGATCCTGCTCGCGCGCAAGGACTCGGCGCTGAAGCTCAACGGCAGCGTGACGACCTCGCCCGTCGCGGACACGGCTTACAAGGTCGGGCTGACGGTCGCGGCGCGGATCTTCTAGGCCGTCTCGCCGACGGCCCTCGCGGCGACGAGCTCCTTGAACTCCTGGTTGTCGCCGCGCCACACCACCGAGTCGATGAAGAAGTGGTGGATGTTCACGAACAGCGTGGAGGCCGAGAAGAAGAAGCCCGCGCCGAGCGCCGCGCGGTCGTAGACCATGACGCGGTCGAGCCAGTTCGGCAGGACGCGCGCGAGCAGGTCGCCGGCGAAGACGACGGCGAGCAGGCTCAGGCCGACGGTGAGCCAGGGCGCGGCGGCCTTTGGAGACTCCGGCTCGCGGCTCAAGCGCAGGGCGAGCACGAACACCAGGTACTGCAAGGAATGCAGGGCGGCCACGAAGGGCACGTCGCGAAAGGCGTGGAACACGTTGGGGAACAAGATCAGCGGCAGGCCCCAGGCGTAGATCGATAGGAACGAGGCGGCGGCGGTCCACGACAGTCCTCGTCCGTCTTTCCAGCGCGGGGCGAAGGCGAGCGCCAGGCGGATCGCGGTCGCGCCGAGCGCGACGAGGCTCAGCGCGGCGAACCAGAGCGGGAGCCCGAGCGGATGATAGGTCAGATACTCGTAGGCGAAGAGATCGCCGCGCGTGTTGGGCATGATGAAGATCACGGCGGCGAGCGTGAGGAGGTTCACGCGCAGGGCGTCCTTCTCCGTCTGAGACAGAGGGCTGCGATTGGCGGCGCTCAAGGCGAGCGTCGCGCCGTAGGCTTGCTTGGCGTAGTGCCAGCCGCTGAGCAGGAACAGGGCGTGCAGAAGCGCGGCCAAAGTCGGCAGCGAGCTGCCGATAAAGGCGATCATCAGCAGGACGGCGACGGCGAGGGGGACGAGCACGCCGGCGAAGAACAGCGAGGGCGAGCGCAGGATCTCGTCGCGGCGGTCCCAGTACAGCAGCTGGTACGAGGACGTGTAGTGCGGCAGGACGAGGAAGAGCCAGAGGAAGGTCGCGAGCGGGCCGGTCATGCTCCACGTCGCGCCCATGCGGACGTACATGGAGAGGCTCAGCGGGACGATCACGGCGGCGCCGCCGACGGCCAGGAAGGTCAGCGCGTCCGAGTGAAGAAAGGGGCGCGGCGACCGGTTCGTCGGCACGGCTCTATTATGTCAGATGTATAATCACTCTGACGCCCCTGTAGCTCAGCGGTAGAGCACTCGCCTTGTAAGCGAAAGGTCGCCGGTTCAATCCCGGCCGGGGGCTACTCTCTTTTCTAGCGGGCGGCCGGGTGCTTCAGGAAGTCGACCGTGTACTCGTCCTGGGAGATCTGGACCTTGTCGTTCTGCACGACGGTCTCTGTGTGCGTCGCGGTCGGCGAGTGGAAGAGCTTCTTCGGGAGAGGGGCCTTCGACAGGTCGAGCCGGACGAAGCCGTAGTACCGGCGGTCGGTGGAGACGGTGCGGCGGCCGACGACGACGTCCTCCTCCGCGGCGCCGGCACCGAGCTCCAAGCGCTTAAGGGGGCGGCTCAGCGTCACGTCCACGCTCTGCGTCGCGTCGCGGCGCACGCCTTCCATCGGCGGCTGGCTGAAGAGCCCGATCCCGCCGGCGCGCGGCGCGGCCGCCGTCTCTGCCTCCTTGAGCGGCGCGAGGTCGCGCTTGAGCTGCGCGGCCTGGACGTCCTTGAGAGTCGGGATCATCGGCGCGCCGGAGGCGAAGCGCTTGAAGACGTCTTCGAGATTGGAAGCGTCCACGGGCGCCGCCGGCGCCGGCGCGACTTGGGCGCGCGCGGGGGCGGCGAGAGAGAAAAGAAGCGCCAGAACGATCATGTCTTGATTATAGAAGGAAGGGCCGCGCGGCCATAGGGCCCTTCGGCCGAACAGGCGCGGGTCTTCGGGCCTGGGGCTTTCCCAGGAGGAGAGTGTCCCCGGGGACACTCCTGTGGATAAGTTCTAGCAGCCGATCGCGCGGCTGATCACGAGGCGCTGGATCTCCGACGTGCCCTCGCCGATCTGCAGCAGGCGCTGGTCGCGGTAGAAGCGCTCGACGTCGAATTCCTTCATGAGGCCGTAGCCGCCGTGGATCTGCACCGCCTCGTTGGCCACCCACTGCGCGACCTCGGAGCAGTACAGCTTCGCCATCGCGGACTCCTTGCCGAATTTCTGGCCGGTGTCGCGCATCCAGCAGGCCTTATACAGGAAGGTGCGCGCGTGGTCGATCTTCATCGCCATGTCGGCGAGCTTGAAGGAGATCGCCTGGAAGCGCGAGAGCGGCTTGCCGAACTGCTTGCGCTGCTGGGCGTAGGCCAGCGCCGACTCGTAGGCGCCCTGCGCGCAGCCCAGGCCCATCGCCGCGATCGAGAGGCGGCCGGAGTCGAGCGTCTTGAGCATCTGCTTGGAGCCCGCGCCGCGCTTTCCGAGCACCGCGTTCGCCGGGACCTTCACGTCGGAGAAATAGAGCTCGGCGGTGTTGGACGCGCGCCACATCAGCTTCTTGTGCATCGTCTTCGTCGTGAAGCCCTTGGTTCCTTTCTCGACGATCAGGCAGGTGAACTCGGGCGCGTCCGCGTCGCCGCCGCTGACCGTCTGCACGATGATGCCGTCCGTCAGCTCGCAGGAGCCGTTGGTGATGAAAATTTTCGAGCCGTTGATCGTCCAGGAGCCGTCGGGATTCTCGACGGACTTCGTCTTCGACCCGCGCGAGTCGGAGCCGGCGCCGGGCTCGGTGAGGCCGAACGCGAACAGGCCCTGGCCGGCGGCCAGGCGCGGCAGGTACTTCTTCTTCTGCTCGTCGCTGCCGAAGTACAGCAGGGGCGCGATGCCGAGGCTCACGCCGGCCGCGACCGTCGCCGCGTGCGAGCCGTCCACGCGCGCGAGCTCCTCGACGGCGATCACGTAGGAGAGGTAGTCGAGGCCCTGCCCGCCGAACTCCTCGGGGACGATGATGCCGAAGATGCCGAGCTCGCCCATCTCCTTGGTCAGCTCGGCGGAGAACTCCTCCTTCTCATCGAGCTCGTGCGCGCGCGGCTTGATCCGCGTTTCCGCGAACTTGCGGACCGTGTCCCGGATGTCCTTCTGCGCGTCGCTCAAGTTGAAATCCATGATTCGTCCTCCGAAAGGGGATTGTAGCCAATCTCCCGCGTTCCTGGACTTGATAGAATAGCGGCGATGAAGGTTCACGCGAAGGCGGCTCCGGCGGCGCACCCGCACGAGAAGCCGCACCACCCGCACTGGCCCCTGTCGGCCCTGCTGTTCGTCTTCGTCTTCGCGGTGGCGATGCTTTCGGTCCACGAGCCTTCCACGTGGATTCGCATTAAGCTCGGTTCGCAGATCTTATCGACGGGCACGTTACCCCGAACCGAGCCGTTCTCCTTCGGGGCGGCCGGCGCGCGCTGGACCACGCACTCCTGGCTGTCTGACGTCCTGTTCGCCAAGCTCGACGCCTTGGGCGGCCAGGCCGCCGTCGCCGTCGTCACGAGCGCCGCCGTCGCCGGCGCGTTCGCCCTCCTGCTGCCGATCAGCCACGGCAGTCCCATGATCGCGGCGACCTTGCTGTCGCTGGGCGCTTGCGCCGCGTGGTCGGGCTTCGCGGAGACGCCGCTCGCCTTCGATTTTCTGTTCTTCAGCTTATTCCTCAGACTGCTCAGGCCGCGCCGCCGCTTCCAGTGGGCCGACGCGGCCGCGGCCGCCGGGCTCACCGCGCTGTGGGCCAACCTGCACGGCGCGAGCGCCCCGCTGGCGCTGTGGCTCGTCGGCCTCAAGGTGTTCAAGACCTCCCTGCGCACCGCCGCGCGCGAGCGGCTCGGCTACTGGCTGATGATGGTCTCCTGCGCGATCGTCTTCTCCTGGAACCCGCACGGCTACGGCCTGCTCGAGAGCCTGTTCGCCGACGCGGCCTCGGGCGCGGCGCTGTGGCGCACATCGATCGTCTCGCCGTACGGACTCTTCCTCGTCGCCGGCCTGGCGTCCTGCTGGGTGACCCTCCAGCAGGAGTTCGTGACCACGCTCGCGTCCGCGAGCGTTCTCGCCTTATCCGTGCCCCTGCCGGGCATGCGCCCGCTCGCGGTGCTCGCCGCCTGCCCCGTGATCACGCTGGCGCTCGGCCACGCGATGAAGCCGCGCGACGACACGTGGCCCCGGATCCTGCGCTGGAGCGCGTTCGCGGCGCTTCTGCTGGCCGCCTACTTCACGGTCGTGACCAAGCCGCTGGCGCGCTCGGGCGGCTACGGCGCGCCCTCGCTGACCGGCGCGGTCCACTTCCTCAACGCGAGCGGCGTGCGCGGGCGCATGTTCAACGAGCCCGAGACCGGCGCCGAATTGATCGGCCTGACGGACCGGCCCGTGTTCTCCGACCGGCGCCAGGCGCTGTACCCGGACTCCTTCCGGCGCGACGCCGCCGACTGGACGCGGCGCTTCCACGCGCTCGACGCGGTGTACCGCTTCGACTACGCGGTCGTGCGCAACCGCCGCGCCGAGGAGCCGGCCAAGGTTCTCGACGACGACCCCGAGTGGCGCCTGGCCTACGCCGACGACCGCGCGCTCGTCTATCTCAAGCGCACGGGCGTCAACGCCTGGCTCGTCCCGCAGTCGCCCTTCAAGCTGCTGACGCCCAATCGCCTCTGGCCGGACGGGCTCGACGCCCTGCTCGCCGCGCCGCGCCAGGCGCCGAAGGTGCTCGAGGAGCTCGACAAGTGGCGGACGGCGTCGCCCGACTGCGGCCAGGCCCTGCTCTGGAAGGCGTACGCGCTCAACCGCCTCAAGCTCGCCGACCAGGCCGACCGCCTGATCGAGGTCGCGCGCAAGGATAGCGACCTCGAGTGGAATCCGGAGCTGCAGGCGCTCGAGGCCTACGTGCTCGAGGCGCGCGGCCGCGGCGACGAGGCTCGCCTCCTGTACCGCCGCGCCGAGCGCGGCGCCCGGCGCCTGGGCGACCGCCCGCTCGCCGCGGCGGCCAAGGCGCGCCTTGCCGGAGCGTCCGGCGCCGCCGCTCCCGTCCGCTAGCCTTCTGGACAAGGCTATTCGCTCCTGTTATACTCAGTCCCTACGATGAGAATGCGCGCTCTCGCGTTTTTCGCCGCGGCCGCCGCCTTCGCCGCCTCCTGCAGCCCGCCCTCCTACGTCTCCTATCAGTCCGTCTCCGGCGACTTCACCGTCTCGGCGCCGTGGGGCTGGGACGTGATCGCCGACGCGCAAGCCGACGGCTTCGCGCAGGTGAACTTCATCGGGCCCTTCGACAAGGATTTCTACCTCGGCGCGCCCTCGCTGAGCGTGCGCTGGTACAAGCCCTACCGGCCGCACCGCCTGCGCAACGGCAGCCTCGAGATGTACACGAGCTCCGACGACTTCATCAAGCAGACCCTCGACGACGTCTACGGCAAGGACGCCATCGTCTACGGGCCGAGCTCCCTGCCGCTGGACCAGCGTCCCGCGGCGGACCGCAAGGAGATTCCCACCATCACGCTGAAGGGCTCGGGCCTCGACGCGAAGTACTTCGGCGTGCTGTCCCCGACGCCGGCGATGAGCGGCGTCACGATCGGCACCGTGGTCGACCTCGACGGCCATCGCATCAACCAGCGCTATCACGAGTACGCGGTCGTGCCGATCGACGTCGACGGGCGCGAGGCCGGCTTCTACGTCCTCACCTACCCGGCCACCCTCGGCGGGCACGACAAGGGCATGGAGCAGTTCCGGCACCTGATCGGCTCCTTCCACCCGTACACCGCTGGCCCCGGCGGCCCGAAGATCACCATTCGGGGGCCTCGCCCGGCGAAGCCGCTCTGACCCCTGGCGGAGCCTCCGCCTCAGTGCTAAACTGAAAACCATGCCCGCCGCCGTCGCTCCCCGACGCTCCCGCTCCAAGACTCGCGACATCCGCTTCGCCGTGAAGCTTCGCGCCGAGCCTCAGGCCGTCTACCAAGCGCTGACCTCCGCCCGCGAGCTCACGCGCTGGTGGCTGCTCGGCGCCGAGACGGACGCGCGCAACGCGGGACGCGTGCGCATGGTCTGGCCGCGCGTGCGCAGCGAGCTCGGCGGCAGCCTGTGCAAGGGCCTGGGCGAGCGCGAGGGCACGTTCGTCGATCTCGAGCCGGGCAAGAAGGTCGCCTGGCTGTTCAAGCCCGTGCGCGGCGACCGCCGCGCGCCGCCGCTGGTCAGCGTGTTCATCGGCAAGCGCCGCGGGCTCAGCGAGGTCACGCTCCTGCACGCGGGCTTCGGCGCCGGCCCCTCCTGCGACGAGCTCTACCGCGGCTACGCGCGGGCCTGGGAGGACGGTCTGGCCAAGCTCAAGCTCTACCTCGAGACGGGGCGCACCTGCAAGATGGAGAGCATCGACCTCGAGATGGCCCGCATCCTGGCGCGGGCGAGGGCGCGCCGGTGAACGCGCTGACTCTCCTGCTCGCGGTGGTCGCCGGCGCGGCCGTGTCCGGCGTCGCCTTCTACCTCGTTTTCTTTAGTTCCCGCAAGAACGACGACGCGGCGCGCGTCCAGATGCGCGAGGACTTCCGCCAGCTGCTCGAGCTCGCGGAGTCGAAGTTCGAGACCGAGCGCGTGCGCCAGAAGGGCGAGCTCGAGGAGAAGAAGGCCGCGGTCGAGAGCGCGGTCGACAAGCTCGCCGACCGGCTCAAGGCGTACGAGGAGCTCGTGCGCAAGTTCGAGGGCGACCGCGCGGTGAAGTACGGCTCGCTCGAGAAGGGGCTCAAGGACACGGCGGAGCAGACGGCCAAGCTCGCGTCCTCGACCGAGGGCCTGCGCAGCCTGCTCGACAACTCGCGCGCGCGCGGGCAGTGGGGCGAGCGGATGGCCGACGACATTCTTCGCGCGTCGGGGCTCCAAGAGGGAGTTCAGTACTTAAAGAACAGGGCGCTCGACACCAGCACGTCGAGACCCGATTTCACGTTCCTGCTTCCCGACGGGAAGAAGCTGAACATGGATGTGAAGTTTCCGCTGGATAACTGGCTTCGCTTTAGTCATGCGACCACGGAAGATGAACGGCTTCGCTACAGAAAAGATTTTGAAAAAGACGTTAAGGCGCGCATCAAAGAAATACAGAAGAGAGACTATGTCTCGGTCGAGGAGGGGACTCTCGATTACGTCTTGCTGTTCATCCCTAATGAACAGGTCTACGGCTTTATCCAAGAGGCGTTTCCTGGATTAGTCGACGAAGCGCTATCGCAGAAGGTGGTGCTCTGCTCGCCCTTCTCGCTTTACGCGGTCCTCGGCGTCGTGCGCCAAGCCTTTGAGCAATTCCACTTTACGCAGGCGACGCAGGAAGTCTTGAAGCTGATCTCGCAGTTCGGACAGAACTATGAGACGTTCAAGGGTCGGTTCATC
>Ga0134125_10010815_pt1 | contig 10242 bp, 10 predicted proteins | sample KB31751_FD_96464 | JGI IMG/M metagenome (GOLD analysis project Ga0134125, IMG submission 96464) | Terrestrial soil microbial communities with excess Nitrogen fertilizer from Kellogg Biological Station, Michigan, USA - KB3-175-1 | ecosystem: Environmental > Terrestrial > Soil > Unclassified ... | reverse complement strand
TAACCATGGCCCTCGCCATTCCGTTGATGATTGCTGCCGTGTACGCCGAAGGCCGGTTCCTCTTTCCCGCCATTTTTGCTGCGGTCTTCATGCTGTTGATCGGCACCGCGCCTTCCAACACCGCCGTGGTGAACTCGGTGAACGCGGGCATACGCTCGACGGCGCTGGCCGTAAATACCTTCGTGATCCACGCTCTGGGTGATGCCTTCTCGCCGACGATGATCGGCTGGCTCTCGGATCGGACCGGCTCGCTTCGCATTGCCTTCACGGCTGCCTTTGTCGCCGCCGCGCTCTCCGCTGTGTTCTTCTTTTATGGCGCGCGCTACGCTCCGCGCCTGTTCCCCAGTCGCCAAGCCCTCAAAGCATGAAAGAAGCATGAATTCGTTTTACTGGATTTCGGGACTGCTGCTGGCGCTCATCTGGATCGTACCGGTCATCGAGTCGGCAATCCATTTGCATCGGATTGCCGATATCACGCAGCCACGGTGGAATCCCCCACAAGACACGCCTCTGTCTTCTCTCACCATCGTGGTTCCGGCGCGCAATGAAGCCGCCGAAATCGAATCCGCATTGCGCTCTCTTCTGGCACTCGACTATCCCGGTGTTGAAGTGATTGCGATCGATGATCGTTCGACAGATGAGACCGGCCGCATTATGGATCGCCTGTCCACGGAAACAGGTTCAGACGGAAAGCTGCGCGTGCTGCACGTGCGCGAACTTCCTCCCGGTTGGCTGGGCAAAACCCATGCCATGTGGCTCGGAGCACAACAGGGAAGCAGCGACTGGATTCTGTTCACCGACGCAGACTGCGTGTTTCGTCCTGACACTTTGCGGCGAGCGGTTCACTACGCCACCAGCAATAACGTCGACCACCTTGTGCTCTTTCCCACTGCTCACATGCGCACCTGGGGCGAACGCATGATGATTTCTTTTCCCCAGGTCGTCTCCAGCTTCATTCTCCGCCCCTGGCGCGTGCGCGATGCCAATGCCCGCGACTTTATCGGCATTGGTGCATTCAATCTGGTTCGCCGCAAGGCTTACACCGCTCTGGGGACTTACGAAGCCCTCCGCCGCGAAGTGGTGGACGACTTGAAGTTTGGCCAGGCAATCAAGAAAGCCGGCCTGCGCCAGGATGTGGTCTTCGGGCGGGATCTCGTCAGCCTGCGCTGGGCCGAAGGCGCCGCCGGCGTAATCCGCAATCTGGAGAAGAACCTGTTCGCCTTCTTCCGCTTCCGGTTCACTCTGGTTTTCGCAGCCTGCCTTGCCCTGTTCTTCGTAAATGTCTGGCCGTTCGTCGGGCTCTTTTTCGCTCCGGGCTGGGCCAAAGCAGGATTCGCAGTGGCCATCGTGATGATCGCTGTTCGCTACCGCCAGACCTCGCCGCTGACCGGCGTGCCGACTGCGGTGTTTCTCGCTCACCCCATCAGCGCCAGCCTCTTTGCCGTCGCCGTTTTACGTTCTGCGTTTGCGACGATCAGAGACGGCGGCGTCACCTGGCGCGGAACCAAATATTCGCTGGAAGAATTGCGAAAAAAATAGCGGCGCCACGGGGTGGAGCAGGCCTTCAGGCCTGCGGCAAGGCTGGGTTAAAATTCCGGCTTTAGCCGCTGAGGTTAGACTCGCAAGAATCTTCGTTCTCAGCGATCTTTAAGCAAGAGACTTTGCAAACAGCGATGCGTCAACTGTTGATCTTCTCGCTTCTCTTATTACCTGTTGCTGGAGACTGCCCAGTAACTGATCGCTGTCGCGGCCTGTTCGAGCTGGGCCTTCAAAATCTTAAAGCGAAGAATTTCGATGTAGGCATAACCTTGTTGGAGACTCTCACCATCAGCTTTCCGGATTCCGTATATGTTGATAGCGCAAAAACGGCCTTGAACGAGTGCTCCCACGATCCGGAATGTGCCGCTTTCCGCACGCAGATCGATGTCCGCCCTGGCGGTGGAGGTCAGACTTTCTTCCCAAGCCTTACCGAAACAGATTCTTCAAAATAAAAATCGCATTCGCCGGCCGCTCCGCAAGACGGCGCATCAGGTACGGGTACCACTCCGTGCCGAACGGAATGTAAACCCGGCAACGCCAGCCTTCTTTGATCAGTTTCAGTTGCAGATCGCGGCGGATACCATAGAGCATCTGAAATTCGAACGTTGAAGCCGGCAGCTTCTCTTTATGAGCGAATTCGAGGGTTGCGAGGATCATGTTCTCATCGTGCGTTGCGATTCCGTGATAGACGCCGCTTTTCAGCAGCATCTTCATCAGCTTGACGTAGTTGCCGTCGACGTCAGTTTTCTTCTCAAACGCAATCTCCGGCGATTCTTTGTAGGCGCCTTTGCACAGCCGCACGCGAATGCCGTCGCTGATCAGCTGCTCCACGTCCTTTTCGCTGCGATTAAGGTACGCCTGAATGACAGCACCAACATGGCCTGCATTTTCCGGCTGGCGATGCAGCCGCCGGACGAAATCGAGCGTCCGCTGCGTATAGGGCGAGCCTTCCATGTCCACGCGCACAAAATTGTTGATGCGGACCGCGTGCTGTACCAGGCCGGAAGCGATTTCATAGGCCATTGCCTCTTCAACATCCAGTCCCATGTGCGTGAGCTTCAAACTGACATTCGCGTTCAGCCCCTGCTCTGCCATGCGGTCGAGCATCTGGTGATAGAGCTGAGCGCTGTGCCGGGCTTCGTCAGCATTGGTGACGTTTTCTCCCAGATTGTCCACGCTCACGCCCAATCCTAATTGGTTCATCTCGCGGGTGGCAGCCAGCGCTTCATCGACCGTTGTGCCGGCGACAAAGCGGCGCGACAGGCGCTGCCCGATCCATGTCCTCTCCGCAGCCGAACGGATCGACTTGCTCTCTGAAAGGGAAATGAAGGCGGCTCTTAACACAGCTCTCCGGGGTGATTGCAGGCAGGATCAGTCATAGAGGGTGAACATATGTTTGTAACACAACACCCACCACGGAGGCACGGAGACACGGAGAAAAATGTGGGCATTGCTAATCACCTGAGTTAGTCAATATGAAAGCCAGGAGCATCCTGCCCGTTTCGAGGCGGGCGAAGCGGTTGGTGATCGCTTCAAAGATCTTCAATAAGACGAGAACGCCAGCCATTGCCGCCCAATAAGGCCAATGCCTTGAGAAGTAATCTGCAGATCCGTAATGAGTGTAGAAATTGAATTTCGCGAGGATATAGGTCAAGCCAAAGATAACAGCGAGCGCGATTTCAGCTGACCGAATTATTCTGCGAGCGGGGCTCATAGGTTGTTGGAGTTCAATTACCCAATTACCAGATTACTCAATCACCAAATTTCTCCGTGCCTCCGTGTCTCCGTGGTGAAAAATTAATGTCCTCTCTCTTCCAGAAACTTCTCCACCTCTATTGCCGCCGCGCACCCCGATCCGGCTGCGGTAATCGCCTGGCGGTAGCGGCGGTCCTGTACGTCGCCGCAGGCAAATACGCCGGGGACGTTGGTGAAGACGAAGTCGCGCGTTTTGAGATAGCCATCCTGGTCCATGTCCAGCACCCCGGTAAACATCTTGGCGTTGGGCTCGTGGCCGATGCCCAGGAACATAGCGCTTGTGGGGAAGTCCCAGACTTTGCCGGTTTTAGAATTACGAAGCTTCAGCGCCGTGACTTCTTTTTTGCTGGCGTCGAGCACGTCTTCAACAATCGTGTCCGTGAGAAACTCAATTTTCTCGTGCTTGCGGGCGCGCTCCAGCATGATCTTGGAAGCGCGGAAGTGGTCCCGGCGATGGATGATCGTCACTTTGGTCGCAAAGCGGCTGAGGAACAGCGCTTCTTCCATGGCCGAATCGCCGCCACCAATCACGGTGATGGGCTTGCCCTTGAAGAAGAAGCCGTCGCAAGTGGCGCAAGACGATACCCCGTGTCCGATCAACGCGTGCTCGTTCGGCAGTCCCAGCCATCGTGCTGACGCGCCGCTGGCGATGATCAGCGTGCGGGTTTCCATAACCTTGCCGCCGCCAAAATTGAGGCTGAAGGGCCGCTTCATCAAGTCGGCGCTCACGAGATGCCCCGGCATGAACTCGGCGCCAAAGCGGCTGGCTTGTTTGCGCATGTTGTCGATGAGTTCCGGCCCCTGAATCCCTTCGGGAAATCCGGGAAAATTCTCCACCAGCGTGGTCAGCGAGAGCTGTCCGCCCGGTTCGTGCCCTTCAATCACCAGCGGCTTCAGATTGGCGCGCCCGGCATAGATGGCGGCGGTCAGGCCGGCACAGCCGGTGCCCAGGATCACAGTCTCGCGAACAGAGTTTTCCATAGCGATCTTTAGATTCATTACCCTCGATTTAGTTTCAACAACCGGCCGGAACCCTTGTCATCCTGAGCGACCGCGAACGAACGTGAGCGGGAGTCGAAGGATCTATGCATCTTGCATCTTACAGTTCATTTGGCAGCGATTACTTCCGCTTCTCCTGCCCCGTCGCCGTCGTGGTTTTCTTCGCTTCGCCGCCATTCAGCCAGTTGATATCGGCGCGGAAATCCGTGCGCAGCCCCAGCTCTTTTCGATACCGCGCCATCACGTCTGATGCTTCTGAAAACAGCGGCTCGTAGGCACTCTGGTCGGCATAGGGACAGCGCACCAGCGCCACGGAACTCTTCTCCAGTCGCTCCACACGGATTCGCGAAGCTGGTGTGTCGGTTGCGACCACAGTGGCGGGCGATGCCGCTCCGGCCGAAACGCGGTCTTCAATGGAGAGTTCGTGAAACTCTTTTGGGTCGCGCATCCGCAGGACCAGCGTTTCGATCGTGTTCTGATCATCGCGGCTCATCGAGTACTGCACGGTGAGCCACGGCGATTGCGGAGCCAGATCGCGACGCAGCCGGACATAGCGGGATGTCGCATCTTTTACCCTGGCCCTTCCGCGGGCAATCTCGAAATCATCGGCGAAGGCGGCTCTTGCTCTTGCTTTTGCCAGCGCAGTCTTTAGGATGGCCTGTTCCTCCGCCGCCGGCGTGCACACATTCAGAACGTTCAACTTAATCGGAGGCTGTTGTTGGGCCGCTTCCGGCTTCTTTTCCGCCTGCTGTCCTGCTGCCATGCCCAGCAGACATGCCGTGATTGTGATGATGATGAGCCCGGGTTTACGCACGGTGCGATTCTAACAAATGTCTTTGCATCCCGAGCTTAGCAACGGATCAATAGCCAGCCGAAAAAAAGAGCCTTGTCCTCTTCGCGCTAGAGGGATCACTAGCAGTCTTCGGCTAAAGCCTTTAACTCCGATTCCGGCGATCACGCTGCGATGTCGGCGATCTCGGCGATTTCCTACCTCGTCCACTGCTCCACCCAGCCGTTTACTGTCTCGTACCAGAGCTGGCTGTTGAGTGGTTTCAGCACCCAATGGCCTTCATCCGGGAAGTAGAGCATTTTGGACGGTACCTTGAGCCGCTGCAGCGTGGTGAAGAGTTGGAAACCTTCCGATACATCAAGCCGGTAATCAAGCTGCCCATGGACGACCAGCGTGGGAGTCTTGAATTGCGTGGCGAACTGATGCGGCGACCACTTGCGATACATCTCGCGATTGGTCCATGGCTTTCCTTTAAACTCCCATTCCGGGAACCACAGCTCTTCAGTCGAGCCGTAAGCGGACTCGGTATTGAACATGCCATCGTGGGATACCAGGCACTTGAAGCGGGTAGTGTGGCCGAGGATCCAGTTGATCATGTAGCCGCCGTAGCTGGCTCCCAGCGCACACTCATTTGCCTTATCAATGAACGGATATTGCTGTTCAGCGTAATCCAGCCCTCTCATCAGATCGACGTACGGTTTCCCGCCCCAGTCGCCGTTGATGCCATCGATGAAAGCCTGCCCGTAACCGGTTGAACCGCGCGGATTGATCATGATCACCACGTAGCCGTCAGCGGCGAACAACTCGGCATTCCAGCGGTACGACCACTCCTCGCCCCACTGTCCCTGTGGCCCGCCATGGATCAGGAACTTTACCGGATACTTGCGCCCTTCTTTGAAATTGGGTGGCTTGATCAGGAAGCCTTGGACTTTGGCAGCTTCAGCGCCGGTGAACCAGAACGTCTGCATCGGCTCCATGATCACCTGGGAGAGCACAGCGTCATTCAGATGCGTGAGCTGCTCGGGCTGCTTGCTGCCGGTTGCCAGCCTGAAAATCTCGTTGGGCGCGCGCACGGACATGCGGCTGAAGACGAGCGTTTTGCCATCGCCTGAGACCTGAAGTTCATCGTTAGAGCCACGCAGCACCTCGTCAATGTGGTTCGGCCGGTCTACATCGATCTTGTAAATCGGTATCTCGCCTTTATCTTCGGAAGTGAAGTAGATGGTTTTCGAGTCCGGCGCCCACGCAATGTTTTCCACCCAGCGATCGACATTCTCTGTCAGGTTGTGGATCTGCCCGGCTTTGCGGTCATAGACGACGAGCCGGAAGCGGTCGCTCTCATAGCCCGGCCGAACCTGCATGCGCCAGGCCAGCCACTTACCGTCCGGCGAATAGATGGGCACGGAATCTCCGCCCGGGCTGGTGCTCAGCTTCTTCGGTGTGCCACCGGTGATGGGGACCACGAAAATGTCATTGTTGGTGCTGATGGCTTCCACTTCGTCATGATTGCTGGTGAACGCCACTTCCTGCCCGTCCGGCGATATGGAGTACATATCCTGGCCGCCAAGGCTGAAAGGCGGTACCGCGTGATCTCCGGGAGTGAGATCTTTGGCCGTTCCTCCCTCCGCGGGTACAACAAAAAGATGGCTGCGCTTGAATTGCGTGAACGCATTCCAGTGCCGGAAAAGCAATTTTTCGAAGACCATCGCCTTGACCTTGGAACTGGCGCGCGCTTCGTTACTGGTCTTATTGCACAGATCGTCTGCGCAGCCGGGGAAAACCTCTGACATGAAGACCACATTCTTGCCGTCCGGCGACCAGATCGCCCCGTCGGCTTCGCTGGAGATGTTCGTGATGGCCTTTGGCGTTCCGGTCATCATTCCGGTGCCGGCGTCAAAGTCGGCCACCCATACCTGCTGGCTGCCGCTATGCGAGCTGATGAACAGAAATTTCTTGCCGTCCGGAGACCATCGCGCTCCGGACTCTCCTGTAGGATCGCCCGTCAGCTGCCTTGCTTCGCCGCCCGTTGTGGGAACCACCCAGATGTGGTTAGTCTTCTTGTTTTCAGGCAGGCTGACGTCCATTGCCGTAAACAGCACCCACTTGCCGTCGGGCGAAAGCGAAGGCGCCCCGATGCGTTTCAGGGCCATCATGTCTTCAAATCGGAAAGCGTGCTTCTTTGGCTTTTGCTCCGCGGGCTTCTCCTGAGCGGGCTTCTCCGGCGCCGTTTGGGCGTGCAGCGGAGAAAAAGTTGCCATTGTGAGTACAATAATGAAGAGCATGAGACGGCGCATCGGGCCTCCTGTAGAGCACGCCAGTGTAAATGAGTTGTTGATTTGCAGGCCAGATGACCGAAAAAACTCAGCCCTGACCGTCGCATCGCCTGAATAAAAGGTAACACGTGAGAAGAGGGAAACCTGCCATGACTTTGTCCAGACTCGCCGTGAGAACCGGGCTTGTCCTGCTGCTTTGCGCCATCCCCATGGTGCTTTCCGCTGAGACCAATTGCGAAGCCGGTGCCGGCCCGCTGCGTCCCGACCAGCCTAAAGGCATCACCACGCAGCAGATCATCGAAAAATACGCATCGCGTGAAGCCATTTTCAAGCAGGCCCGCAACAACTACACCTTTACGCAGGATATTACCGTCCAGGAATTTGATGGGAACTCGGTCAGCGGTGAATACCGTCTGGTGCAGGACATTACTTATGACGACAAGGGAAATCGCGTGGAGAATGTGAAATTCGCCCCGCAATCGTCTCTTCGACAGGTGGTGATGAGCCGCGAAGATTTTGAGGACTTCCGCAATAAAATGCCGTTCGTCATGACCACGGAAGACATTCCCAAATACAACCTTCTCTACGCCGGCCAGCAGCACGTGGACGAAATTGACACTTATGTTTTTGATGTCGCTCCCAAAACCATTGAAAAGGGCGAGCGGTACTTTCAGGGCCGAATCTGGGTGGACAACAAAGACCTGCAGATCGTGAAGACCTGCGGCAAATCCGTCCCCGACATGCGCGCCGAAACCACCGGCAAGAAAAAGAACAAAAACGTGCAGGAAAATCTCACGCCCAAATTTGTCACTTATCGCGAGCAGATTGACGGAGAATACTGGTTCCCAACCTACACCAGTGCAGATGACATCCTGCATTTTCGCAGTGGTGACGTTCACATCCGCGAAATCATTAAATATACGAATTACCAGCGTTTTGGCGTGAAGACGCGAATCACGTTTAAAGACGCTGCGGACAGCTCGCAGCAGAAGCCTTCGAAATAAACCCATTATGAGAAGCGAAGAAGCTGGAGTGCGAAAACTCCGGGAGTGGGACTTTTCTGCCTCTCAGCAGTAATGGCAAGTTGCTTCCTCAGCAACTCTCTCTCACGCTCTTGCATCCCATTTTGAGGATATTCCGGACAATCATCATGAATTCTCAGCGACTTTCCTGGTTTGCTTGCCTAATGGCATTTGCAGTTCTTCTCGCCCCCTGCTTGCTCTCTGCTGAAACCAATTGCGAAGAGGGCAACGGTCCTTTGAATACTGCTAAACCGCAGGGGATTACCCCCCAGGAGATCATCCAGAAATTCGCGGCCAAGGAGGCGGTCTTCAAAGAGGCACGTGACCATTACACCTACACGCAGGACATTATTGTTCAAACCCTCGACGGCGGCACGGTGGATGGCGAATTCCGGCAGACGCAGGACATTCTTTATGACGACAAAGGCAACCGCCTCGAGCAGGTGACCTTTGCTCCTCAATCGACCCTTCAAAGGATCCTGATGACCAAAGAGGATTTTGACGACTTTCGCAATCGCCTCCCCTTTGTGCTGACCACCCAGGAATTACCGCAGTACGACATTCTCTATGCCGGCCAGCAGCACGTGGATGAAATCGATACTTATGTTTTTGATATCGCGCCCAAAAAGATCGAGAAAGAGAAGCGCTACTTCCAGGGACGCATTTGGGTGGACAATCGCGATTTCCAGATCGTAAAGACCTGCGGCAAAAACGTGCCTGACATTCACAATAAGAAGAATGAGAACCTGACGCCCAAGTTCGTCACCTACCGTGAACAGATCGACGGCGAGTACTGGTTTCCCACCTACACCAAGGCGGACGACATACTGCACTTCCAGACGGGAGACGTCCATGTCCGCGAAATCCTGAAATATACGAACTACAAGCGATTCGGAGTCAAGACGCGCATCGTATACGGCAATCAGGTCCCGCAGAATGCGCCGCCGCAACAGCCCCCAAAATGATCAAGCTGGCAATCAGGTTGGTCAGCTACATTTGGCTGCGATAGGGTTTGTGGATGAAATTTGGTAATTGAGTAACCTGGTAATTGGGTAAATGAAATTCAAGCTTTCTCAATTACCAAATTACGAAATTACCCAATTACTCAATGGTGAATAATCCACATCACCCAGCCGGCAATCCACATACCCACGATGAAAACAGCAAAGCAGTAGGCGCCGTAACGCACCATTTCGCGCGTGTTGTTGCGGAAGCAGATTCCGAAGACGATGGAAGAGAACAGAGCAAACAGAAAAGCCGCACTGAAGTGAGAGAGCTGCAGAGCCAGAATCATTGTTTCTTCCCGATGGCAATATGGTAGGCGTCAACGGCGCTGATGATGTTCAACAGCCCGGCAACCGCAATGAATTTAGTTCCGTAATCGGCCGTGGCAATGTAGATGGCGTTGCCGCCCCAGTCCAGCATTCGTCCCAGAATGTATAGCGCGCCCGCGCCAAGATCGCTGATGAAGCCGAGAATGTCCAGCAGGTCGCCCGTGTTGGACTGGTAAATCTTTCCGTCCATCGCCAGCCCAAAAGCAAACATGGCTACGACTGAAATCATCAGGAGTAGTCCGCGCAACCAGCGCTTCTGGATCAGGTGGCCGGCGCCTGGGATCAGCCATCCCACGGCCGGCGCCACGACTGACATCGCCGTGAGTGTGGGTGCCGCCACGGCGCGGGTTTGCGATGGGGGTGTGCTTGTCTGTGTGTCTGCCATTAAATCTGAACCAACTCGTGTTGAATTTTTCCTGTCACTTCGGCGCTGCCGTCACGGGTGAGCACGTTGACCTCGCTGCGCACGCCAAACTCCGGAAGGTAAATTCCGGGTTCGATGGAGAAACAGGTGTTGGGAATAATTTCCC
>Ga0134125_10010814_pt1 | contig 10242 bp, 1 predicted proteins | sample KB31751_FD_96464 | JGI IMG/M metagenome (GOLD analysis project Ga0134125, IMG submission 96464) | Terrestrial soil microbial communities with excess Nitrogen fertilizer from Kellogg Biological Station, Michigan, USA - KB3-175-1 | ecosystem: Environmental > Terrestrial > Soil > Unclassified ... | reverse complement strand
GCCGGTATCGTAGAACTCCTGAGATTTGAAGAAGGCTGCCGAGACATCGATGCGAGCGTTGCGCAAACAAGCGGCATCGCCATTACAGGTGTTGAGCTTACCGGTCCAGAAGGCAAAGCCGTCCGGCTCTGGTTCACGACCGAGGAAATCGAGGTACTGCTGCCGCACGAAGTACTCGTTGGTGTCGATTGCGTTGGCGCTTGCCGTCGCATCGGCCGAGCCGGTGAATACCGCGTCGGTCTTGTCGCCAACCAACGAGAACGAAAGATTGGCCGGACTGAAGTGGTAATTAGCCAGCTCAGGTGTGACGGTGTAGACACCGCCGGCAGTGACGTGGCCGAACCGGTAGTTCCCATTGGCGTCGGTAATAGTTCGACGACTTTGAGCGCCGCCCAAGCTGACCACAACACCCGGCAGTGGATTACCGCTGCCATCAGTGATAGCGCCGATAACATTTCCATCGGCCGCTGACGGTGCGGTTACGTTACCTCCTGCGAAGAACGTAGCACCTCCGAGTGGCAAGGCTTCCATCACGAAGCCTACTCTGAAAGTTCCCAGTTGGTTTACTCCGAAGTCTATCGCGATGTTCATCGACGCGCCCGGAGCCAAAGGCGTAGCGAGCGTCACAGTATCCGCATTCGTGGCGGAGTTGGAACCTCCACCGCTCGCTTGCGCCGGCGGACTCTCCAGCGATAGTCCTTGAATTGGAGTTGTACCACCTCCGCTGAGATTGGCAGTGAACGCTGACGACGTGCGTAGCCGCAAATCTGCAGTGCCGACTGGTACCGGCAGGGTCGTCGTCGAATCGTCGATCATTCTGAACCGCAATTTGGTGATCGCCGCGCCAGTGTTGTTGGTTATCTGCCTGCGAATCGAAATCGTGCCTAGAGTTGAATTCGCATCGATCGGCGTAGGATTGCGAGCGAGCATACACGCCGAAGTTGGCGGCCCCACATTTGCGCAGCCCGGGTCGACTAAGCCAACGCCCAGGGAGAACCCTGTGACCGGAGCGCTGGCGTTCTCAGGACCCGGCGCGCCGAGGAATGATTGTATTGGGGTAGTTGAAGTTGTGAACGCCGCCGCGGTTACCGAGACCAACTGGAAGTCGGCCAAATTGTTGTCGGTGTCGATCGGCAGACTGGTATTAGCATCGATCTTGCGGACCCAGGCGTGCTCGACGTTTGGTCGCGCGCCCAGAGTTGTACGCAAGCCCGCCCCTTCAATATAAGGCAGTGAGCCGCCGTTACCCGCAAAGCCAACCGAATCAATAAGCGTGGCTCTGCTCGCGTCGATCAACCCGAAGCCCTGGTTGTCGGGCATGAGGTTGGCATTACTGTGCGATAAATCGCCTGCCGCATAAGCGGTAAGGCTGTACCCGGCTGTGTTGACCACCAGGAGGTGACCGCGACGCGGAATGGTGACACCGGCGGGGAATCCAAGTACGACATCACCGCCAAAGGTCGCGTTGAATACAGCAAGACCATAACCACTCACGCTGATTGGAGCGTCGGTGTTGTTATAAAGCTCGACGTATTCATTGCTCGAAGTGGTCGAGCCAACCGACTGACGGAACTCTGAAATGAGTACCTGACCGCGTGTAGCGGCAGGTGCTGCCGGAGGCGGTGATGTTGAGCTGTTGCAAAGCGAGAGGGTGTAGTTGCCACCCACACCCAAAGCTGTTTCGGTTACGACGACAACGTAAGTTGCCCCCGCCGGAACATTGACGGTGTACGAGGCGGTCGAGTTGTTGCCCGCATAGGCAATACCCAAATCACCCAGGAAGTTGACGTTCTTATTTGCAGGGTCGTAGGTCGTCTGGTAAACAGCGCTATGAGCTGCGAAGTTGCCTGCGAGCGAGACCTTTATGCAGGCCGGACTCGCACCGTTCACAAACGTGTGCGTGTCGTAGCGGATGGTTGCGACTGCGCTTTCACCTGGGAAGGTCTTGTTGGCGCAGGTGCTCGGGATTCCATCTCTAAACAGCCGGTTGGTTTGGGTTGTGTCTCCGGCAGCGATACTGCCGGTAATGACACTGCCGATCGGAGCGCACGCGACATTTTCGAACGCAGTGAAATTCGCATCTGTAACCGCGCTGTTCAGGCTGTTGTAGGTTCGGTTTGGTGGCGAGAAGATGTTGTTCACACCTCCGGAAGGCGTCACGGTGTAGTTCCCGAACCTGGTTAGAGGACTGAACGAATAGAATCCGCCGCCGGCAGTTGTCGTCATACCTGCTGACGAGCCGGACAACGTAACGGTAATGCCGTCAATTCCCGCACCACCACCATTAATGACACGTCCTGCGATTCCCGCGGCGGGCACAGCGGTAAAGTCAGCGTTCGTGACATTGCTAACGAGACTATTGAAGACCAGATTTGCCGGTGTGTATTCGAGCCCGGGCGTAGTCGGAGTCACTGTGTAATTGCCACCCGAGACCAGACCTGAGAAGGAATAGTTGCCGGTTGCATTAGTGATGGTTGAGACGTTGGTAGTGCCGCTGAGCGTGACTTGAATGCCGTCGAGACCAACCATCGAGCCATCGGCAACTTTGCCGCTAATTGAAACGGTTGAAGCCCCGAAGGTCGAGCAAGGCTGCGCGGTGGTCGACAATTGAATGGTATCGATGCTGGCGCCGGCTTGACCGGCCGCGATCGTGTTGGCGTCGCTGTGAACGGTCCATCTGAACTGTACGAACTGACCGTTAGCGGTGGCCGGAAGATTAACTACGGTCGAAATGTAAGTCGGCGCCGCAGTAGTGCCTCCCGATAGTCCCGTCCAACCAATGTTCAAGTTGTAACCGCCGGAAACAAAGCTGCCGCCAGCGGCGATGATGTCCTGGAAAGGACCGCTGCCGATCTTTATCTGCAAACTCATGGCATCGAAGCCGTCTTCAAGGTTGTAGAGATTTCTGAAGCTCAGCTGAGCCAAAGCAGTATTAATAGGAATCGCGGGAGAGATCAGCGAGTTCGTGCCCTCATTCGCCTGGTCGGCGGTAAAGGCAGAATTAGCTGGGGTGTCCGGATTGGTCGTCGAAGTTGCCCAGCCGAGTCCGGCTCCCGAGTGTGAAACGGTCCAGCCGCTCGGAAGCGCGGGCGCGGTCACTCCATCGAAATTTTCATAAGCACTCAACGGGGCTCGTTGTCCGATTGGCAAGCTGTAGGTGTAGATGATCGGACCCAGGTTGGTGCTGTTTACTGTGATAGTTATCAATAACGAGCTGCCACACGCGGTACTGGTTGGGATGGTGACGTTTACAGCCTGAGTTCCATTGCCGCCCGGGGCGATGGTTCCATAGTTTCCAACTCCGCCACCCGGCGAAAGAGTTGCCGTTGCGGTAATAGCGTTGGTCGCGCACAGCGTATTGGAAAGGGGAATCGAGAGCGAAACGGTCTCACCGGGATCGAATTGGCCGTTGCCGTTACCGGTGAGCTCGCTGGGAACAACATTTCCAAGAGTCAGGTTTGGTCCGTCAAAGTTTTCGAGGACATGAACCAGGCCATCGGCGCCTAATTGATAACCGGCGCGAAAGCCCATGCCGTGAACACTGAATCCCTGCCAGATATCCAGCTCATTAGCGCCCGCAAAACCTGCGCAATTAGCTGCCAGGATGGAATTCCGAGCTTGAACCATAGTCGGGTTGACCGGATCCAACTTCATGCCGTCGGTCACGATTTGTATTGAGCGCGGGTTGCCGGTGGCGAAGCCTAGTTGGTGGATCAAGTTGGCTCGCATTTCGAACAAAATGTTAGCCCAAACATCCCCGATGTTATGGACTTCATTGGCTGCGCCTACGAAGGCCGGCGCGAAAGCGCCATCACTCAAATCGATCTGAGCTGGATCGGTATCGGCGAAGGTTGTCGGATTGTGGGGTTTTCCATTTGCTCCGATATTCGATCTAATCGCATAAGGAAAGCGTCGAATACCGTAATAATAGTTCTTGGTGACGTATCCACCCGAAGCATAGAGGCCGTCGACGTTCTCGCCTGCATCTGCGCGCAACGCACGAGCGTAGAAGTCTGACCAGCCTTCACCCATGCCACCCGACTCGTTCGAGTTCAGCCCGGCGGCATTATTATGCAGGCGATTGGAAAGGCCGTGCGTCAACTCGTGGATGAAAACTTCAGCATCGAGATCGCCATCGCGATTCGGCGTGGTGGTAAAGATGAACATCTGCATGCGTGGCAGCGAACCGTCCGCCGGCGTGGAAAAGTTAGCGTTGTTTGTGCTCGAAGAGTCCTGTGCTTCGGCCCGTACGAAGTCGTTGCCTAAACCGCCCCGGCCGAAATTATCCGTTTGGAAGTTTCGCGACGCCTCAGTGAAACCGAAGTCGTACATAAGATCGTGATAGCGGTTCGTCCAGAAGAAAATGTTCGTCACCGCACCCATTTGGAAGGCTGAGTTCGTCACGGTTGTGGTGCCGGACGGGTCGGCGGCGCCGTCCGGAATGTACAAGAAACTGAATGTGCGGCCAGTGCCGGTAGCCCGGCCGGCGCCATCAATGCCGTTCGTTCCGTCGCGATCGATGCCGGCGTCGCAGTTGTTGCCGGTCGTAACCGCATTGCCGGCTCCATCAGGAATCCAGCCCAGGTTATCGGCGGCGGCGTTTTCACTAATCAAAGTTACATCCGTGCGAGTGATTCCGGGCGGCAGGACACAAGGGGCCGGCCCGGTGCAGGCGGTCGGTGAGCTGGGAGTGGGACTGTCGTTGTTGTAAATGTTGTAGGTGACTGTTTGCGTCTGATCCTGCGTGATGTTCTTTCTCCACAGCATCTGCCCGGATTGTGCATCAACGAGAACGTAATAAGCGTCGTCTGTTTGCCACAAGACCATTGAGTAGGCCAGCGTTAACCGGCCGGGAGCGAGCGGAAAGTAAACCAACTCAGTTTTGGTCTCTTCATCGAAAGGACCCGCGGAAACTGTTTTCGCGCGGCCGTCTACACCCTCTTTGGTAACGATGAGCGAATCGGGGCTGATATTGACCTTAATAGTCGATGCCGCGGCGGACACCGCTTCAGTCGCGCTGAGTTTGGCAGTAGTAGCCAAAGCTTTGGCCTGGACTCCGGCAGCGAGCAGTCCGGTTGTGCGAACGAGATGTCCTTCCCTCGAAATGATTCCCCGCACGTAGCCCTGGAACACTGGGATATCGTTTACTTGTTGTTGGTATTCAACGAAGGAAAGATTGCCGGCGGGATTCGTGTAGTCAGAAACCTTGACCAACTGCTCGACATCCGCGGCAGTCAGCCCGTAGAGCTCGGCATTCTCAGTAAGGAAGTCGCGGACTATGCGCTCATGAGCATGTTCAGCTGCCATCGTGGCTGGGGCCTTGGCTAGCGCGCCGTTACCCTCGATGCCAACAATTTCCGGCACCTGCGCTTCTTCATTGAATTGGATCCGTAGATTGGGTAGCCGCGCTTCAAGCCGCGCTTTAGCTGCACGCATGGATTGGACCAGGGCGGCAGTTCTCGCAGCTTGAGCCGCACTCGCTGCCCGAGGCTTCGATGTCTCCAGCGTAAGCCGCGATAATTGACCGGGCGCGGACTGCGACGCCTCTTCGTTACCAGCGCTCTTCTGCGGCTGCCGAATTCTAATATCAAAGTTTTCGAACTGGCTTCTCGAGGCGGAAGCGCGTTTTCCGCTTCCGGGTACCGGTGTACCTTGACTCGATGCAACCGGGTTATAAATTAGAGCTAGTGCGCACAAAGCTAAGCCGCATGTGAATGCCAGGGTCCATCTAATGGTGTTACGCATGGGTTCTCCTACGGATGAGTATTTCTCCCTGAGGACAGGGGATTCCCTCGCCCACAGACTTGTTTGGTGTTAGTTAACCTTACTGCTGCCGACGGCGGCAGAAAAGAAGAGCGGAATGCGAGGCGTCAGGGTATTACGTTTGAGGTACTACTACCATCACTCGGATCAGCCGCGAGTTTTCGTGGCAAGAAGTGCGCTTTTGAGTTTGAATGGGATGGAAGTGGTCAAAAGAATTTAGCCGCGGATTACGCGGGTAATGCGGACCTGAAAAGCAAGGAGGCAGGAGGCAGCAGCAGTAGCCAGGAAGAAATCGGCGCAGATGAACGCGGATTAGGAGGAACCTGAAAAACTTTGTGATTTCAGATCCGCGCTTATCCGCGTTCATCCGCGGCTAGCTGTCTTTCCTGCCTACTGCTGCTGCCGACTGCCTACTGATCCGACTGCTACCGGTTTCCGCAGTCAGCGTTGCTGCGCGTTACGACTGAACCAAAGCGCCGTTGGTACTCAGCCGAAGTAATGAACGAGCAAACCATGCCGCGATAGTTATTGCGATCGCTGTCGTTCAATACACCCACCCAGAAATCGTAACCAGCTCGTTCACCGCCACGGCGCAGATAGCCCATGTACTCCATCTCGACAAATGATGTGTTGTACACCGCCTGCGCGAATGACTCCTGATCGATCAAGTCACGCACTACCAGCGCGCGGCTTTCGTTGGCGTTGCCGCCCTCCTGATAACGAGCCAATAAACTGCTGCGCTGGCTATTCAGGTCCACGCCGGTTTCAATGCGCATGGTCTGCAACAATGCGTCGACAAATGAGTCAGCGCTGCTGTTGTCCTGGTAGCGTTGGGTGAACTCAGCTCGAGCCACAAACGCACTGGCAAAAGCACGCTTGCTCGCTTCGAGGTTTGGACCGCCGACAACTTGAGTGCGGTCGGCAGAGAATTCACCGAAGCTCAATCTTCTGCCGAGAGCGCCGCGATACAGACGATAGACAAAGCTGCCGGTATCGTAGAACTCCTGAGATTTGAAGAAGGCTGCCGAGACATCGATGCGAGCGTTGCGCAAACAAGCTGCATCGCCATTACAGGTGTTGAGCTTGCCAGCCCAGAAGGCTAAGCCGTCCGGCTCGGGTTCGCGACCAAGGAAGTCGAGATATTGCTGTCGCACGAAGAACTCGCTCGAATCGATCGCGTTAGCAGTTGCGACGGCATCTGCCTCAGCCGTAAACACCGCATCGGTCTTGTCGCCAACCAACGAGAACGAAAGATTGGCGGGACTGAAGTGGTAGTTTGCGAGTACCGGTTCGACCGTGTAGAAGTTGCTGACGCCGGCCTGATTGAAGCGATAGTTTCCGTTGCTGTCGGTAATGGCAGTAGCAGTCATTGATCCGCTCAGCCTTATGGTTACGCCGCTGACAGGATCGCCGTTGGGCGAGACAACTCGACCACTAATTCGAGCATTGGCGGCCGTTGGAGCAAACAGCGGAATCTCCCACATGCCACGACCATGCGTAGCAATGCGTAAGACTCGCTTAACGTTCTGGATGGCCATGTCAAAAACGGCCACGCGGGGCAAACCCTGTCCGTAGGGGCTCCACGAGGCGCCGCTGTCCTCTGATGTATAGACGCCGATGTCCGTGCCCGCGAAGAGACGAGAGCTCTTTTGCGGGTCTACGGCGAAGCCGTTGACGGGAACGTCGGGTAAGGTGGTGATGCCGCTGCCGTTGATCGCGGTAAGTACTGGAATCGTATCCAGATTAGTAATCCGCCAAACGTGTGATTGCGAGGCTGCGGTCCCGCCTGAGTAATTGCCCAGGGCAATGTAGACGATGTTTTTGTTGTTGGGATCAAAAACGATGCGGCCCACATAAAAGTCGGGAATCACGCTGCCGCCGCCAACCGGATCGAGACTCGTAAGTACTGGAGAACCCGTAGTCGTGAACCACAAAGCGCCGTTGTTCAGTCCCACAAAACGATAGGTATCGTCTTGTGGAGAGATCCCGATAGCACTGATGGGAACACCCGTCTGAATCGGAACCTGACTCGCGGCCACATTGGCCGTGCCCTGAGTGCTGGAGCGAAGCAAGCGATCAGTGCCGATGTAAACGATATTGTTCGGGCTCATCGGACCCAGGGCGGTGGGACAATAGAAATTCACTGCCACCGTAGCCGCGCAACTGACTCCGTTCGTCGTGCCCGTGCCGCTGCAACCGAGGAACGACCAGCTTCCAAACGTGCCGCCGGTCAAACTTCGCGCGTAACCGATTTGGGTTCCGGCTTGATTAAAGTAGGTGTGGTACATCGTGGTCGGGGTGCTTTGATCAATCATGGCAAAGCCCCCATCGCCGTCATCTGAATGCAGCCAGGTGGCGCCACCCGTCAACAACATGTTGGAACCATTGTCCTGAGTGCCGCCGATGCTGATATCGGGATCGGTCGGATGCACCGCGATGCTTTGGAACTGCGTCGCTCGCAGCGTCGTGTTGTTTTGGTTGATCCAGGTATCGCCTCCGTCAGTCGACTTCCAAACACCGCCATCATCGCCGCGATAGACGACGTTTACATTCGAAGCTGCGATCTTGATGACATGCGTGTCGGCGTGTGTGGTTGCGGAGTGGGAGGTGAAAGTTGTAGCTGCTCCATCAAGTGACGTGGCTTGTTGGCGCGCGCAACTACCGCTCGCGACATTTCCGCCCAGGAGAAGCTTGTCTGTAGTGGTGGCGGCTCCGGGAACGAGATCAAAACCGATGTTGTAGAAGCACTGCCCCTGACAAAAGCCGCCGCCGCCCGCGAGTTTGGCGGTCCAGTTAACGCCACCGTCGTCAGACCGTCGCAATGCTCCAAATTGGGTGGAGCTATTACAAATGGTGGCTCCTGCCGGGACGTTCGAGGGCTCACCGCTAGCTACGTACAGAATTGTCGTGCCTCCCCGAACGTAAGCTCGCAGCTCTCCACGACCGTTGCTGGTTGTAGTCGACGTGGTAACGAGTGATTGCGTAAAAGTTGGAGCGCCGGACATCGCGTTAGTCGAGCGATAAATGCCGCCGTCGTTCGCCACATTTATGCCGTTCAACCAAACGATTAGGGTGTTGCCGGTGGGGTCTTGAGGATCCAGCAATAGATCGTTGACGTTGCGGTTCACCGTGCAGGGCGTATCAAACGCGCATAATCCCTGGCCGGTATCAACTGTGCTCACCGCGAGACGCGTGCCGGTTACTGAGGCCGGAGCCGCGGTAACATTCGACAGTCTTACAAGTCCTCGCATTGCGAGCGGCGGTAGCGTATTACCAAAAGGCGGATTGCCGCCGAGGCCAATAACGCCGCCGGCGATTCCACAGAAGAGCGTGTTCGGATCGTTGGGCACTCTGACTATCTTGCTGATCGAACGGCCCGTGAAGAAGCCGGTGCTAACTGGATTGCCGCCACCATCGTTGTAGTTGCGAATCGGGTTTATGGGTCCCACCAGAGTAGCGGTAGTACTGACGCTTTCAATCCGGTAGAGTCCTACTCCGGCAAAGCTGTCGGCCGATCCATTGGCTTCCCCGGTACCCACCCAGAGCCGATCGTTGGTGGCATCCAGATTCAGCGAACCAATTGCCAGCGTCAGCGCGCTGTCGAATATCGCCGTCCACGTTGCGCCTCCATCCAGCGAGCGATAGATACCCCCTTGAGCCGTGCCGACATAAAGCTGGTTCGGATCAGTCGGGTGGATCTCGATGGCCGAGATACGGCCACTTACATTTACCCTGGTCGTGGTTGTCTGCCCCAGCGGAATCGGATTGGGCCCCAACTCCAGCCAGTTCGGGAAAGCCAGAGGCGCATTAGGCCTTCTAGAATGTGCGAGCGCTTCGTTTCGGGCCGCAAGTTGATCGTCCAGCATCGCGAGCGCGCGCAGACGCGAATTGGGATCGGCAGGTCTTGACGGATCAACACCTCGTCGCAAGGCAACGAACGCCTCGCGTTGCCTTAAGAACTCGCCTTCGTCAAACTCGCCATGAAAGCCCGGCGGGAGATCGGGATCATTCTCTTCTTCGTGCATCAACGCCTGCGCGCTGATAGCGCCAATTAGACCAAGGCCAATGAGTAGTATCCACAGCTTCGGCTTGTTCATGGTTAGTCCTCGCAAGGGTCCGGTTGCATAGATTCAAGGTTGCTAAATTTTTGTGGTCCGCGACGAGCTTGGGACTGTCCGACGCGTCACAAAAAGCTACAAAAACCAAACATTGATGAGTGGACCGAGACTACTGTGGATGGTAGTGGATTGTCAACGAATTGGTTAGAAACAACGAAGCTACGTTGTCAAGATCGCCTTTGGGAGTGGCAGTTGCTCCAGTCTTTCCCTTGCAGATCCGCGTTATGAGCGTCCATCCGCGGCTCAATATAGCGACAGGCGTTCAGAGTTCAATCTTTAGATTGGGTGCCCCGCAACCACAAACTAAAGTGTGAACTCTGAACGCCTGTTACGCGCGTAAGCTTAACGACTGCAGTCGGCG
>Ga0134125_10010812_pt1 | contig 10244 bp, 9 predicted proteins | sample KB31751_FD_96464 | JGI IMG/M metagenome (GOLD analysis project Ga0134125, IMG submission 96464) | Terrestrial soil microbial communities with excess Nitrogen fertilizer from Kellogg Biological Station, Michigan, USA - KB3-175-1 | ecosystem: Environmental > Terrestrial > Soil > Unclassified ... | reverse complement strand
GTGGCGACGTGGAACCGCGGCGCCGAGCGCATCAAGGGGTGGCGCGCCGACGAGATCATCGGACAGCACTTCTCGCGCTTCTATCCCGACGAGGAAGTGCAGGGCGGCAAGTGCGAGTACGAGCTGACGGTGGCGTCGCGCGACGGCCGCTTCGAGGATGAAGGCTGGCGCGTGCGCAAGGATGGGACGCGCTTTTGGGCCAACGTGGTGATCACGCGCGTGCTCGATCGCCAGAGCGGGCAGCTCGTCGGGTTCACCAAGGTGACGCGCGACATGACCGAGCGTCGCGCGCTCGAGCTCGAGCAGGTGGCGCGCGCGACGGTGGAGGCCGAGCTCAACGAGCGGCGCAAGTCGGAGGCCATGCGCGAGCGGCTGCTCGGCGTGGTCGGGCACGATCTGCGCTCGCCGCTGTCGGCGATCTCGATGGCCGCGAACGTGATGCTCAAGAAGGGCACGCTCGAGGGCGGCGACGTGAAGATGGCGGCGCGCATCGCGCGCAACGCCGATCGCATGGCCAAGATGATCTCGCAGCTGCTCGATCTGACGCGGGCGCGCCTCGGCGGTGGGATTCCGATCGATCCGCGGCCGTGCGATCTCGGCGAGATTTGCGCGGAGGTCGTGGGCGACATCGAGGTCGCGCAGCCGGAGCGGACGTTCGCGTACACGCGGCGTGGCGAGGGCAAGGGCGTGTGGGATCGCGAGCGGATGGCGCAGGTAGTGGCCAACCTCGTCGGCAACGCGGTGAAGTACGGGGCGCCGGATCGGCCGATCGTGGTGCAGCTGGCGGACGAGGGCGACGAGGTGTGCCTGACGGTGCACAATGACGGGCCGGCGATTCCGCCCGAGGTGCTGCCGACGATCTTCGATCCGTTCCGGCGCGGCAGCGAGCGCGATCGCGAGCGGTCCGAGAGCCTGGGCCTCGGTCTCTTCATCGTTCACGAAATCGTGAAGTCGCACCGCGGGCAGATTCAGGTGCGGTCGCTCGAGGGCGAGGGGACGACCTTCACGGTGCGGATCGGGCGTCAGCGGCCCATCGGCACCGGCGAACAGTAGTATCGTCGCCTCGGGAGGTCGTCATGGCCGAAGCCGAAGGACATCCGTACCGCGTCGGCGCCGAGGTGAACGAGGAAATCATCGTCACCACCGGCAACGAGATCGAGAACTACCGCATCGCGCGCTACCTCGGCGTGGTGCGCGGCATCGTGGTGCGCTCGCCGAGCATCGGCAAGGCGTTCCTCGGCGCGTTCAAGCAGCTCGCCGGCGGCAACATCAAGGAGTACATCGAGGTCTGCGAGCACGCCCGTCACGACGCGTACGAGAACATGCTCGACCACGCGCGCGAAATCGGCGCCAACGCGATCATCGGCATGCGCTACGACGCCACCGAGTTCATGCAGGGCGCGACCGAGGTGCTCGCGTACGGCACCGCGGTCACGGTCGAGCGCCGCTGAGCGACGCGATTCCCCTGATCATCCGACAGTGTAGGCGTCCGCGACGCTGGCGAATTGGTGCGCTCGGCGTAAGATGAGGGGATGCGCAAGCGAGGCGGCCTATGAAGTGGGCGTCAGCACTCTCCGAAGCGCAAGACAGCGCGACCGCGCTCGCCGCGGCGACCGAGGAGCTGCAGCGTCAGCTCGGCGGCACCGAGCCGGATCTGCTGGTCGCGTTCGCCTCACCGCATCACGCCGACGCGTACGCGACGCTGCCGTCGCAGATCGCGGCGCGCTTTCCGCGCGCGCTCCTGTTCGGCTGCTCGGCGGCCGGCGTGATCGGCGCCGGGCACGAGGTCGAGGAGCGGCCGGCGTTGTCGCTCACCGCGGCGTCGCTGCCGGGGGTGACGCTGCGCGCGCTGGCGTTCGGCGGCGCGCCCGGCGACGCGGCCAGTGACGCCGCAGCCGAGGCGGCCGACGGCGGAGGCGAGCCCTCTGTGGCTCCCGAGCCTGCCGCCGGGACGTGGCGGGCGCGGGTGGGCATCGCCACCGAGGACGATCCGCAGTTCCTGTTGATCGTCGATCCGTTCACCTTCGACGCCGACGCCATGGTCGCCGGGCTCGACGCGGCCTATCCGACCGGCCGCAAGGTCGGCGGCCTCGCCTCGGGCGGCCGCGGCCCCGGGCAGAACGCGCTGTGGGCCGGCGAGCGCATGCAGCGCGTCGGCGCCATCGGCGTGGCCATGACCGGCGACATCGCCGTCGACACCATCGTCGCGCAGGGCTGCCGGCCGATCGGCGATCCGATGCCGATCACGCGCGCCGACGGCCACGTCGTGCGCGAGCTCGGCGGCAAGTCGCCCGTCGCGGTGATGCGCGCGATGTACGACGGGCTCAGCAAGCCCGACAAGGAGCTGTTCCGCCACTCGCTCTTCGTCGGGCTCGAGATGGAGGAGGGGCGCATCGAGTTTCGCGGCGACTTCCTCGTGCGCAACATCGTCGGCGTCGATCCCAACTCGGGCGCGCTCGCCGTCGCCGCCAAGGTGCGGCAGTGGCAGGTGCTGCAGTTCCTGTTGCGCGACGCCAAGACCGCCGAGCAGGATCTGTCGGATCGCCTCGAGCGCTTCCGCGGGCCCAAGCCGGCCGGCGCGCTCCTGTTCTCGTGCACGGGGCGCGGGCAGGGGCTGTTCGGGCGCGCCGATCACGACACCGATCTGTTCCGCGCGCGCGTCGGCGCCGTGCCGCTCGGCGGCTTCTTCTGCAACGGCGAGATCGGGCCCGTCGGCGGGCAGACGTTCCTGCACGGCTACACCTCCGCGTTCGGGCTGTTCCGCAAGAAGTGAGCGACGCGGCACCGCTCGTCTGCCTCGCCTGCCGCGCGCGCACCGAGCGTGGGCGCGAGCTGTACACGCTGTCGCGGGAAGGCGACGAGCTGGTGTGCGACAACGAGGCGTGCCGGCGGCGCTATCCGATCGTCGACGGCATCCCGATCGTCGCGGCCGATCCCGCGGCGCATCTCGAGCGCTGGGGGCAGCGGCTCGTCGACGGCGAGCCGGAGACGCTGGCCGAGCACCTGTCGATCTACCTCGACGCGCACTGGGGCGACCGCGCGACGCCGCCGCCCGACGGGCCGGCGGAGGCGAACGTGCGCTTCGGGATGGAGGCGATCGCGGCGCGGCTGCGCGCGCGCGCCGCGGCGCCGGTGGAGCGCGCGGTCGAGCTCGGCTGCGGCGTCGGGCGCGGGCTCGCCGAGCTCGCGGGCGGGGCGCGCGAGGTGGTCGGCGTCGACGCGCAGCTGGCGGCGCTCGAGCGGGCGCGCCGGATCCTCGACGGAGAAACGTTGGAGTACGCGCGGCGCGTGGTCGGGCGCCACTACACGACGGCGCGAATCGCGGCCGCCGCAGCGGCGTCGTCGGTGCCGCCGGCGAACGTGTCGCTCGTCTGCGGCGACGCGATGGATCCGCCGCTCGTGCCTCAGAGCTTCGATCGCGTCGTGGCGGTCAATGTTCTCGACGCAGTCTCCTGCCCGCCGCAGATCATCGCCGTCGCCGACGGGCTGTGCGCGCCGGGCGGCGAGATCATCCTCGCCTCGCCCTACGCCTGGCAGGCGGGCATCGTCGCCGACGAGCACCGCTTCGGCGGCGCCGATCCCGCCGATCATCTGCGCCGCCGCCTCAGCGACGGCGACGAGCTCGAAGCGCGCTACACCATCGAGGACGAAGCCGAGCTGCCCTGGAGCTTGCGTCGTGACGCCCGTTCCGCCGTCGTCTATCGCGTCCACTGGCTGCGCGCACGGAAGTCGCGCTAGGATACGTCGCCGATGCCGCGCGAGATCACCATGGACGAGCTGCTGCAAAAGCAGCGTGCGATGTCCGAGAAGGCGGAACGCCTCGTCCAAGAGAGGGACGTGGACAAGATCGGGCAGATCACCGCCGAGCTCGCCGACGAAGGGCGCGCGCTCGAGGAGCTGGCGCTGGCGTTTCAAAAGCAGGAGCTGGCCAAGGCGGGTCCGCCGCCGCGCGGCAAGCTCGAGGTGGTGTTGACCGGGCCGCAGCGCGAGCGCATCAAGAAGCTCACCGGCGTCGACCTGCCGAGCGTGACCATCCGCGACGAGGCGGGCGCGCTCAACCAGGCGATGCCGCACACGCGGCCGCAGGACATCGAGTTTCTCGCCATCGCCGAGGCGCGCAAGCTGGCTTCGTTGCAGGACGTCGACGGGCAGATGCGCACGGCCGTCGAGAACGCGCTGCGCGAGATCGAGCTGGCCGGCTCGGGCGAGGTGCTCACCGAGCTCGAGCGCCTCAAGGCCGACCCGAGCTGGCTCGGCGGCATCCTGCACAAGAAGAAGTAGCTCGGACGTCGCTAGGCTAGCGCGCGTTGCCGACGGCGAGCGCGACCGGATAGGTCAGCGTCGGCAGCTTCGACCCGTCGACGACGAGGCTGCAGCCCGAGGCGTCGACGCGCACGACGTTGCGCACGTTCGACGTCGCGGTGTCGCAGGTGGCGAGCACGCGCTCGGGCAGCGACGGATCGGGCGTCGCGTCGGAGGTCTTGAACGGCTGCTTGCACAGCGCCATGTCGCCGCACTGGAGCGGGCCGAACAGCGTCGGGCCGGTGCCGTCGTCGTCGATCTCGTAGATGACGTCGGCGATCGTGGTCGACGTGCTGGTCTGCGCCCAGACCGCACGCTTGACGGCGCCGTCGAGCGTGTTGAGCGTCGAGGGCGCGTTGCCCGGCGGCCGCGTCGCGTACCACACCGTCGGCTGCACCGTCTGCTCGTCCCACGGGATCGCCGACTGCATCACGGGGTGGTTGGCGTTGTTGTCGATGTAGGCGATGCGGGAGGAGTCGAACGGATCGCGCGCCATCGACGGCACCGACGAGCCGAGGTGGATCGGCGCCTGCGTCGAGGTGACGTCCCACGACTTGAGCTCGGAGCCGTTCTTGGGATCGACCATCTTGAGCGCGGTGACGTCGCCGAAGCCGTCGGTGTCGAGGCCGACGACGATGACGTCGGGCATGCCGGCGCGCGTGAGCGTGAACAGCGCGCGCGGCACGTCGCCCGCCTGCGTGGGGCGGTAGGTGGTGCGGATCTGATCGTGCGTGCCGTCGAGGAAGAGGGTGCTCTCCGACGAGCCGTAGAGCACGCCGTCGGGCGGCACCCAGCCCACCGCGGTCGGCGACTTCGACAGCGAGTGGGCGGCGTTGAGCGTCGGGCCGCAGGCGACCGCGGGGCCGCTCGCGGGCACGCTCAGCTGTAACACGCGGCCGTCGTTCGACTGCGAGCCGTCGACGCTCTGCACGGCGACGAGGAGGACCGGCGCGTCGCAGCCGCAGCCGGTGCACATGCTGGTGCCGCCGCCGCCGCCCGCGCCGCCGCTGCCGCCACCTCCGCCGCCGCCGCCGGAGCCGGCACCGCCGTCGCCGTTGCCGCCGGGCAGCCCGGCCATGTCCGCGCCATCTCCGCCGCTACCATCGTTGACGTGGGAAAATCCGCAACAAGCAGTGGAGAGCAGCGAAACCAACAAACAAAAACGCACCTTCAGCCCCCAAACGACGCGCGCTCGTACCACGAACGGGCTTTGCGCGTCAAACCCGATGGCCTTTTGTCGGATTCGCTCTACGACCGATCCATGAGTCGTCGCGACAAGGCTACGCTCGCGCTCCTCGGATTCTTCTTGGTCATCGCGTTCACCATCGAGCTGTACTACGTGGTCGCGCACGATCACATCGTGGCCGAGGCGGGGCGCAACCCGCTCGCCTGGCTGCTCTCGCTCTATGGTCCGTCGGATCGCGCCTACTTCGACGCGCCGTCGCCGCTGACGCTGACGCTCGAGGGGTTCAACATCGTGGTGACGCAGCCGATCGGCCTCGCGCTCGGGTACGCGATCTGGCGGCGGCGCGACTGGCGCTGGCCGTTGCAGCTGGCGGTCAGCGCCTACGTGACCTACTCGGTGATCCTGTACTTCACGATCGCGCACGTCTCGGGGATGGCCGGCATGACCGATCACAGCGTGCGCTCGTTCGCCATCTTCTACGGCGCGAACCTGCCGTGGCTCGCCGGGTACACGTGGATGATGTGGGACGCGGTGCGGGAGATCAGGCAGCGGCTGGCGCGCGCGCCGGGCTCAGCGCCAGCGATCGTAGAGCGCGATCGGGTTGCGGCCGTCGTCGAGGATCTCGGCGAGGAGGCGACGGAAGTCGAGCCGCGGCGAGAGCGCGGCGATCACCGCGAGCGCGCCGAGACGCTGGCGCCATAACAGGATCGCCGACGGCGGCAGCGCGATCCGGCCGAGGCGCAGGAGCTCGCCGGTGCGCGCGATCAGGCGCGCCACGTGCCTGGGCGCGAGCATGAACTCGCCGCGCGTGAGGAACGGCTTGGCGAGCAGCTCCTCCCATTCGCGCCAGATCGATCCTTCGAACACGCTCGGGTCGGAGGGGACCAGGCCCTCTTGATGCGCGGCGTGGCGCAGCGTCTCGCCGTCGCGCTGGATCATGGCGAGGAACAGCCGGCGATCGGCGGCGCGCAGCTCGTCGGAGAGCGCAGCTGAAGAGCCGAAGTCGACGAACCCGACCTTCTCCTCGGCGAGGATGAGGTAGTTGCCGGGGTGCGGATCGGCGTTGAAGATGCCGTGCACGAGCGGCGCGCCGAAGGCGAAACGGAAGATGGCGCGCGCACCGCGGCGGCGGGCGTCGGCATCGTCCTCGGCCAGATCGGCGATGGCGCGGCCGTCGAGCCGATCCATGGTGAGCACGCGCGCCGTCGAGCGCGCGGGGTCGACGCGCGGGATCACGATCGTCTTGTCGGCGACGAAGGCGCGGGCGAAGCGCTCGAGCCACTTGGCTTCGGCGACGTAGTCGAGCTCGCCCAGGAGCTGCTCGCGCATGGTGCCGAGCGCGTCGGCGGCGGCGCCGGCGCCGAGCTCGTCACCGACGACGCGCCGGAGCAGCGACGCCGACGCGAGATCGTCGCGCAGCGCCTCGGCGACGCCGGGATACTGCACCTTGACGGCGAAGCGGCGCCCGTCGGCGTCCTCGGCCGCGTGCACCTGCCCGAGCGAGGCGGCGGCGAGCGGCGTGTCGTCCCATTTGGCGAACCGCGCTTCGGGCGGCGCGCCCAGCTCGGCCTCGATGACGGCGCGGATCACCGACGGTGGATGCGGCGGCATGCGGTCCCAGAGCCGGGCCAGGAGCGCGCGCGCCGCCGGCGTGGCAGCGACGCCGGTGATGTCGAGGTAGGCGCGCACCTGCGCTGCCTTGGCGACGGCGGCGCCGAGCTCGGAGGCCGAGTTGGCGAACGACTCGGCCTCGGCGAGATCGGCGGCGCGCGTGTCGGAGGTGACGTCGACGTCGGTCAGCACCGCCTGGCGCGCGGTGGTGGTGGCGCGGCGCAAGCGCGCGCCCGCGAAGGCGAGCCAACGTCGGTAGCGTCGTTCCATCGGCTGCCTATGTTCCATGCATGGCGAATCTGCACAAGCTGCCGACGTGGAATCCCGACGAGCGGCTGGTGTGCGTTGTGGAATCGCCGCGCGGCTCGAAGGCCAAGTTCAAGTACGATCCGGAGCTCAAGGTCTTCACGCTCAACCGCTCGCTCATCCTCGGCGTCGTCTATCCCTACGATTGGGGCTTCATCCCGTCGACGATGGCGTCGGACGGCGATCCGCTCGACGTCATGATCTTTCACGACGTGCCGACCTACCCCGGCGTGGTGATGGCGTGCGACGCGATCGGCGCGCTCCTCGTGACGCAGAAGAAGTCGAACGGCAAGGTAGGACGCGAGCCGAACCATCGCATCTTCGCCATCCCCGCCGGCTCCGAGCGCGAGCACGAGAATACCGACGCGCGCGAGCTGCCCAAGCGCGTGCGCAAGGAGCTCGAGCAGTTCTTCGTGGCGGCGGCGGCGCTCGCCAACAAGGACATCGAGGTGGTCGATTGGGTCGGGCCCGACGAGGCCGAGGAGCTGGTCAAGGAAGGGCAGAAGCGCTGGAAGAAGACGCCAGACGTCGCTGACGACCGCCTAGAAAGATAGCGACGCCGAGCCAGACCAGGCACAGCGGCACGGCGAGCATCGGCACCGCGGCGGCGGCCACGCCGAAGGTGCCGGCGCCGACGGCATCGGCGCCGCGATAGACGAAGGTGTCGATGAAGCTCTTGGCGGCGTACTTCTCTTCGCGGCCGACGACGACGTAGCAGAGCTCGCGCGCCGGACGCGCGGCGAAGTAGTCGACGGTGCGGCGCACGACCTGGAAGCCGATGATGAGCGCGAACGTCGGATGCACGGCGAGCGCGCCGAAGCCGGCGAGCGTGACGACGGGGAGCAGCGCGAGCGTGGCGGTGACGCCGGCGCGGCGCAACAGGAACGACGTCATCGTCGCCTGCAAGACGACGCTGGCGAGGTTGACCGCGAGATCCATGCGCGCGAACAGGACCGTGCGCGCGGCGTCGCCGTGCACGGCCGACTGCACGAATTCGGCCTGCACGAAGTAGGCGAACGTCGAGGTGATCGGATAGAGGAACATGTAGCCGGCGATGGCGAGCAGATAGGGCGAGCGCGCCAACACGACGACGAAGTGCCACACCGGCTTGCGCGGAATGTCGGTGTCGCGCGCGCGCAGCTCCCCGGTGGCGGCGATGCGATAGAAGCAGACGACGGCGCCTTCGAGGAGCAGCGCGGCGAGCAGCGTCAGGTTGGTGGCGCCGAGGCGCGTGGCCAGGAGCGACGTGATGGCGGCGCCGGCCATGGCCCCGACGGTGCCGCCGAGCGCGATCAGGCCGAAGCGGCGCGCGGCGGCGGCGCGATCGAAGCGATCGGCCATGAAGCCCCAGAAGACGCTGACGGCGAACAGATTGAAGACCGAGGTCCAGATGAAGAACGCGCGCGCCGCCGCCGTCGACGGCGAGCCGTGCAGCACCACGAAGAAGGCGACCAGGTTCGCCGCGAAGAAGTGATAGACGAGCGGCACGAAGCGGCGGCGTGGCAGCCGCTCGACGAGCGCGGCGAAGATCGGCGTGAACACGACGATCGCGGCGAGGGTGCCGGCGAACAGCCACGGCAGCGTCTTGACGTTGCCGCGCAGGCCCATCGCGTCGCGCAGCGGGCGGATGGTGTAGTACGCCGCCAGCAGCAGAAAGTGGTAGGCGCACGCCCACGCGGTGGCGCGCCGCTCGTCGCTGGCGCGCTGCTCGTCGCTGGCGCGCTGCTCGTCGCTCGCCGAGCTCGGGGGCGTCACTTGCGCGCGTCGGCCTTGTCGGTCTTCGCGTCGGGCTTGTCGCCGCGCGCGTGCCACGCGGCGAGCACCGTCTGCTCCTTGTCGGCGGCGAGGCCCGCGCGCAATTTCGAACGGCGCGCCTCGGGCAGCGCGTTCCACCAGGCGAGCGTGTCGCGCGTGGTGTCGGCGGCCGAGCGGAACGTCAGGCCCGTCTTGACCGCGCGCGCGCGGCTGATGAGGCCCGAATATTTGCCGTCGCCGACGGGCGGGACCCACACCGGCATGTCGCTCCACGGCTGCACGCCCTGCTTTTCGAGGAACGCGGCGTCGACCCAGGTCAGGCGCGCCTTTTTGCCCGCGCCCTTGTTGACGCCGTCGAGCATCTCGCCGACGCCGAAGGTGTGCGCGGGGCCGAGCGCGTTGAACGTGCCGAGGAGGTGCTTCTCGACGACGCTCCAGACCATCCAGTTGGCCAGATCGCGCACGTCGATGTAGGCGACCGGATCTTTCGGATCGCCGGGCGCCAGCACCTCGCCGCCACGCTGCAAGCGCACCGGCCAGTAGGTGAAGCGGTCGGTCGGATCTTCGGGACCGACGATGAGCCCGGGCCGCACGACGGTGACGCGGCCGGGCATCGCGGCCGAGGCCGCCTCTTCGCACAGCGCCTTGAGCGCGCCGTAGGTCTCGCCGGTGACCTTCTCGGTCGGCTCCTTGAGCTTGGCCACGGGCGCGTTCTCGTCGGCGGGGTTGCCGAGGTCGGCGTAGACCGAGATCGTCGAGACGAAGAGGTAGTGGCCGACGTTCGGCGCGAGCAGCGTCGCCGAGTCTTTGACGTGGCGCGGGACATAGCCGGAGTCGTCGATGACCACGTCCCACTTGCGGCCGCCGCCGAGCGCCTCGAGGTGGCCGTCGCGATCGCCGTGGAGCTGCTCGAGGTCGGCAAAGCGGCCGGGGTTGGTCTTGCCGCGGTTGAACAGCGTCAGCGTGTGGCCGTGCGCGCGCGCCGCGGCGACGAGCGCGGGGCCGAGGAAGCCGGTGCCGCCGAGGATCAGGATCTTCTTCGGCTTGGCGGCGGCGGCGATGCGTGGGCGAAAGGTCATGGCGG
>Ga0134125_10010810_pt1 | contig 10246 bp, 8 predicted proteins | sample KB31751_FD_96464 | JGI IMG/M metagenome (GOLD analysis project Ga0134125, IMG submission 96464) | Terrestrial soil microbial communities with excess Nitrogen fertilizer from Kellogg Biological Station, Michigan, USA - KB3-175-1 | ecosystem: Environmental > Terrestrial > Soil > Unclassified ... | reverse complement strand
AGGGCGTGCTCGAGGTGATGCGCGAAGCCTTCAAGGTCATGCGCGACCATCGGTCCGCCCCGATCGAGAGCACGACTGAGGCGGCGCCGGCGAAGTTGCCACGCCTCACGCCGCGCCCGGTCGGCTCGCGCAAGCCCAAGGCCGACAAGACGGCGCGGCCGTCATGACCGCGCTCGCCTCCCAGGCCACGGCCGGCGAACGGCTGCTGTCGGCACGACGGCTGGTCGTGAAGATCGGCTCGGCCCTGCTGGTCGACGAGGAGACCGGCGCCATCCGCCGCGACTGGCTGGACGCGCTCGGCGATGACGTGGCCGAGTGCCGCCGGCGCGGGCAGGAGGTGTTGATCGTCACCTCCGGCGCCATCGCCGTCGGCCGCCGCCGTCTCGGCCTCGACAGCGGCAAGCTGCGGCTGGAGGAGAAGCAGGCGGCGGCGGCCACGGGGCAGATCCAACTGGCGCACGCCTATCAGGAGACGCTGGCGCGGCATCGCATCACGGTGGCGCAGATCCTGCTCACCCTCGACGACACCGAGGAGCGGCGCCGGCATCTCAACGCGCGCAGCACCATCGGCGCGCTGCTGCGGCTCGATACCGTGCCGGTCATCAACGAGAACGACACCGTCGCCACCTCCGAGATCCGCTTCGGCGACAACGACCGCCTGGCGGCGCGCGTCGCCGCCATGATCAGCGCCGACGCCCTTATCCTGCTGTCGGACATCGACGGCCTCTACAGCGCCGATCCGCGCCGTGACCCCAAGGCGCGCTTCATCGCGGAGATCCCGGAGATCACGCCACAAATCGAGGCCATGGCCGGCGAGGCCCCGCCCGGCTACAGCTCCGGCGGCATGGTGACCAAGCTGGTCGCGGCCCGCATCGCCGTCGGCGCCGGCTGCCGCATGGCGATCGCCAACGGCCGTCGCCTCAACCCGCTGAAGGCCATCGCCGAGGGTGCGGCCTGCAGCTGGTTCCTGCCGGCCGCCACGCCGCTCACGGCCCGCAAGCGCTGGATCGCCGGCGCGCTGAAGCCGATCGGCGCCCTCACGGTCGATGCCGGCGCGCTCAAGGCGCTGATGGGTGGGCGCAGCCTGTTACCGGCGGGTGTTGCATCGGTCGAAGGCGAGTTCGAGCGCGGCGATGCCGTGCGCGTGCTGAGCCCCGACGGGCGGGAGGTGGCGCGCGGCCTCAGCGCCTATTCCGCCGCCGATGCCCGCCGGATCATGCGGCACAAAAGCGGTGAAATCGAAGCCCTGCTGGGCTACCGTGGTCGCGATGAGATGATCCATCGCGACGATCTCGTGCTGACGCAGACATGAACGCCGAAGCCGCCACGAAGACCGATCTTCATGCCGACATGCAGGCCATCGGTCAGGCTGCGCGCGCGGCGGCGGGTGACCTCGCACTGGCCTCGGCGGAGACGAAGAGCAAGGCGCTGACGGCGGCGGCGGCGGCGATGCGGCAGGGGCGCGAGGCAATCCTGGCGGCCAACGCGCGCGACATGGCAGCGGCCGAGCAGAAGAAGCTGACCGGCGCCCTGCTCGACCGGCTGAAGCTCGACGACAAGCGCGTCGAGGCCACGGCCAAGGGGTTGGAGGAGATCGCGGCCTTTCCCGATCCCATCGGCGCGGTGCTGGCGGAATGGACGCAGCCCAACGGCCTCACCATCCAGCGCGTGCGCGTGCCGCTCGGCGTCATCGGCATCATCTACGAGTCGCGGCCGAACGTGACGGCCGATGCCGGCGGCATCTGCCTCAAGGCCGGCAGTGCGGCGATCCTGCGCGGCGGCTCCGAGAGCTTCCATTCCTCGCGCGCCATCCACGCCCCGCTGGTCGAGGGCCTGCGCGCCGCCGGTTTGCCCACGGCCGCGATCCAGTTGGTGCCGACGATCGATCGCGCGGCCGTCGGCGAGATGCTGCGCATGAGCGACTGCATCGACATCATCGTGCCACGCGGCGGCCGCTCGCTGATCGAGCGCGTGCAGGCCGAGAGCCGCATCCCCGTGATCGCGCATCTCGAGGGCAACTGCCACACCTATGTGGACGGTGCCGCCGACGCCGCCATGGCGCGCAAGATGGTGCTTAACGCGAAGATGCGGCGCACCGGCATCTGCGGTGCCACCGAGACTCTGCTGGTCGACCGCCGCGCCATCGGCCAGTTGCCGGCGATCCTCGGCGATCTCATCGGTGCCGGCTGCGAGGTGCGCGGCGATGCCGAGACGCAGAGGCTCGACGCGCGCGTGAAGCCGGCGACGGCGGCCGACTGGGACACCGAATATCTCGATGCCATCATCGCGGTGAAGGTCGTGGACGGCGTCGACGGTGCCATCGCCCACATCAACCGCCACGGCTCGCACCACACCGAGGCGATCGTCACCGAAGATGCGGCGGCGGCCGAGCGCTTCATGGCCCGCGTCGACGCCGCCATCGTCATGCACAACGCCTCGACCCAGTTCGCCGACGGCGGCGAGTTCGGCATGGGCGCCGAGATCGGCATCTCCACCGGCAAGCTGCCGCCGCGCGGGCCGGTGGGGGCGGAGCAGCTCACGAGCTACAAGTACGTGGTGCGCGGCACGGGGCAGCTGCGGCCTTAAGCCCCCTCGGCCCCGCCAGGGGTATCGACGCTCGAATCGCCAAAACAACCTTACGCATGCGGGCCGTCGGCACGCCGCCTGTCTGCGTCGCGAAAACGAGCGATGGAGCCCATGCCCAGCGGAGGAAAGAAGATCCACCACAGAAACACAGAGGACGCAGAGAAGGAATGGCTCCCGCTGCGCGGGCGGAAACCGGATCGCTGTCTATGGTCTCTGTGATCTGCGGCTTCGTTTTGAGCGATGGACCCCATGTCCAGCGGGGAAGGGTCGGCTCGCAAGATTCTAAATTCAACCCTTACGCATCGTTCACTCGGCACGTCTGCCTGGCAGTAGGTCAGGATCTGCGTCCTATTCTTTTTCGAATCTGAGGAACAACCCCATGTAAAGGAAGTTAACGGGGCGATTCTTGGGCGCGAGCGGGTTGGTCGACCGGCTTGGGGACGCCGGTCATTCCGGGGCAGATACACGATATCAAAGATCGACCGGCGGGGCTCAAAGGCCACGTCGGACCGCCCCGGACACGAGCCTGAAGCGAGCCGAACATAGTAGGAACATTGTGGTTGAGAAGTCAAACAGAATCAGCGAAAATTGCCGCTGACGCATGATTTCGGACCCTCGCCCCGAAACTCTCGCGGTCCCGGCCCACCTCCACCAGCCACACCTGCTGGTCTCATGATAGCGGCATCAGTTGTGAGCAGCCTGCTGCTCACGCGTAAGCGCGCGGACCGTCTCGAGCGATCCACGCCGGAACAGCGAGGCGAGATAGCTGATGAGCGCCGTGCGAAAGGATTCGTTTCGCGGCAGATCGTCTCCGAAGACCTCGGTCACGCGCAACAAGGCGTCCACAAGCTGCCCGGGTGCTTCTCCGGCCGAATCGGCTATCCTCCGCAGCCGCGTGGCGAGCGGATCCCTGACCTCGATCTCGCAACCTTGCTCGTCGACGCCGGTGACGTACCGCATCCATGCGGCCACGCCGAGCGCCGCGCGCGCTGCCGGAAGGCCGCGGGCGAGACGGTCGCGGATGGTTCCGAGCAGCCGCTGCGGCAGCTTCTGGCTGCCGTCCATGGCGATCTGCCAGGTCCGGTGCAGCAGCACCGGGTTGCAGAAGCGGTCCAGAAGGGCCTCGCGATAGGCGACAAGATCGCAGAAATCCGTTGGCAGCGTATCCATCACCTCATCCGTCATGAACTCGCGGATGAACGTGCGGAGCGCAGGATCGGCGATCGCCTCATTCACGTACCGATAGCCGCCGAGATAGCCCAGATAGGCGATGAGCGAATGGCTGCCGTTGAGCATACGGAGCTTCATGAGCTCAAAGGGCTGCACATTCGCCACGAGCTGTACGCCGGCTTTCCCCAGAGGAGGTCGTCCAGTCGGGAAGCGATCCTCTACCACCCATTGCGTGAAAGGCTCCGTCACGACAGGCCAAGCGTCCATCACGCCCGTCGCTTCGAGCACGAGCCTTCGGTCGGCCTCGGTCGTGGCCGGAACGATCCTGTCGACCATGGTCGACGGGAAGGCGACCTCGCTAGCAATGTAGTCGGCGAGTCCTTTGTCTCGCAGCGCAGCGAAGCCGGTGACAATGCGCGCCGTCGTCTCTCCGTTTGCCGGAAGATTGTCGCAGCAAAGCACCGTGAACGGGGCGATCCCTGCCGCCCTGCGCAGCTCCAGCGCCCGGACGATCAGGCCAGGCGTGCTGATTGGCGCCTCCGGATGCGTGAGATCGTGCAGGATATCGGGATGACGTGAGTCGAGTTCCCCGGTCGCGGGATCATGGCAGTAGCCCTTCTCGGTGACGGTGATGGAGACGATGCGGATGCGCGGGTCCGTCATCACCGCAATGAGCTCGGCTCGCTGCGTTGCGGCATCCAGCACATCAAGAACCGAGCCGATGACGCGCGTCGCCGTGCCCGAGCCGCTGCGCACGACAAGCGTGTAGAGGAAGTCCTGCGGCGCAAGAGCCCTTCTCGCATCGGGTCGCCGCAACGAGGCACCTATGATTCCCCAGGAGGGATCGGCTCGCAGCACGTCGTCGACATACACCGCCATGTGCGCTCTGTGAAACGCCCCGATGCCGAGGTGCACGATGCCGGCGGTGATGTTCGAGCGGTCGTACGGCAGCCGAGCCGCAGGGCTTGTTGCGGAGAGTCGCGCGCCGAGGCTTCTATTCACCAATTTCGATGAGCGCCTTGATCAGCCCGGTCTTCTGTGTAGCCCAAACCGGGATGTCGCGCACCGCGTCCGCGAGGCTCGTGCGGTGCGTAATCAGGCGGCCGACGGGGACATCGCCATTGCCTATGGCCGCTATGACGCGTTCAAAGTCCTCTGAAGTGGCATTGCGGCTTCCGAAGAGGGTCATTTCCTTGCGGTGGAAATCCGGATCCATGAACGTGATCGGATCCTTGACCACGCTGACGAGCACATAGCGTCCACCATGAGCAACGAACTCGAAGCCCTTTTCCATGGCCGCCTGGCTGCCCGTAGCATCAAATACCACATCAAAACCATCGCCATGAGTAAACGCGCTCACGGCTTCCGAGGCGCCGCTCCCGGCGGGAACGGCGGTCACTCCCGCAAGGGACTGCGCTGCGGCAGCTCGTTCCGCATCGCGGTCGAATATGGCAACGCTGCCACCCGAGAGGCGCGCAAACAGCGCAACGCCGAGGCCGATCGGGCCGGCGCCCACCACCAGGACCCTGTCGCGGCTCGTCACCGCGCCGCGCCTCACCGCATGCGCTCCGATCGACAGGAACTCAACGGCCGCGCATTCGTCTGCAGTCAAACCCTGAGCGTGAACAAGATTGCCTGCCGGCACGGACAGGAGCCCGACCAAGCCGCCGTCTTGGTGAACGCCCAGGACTGATATGTTCGCGCAGCAGTTGGGCTTGCCTGCGAGGCAAGCGATACACCGGCCGCAGGAGAGATAGGGGTTGACGACGCAGACCTCGCCGGGCGAGAGGCGCGACTCTGCAGGGGCTTCGATGACCTCCACGGCGAGTTCGTGGCCCATCACGCGCGGATACTTCAGGAAGGGATGCTTGCCCTCGAAAATGTGATAGTCGGTGCCGCAGATGCCTACCCGGCGCGGACGAACCAGCACGTGTCCCGGCGCGGATCGCGGGGTGGGCCGCTGCACGACTTGCAGCCGACCCGGCTCGGAGCAAACTAGGGCGTCTACGAGTTGCACGTGACCACCTGCCGTCCCTATGAGAATGCCACTGCGAAAGTATCTCGCGGGGCTGAGGGCCGGCAAGGCGCCAGCCCTCACGCCGCTTTATCAGAACTTCGCCATGTTGTCTTTGGTGACCAAGGCAGCGCCCGAGTCGATCAGCGACTCCACCTTCTCTCCGCGAATGCTATTCACGAGCGCATCCACGCCGAGCTCGGACATCTTGGCTGGGAATTGCGCCACCGAGGCGTCTTCGATCCCGGCGGTCAAGGCTTCCTTTTCGCCGCAGCAGAAGTCGAAGCCGACCAACACGATCGCGTCGTTGGCGATGCCGGCGTTCTTGATCGCCTGTGCGGCACCCGCTGCCGGCGGCCCACAGGCAGCGTAGATGGCCTTGAGCTGAGGGTTCTTCGTCAGCAAATCTTCGGCGACGTTGATTCCGAGCTCCTCGGTGCAGTTCGTCGCACCGCGGCCGACAATCTTGACATCGACTCCCTGCAGCCCGTCGAGCATCCCTTTCACCCGGTCGTCGAGCGAAGGGACGCCGGGCACGCCCTCGAGAATGCCGAGGGTGTCGCCGTTTTTGAGTACCGACTTCAAATACTCGCCGGCGATCTTGCCGGCGTTGTAGTTGTTCGTCGTCGCCAGTGCCGTGCGCCCTTTCCAGTCGGGGATGTTGTTGTCCAAGAGGACAACTTTCACGCCCGCTGCGATAGCCTTGTCCAGCGCCGGGGCCACGGTCGGATCGACCGGCGTCACGGCGATGCCCTTCACACCCTTGGTGACCATCGACTCGATGAGGGCAATCTGCCCCTCTATATCGGTGGCCGACGTTCCCTGGCCAAAGATGATCTCGACGCCGGGATGAGCCGCCGCGTAGGCCTTGGCGGCATCCTCCATGGTGGCAAAGAACGGCACCGGGAACTTCGTGATGAAGCCGATCTTGATGTTGTCATCCGCTGAAGCGGGCCCGGCAATCGCGGCAGCGAGTGCCAGCCCTCCCACCCATATTCGTAGTCTCATAGTCCACCTCCCTATTCTGGATCGCTTCGGAGTGAAGCAATCCTTGTCTTCGCCGGCCGTCGCGGCGGCGAATTCCATTAAACCTCGGCCCCGACGATCATCGAGACCAGCTCCTGCTGGCTCGCGCGCGTCGGCCTCATCTCTCCGACCTTGCGCCCCTGGCGGAGCACGACCGCCCGGTCGGCGAGTTCGACCACATGTTCCATGTTGTGGGTGATGAGGATCACCGCGTTGCCCTCGGCGCGCAGCTGTGCGATCAGGTCGAGGACCTTGCGTGACTCGCGCACGCCGAGGGCGGCGGTCGGCTCGTCGAGTATCACCACCTTGCGCGCGAAGACAGTGGCGCGCGCCACCGCAATCGCCTGGCGCTGGCCGCCCGACATGAGTGCCACCGGCGCATCGAATTTCGGGAGCTTGACCTTGAGTCGATCGAGCACCGCTGCCGTTTCCCGATCCATGGCGGCGCTCCTGAGAAACCGCAGCCCTTGGGGAAGCCAAGCGGGCAACGCGAGTTCGCGGCCGCAATAGAAGTTCTGAGCCGGAGTCAGATTGTCGAACAGCGCGAGATCCTGGTAGACGGTCTCGATGCCGATGCGACGGGCTGCCGCTGGCGAGGGAATCGAGACGACCTCGCCGTCGAGGCGGACCTCGCCCTCATCGAGCGCGTGAACGCCGCTGATGCACTTCACCAGCGTCGACTTGCCGGCGCCGTTGTCCCCCAGCAGGGCCAGCACTTCGCCGCGATGGGCCTCGAGAGAGACTCCTCTCAGCGCATGCACGGCGCCGAAGCGCTTCTGCGCGTGATGGACGGCGAGAACCGGGGCGACCGCGGAGGCGCTCATGAGGTTCTCGCCGCCTGGATGACGCGCGCCCGCGCCTCCAGACGATTGCGCAGCACGTCGGCCTCGACCGCCACCACGATGATGAGGCCGATGGCGATCATCTGGAAGAAGACGTCGACGCCGAGCAGGTTGAGCGCGTTGCGGATCACGCCGATCATCACTGCCCCGATCAAAGCGTGTCCGATGTGGCCACGCCCGCCCAGGAAGCTGGCGCCCCCGATGATCACGGCGGCGATGGTGTCGAGCTCCAGCAGGTTGCCGTAGAGCGGAGAGCTCGCCGCGGTTCGGCCGGCCAGCACCACGGCGCCGATGCCGGCGCACAGCCCGGAGACGACGTAGGTCGAGATCAGCACTCCCCTGACAGGAATGCCCATCTGCACGGCCGCTTCAGGTTCGCCGCCGACCGCATAGATCCATCGGCCCCAGACCATCGCCTTGGCCATCAGCAGCACGATCGCGGCGACGCCGAGCACGACGAAGAAGGAGTTCGGCGTGCCGAAGGTCGACGAACCGCCAATGGCCGAAATCGCATCCGGCATTCCGCGCATCGTCGTATGGCCAATTGCCAGTTCCAGCGCCAGGCCTCTGCAGATGCTGAGGGTGGCCAGCGTGATGATGAAGGGATGCGGCAGCCGCCCGAAGACATACGCGACGCCGTTTATGGCGCCGACCGTGGCCCCGGAGAGAAGCATCGCCAGCATCACCAGCGGCGCGGAATCGATCACCCGGAACACGAGACCACCGATGACGGTCGCCAGGGCGAGGTTGGCGCCGACGGAGAGGTCGATGCCTCTGGTCAGGATGACCAGATGCTGGCCGATCGCGACGGTGGCGATCACGGCGGTCTGAGCGAGGATGTTGCTGAGATTGCCGGGCGTCAGGAAATTCGGAGTCAGCAGGCCGATCACGGCAGCAAGCAAGACGAGGATCAGCACGGGCCCAATGCTCAGGAGCCGTAGGCCCAAGGAGATCAGGGAAGCTCCCCCAGGAACCCGAACGACCGCGGCGGAGCTGGAGGGAATTTCCGATTGTTCTCCCGCCACGTCCGCCACAACCTCCCCCGATACAACTATTCTGTTCCTTATAGACAAAAATCAGAATCTTGCTGTGGTCAATTTGTTTTTTATGGATTAAAAGTCAATAAAACGAGAAGGAGTGACCGAATGAAGACGGACGCAGTTTTCAAGCGCGCCTTCAATGACGCCCTCGATCTGATTTCCAAGCTCGAGGACGGAGAGTTGCTCCCTTCTGAAAACACCCTCAGTGCGAGGTTGGGAGTCAGCCGCACAACGCTCCGCAAGATCCTCTCCACGCTCGGTGCGCGTGGGGTCGTGACCGGGAGCGGACGTCAGCGCTTCGTTGGTTCGACCAGGGATACCATCCAGCGATTTCCGGAAGCGGAGACAGTCCCCATGTCCGAGCAGGTCGAGAAGCGCTTCATGGAGTGGATGCTGAGGGACGACACGCGCCCGGGAACGAGCATCAACGAACTCGATCTAGCCCGCCAGTTCGGGGTGGCAACAACCGGCATCCGCGAGTTCCTCAACCGCTTTCAGCGCTTCGGACTCATAGAGAAACGGCCAAGTGCGGGCTGGGTGTTCAAGGGATTCACGGCCAGCTTTGCGCTCGAGCTCTTCGAGATTCGAGAGATGTTCGAGTTACGGTCGGCGATCGCCTTCGCCGCGCTGCCCGAGAGCTCGCCGCTTTGGCAACGACTCGAATCGTTGCAGGAAGACCATCTCTCTCTGCTGAGGGAAATCGAGCACCGCTATCACGACTTTTCCGACCTCGACAGCCGGTACCACCGGCTCATCAATTCCGCCACCCCCAATCGATTCATCGAGGGCTTCTATGACATCATCACCCTGATCTTCCACTACCACTACCAGTGGAACAAGCAGGACGAGCGGCAGCGCAACGAGGTCGCGATCCGAGAGCACCTCACTTATATCGAGGCGCTGCTCAGCCGAAACATCTCCATCGTCGAACTCGCCTGCCGAGCGCACTTGGCCTCGGCGAAGGAAACCCTCATACGTTCGACGTCAGGAAAGAACCCGGGGTCGGCAACGGCAAGGCAACGGCCGCAGACGACTGCTGTAGCCTAACCTTCGCGCAGCCTCCAGACAGGCAGAGAACACGATCGCACCGATCTCAGCCGTGGTAGTGGCGCGAACACCTTTGACAAGACAAAGACCGCGCAGGCGACCCCGGATCTGCCTCTGGGGCAGGCTCTGCCGGTCGCCCCTACAGGAGTCCGATCTTATGCCGACGCGTTATGGACCGAGTGCACCGATCAGCCGGACGTCATAGGCCGCGACGTAGCCGCCGCCCCAGTCGGTCTGCAGGGCGACCTTGAGGAACTTTGCCGTCACCGGCGGGAAGGTGAAGGCCTGGTAGGGCGACTGCATCAGCTTCGTGTTCTGGGTCGTGAAGACGCCGATCGAGCGGAACGCGCCGCCGGGGCCGTCGTCGCCGACGAACAGCTCGAACTGGCGGACGTTGTATTGATCGGCGGCGGGGATCAGCATCTCGAAGCGGTCGAAGGTGGCTGGCTTACCGTCCTTGAAGCCCCAGATGCCCTCGCCCGCGTAGGTCGTGGCGCGGTCGGGGTTGCCGTCGTTCAGCT
>Ga0134125_10010804_pt1 | contig 10247 bp, 3 predicted proteins | sample KB31751_FD_96464 | JGI IMG/M metagenome (GOLD analysis project Ga0134125, IMG submission 96464) | Terrestrial soil microbial communities with excess Nitrogen fertilizer from Kellogg Biological Station, Michigan, USA - KB3-175-1 | ecosystem: Environmental > Terrestrial > Soil > Unclassified ... | reverse complement strand
GCCATCTGGGAAAAGTACGGCTACGATCTCGATGTTGCATTCCTCCAGACCCAGGCGGCATTCGCTAACAAGACAGTGAAGTTGCTCGCGGGAAGCACTTTCCAAGGCTATTCGATGGGGCCCGGTTACTGGGGGAAGTCGTTCTTCATCTGGCCGCCCGATCCGCGCTTCGATGCCAGCGCCGACGTCACGGAACCTGACCCCGCGCATCCCGCGTTCGATTCCAACGGAAAGCCGATCTGCGACTGGCGGCGGCGTTTCTTCCTTCGCGGCGACGGAACTCCCTTCAATCCGCAAACTGATAACATCAATGCGATCCTGTTCAGCACGAGCGCCGGCCACACATTAAATGCCATCACAACCACACTGACATCGGGTTTCACAATTAGTAATTGTCCCGGTTACTATCGGCTCAATTACAAGGCCATCATCGCCTGGCTCAAGAGCGGCCCGCAAACTCTGCCCACCAATCTCCGTTCCGGCCGCATTCTCTATTATTCGACAATGCCTGCCGATCTCACCAATGGCTCCGCCGGCGACGCCAACGATATTATGTTTTGGCGGGAATACATTCACTTCATCTTCGGCGTCGATTCGTTCGACAGCACGAAGGCCCCAATTAGCCGCAATCCTTCGGCCCGAATTGAACTGAGCATTCCGACGTTTATGTACGATCCGAAGTATTATCTGGCGGGCGTTGAATCGCGATTTCCATTTGGCTCGTTTTCCATCACCCAGCCCGCGGCCTACGATCCGGATGGCAGCGGCCCAATGCCCGCGAACCCCAAACCCTACATGGGCTACACGGACAACGTCAACCGTCCGCGGATGCACTTCTGGTTCGGGCCGCAAACGATGGTACAATTCTTGAAGTGCATGGGAGAAGTCCGGCCTTGGTGGTCCGGCGCGATGCACGAGAGCCAGTGCTGGCAACTCAAAGTCGCCGTGAATTCCGTGCTCGACGACATTCGCAAAAACCACCCGAACGATTACTGCGGCATCGCGGGCTTCGCGGTGCGCAACGCGACTAAACCATTCGACGCGCCGCTCGCTCCGATGGGACAAGATTGGTACACGCTCAAAAATGTACTTTTCTTCCCCAAGGCCACGGTAGCGGATATGAAGGCGAATTCCCCGGATCAACGGACGACCAGTTCCACCGTGGAAACCCGCCCCTATACATCGGCATTCGACAATAACTCCGACTCGATTCCCAATGGGAAAGGGGGCACCGATGCTAATACGGGGTTGGCCACGGCATTCAACATGTTATCGAGTTCGCCGACGCTACTGGCCACCGGGAACTATGGATCGGGGGGACGCAAAGGGGCCGCAAAGTTAGTGATCTTTGAAACGGACGGTCTCCCAAGTGCCGATCCTAATTGGAAAATCGGTGGTTTGGGCTTGGACACAAACTACCAATTACTCAAAAATGGCATTCCGACCAAGTGGGCCGGCGATCCCTCGCTGAATCAGTGGGCGCAACCCGCAGTCCAAGTTGTGCAAAACATCGTCGCGCCGGTATCCACGAGCGGGCAAAGCGGCTTCAGCTTGCCGAACGCGCCGGCCCGCGTCTACGCCATCGCGTTCGGCGACATCTTCAACGGCTTCGATACCGGGTCGATAAGCACGGAAGGCGCGAACGCCTTGCAGTTCCTGCTTCGCGTACAGCAAGTCGGCAACACTTCGCCCAGCACCGCAACAAGTCTCCCCGCCGAGCAAATCATTACTGGTTCTTACGACGTGCGAATTGCCAATCTCAAGAGCGCCCTGGAACGCATCGCCCAGAACGGCGTGCAGGTGACGTTGATCGAGTGACCCGTAGCATATTGGGCGAGCCGGAAGCGCGAGCAACCGGAGCAACCTGGCGAGCCGGGAGCGTGAGCGACCGGAGCGGAGAACCATGCTACACGCAATGATCATGGCGGGCGGCGGCGGCACGCGGTTCTGGCCGCGGAGTCGCGACAAGCGCCCCAAACAGTTCCTGTCGTTTTCCGGCGACCGCACGCTTTTGCAAGAAACCGTCGACCGCATTTCCGCCCAGGCGCCGCCGGAACGCACCTGGGTCATCACCGGCGCGGCCTACGCCGACGAGACGCGCCGGCAACTTCCCGAACTTGCCGCCGATCACATCATTGGCGAACCGTGCCGCCGCGACACCGCCCCGTGCGTCGGCCTCGGCGCCGCACTCATCGCCAAAAATGATCCGGACGCCACCCTCATCGTGATGCCGGCCGATCACGTGATTGAACCGGTGCAGGAGTTTCGCCGGGCGGTGCATGCCGCGGATCAATTCGCCACCGACAATCCCGGCTCACTGTTGACGTTCGGCATCCCGCCGACATTTCCTTCCACGGGCTATGGCTACATTCGCGTCGGAGCGAGCGCCGGCTCGCGGCAAGATGTGCCCGCCAGCCGGGTCTCGGAGTTCAAGGAGAAGCCGGACGCCGAGACGGCCGAGCGCTATGTGGCGAGCGGCGAATACCTCTGGAACAGCGGCATCTTCGTCTGGAAACCGGCCGCGATCCTCGGCGAGTTGCAAGCCCGCCAGCCGGACATCCATGCCGCGGTGAATCGCATCGCCGCGACTCACGGCTCGCCTTCTTGGCAAGAGACGTTCCGCGCGGAGTTCGAGGCGCTGCGGGGAATCAGCATCGATTATGCGGTAATGCAGGATGCCGCGGCGGCAGGCAAAGTGCTTGTACTCCGGGCGCCGTACACCTGGGACGACGTGGGAAGCTGGTTGGCGCTCGAACGCCGCAACGCCCAGGACGCAAACCACAATACCGTCCAGGGCCTGCACTGCGGCGTCGATACCTCCGAATGCGTGATCGTCTCGGACGACGACCACCTAATCGGCACGCTCGGAGTGGAGAAACTCATCATCATCCGCCACGGCGACGCGACTTTGGTGACCACGCGCGACCGCGAATCGGACGTGAAGAAGCTCGTCGATGCCATCAAGGCGAAGGGCCTGGGGCGGTTCTTGTGACGGCACGGCCCTCTTGCAGGCCGCCGCAACTACCGGACATGCCCCGAAATCGATAAACAACGTTAACGCCGCTGCCGCCTTGCCACGACCCGCGACGCCCCGCTCATTCCATGCCGAAATCCGCCCTGGCCGATGACGATCGCGATCTGGCGCGGGCCGGTTACCTCCCGCAGTTCCGTCGCCGGCTCGGCAGCTTCGCCGCATTCGCGGCCGGCTTCTCCTACCTTTCGATCCTTACCGGCATCGTCCAGAACTTTCACCTCGGTTACCGCGAAGCCGGCCCGGCCTTCTTCTGGACCTGGCCCGCGGTGTTTGCCGGTCAGTTCTGCATGGCCCTCTGCTTTGCCGATCTCGCCCGCCGCTACCCGCTCTGCGGCGGGGTCTATTCCTGGGCCGGCCGTGCCGGTTCCCCCGCACTGGGATGGCTCATCGGCTGGGTCTATCTGGCCTCGCTCATTGTCACCCTGGCAGCGGTCGCACTGGCGTGGCAAATCACGCTGCCGGTCCTCTGGTCCGGGTTCCAACAGTTGGAAACGCCGGCGAGTAACGCCGCCGCTCTGGGCATCGTGCTGATCGCTCTCAGCACGTTCATCAACGTTCTGGGAACGCGGTGGCTCGCGCGGTTGATGACCGTCGGCGTCGTGATCGAACTCTTCGCCGCCGTGGCATTGATCGTCTTGTTGGCCGAACGCGCCATTCGCGGCCCCGCCGTTGTATTGGAAGTTCGAGCCGGTGCGGCCACGGATGGATTCGGCGCCATCGGACCGTTTCTCGCCGCGGCGGTGATGGCGGCCTACGTGATGTATGGCTTCGACGCGGCGGGCACCCTTGCGGAAGAGACCGTCGATCCGCGGCAGCGGGCGCCGCGGGCCATTCTCCAGGCGCTACTGGCGGCCGCCGTGCTCGGTGCGCTTCTGTTGATCGCTTCCCTGGCGAGTGCCCCGGACCTCGCCGACCCGCGCCTCGCCGACTCGGCGGGCGGGCTGCCGTATCTCATCGTGCAAGTGCTGGGGGAGCCGGCGGGGAAAGCGTTCGTCGGGGCGGCGGCCCTGGCCGCGTTCATCTGCACGCTTGCCGTTCAGGCGACCACGGCCCGGATTCTGTTCGCGATGGCCCGCGACCGGGCCGTGCCGTTCGCTACCCAGTTGGCTCGAATTCACCCAGAACGCCGGACACCTCACATCGCCGCCGTGGCTGTCGGTATCGCCGCCGCCGCCCTGCTTCTGTTCAACATGAACTTCGAACACTTGATGACGGCCATCGTCTGCGTCAGCATTGTCTGGTCGAACCTGGCTTATTTGCTCACCGCTGGCGGAATGCTGGCGAATCGACTTCGCGGCCGCGTGGCGGGAAGCGACACGTACCTCGGTCGCTGGGGACTGCCGGTGAACGTGGCGGCGGTTGCGTGGGGCGTCGCACTGATCGTCAACATTGGTTGGCCGCGCGCACGGCTCTACGGATCGGAATGGTACGAACGGTATGGAGCGCTGCTCGACACCGGCGTGCTTTTGATTGCTGGGGCGGTTGTTTACCGGTTGATGCGGCGAGGGGGTGCCCAATGAATGGGGCGTCGCCTCCCGTCTCGCGCGTCCGAAGGTGCCTCGGCTGGGCCGTCCACGCCTACACGGGGTCTGGGTTGCTGCTTGCGGCGGCGGTCGCATCGCTCTTGCTGCAAGCGGAGCGAACGGACCAGACCTATCGCAACTGCTTCTTGCTCATGCTCGCGGCCGTGATCGTCGATGCCACGGATGGCGCCCTGGCCCGAGCCGTCCGCATCGCGGAAGCGGTCCCCGGGTTCGACGGCCGCCGCCTCGACGACCTGATCGATTTTCTCCTTTACACCTGCCTGCCGCTGCTCTTGATCGACCGGGCGGGGCTGCTTCCTGAGCAGTGCCGGTGGGTGCTGGTCGCGGCCCTGGTCGCCAGCGCCTATGGCTTCTGCCAAGCGGATGTCAAAACCGAAGACGGCTCGTTTCTCGGCTTCCCGTCGTACTGGAACCTTGCCGCGTTCTACCTGTTCGCGCTGCCGATTCAAGGCGCATGGGCCGTCGGCTTGATTCTGGGATTGGCGGTACTCACGTTCGTCCCCAGCCGCTATCCGTACCCGACGCGGCCGGGGCGGTTGAACCGCTTCTTGCTCTTGCTCAGCGTTCCCTGGACGCTGTGGCTCGCAGCGGCTCTGATCTTCAATTGGGATGAAGCATCGTTCCGCGCGATGGTCCGGGCATCGACGGTTTACCCGGCCATCTACCTCGGCTCAGCCTGGGCAATGTCGCTCTACCGCTCCGCCCGGAACGCGGGCGGGCGGAGGCCAGTCCGATAGCGGCGCATCGGCTCAACTCAACGGCGCGGGGAGGTTCGTCGCAGGGCCTTCCACCGCGTCGAGGCCGTCCATCACCCACACGCCGCCGGTGATCGTGATCGCGATGATCCCGTCGCCGTTGGCGTCGTGGCCGCCGTCGAGTTCATACGAACCGAACGGCGTCGCCGTCGTGTTCACCGTCACCGGCGTCGGGTTCCCTTCGATCGACAGCGTGATTCCCTGCCAGTTCTGGTACGAGTCGCCGATATAAACGCGGGCAGTCGCGGTATCGCCCGGCGTCACGGCCAGCGCGAACGTTCCCGAATTCGTACCGAAATCGCCGTCGCGGAAGAGCGATACCTGGTTCGCCGAAAGCGTGCCGGGCATGCTCGCCGTCGTGCGCTCGAACTCGCTGACCGAGGTTTGCCAGCCGTAACCGGCCGACGGGCTGAACGCCTGCGCGGCCCGCACCGAGGTAAAGCCCGGCGCGGTATCGACGGACGAGCCGTTGAAATCGAGGCGGATGCCCGCGGGAGTGAGCAGGTTGGCCGCGGGCGGCGGCGGCGGGGGCGGAGGCACGACCGGCGGCGGGCTGACAGCCGCCGGCAGGTTACCCGTCGTCGCCACGTCCATCCCGCTCGCCACCCAGATGCCGCCGTTGACCGTGATGTTCAGGATGCCGTCGTTGTTCGTATCAGCGCCGGAGAGCGTGACGTAGCTGAAGCGATCGTTGACGGGATCGACGACAACGGGTCCGGAGCCGCCTTCCGCGGAGATGGTGATGCCGCTCCACGGGGCGTACGGGTCGCCGACGTAAACGCGGACGTCGCGCGAACTTCCCTTGGTGACCGCGACTTCGAAGGTGCCGGAACCGGAGCCCCAGGCGCCGTCTTCGAACAGGGCCGTCGGCGTGCCGCCGGTGCCCGCGCCGCGATCGTAACCGTTGACGGCCGTTTGCCAGCCGAAGCCCGCGGTCGGGTTAAATACATCGGTCGGCTGCACGCCGGTGTAGCCGGCCAGGGTCGGCGACGATCCCGAATTGAAATCGAATTGCTGCACGATCACCGGCGGTGAGGCGGGCGGCGGCGGCGACGTTACCACGCCTTGATAGTTCTGCGTGAACGCGCCGAGCGCCGCTCCCGTCGTGCCCGTAATCGCGATCGTGCCGAACAGATCGTTGGCGGACGACGATGGCGACGTGAGGGTGAACGTCGCGTGCCCCGTGCCATCCGCTTGCACCTGGATGCCGGTGTACGTCGCGCTCGCATCCGCCGAGGTAATCGTGCCGAACGGCGTCGCGGTCGTGCCGAAGGTCGAAGTCACGGTGAGCAGCGCGTTGGGCACGGCCCCGACGATCGAATAAGTCGTCGAGGTGGTTCCGTCGGCGAGCACGGTTCCCGGCAGAGCGGTCGCGGTGAACGGCGCCCCGGTGCCGGTCGAAGTGCCGGCGTAGGCGATGCCGTTGAGCGACAGCGCTTGCTGAATGCCCGGAGTGGCCGGCGGCCGTCCCACTTCCGGCCGCACTTCCAACGCTTGCAAGGTCCAGAACGCGTTCGGGTGGGTGTTGCTCGTGCCGAACCGCAGCCGAATGCGCCCCTGGGCGTCGGTGGTGACGGCGAAAGTGGCGCTGGTCGCCTGGCCGCCCGGCGTGCTCACGCCGCTGATCGGCGTCGCCAGCACACTGGCGCCGGTGGCCGGATCGACCACCTTCACGAACATGTCGTTCTGCGGATTGAGGGCGTCGCCGAGATCGACGGTGACGCTATAGACGGCGTTGGCATCCGGCATGTCGAGTTCGAAATCGGCGGTATTCGTGGCGAAAACGCCGTCGCGCTGCAAGGGGTTGGGCGAGCCGCGATCGAACGGCGTCGGCGGCGTGCCGAGCCAGCCGAGCGCGTTGGCCGCCGTGGAGACATACGCGGCGGCGCCGGGATTGATGTAATTCGGCTGAATCGGCGTGCTCGGCGGGCCGAAGTCGATGCGCCGCGCCTCCGGCAAGCTGTACGCCTGCGTCACCGGATTGGGAAGCAGCGTGCCTGCCGGGTTGGCCTGTGTTGGAGGAATTAACCCGACTCCGCTGGAACCATCGACCGCTTCGACGGTGATGAGCGACGAGCCGTTGCCGGTCGGCCGCAGAAGGCCGAAGGCGAAGTGGCCGGACGCATCGGCCTGGACCTGGAAGCCGGCGACGCTCGAATCGACATCCGCTTGCAGGCCGTCGCCGCTCGCGCCGTTGGCATCGACCGGCGTGCCGAACTGCGGGCTGATCGTCAACTCGGCGTTCGGCGCCGCGCCCGTGCCCGTGTAGTAATCGACCGTCAAACCGTCGGCCGTCACCGGCGTCGTCACCGGAGCGGCATCGGAACGCGCGAGCGTCAGCGGCGCGATCAAACCGAGCGGCCGCACGTCCACGCCGTTGACCGTCCAGAAGCTGCTCGAACCGCCGTTCTGAGTCTCGAACTGCACCTGAAGGCTCGAACCGGCGCCGGGGTTGAACGCGCCCGAGTACGACACGAACGAATACGTCTGGCCGTTGGTGGTAAAGGTGCTGAGGGTCGGATTGAGCTTGGTGAAGCCGACGGCCGCGTTGCCGACATAGACGTTGAAGCTGTCGCGCTGGGCATAAGTGTCGCCGGCAAAGACCGTGACTTGCACGGTCTGGTTCGGGGCAACGGCGACCTGGAAAACGCCGTCGTTGGGGTTGGCTCCGATGCCGCCGGCCGGGCCCGAATAGCCCCACTCGCCGTCGCTGAGCAGGTTCGCGAGTTGCGGCGAGTTGGCGGTGCCGGCGGCGCCGAACGACGCCGTGCGGTCGAACGAACCGCCCCCGGCTTCGCCCGGCACCCAGCCGACATTGGCGAACGAATACGCGCCGCTTGCCGTTGTGTCGTTCGGCGCGACGGGCAAGAAACCCGCCTGCGTCGGCGAACCCGGCGACTGGAAATCGAACGACCCGCCGATTCCCAGCGGCACCGGGAAGGTCTCGATCGATGTCCAGTTCACCGTCTTGCGGTTGGTGCTGGTCACCTGGCCGTTCGGCAGCGCCGGGCTGGGCGAAATCACCGGGTTGATCAAACTGACAGCGCTGAGCACGAGCGTATCGCCGGCGCCGGCAGTCGGATTGCCGCCATTGATCGTGATCGCGGTGTTCGCGTCGGGGTTGACGCGGAAGGTGTCGCCCAGGTCGGTCGCGGTCGGGGCGGTTGGCGGGCTGTCGCCGGGGAAGGCCGGACCGTTGATCGTGAGTTGCTCGAGGTTGGCGGTGTAGTTCACGCGCTCGGTGGCCGGCGACCCGAACAGCACGGCCTGGGCCGCCGTGGAGTTCACGTCGAAGGTATCGGCCCCCGCCGTGCCGAAGAGCGTCGCCGCGTCGCCAGCCGTCGCGCCGGAATCGGCGATGGTCACGGTTCCCGACCAACCGCCGTGGTTGACGGTGTAGGCATCGCTTCCGGCCGCACCGTCGATGATGAGGGGCGTGGTACTGCTCACGGTGTTCACTGTGATGCTGTCGTTGCCGCCGCCGCCCGTTACGCGTGCGGACGTTCCGTTGATGGCGCCGCTCAGCGTCGCCGTGTGCCCCGCGCCATCCAGGCCGAAGTTGAAGTTCACGGCGCCGGGGTCGGAGACTGCCGCGTTGACGGCCAGGTCCGATCCGTTGGTGACCGTGAGGTTCGCCGCGGTGGTCAGCACGATAGGACTGCTGACCGTGACAGCGCCGCTCGCGGCGTTGCCGATTTGCAACAGGCTGGCGGTGATCCCGCTCAGGTCGGTTTGCAACAGACCGAGGGTATTCGCCAGGTCCGTTCCGAGATTGATCGGCTGGCCGGCGTTCCACTGCTGGAGGGTGACGGTGTTCGTCCCGGCGTTGATCGTGCCGCCCGTGAGGTTCATCTGATCCGCATTGAGCGTGACGGCGCCGTTGTTGGTCTGGATGGCTCCGCCGGTATGGCCGACGGCATTCTGTGGGTTCTGTTCGGTCAGTGTAATGCTGGCCCCCGGCGCCAGAGCACTGACATTGGCGACGTTGAGATTGCCCGCCGTCTGTTTGGAAAGGTTGATGTTGCCGTTGGCGGCAGTAACGCTCGTGAAGAAGTTGGTGTTGGTGCCTCCGCCCACGGTGGACGTGTAAACGATGTCGCCAGAGGTGGTGGCCGAAGTGGAATCGACAACGACGCCGAGGTTGCTGGGCGTCCAAATGTCGATGTAGACGCCGCCGGTCGCGGTCGTGGCGTTGGTGATGTGGCCGAGCGTGGGCGAGGCGGCCTTGTTCATGTTGAGTTCGAGCGGGTTGCCGGCGGCGCCGATGCCGCTCGACGCCACGATCGACAGATTCTGCTCGGTGATGTCCGCGCCGCTCGCATTGGCATCGGTGACGCTGCCGCTGGTCGTGAGGTTGAGCGTGTTGGCGGCCGGAGCAATCGCGGCGCTGATGGTCATCGTGCCGCTGTTGGTATCGCCGATGTTCAGCGTTCCCGCAGTGATCTGCGCGATCTCGGCAGCGGAGAGTCCGAGCGTCAGCGGGCTGCCGGAAAGTACGTCCGCCCCGCCGAGATTGATGAGCGTGCCCGCGGTGCGTTCGACGATCGTCGTCGGACCGGTGCCCGAATTGACCGACGCGCTGACCGGCATGTTAAAGCTATCCGTCGTCAGCGAAATCGCGTTGTTCGTGCTGGTAAAAATCCGGCCGCCGGATTCGAAGCTGATGCCGTTGTTATTCGCCGCGGCGGCGCCGGTCACCGCCACGGTGCCGTTGTTCGCGCTGATCGAGGCGATGGAACGGACGATCACGGCGTCGTCCAGGCTCCCCGTGGCGCGTCCGGTGGCGTTGACGACTACGTTGCCAGTTCCGCCCGCGGCAATCTGGCCCGTATTGTAAATCCCTTGATCGTTCGTGCCCGATCCCGTGGAGCCGATGCCGGTCACGCTAATGTTGCCGCCCGAGGAAAGAATCTT
>Ga0134125_10010803_pt1 | contig 10247 bp, 8 predicted proteins | sample KB31751_FD_96464 | JGI IMG/M metagenome (GOLD analysis project Ga0134125, IMG submission 96464) | Terrestrial soil microbial communities with excess Nitrogen fertilizer from Kellogg Biological Station, Michigan, USA - KB3-175-1 | ecosystem: Environmental > Terrestrial > Soil > Unclassified ... | reverse complement strand
GCCGGTGACGCTGGAGCAGATCAAGCACACCCCCAGCCTCGAGAACATGGCGCTGGTGAAGCTCTCCCGCCTCTCGGTGCAGCCGGTGACGCCCCAGGAATGGGCGATCGTCTGCAGGATGGGCGGGCTGAAATCCGTCCCGTGAGTTGAAATTCGGCCGACCCGCGCCTATTCTGACCATAATTCTGGTCATATGGAGGTGCGCATGGCTGCTTTCGGCATTGCGGACGCCAAGATGAAATTTTCGTCGCTCATCGAGCGGGCGGCGGCCGGTGAGGACATCACCATCACCAAGCATGGCAAACCGCTGGTGAAGCTGGTCCGCGCGGCCGCGCACGATCCGGAAGCGGCGCTGAAGGCCTTCGAGGAGCTTCGGAAGCTTCGCAAAGGGACGACCTTGGGCGGGCTCGACTGGAAGGCGCTGCGCGACGAGGGCCGCAGGTGACGCTGGTCATCGATGCATCGGTGGCGCTGACATGGTGCTTCGATGACGAAAGCGCTGCGGTTACGGAGGGTATCGGCCGCCGGGTTGCGCTGGAGACAGCCGTGGTGCCGGGCATCTTTCACCTCGAACTTGCCAACATCCTGCTGCTGGGCGAGCGCAAGCGGCACATCACGGCAGAAGCAATCTCCGCCAGTCTCAAGCGCATCGACCGGATGGGGATCGAAGTCGACGAGGACACCGCCGCAAATGCCTGGGCGGCAACGCTCGAGCTTGCTCGGGCCGAAAAGCTGACCAGTTATGACGCAGCCTACCTTGAGCTCGCGTTGCGGCTCGAGGCCGACCTTGCCACCCTCGACGCCGATCTTGCAGAGGCTGCGCGGCGGCGCGGCCTGGTGGTCGTGCCCTAGAAATCGCTGGTCAGGCCCTTGATCTCCCAGTCGCCGTAGCGGTTTGGATCGAGGCCACCGCGGCCGCCCTTTTCCGTGGGCTGCGCCGCTATCCTGGCGTCGATTTCGCGGCGACGCGCCTCGGCTTCCGCGAGGGCGCGGCGGGCCGCTTCGGTCAGCGGCTTTGGGGCTGGCTTGTCGGTCTGGTCCATGGTCCCCATCTTACTGGCCAGTGTTTCCGTGTGTCGAGACGGCGATGGCCAATCTGCTCAGAACCGGTGTCCTCATTGCGGCGCTCACCGCGCTGTTCATGGTGGTGGGCTATTTCATCGGCGGCCAGGCCGGCATGCTGATCGCGCTCCTGGTCGCCATCGGCACCAATTTCTTCGCGTACTGGAATGCGGACCGCATGGTGCTCTCGATGCAGAATGCGCATGAGGTCGATCCGCGGCAAATGCCGGAGCTGCATCGTCTGGTGGCGACTCTGGCCGGCCGCGCCGGCCTGCCGCCACCGCGTCTTTATATCATCGATACCGACCAGCCGAACGCCTTTGCGACCGGCCGCAATCCGCAAAATGCGGCAGTGGCCGTGTCGTCGGGCCTGCTCCGCACGCTGAACGAGGATGAGCTCGCCGGCGTCATCGGCCACGAGCTCACACATGTGAAGAACCGCGACACGCTGACCATGACCATCACGGCGACGCTGGCCGGCGCCATTTCGATGCTGGCGCAATTCGGCTTCTTCTTCGGCGGCGGCAACCGGCGCAGCAATCCGCTCGGCGGCGTCGGGGCGCTCCTGATGATGTTCCTCGCGCCGCTCGCGGCGGGTCTGGTGCAGATGGCGATCAGTCGCACCCGCGAATACGCGGCGGATCGCGGCGGTGCCGAGATTTCCGGCGAGCCGCTGGCGCTCGCCTCGGCGCTGCAGAAGATTTCCGGTGCCGCCTCGCGCACGGTCAACGTCGCAGCGGAGCAGACCCCGGCCATGGCGCACATGTACATCTTCAATCCGCTGCGCGGTGCCGGCATGGACAATCTGTTCGCGACCCACCCCTCGGTCGAAAGCCGCGTCGCGCAGCTGCAGCAGATTGCCGGCGAGATGGGACGCACCGCGCCGCCCGGGCCGCCGATAGACGCCCATTTCGCCGATAGCGCGGCCGCCAGCGGCTGGCGCGTGCCGCAATTTACCGATAGCGAGGAGCCGCATCGGCGCGGACCCTGGGGCTAAGGCTTGGCGAAATCGAAGGAAGCGGCGGGCCTGAAGCTGCGGCTGATCGCGGCGGACCGCCTGCAGGCGGTGCTCAAGGGTGCGAGCTTTTCACCTTTCACCGCCGCCGAAATCGCCGATCCGCGCGATCGGGCGCTCGGCAACCGGCTCGTCACCACTGCGCTTCGCTATCACGGGCCGATCTCGAAGCTGGTGGACACGCTGCTCGAACGCGGCCTGCCGAAAAAGTCCGGCCGGTTCGGGGCCATCCTCCATCTGAGCCTGGGGCAATTGCTCTTCCTGCCCGACGCCGGCGATCATTCGGCGCTGTTCCTGGCCGGGGAGGCGATGCGCGCCGATCCCAAAAGCCAGCACCTCATCAAACTGATGAACGGCGTCCTGCGCGAAGCACAGCGCCGGCGCGACAGCATCATGCTCGACGCCTCGGCGCTGTTTCCGCGTCCGCTGCTCGAGGTCTGGCGCGACGCCTATGGCGAGGCGGCGATCGAGGCTTTCGCCCGGGCGCTGCTCGACGGCGCGCCGCTCGATCTCACACTCAAGGCCGGGGACCCCGGGCTTGGTGCGTCGCCGGTACTGGCCGATACGGTCCGCCTGGTCGACCGCGACCGCTCCGTCGACCAGCTTGCCGGCTACGCCGAGGGTGCCTTCTGGGTGCAGGACGCGGCGGCGGCGATCCCCGCACGGCTTCTCAAGCTGGCCGCCGGCGCCCGCGTGCTCGATCTGTGCGCGGCGCCCGGCGGCAAGACGGCGCAGCTCGTCAAAGCAGGTTATGATGTCACCGCCGTCGACCGCGATCCCTCCCGGGTCGAGCGGCTCAGGCAGAACCTTGGGCGCCTCGACTTTGGCGCCGCCATCGTCACCGCCGATGCGGCCGACTACATGCCCGAAATTCCGTTCGATGGCGTCCTGCTCGATGCGCCATGCTCTGCAACGGGGACCTTTCGCCGCCATCCCGAAGTGGTCTGGCACCGCGATCCCGCCGACATCGCCAGCCGCATTGCGCTGCAGCAAAAGCTCATCCTCAAGGCCCGGGACAGCCTCAAACCGGGCGGCATTCTCGTCTATTGCGTGTGTTCGCTCGAGCCGCAGGAGGGCGAGCGGCAGGCCGAGTGGGCCATCGCCCAGGGCCTCGATCCGTTGCCCATCAATGCCACGGAGCTTGACGGATGGGCCGCTCCCGTGACCAAAGACGGCACGGTGCGGACCCATCCGGGGCTGATCGTTCCTGGGGAAAAGGCTGGCACGCTGGACGGGTTCTTCGTTGCGCGCTTCCGGCGCCGCTGAATATTGTGAGTGACTGGGCATTTGCCCGGTGTCGGGCGGGCGCCCGTGGGGTGTGAGAGGACCGGTTGGCAAACCCGATAGCGTTCCTTGCGCGCCGCAGTGCGAAACGGCTGGCGGATTTCGCCGTCAGCAATCCGCTGATCCGCTGGGTCTGGACCGGGCCCGGCAATGAAGACTACGCCAACGCACTCAGCGAATTCCGCCCCACCGACCGCGAGTCCGCGCTCGAGATGATGCAGGGGCGGTACCTGCTGGCCTCCAAGCTCGTCGATACCAATGGCGTTTCGCCTTTCGCTGTCGAAATGGTGCACGACGATTGGTTCGACGACCTTCAGGCCTTCGCCTGGCTCAGGCATTTCCGCGATGCCCGCAACGACGAAGAGCGCGGCTTCGCCCGCTCGCTCACCCTCGACTGGATCGATCGCGACGGCCGCTACGAACGCACTGTGTGGGGCCTCTCGCTCACGGCGCAGCGCGTGCTCAACTGGCTCAGGCATTTCGGCATCCTGGTCGAAGGCGCCAATGCCGAGGATGCGGCGGTCATTGCCCGCTCGCTCGGCACGCAGATTCAGTCGCTGAAGCTGCGCGCGCCGTTCGCCGAAGATCCGGTCGATCGGTTGATGGCGGCGATGGCGCTGCTCGGCGTGTCGATCTGCAACCAGGATCGCGACGCCGAAATCTCGGCGCGCCTCCGTGCGGTCACCAGCCTTCTCGACAAACAGATCGATGAAGACGGCTTGCATCGCTCGCGTTCGGCCAAGGTGCAGTTGATGCTCATGGTCGAGCTCACGACCCTGCGCCAGGCACTGCTCAGGCAGTCCGACACCTACCGAAACGAGCTCAGCGAGTTGCTCGACGCCATGCATGTCGCGCTCGACGCGATCTCGCTCGGCACCGGCGAGGCTGCTTACTTCAATGGTACCGGGCAGATGGCGCACGACATCATCGTTTCGGTGCAGGCGCAGAATCCGGCGCGGGCGCGCACCACCGGTACGGCGGGCGGCTACGGCCGGCTGATCTGGGGCCGCTCGATCGTGGTCGCCGATTCCGGTCTGGTCCCGGCGCCGGACTTCGCGCGGCATATGCATGCGAGCGCGCTGGCCTTCGAGTTCAGCCATGGCCGCGACCTCGTGGTCTGCAATTGCGGTCCGGCGCCAGCCGACATGGAGCAGAGCGAACTGCTCTTCCGCCAGGGCATCGCGCACTCGGCGCCGACCATCAACGCACTTTCCGCCGCCAGTATTCCGGCCCGCGGCCCGCTCAGGAACCGGGTCGTGCAGCTCGGGCGCGAACCGGAGATCTCGGCCGACGATGCGGACCACTCGCTGGTGATCCGGACGCATGGCTATGCCGACCGCTTCGGCATCGTGCTCGAACGGCGGTTGACGCTGCTGGCCGAGGGCAATTCGCTGGTCGGGCAGGATCGCATGCTCAAGGCGCGCGGCCGCATGTCGGGTGCCTGCGCCATCCGCTTTCACCTGGCGCATCAGACGCAGGTGAGCCAGGCCGGCGACATGCTGAAGCTCAGGCTCAATTCCGGAGCGGTGTGGAATTTCCTCTGGGACGGCGCCGACATGCGGGTCGAAGACAGCGTCCGGCAATCGGCCTATTTCGGCTTTCACCGGACCCGCCAGATCGTGCTCGATGTCCTCGCCGGGGACGTCCAGGAGGTGAGCTGGATCTTCACGCTGGACGAAGGCTGAGCCGCACTCGGCGGCGACCGTGGCTTGCTTGCACTCGGTCCGGCCGATCCCAAGAGGGATCGTTGTGCCAACCGCTTGGGCCCTTCCCAAGCCGGCGCATTTCTGCAATAGGTCCGGCCGTTCGCGCGACTGGCGAGACAAGATGGGCCACCATCGGGGAACGCGAACCTGAAGACGCCGCTCGCCTGGGCACCCCTCGAACCCCACGGGAGCCTCATGCCTGAACCCAGTCCGTCTGCGATTGTCCCCATCAAGCGCGCGCTGCTCAGCGTCTTCGACAAGACCGGCATGGAGGACTTTGCCAAGGAGCTGGCGCGGCTGGGCGTCGAGCTGGTCTCGACCGGCGGCACCGCCAGGCTGATCGCCGGCACCGGCGCGGCGGTTCGCGACATCTCCGACCTCACCGGCTTTCCCGAGATGATGGACGGCCGGGTGAAGACGCTCCATCCCAAGGTGCATGGAGGGCTTCTCGCCGTGCGCGACAATCCCTCGCACAAGGCCGCGATGGACCAGCACCAGATCGGCGCGATCGACCTCGTGGTGGTCAACCTCTATCCGTTCGAAGCCACCGTCGCCAAAGGCGCCTCGTACGACGAGACGATCGAGAATATCGATATCGGCGGTCCGGCGATGATCCGCTCGGCGGCCAAGAACCACGCTTACGTCGCCGTTGTCATCGATCCCAACGATTACCAGCCGGTGCTCGAGGCGATCCGTCAGCAGGGTGGCGTGCCCTATGAGATGCGACAGAAGCTCGCGGCCAAGGCCTACGCCCGTACCGCTGCCTATGATGCGGTGATCTCCGGCTGGTTCGCGCGTACCCTCGATTACAACGACGTTCCATACCGGACTTTCGGCGGGCAGCTCCGCGAAGTCATGCGCTACGGCGAGAACCCGCACCAATGGGCCGCATTCTACGCCACCGGCGACACCCGGCCGGGTGTCGCCACGGCGCGCCAGCTCCAGGGCAAGTCGCTGAGCTACAACAACCTCAACGATACCGACGCGGCGTTCGAGCTCATCTCCGAGTTCGATCCGACGGTGCCGGCGGTCGCGATCATCAAGCACGCCAATCCATGCGGCGTCGCCACCGGCGCCACGTTGCTCGATGCGTACCGGAAGGCCTATCGCTGCGACCCCGTGTCGGCCTTCGGCGGCATCGTCGCACTCAATGGCGAGATCGACGCGGCGGTGGCCGAAGAGATCACCAGGATCTTCACCGAGGTCATCGTGGCGCCGTCGGCCAGCGATGAAGCGCAGAAGATCATCGCCGCCAAGAAAAATCTCAGGCTCCTCGTCACCGGCTCGCTCGCCGATCCGCGTGCGCCCGGCATCACCTTCAAGTCGCTGAGCGGTGGACTGCTGGTCCAGAGTCGCGACAACGGCCGGGTCGAGGACCTCGACCTCAAGGTCGTCACCAAAAAGCAGCCGACGGATGCCGAGCTCAAGGACTTGAAGCTCGCCATGACCGTTGCCAAGCACGTCAAGTCCAATGCCGTGATCTATGTCAAGGACGGCGCGACCGTCGGGATCGGCGCCGGCCAGATGAGCCGCGTCGATTCTTCGCGTACGGCGCATCGCAAATCGATCGACGCCGCCGAACAGGCGGGCATCGAGGGTGCGCTGACCAAGGGCTCGGTGGTCGCCTCCGACGCCTTCTTCCCGTTCCCCGACGGCATGCTGGCTGCAGTCGATGCCGGCGCCACGGCGGTCATTCAGCCGGGCGGCTCGGTCAACGACCAGGCGGTGATCGATGCCGCCGACCAACGCGGCGTCGCCATGGTCTTCACCGGCATGCGGCACTTCCGGCATTAGGCCGGGTGCAGCACCCGCAGTCCGAGATGCCGCTTGAAATGGTCGAAGTCGCGGTCCTGATGCAAAAGCTCGTAGCCAAGCCACCTCTATGAAGCGGCGACTGCTGACCTCCGGGTGACACGGCCCACCAGGCGCCGCCACCACTCATCGAGGTATGCGAAAGGGATTGCGAGAAGCATGGTCATTGCAAGGGTGACGACCGCCGTGGCACCGTAGTGAACCACGGTCGGCATTGTGGCCGTCCAGACGAACACGTCGCTTCCCAAGGTGCAGATCGCGATGACCTGTACGAGATAGATTGGAAAGCTGAGCCGTCCCAGCCACCGGGCGACATGGCCGTCGACCAGCGGCTCGAGATCCGAGCGGAGCGCCGCGATCAGCGCAAAGGCGCCCATGGATTGCAGGTAAATGCCCGCTAGAACCTGGTCTTTTTCGGGCAGCGCCGCAAGCACGAGGTACATCCGATCGGGGTCCTCGCAGCATAGCAGGAGCAGACCAATCAGGAGCAGCGCCACTCCCATCGCGCGGGTTGGCCGCCGCGTCCGCCGGGCATGCAGGTAGGCGAGCGCGCAGCCGAAAATGAACGGCACCACGTAAGGGACGAGCACCGACAGCGCCGCCGCCAGGACGAGGACGATCGGCATGGCCCACCGCAATGGGCGACCGATCAGCAGTGCAGCCAGTGCGAACACCACAAAGCTTCCGAGCAACTCCCATTGCATGGTCCACAACGACGAGTTGTAGCCCGCATTGGCACCAACCCAGAGCGTGACGCTCTGTACCAGTGCGTCGCCCAGATCGGGATGGAAGCCAGCGGGCAAGTGAGCGTTGCCGAAGGCCTGCAGCCATTGCGATCCGCTCAGAGCGGCCGCGGCCTCGTTGGCATTTACTCCGGTGATCAGCACCAGTGCGCCAGCGATGACGGAGACAGCGGGCGCGAGCCAAAGCCGCGGCCAGCGCTTTGCCGCGTCCATACCGAGCCGGCTGCCATTGCGCTGCACGAAGCTGCGGAAGGTCAAGACATAGCCCGAAAGCACAAAGAAGAAGATCACGGCACCGGCGCCGTTCTGCAGCCAGCCGACAGGTGTGCTTTGTAGCGCGATCTTCAGTGTCGGCGCAAAGGCCAGCTCGAAATGATGGATCAGCACCACAAGCGCCGCCGCCCCGCGTGCGGCTTCGAGCGCGACCAGTCGGGTCGAGGTTCCGCCGGGAGAAGAGTCTGATGCGCTCATGCGCTCCGCGCCAAATCCGACAGCAGCCCTGCCGCCACCGACAGCCGCGACACGGTCATTTCGCCCGTGGTCAGCCCGGTCACCGCGGCCGCCACGCGGTCGATCGCATCGGGCCGGGCCTGGCGCCAGGCGGCGAGGCGGGTGGCGACTTCGCCGCGGCCGAAACCGAGCACGTCGGCGGTCAAATCGCGCTGCGCCCGCATGAGGTTGGCCAGCGCCCGGTCGAGCGCCATGCGGTCGAAGCGGTCGGCAAGCACGATGCGGCTGCCCTTGTCGACGATCTCGGCGAGGCCAAAGGCATCGAGCACGCCGAAGAACGCGCCGGCGGCCGCGGCCACGGGTGATTTCGTGCGGTCGGCGACCAGCGCAATGTCGGTCGCAAAGCTCAGCGCGCCGAGCTCGGCGATGCGGCGGGCGATGCCGGAGGGTGCACCGCCCGAGGTGAAGGTCTCGGCGCGCTCGGCGATGCTGTGCTCCACCGTCGGCGGCACGAGCGTGCCGAGCAGGCCGGAGACGTCGGTCACGCCCTGGGCGTAGCTCAGCACCAGGTCCTCGAGCGGCTTGGTCCAGTCGGCATTGCGCAACAGCCATAGCGTCTCGCGCTCGAGCAGCGCCTGCAGCTCGGCATAGAGCGCGAGCTGCGTGTTGCCGGCGATCTGGCCGTCGAGTCCGTCGATCTCGGTATAAAGCCGTTCCAGCCCGTAGGCGTCGCGGGCGAGGGTGAACGCCGCCGCCACCTGGCCGGGGTCGGTCGAGGTCGCCGCCATCATCTTGACGACGAAGGCCGGGCCGCCGCGGTTGATCATGGCATTGGCGATGACGGTGGCGATCACCTCGCGGCGCAGCCGGTGCGTCGCGACGGAATCGGGAAAGCGGTCGACCAGCTTTGGCGGAAAGTACTTGAACAGTTCGTGGCCGAGATAGGCCTCGTCCGGCGCCGCTCCAGCGAGCAGGTCGGCATTGAGCGAGTTCTTGGCGTAGGCGAGGATGGTCGCAAGCTCGGGCCGCGTCAGGGCCTTGCCCGCCAGCGCCCGCGCCTCGAGCGTTGCGTCGTCGGGCAGCGCCTCGACCTCACGGCTGAGCTCGCCGCGCGCCTCGAGGCTCTCGATCAGCGCGCGATGATCAGGCAGGGCGGCGACCCCGGCGCGCTCGGCCAGCGAAAGCGCGAGCGGCTGCAAATAGTTGTTGCGGAGGCATAGCGCCGCCACCTGGTCCGTCATCTCGCCGAGGAAGACGTTGCGGCCGTCCATGTCGAGCTGGCGCGCGCGCAGCACGGCGTTCATCGCGATCTTGACGTTGACCTCGATGTCCGAGGCATTGACGCCGGCCGAATTGTCGATGGCGTCGGTGTCGATGCGGCCGCCGTGCAGCGCATAGTCCACGCGGCCCTTCTGCGTCACGGCGAGGTTGGCGCCTTCGCCCACCACCTTGGCCCGGATGTCGCGGCCGGTGATGCGGATCGCGTCGTTGGCGCGGTCGCCGGCCTGCGTGTCGGTTTCGCCGGAACCGCGCACATAGGTGCCGATACCGCCGAACCAGAGCAGGTCCACGTCGGCCTTGAGGATGGCGGTCATCACCTCCTGCGGCGTCACCGGATCGGCTCCGAGTCCCAGCGCTTTGCGTCCCTCGGCGGATAGCGGCACGGTCTTGAGGCTGCGCGCGTAAATGCCGCCCCCTTTGCTCAGTGCCGCCTTGTCGTAGTCCTGCCAGCTCGAGCGGGGCAGGTCGAACAACCGCCGCCGCTCGGCCAGCGCCGTTTTGGGATCGGGGTCGGGATCGATGAAGATGTCGCGGTGGTCGAAGGCCGCGAGCAGCCGGGTCTGCGGACTGAGCAGCATGCCGTTGCCGAACACGTCGCCAGACATGTCGCCCACGCCCACCACGGTGAACGGCGCCGTCTGGATATCGCGGTCCATCTCGCGGAAGTGCCGCTTCACGGCCTCCCAGGCGCCGCGCGCGGTGATGCCCATCTTCTTGTGGTCGTAGCCGTGCGAGCCGCCCGAGGCGAACGCGTCGCCCAGCCAGTAGCCGCGCTCGATGGCGATGGCGTTGGCGGTGTCCGAGAAGGTCGCGGTGCCTTTGTCGGCGGCGACCACGAGGTAGGGGTCGTCGCCGTCGCGGCGCCGCACATCGGGGGGAGGCAACACCACGTCG
>Ga0134125_10010802_pt1 | contig 10247 bp, 5 predicted proteins | sample KB31751_FD_96464 | JGI IMG/M metagenome (GOLD analysis project Ga0134125, IMG submission 96464) | Terrestrial soil microbial communities with excess Nitrogen fertilizer from Kellogg Biological Station, Michigan, USA - KB3-175-1 | ecosystem: Environmental > Terrestrial > Soil > Unclassified ... | reverse complement strand
GAGCAATGTGGGAAAGGCTGGAAGATGCTGATGAGCGCGCTTGCCGCTGGACGCGGCATTTCGCTACCGTCGCTTTCGGCTGCGGGTGCGGCATTTACCGCCGATCTTACCGGCGCCTACGCGCGTATCCGCGAGCAATTCCATGTCGCGATCGCCAAATTCGAAGCAATCCAGGAGCGCCTTGGCCGCCTGGCTGCGACCGCCTATTTGCTCGATGCGGCGCGTCGAATGACCTGCGCCGCGCTCGACGACGGGCATCACCCGGCCGTCGTTACGGCGATTATGAAATCGCAGGCCACCGACCGCATGCGCGTCTCCGTCAACGATGCGATGGACGTGCACGGCGGCAAAGGCATCATCGAAGGGCCACTCAACTATCTCGGCAGCCTCTACCGCGGCGTGCCGATCGGCATCACGGTCGAGGGCGCCAATATCGTCACGCGCAGCCTGATCCAGTTCGGCCAAGGCGCGATTCGCAGCCACCCTTACCTGCTCAAAGAGATAACGGCGCTGCAGGATACCGATCAAGCGCGCGGCCTTGACGCGTTCGACAAGGCCTTTTGGGGTCACGTCGGCCACAGCCTCGCCAATTTCTTGCGCGCCTGGGCAAGCGCATGGACTGGCGGTCTTTTTGCGCCTGCGCCAAATGCCGGCGCAGCAAGGCCGTTCTATCGGCAGCTAAGCCGCTACTCGTCGGCTTTTGCGCTCGCGGTCGACCTCGCGCTGCTCAGCCTTGGGGGCGGCCTGAAGCGGCAGGAAATGATTTCCGCACGCTTCGGCGACATCCTGTCCGAACTCTATTTGTCGAGCGCCGCGCTCAAGCGCTGGAACGACGAAGGGCGTCAAAAAGACGACCTTCCGCTGCTCGAATGGTGCATGGAGACAAGTTTCGTCACCATCGCCATGCGCTTCGACGAGATCATCGGCAATTTCCCCGTGCGGCCGGTGGCGTGGCTGATGCGTTTCTTCATCCAGCCGCTCAGCCCAAGCACGCGTGGCCCGACGGATCGGGTGACGCAAGCCTGCGCTGCGATCATCACCAACCCCTGTCCCGCACGCGAACGGCTTATCACCGACCTCTACAAGCCTAAGGCCGACGCCGACGACGGCGTCGCCCTTGTCCAGCGCGCATTCGCCAGAACGGTTGCGGTCCAGCCGATCCGCGATCGCATGCACGCCGCCCGCGTGCGGGATGCCGACAAAGCACTCGCGCAAAATATCATCACCGCCGGCGAGGCGGCCGAGCTTAAATCGGCTGCGGAGGCAGTATCAGCGGCCATTGCGGTCAACGACTTTTCGCCGCAAGAATTGACGTCGCGGGGCGCGGCCAAAAAAGGAGATGTGTCATCGCAAGCAAAAGCCCGCAGACCGGCGGCGCAGTAGCCTCGCGACCGGTCTATATCGTCGATGGCAGCCGGACGCCGTTCATCAAGGCACGCGGTAAACCGGGGCCTTTCACGCCGGTCGATCTGGCGGTGCAATGTGGCCGCCCATTGCTGCTGCGCCAACCTTTCGCGCCCGACGCCTTCGATCAGGTTATCCTCGGCTGCGTCAACGTCATTGCCGACGAGATGAATCCGGCTCGCGTTGCAGCCCTGCGGCTCGGCATGGGCGAAACGATGACGGCCTTTACCGTTCAGATCAATTGCGGCTCCGGCATGCAATCGATTGACACGGCGTATCGCTATATTCGCGATGGCGGTTCGGACTTGATTTTGGCGGGCGGCGCGGAGGCGCTCAGTCACGCACCGCTGGTGTTCAGCCACACGGCTGTCGCGTGGTACGCGCGAATGTTCGGCGCGCGTGACTTGCTATCGAAGCTCGGCGCCTTGCTGGCGTTGAGGCCTTCGATGTTCAAGCCTATCATCGGCCTCGAACGCGGACTTACCGACCCTATTACCAATCTCAATATGGGGCAGACCGCCGAACTGGTCGGGCACCTGTTTCGCATTTCGCGACGGCAAGCTGACGAATATGCGGCCGAGAGCCAGCAGCGGCTCGCCAAAGCACAAAAAGAAAACGTATTCGCCGACGAAATCGAGCCGCTCTTCGCCAAGGACGGCGCGGTGTATGACCACGACGATGGCCTTAGGCCCGACAGCACCGCCGACAGCCTCGCCAAGCTCAAGCCGGCATTCGAGCGGCCATGGGGCAAGGTCACGCCCGGCAACAGTTCGCAAATCACTGACGGCGCCTCGTGGGTCATTCTGGCATCGGACGACGCCGTGAGAAGACATAAGCTCACGCCGAAGGCTGTGATTGTCGACAGCGAGTGGTCGGCGCTCGACCCCTCGGTGATGGGCCTTGGGCCGGTGTTTTGCTCGACCGAAATCCTCAAACGGCATAATTACGGACTCGCCGACGTCGATATTTGGGAGCTGAACGAAGCGTTTGCCGCCCAGGTGCTTGGCTGCCTCGCGGCATGGCAAGACGGTGAGTTCTGTCGCAACGCGCTCGGGCTGCCCACGGCCGCGGGCGCCATTCCGCGCGACCGCATCAATGTCGACGGCGGCGCGATTGGCGCCGGCCATCCGGTCGGGGCAAGCGGCAACCGGATCGTGCTTCATCTCGTTAACGCTATGCACCGGCTCGGCTTTAAACGCGGCATCGCCACCGAATGTATTGGCGGCGGCCAAGGCGGCGCCATGTTGATCGAGGCAATTTAAGATGGCGAACGCACAAAAAACCCACACGCCGGCCCTCGATGTGCTCGGCGAACGCAACCTCGAACTCGGTCCGTTTGCTGTCGGCGAACAAAACAGCGGCCCTTGGACACATTGGAAAATGCGAGCCGACGAAGACGGTATCGCTTGGCTTGTGCTTGATAAAAAGGGCACTGGCACCAATACACTATCGGAAGAGGTACTGGCAGAACTCGACGCGGCGCTGGCAAAAATCGAGCAGGACCGTCCGCGCGGTCTGGTGATCCGCTCCGCAAAGCAAAATGGTTTCATCGCCGGCGCCGATATCGGCGAGTTCCGCGGCAGCACCGATCCAGCGAAGATCGAGGCGGACATTGCGCGCGGACATGCCGTAATCGACCGGCTCGATCGCTTGCCGCTGCCGACGGTCGCCGTAGTGCACGGTTATTGTCTCGGCGGCGGCCTCGAAGTGGCGCTCGCCTGCGACCGCCGTATCGCCATCGACGACGCGAGCTTCGGCTTTCCGGAAATAATGCTTGGATTACACCCGGGACTTGGCGGCACGGTGCGGCTGACACGTCTCATCAATCCCGTGCAAGCCATGACAATGATGCTGACCGGTAAGAGCCAGGCCGCCCGCAAGGCTAAATCGCTTGGCATTGTCGATGCCGTGACGCAGGAACGGCACGTACGGGCGGCGGTCAAAGCCGCGATCGACGGCTCGCTGAAGTCGCACAAACCGGGACTGTTGAACGCTCTTCTCAACTGCGCCCCGGCGCGGGGCATACTCGCGGCGCGCATGCGCCGCGAAGCGGAAAAAAAGGCCCCGCATAAATTCTATCCTGCGCCCTCAGCGTTGATCGACCTGTGGCAAAAGCACGGCGGCAACGCCACGGCAATGCAGACGGCGGAAATCGCGTCGTTCGCGCGCCTGTTGATCACCGAAACGGCGCAGAATCTCGTCCGCGTGTTTTTCCTGCGCAATAAGCTCAAAAGCATGGCCGGCGGCAAATGGAACGGCACGCGCATTCACGTCATCGGCGCGGGCGCGATGGGTGGCGATATCGCCGCCTGGTGTGCGTGGCACGGATTTATCGTCAGTCTTGCGGACATGAAGGCCGAGCCCCTGGCCGGCGCAATCAAGCGCGCTGCTGACCTCTACGGCAAGATCGGTCGCGACAATCGCCGCAGGATACGCGATGCGCTCGACCGGTTGATCCCTGACCTCCGCGGCGAAGGCGTAGCGTCGGCCGACCTCATTATCGAGGCGGTGCCGGAAAAGCTCGATCTCAAGCAGAAGGTTTACGCCGGCATCGAGCCGAAAATGAGACAAGGGGCAATTCTCGCCACCAATACTTCGAGCATTCCCCTCGAGCAGTTGCGCGAGGGATTGAAGCGGCCGGAACGGCTTATCGGTATCCACTTTTTCAATCCGGTTTCCCGCATGCAACTTGTTGAAGTCGTCAGCCATGACAAGGTCGCGGACGACGTGCATGCGGACGCGCTCGCGTTTTTAGGCCGTATCGACCGCCTCCCCGCGCCCGTCAAAAGCGCGCCCGGCTTCCTGGTCAACCGCGCGCTCACGCCCTATTTGCTGGAAGCAATGGTGCTGCTCGACCAAGGCATGAAGAAAGAAACCATCGATAGGGCCGCGGAAGATTTCGGCATGCCTATGGGGCCAATCGAACTGGCCGACGAAGTCGGTCTCGATATCTGCCTGCACGTTGCGGAAATGCTCCGCGCAAACCTCAAACGTGAGATGCCCGATCCACCGCAATGGCTCCGCGACAAGGTCGCCAAAGGCGAACTCGGAAAGAAGACGGGCAAAGGCTTTTACGCCTGGAAAAATGGCCACGTCGTTAAGACGGGAGATGACGGTACGCCCCCGGCGGACACGACTGATCGACTCATTTTGCCGATGCTCGACGTTTGCGTCACATGTTTGCGGGAAGGCGTCGTCGCGGACGAAGACATCGTCGATGGGTCGATGATTTTTGCCACCGGTTTTGCGCCTTTTCGCGGAGGACCGATGCATTATGCGCGCGCGCGTGGCATCGCCGACGTTCGCGAGGCGCTGGCGCGGCTTGCCCAAAAATATGGCCCGCGGTTCCAGCCTGACCCCGGCTGGAACAACCTCACGTGACCACGGCCTATCGCGCGCCGGCGCGGTACGAAAGTGCGGCACGGCTCGCGGACGCCATTGTCGCGCGGGTCGGCAAATCGATTGTGCTTGCGCTGCCGCTTGGCCTCGGAAAGGCCAATCATATCGCCAATGCGATTTACGCAAAGGCTGCCGCCGACCGCTCGATCCGCCTAACGATCTTTACGGCGCTGACTCTCGAAGCCCCGCACGCCAAAAGCGAATTGGAGCGCCGGTTTCTCGGTCCGATCGTGCAACGCGTATTCGCTGGTTATCCGGCACTCGACTACGCAACCGCTATGCGCGCCGGCACACTGCCGCCGAATATCGAGGTAAACGAGTTCTTTTTCGAGGCCGGGCAATGGCTCGCTTCGCCTTACGCCCAGCAGAATTACATCTCGGCGAATTACACCCACGCTTTGCGATACGTACTCGACCGGGGCGTCAATGTCGTCGGCCAACTCGTCGCACATCGCTCCGGCGAACGGAACCCTTTCAGTCTGAGCTGCAATCCCGACCTCACACTCGACTTGCTTGCCCTTCGTCGCGAGCGTCGCGCCGATTTCGTCTTCGCCGGCGAAGTCAATTCCGAGCTTCCGTTTATGGGCGGCGAGGCCGCGATAAATGAAAAGGAGTTGGATTTTCTGCTCGAAAGCCCGGAGACGAATTTTCCACTGTTCGCCCCACCGCGCGAACCGATTGCCCTTGCCGACTATGCGGCCGGCTTTCACGCCGCAAGCCTTGTTCCCGATGGAGGGACGCTGCAGATCGGCATTGGCTCGCTCGGGGACGCCGTGGCGCAAGGCTTGATCCTGCGCCATCAGAAAAACGAGCAATTCAAGACACTCCTTTCGGCCTTGCAGCCGGCCGGAGCCCAGAGAGCAGGCATCCAGACCACGTCATTCAGGACTGGACTCTACGGCTGTTCGGAAATGTTCGTCGAGGCCATGCTCGACCTGTACCGCGCAGGTGTTCTCAAACGCGAGGTTTCCGGCGCCGTGCTCGATGCGGGATTTTTTCTTGGCTCGCGCGCCTTTTACCAGGCGCTGCGCGAAATGCCGGCCGCGGCGGCGGCGAAATTTCGCATGAGGCCGATCTCGTTTGTCAACGAGCTCTACGGCGGCGAAGAGTCCAAACGACGCGAGCGCATCGGCGCCCGTTTCATCAACGACGCCATCATGGCGACCTTGCTTGGCGACGTCGTATCCGATGGCCTCGACGACGGGCGGATCGTCAGTGGCGTCGGCGGACAATATAATTTCGTTGCTCAAGCGTTTGCGCTCGAAGACGCACGGTCGGTCATCTTGCTCCGGTCGAGCCGCACGACGAAAGGCAGGAGCCAGTCGAACATTCGCTGGAATTACGGGCACACGACCATCCCGCGCCATTTGCGCGACATCGTCGTCACCGAGTACGGCATTGCCGATATCCGCGGAAAGAGCGACCGCGAAGTCATTGCGGCAATGCTGGCGATCGCCGATTCGAGGTTTCAGGACGATTTGCTGCGCCAGGCCAAGGATGCCGGGAAGATCGAGCACTCTTTTGACCTGCCGAAAGCTGCACGCAACAACACGCCCGATGCACTTGCGCGAAGCCTTGGACCGGCACGCAATGCCGGTTTGCTTGAACCCTTTCCATTCGGCACCGATTTCACGGATATCGAGCAGCGGCTGATTCCGGCCCTGCAAATCCTGAAATCGAGCGGTTTAACGACGCTTTTGGGTCTCTTTGCCCGCGGCATCACACCGGCGCCGGACAATCGCGATTTCATTCAAAGGCTCGACCTGGCGCGGCCGAGAAATCTCTCCGACTGGCTTTATGCGGCTCTTGTCAACGGCGCGCTAAAGGCAGACCGCTCAAGGAACTGAGATACGGCGCGTTAAAGTCGGCCTTGCAGCGCGCGCATGAAAATCGTGCGCGCCGCGCGTTTGTCGAGCGTGACGGGATTGCCGCCGGCGGTTGGGTCCTTCGGCGCCATCGTGACGATCAGATCGACCTTGTCGTCGCCAACGCCAAGACCTGCGAGCGTGTGCGGCACGCCTATTTCCTCACGTAATGCCAAAATGAAATCAAGGAAGGCGCGAAAATTAGGCCGCAAGCCAAGATAAGCCGCCAGCCGCTTGATCTTCGGCTCGATGGCCTTGCGGTTGAACATAAGAACGTAGGGCATGAAGACGCCGTTGGTGAGCCCGTGATGCGTGTCGTACAGCGAACCCACCGGATGAGACAGCGAATGGATCGCTCCCAGCGCCTTCTGGAACGCGGTCGCGCCCATCGCCGCGGCTGCCATCATGTTCGCGCGCGCCTCAATGTTACGCCCATCTTTTACAGCGGCCGCAAGATTTTCTCTCACCAGCCGCATGCCTTCGACCGCGATGCCATCCGCCATCGGGTGATAAAACGGCCCGCAATAAGCTTCCAGGCAATGCGCGAGCGCGTCCATGCCGGTGCCCGCCGTGATTTTGGGTGGCATGCCGACGGTAAGCTCTGGGTCGCATATCGTCACCTTCGGCATCATCAGCGGATGGAAGACGATTTTCTTGGTGTGTGTTTTTTCATCGGTCACGACGGCGGCGCGGCCAACCTCGGACCCGGTTCCCGCCGTCGTCGGCAGCGCGACGATCGGCGCGATCACGTCGCTATTCGCGCGCGTCCACCAGTCGCCAACGTCCTCAAAATCCCACACCGGTCGCGTCTGCCCTGCCATGAACGCGATCAGCTTGCCGACGTCGAGCGCCGAGCCGCCACCGAATGCGATGACGCCATCGTGGCTGCCGGCTTTGAAGGCGGCCACACCGGCCGTGACGTTTGCGCCCACCGGATTGGGCTTGATGTCGGAAAACATGCGCGCGTTCGGCACCAGCGCCATCGCTTGCTGCGTCATCGGCAACTTGGCGAGCACCGGATCGGTGACAAATAACGGGTTACGCATCTTGGCCGTCTTCACCGCATCGGGAAGCTCGCCGACGCGACCGGCGCCAAATCGTACTGTCGTCGGGTAGTTCCAGCTGCCTTTGAGGTCCATCAGACTGTTCTCAGGTGAAAGCTTTTCGGCCGCGTCAGCGTCTCATAGCCGAGCTTCGACAATGTCGTGCCGCGCCCGGTGTCCTTGACCCCCGTCCAGGCCAGGCCCGGATCGAGATAGTCGCAACGGTTCATGTAAACGGTGCCGGTCTCGACCCGGCGGCCGATCCCCTCGGCCGCGGCAATGTCCGTCGTCCAGATCGAGGCGGTGAGCCCGTACGGCGAATCATTCATCAATCGGATCGCTTCGTCGTCATCCTTCACCTTCATAATGCCGACAACCGGCCCGAAGGTCTCTTCTATCATCACCTTCATGCCGTGATTTACGTCGACGAGCACCTGCGGCGCGAGGTAGGTGGAGCGGCCGGTGTCTTTACCGAACGCCTTACCGTCGATTAGGGCGCGCGCGCCCTTCTGCAAGGCTTCGCTGGTGTGTGCGCGCACGGTGTCCGCAAGCCGCGTCTGCGCCATGGGGCCAAGGGTCGTCGCCTGCTCGAGTGGATCGCCGAGCACGTATTGCCGCGTCAGATCGGTAAAAGCCGAGACAAACTTGTCGTGGATATCGGCGTGCACGTAGATGCGCTCGATGCCACAACAGCACTGCCCCGAATTGAAGAAGCTGCCGTCGACGAGGTTCTCAACGGCATGCTCGAGTTTCGCGTCCGGCCGCACATAGGCCGGATCCTTGCCGCCAAGCTCGAGGCCGATGCCGGCAAACGTGCCGGCCGCGGCCCGTTCCATGGCGCGGCCGGCAGCGACCGAGCCGGTGAAACAAACCTGATCGACGGCGCCCGAGCCAATCAGTTTCGCCGTGTCGTCATGCGACAGCGACAGCGTCTGGAACAGCCCGTTCGGCAATCCGGCTCGGTCCGCCGCCGCCTGGAAACGGTCGCCGACTAGCAGGGTCTGCGCGGCATGCTTGAGCAGGATTGCGTTACCGGCCATCAGCGCTGGCACCACCGAATTGACAGCAGTCAGATAAGGGTAATTCCACGGCGCGACGGTGAGCACGAGCCCCAGCGGCTCGCGGCGGACGTAACGCCTGAAGCCGTCCTTGACTTGCGGCTCGACCGGCTTGAGCGCCTCCTCGGCAATGCCGATCATGTAACGCGCGCGTTCTTCAAAGCCGTTGAGCTCGTTGCTGGCGTAACGCACGGGGCGGCCCATCTGCCACGACAGCTCCGGCCCTATCTCGTCGCGCATCGCCAGCATGGCATCGACGAAGGCCGAGCAAAAGCGAGCGCGCTGAGCAATCGAAGCTTCCGCCCATTGTACCTGCGCCTTGCGCGCGGCGGCGACGGCCGCCGCAATATCCGCGGCAGAAGCCGAGTGGCGGCGCGCAACCTCGCGCCCGTCAACCGGGGAAATACAGACAATGTCAGTCATGATTGCTTTATGGATGCCTTTTAGTACCGCTCAAAGCCGCGCTGCAATTCCCAATCGGTGATGCGGCGGTCGTATTCGAACTGTTCCCATTCCGCGGCGTGGACATAGTGGTCGACGACCACGTCGCCGAGCGCAGCGCGCAGCATTTTCGATTTACCAAGGGACGCGGCGGCATCGCGCAGGGTCTTTGGCACCTCGGCGAGCTTTGCACCGATATAGGCATCGCCCGAATGTGGCGGTCCGAGCGTGAGCTTTTCCTCGACGCCGGCGAGGCCTGCAGCAATCAGTGCGGCAAAGGCGAGATAAGGATTGAGATCGGCGCCGCCGACACGGCATTCGATGCGGATCGCTTTGCTGTTCTCGCCGCAAAGCCTGAAGCCAGCGGTGCGGTTATCGCGGCTCCAGACGCTCTTGGTCGGCGCGAAAGTGCCGGCCTGAAAGCGTTTGTACGAGTTGATATAAGGCGCAAGGAAATAGGTCACGTCGGGAGCGTATTTAAGCTGCCCGGCGACAAAGTTGCGCATCAGCGCCGACATGCCGAACTCGGCCTTGGGGTCGTGGAACAACGCCGTGCGGCCGGCCGAATCCCACAGCGAAGCGTGAATATGCGAACTCGATCCGGCGAGGCCATAATTCCACTTCGCCATGAAAGTGACGGACTTGCCTTGGGCCCACGCAATTTCCTTGACTGCGTTCTTAAGGATGGCGTGATTGTCCGCCATCTCCAGCGCGTCGGCATATCGGACGTTGATCTCTTCCTGGCCAGGACCCCACTCACCCTTCGAGTTCTCGACCGGAATGCCCGCGCCCTGCAATCCGTTGCGGATCGCGCGCATCACGCCTTCTTCCTTGGTAGTCTGGAAGACGTGATAGTCCTCGATGTACTGCCCGGCCGTCTTCGGGCCGACGAAGCGCTTGGCGGCGATCGCCTCGTAGGATTCGTCGAACAGATAGAATTCAAGCTCGGAAGCGAGAAAGGCGCGCATCTTCATCTTGGCGAGGCGCGCGATCTGTTTCTTGAGGATAGCGCGCGGCGAATGCGCGAGATCGTGATG
>Ga0134125_10010801_pt1 | contig 10247 bp, 10 predicted proteins | sample KB31751_FD_96464 | JGI IMG/M metagenome (GOLD analysis project Ga0134125, IMG submission 96464) | Terrestrial soil microbial communities with excess Nitrogen fertilizer from Kellogg Biological Station, Michigan, USA - KB3-175-1 | ecosystem: Environmental > Terrestrial > Soil > Unclassified ... | reverse complement strand
CCGCGATGCTGACGGCGCTCGTGCTGCCGATGGTCGTCGCCGCACCGCCGGGCGATCCCGCATTCGCGTCGCTGCCGAAGATCGTTGCGGCGATCGTGGCGGGTGTCGTCGGTTTCTTCACGCGCAGCACGCTGAAGACGCTCGGTGCCGGAATGCTGACGTTATGGGCGCTGCAACTCGCTGCGCGCGCGATCGGCTAACATCGACCGGATCGCCAACGGAGAAGGCCATGGCAGAACGTTTCGTCGAACCGGTCACGCTGCGCGGCACGCATGTGACGCTCGAGCCGCTCGCCGCCGTGCACCTCGACGGCATTCGCGTCGCCGCCGCCGACGGCGAGCTATGGCGTCTCTGGTACACGTCGGTGCCGCGGCCGGACAAGACCGAAGAGTGGCTTGCGACCGCTCTCGGGATGCGCGAGAACCAGGGCGCGATGCCGTTCGCGGTCCGCGACAATCGCGACGGCGCGATCCTCGGCAGCACGCGCTATTTCAACGTCGACGCGGCGAATCGCCGCCTCGAAATCGGCTACACGTGGTATGCGAAGCGCGCGCAGCGCACGGCGATCAACACCGAATGCAAGCTGCTGCTCCTGACGCACGCGTTCGAATCGCTCGCGTGCATCGCCGTCGAGTTCAGGACGCACTGGTTCAATCAGGCCTCGCGCACGGCGATCGCGCGACTCGGCGCGAAACAGGACGGCGTGCTGCGCAACCACCAGTTGCTTCCTGACGGCAGCCGTCGCGACACCGTCGTCTTCAGCATCCTCGACAGCGAGTGGCTCGCGGCCAAGGCGCACCTGCGCTTCCTGCTCGAACGTCCGCGCTGATCCGGGATCGGCATCGATGAACGAATCGCTGCGGCGCGCGATCGAGCGTGCAGCGGGGTTCGAAAGCGATGCGCAATGGCGCCATGTCGGCGCCACCGGATGGGGCGACGCATGGTCGCTCGCGCGACGCGACCGCCTCTGCTTCGTGAAGCTCGCAGACGAGAAGCGGGGCGATATGCTCGCTGCCGAAGCCGACGGATTGCGCGCGATCGCGAGCACGCAGACGATCCGTGTGCCGGACGTGATCGCCGTCGGCGCGCACGGTCCGGAAACGTATCTCGTCGTCGAATGGCTCGACATGGCACCCGGCATCGACGCCGTGGCGACAGCCCGTGCGCTTGCGCGAATGCACCGCGCGGTACCACCGTGCGGTCCGGCGAGTCAGCGCTTCGGCTGGCATCGCGACAACTGGATCGGCGGCACGGCGCAGGCGAATGGCTGGCGCGACGACTGGGTGGCGTTCTTTCGTGACTGTCGCCTCGCGCCGCAACTCGCGCTCGCCTCGGCGAACGGTTTTCGCGGCAGCGTCGAGCGTGACGGCGAGCGCGTGCTCGCACGGCTGCCGAAGCTGCTGCGCACACACGACGTGCAGCCGTCGCTCGTGCACGGCGATCTGTGGGCGGGCAACGCTGCGATGCTCGCCGGCGATGAGCCGGTCGTCTTCGATCCCGCCGTTTACGTCGGCGATCGCGAGGTCGATGTCGCGATGACGGAGCTCTTCGGCGGCTTCGGCGCTGCGTTCGCGCGGGCGTACGCCGCGGAATGGCCGCTCGACGCCGGCTATCCGCTGCGCCGCGACATCTACAACCTCTATCACCTGCTGAATCACCTGAACCTGTTCGGTGCGGGCTACCGCACGCGTGTCGAGCAGACCCTCGAGCGCATCCTCACCGCCGCGGGCTGACAAAGGAAGAGGGCCGCCCGAATCGGCGGCCCTCTCCTCCGTTGATGCTTACGCTTGCTGTCGACGCAATCAGCCGATCCGAACCGGCACGAAGATCTTCTGGCCGTTGCGCTCGATCAGGAGCGCGACGTTCTTGCCGGCCTTGTCGACCTGCTGCTTGAGCCCTTCGACGGTCGTGACCTTGTTCGAGCCGACGCTGACGATCACGTCGCCGGCCTGGATGCCCGCGAGCGCCGCCGGACCGCTTGCGTTCTCGACGACGAGGCCGCCGTGACCGACTTCCTGCTTCTCATCGGACGTGAGCGGACGCACGGCGAGGCCGAGCTTCTCGTGCGACGTCGACGCGTTGTCGTTGCTCGCGACCTTTTGCGAGTTGTCGTACGAGCCGATCGTCGCGGTCAGCGTGACCGGCTTGCCGTCGCGCCACACCTCGACTGTCGCCTTCGTGCCGGGCGCCATGTTGCCGATGCGACTCGTGACGTCGGTGCTGTCGACGACCTGCTGGCCGTCGATCTTGCGGATGATGTCGCCGGTCTTGAAGCCTGCCTTCGCAGCCGGGCTGTCGTCTTCGACGGTACCGACGAGCGCACCGTTCGAATCGGGCAGGTTGAAGCTCTCGGCGAGCGTCTGATCGAGCCCCTGGATGCCGATGCCGAGGCGTCCGTGATTGACGTGGCCGTGCTCCTTGAGCTGCATCGCGACGTTCTCGGCAACACCCGCGGGAATCGCGAACGACAGGCCCATGAAGCCGCCCGAGCGGCTGTAGATCTGCGAGTTCACGCCGACGACCTGGCCTGCGGCGTTGAGCAGCGGACCGCCCGAATTGCCGGGGTTCACCGCGACGTCGGTCTGGATGAACGGCGTCATCTGGCCACCGGGCAGCGCGCGATGCACGCCGCTGACGATGCCCGCGGTGACGCTGTTCTCGAAGCCGAACGGCGAGCCGATCGCGATCACCCATTCACCCTGCTTGACCGGCGCCGGATGCGACAGGTCGAGCGCCGGCAGCGGCGTCTTCGCGTCGATCTTGATCAGCGCGATGTCGGTGCGCTTGTCGGCGCCGATCACCTTCGCGGTGAATTCGCGCCGGTCGGTGAGCTTGACCGTGACGGTCTTCGCGCCGTCGACGACGTGCGCATTCGTCACGATGTAGCCGTCGGGACTGACGATGAAGCCCGAGCCGACGCCACGCGACGGAACGACGCGCGGCTGGATGTTGAACTGTCCGTTCGGCATGCCGAAGCGCTTCAGGAACTCGTTCAGCGGATTGTCTTCGTCGTTCTGGTCGAGGCCCATCGTCTTCGTCGTGCCGACGACGCTGATGTTGACGACGGCGGCGCCATCGCGCTCGACGAGGCCCGTGAAGTCGGGAAGCCGCGCGGCGGCGGTGGAGGCGACGGGCGAGGTGACGGCGGGCGGCGTCGCCGCATTGGCGATGGACAGCGCCGGCGCGTCGAGACGGTTGTAGCCGGCGCCGACCGCAAGGCCGAAGCCCGCTGCCGCCAAAGCGACGGTGATCTGCTTCATATGATGTTTCGCTTGCATCGATGCACTCCTTGGGAAACGAGGGGCCCCGGATCCGGGGCCGGCAACGGTCAATATACGCACGCGCGCTTAACCCTTCCTTAAGAGCGGCGGGAAACGTACTGTCACGGCGAGGCCGCTGCCATCGGCCGGATCGCCGAGGTCGATCGTCGCGCCGTGCGCCTCGGCGATCCGCTTGACGATCGAAAGCCCCAGTCCACTGCCGGGCTCGCCGTTGTCTTCGCCGCGATAGAAGCGGTCGAACACGCGCTCGCGCGCTTCGGCCGGAATGCCGGGGCCGGTGTCGGCGACGACGAGCGTCGCGCCATTGCTGTCGCCGTCGACGCACACGTCGATGCGTCCGCCTCGCGGCGTATAGCGCAATGCGTTGTCGATCAGGTTCGACAGCAGGATGCCGAGGCTCGCAGCGTCGCCGCTGACGCTCGCCGGCGTTTCGCGCGCAAGGCCGAGATCGATTCCCTTGTCGGCGGCGAGCGCCGCGCGGGCGACGATCGCGTCCTTCGCGATCGCGACGAGATCGCATTGTGTGCGCCGCTGCGCCATCGCCTCGGGCTCCGCACGCGCGAGCGTCATCAGTTGCTCGACGACGTGCGATGCGCGCGCAACGCCGGCTTCGAGGTCGTCGAGCGCCGCCGCCCGTTCCCCCGGATCGTTCGCGCGGCGCGCGAGATCGAGCTGCAGCTTCAACGCGGCGAGTGGCGTGCGCAACTCGTGCGCGGCGTCGGCGGTGAAGCGCCGCTGCGCGGCGATCGCATCCGCGAGCCGGGCGAGGAGTCCGTTGAGGCTCGCGGCGAGCGGCTGCAACTCATCGGGCAGCGCGCGCTCGGGGAGCGGCGCGAGCGCATCCGGTCGCCGTATCGACACCGCCTTCGACATCGCGTCGAGCGGCTCGAGGCCGCGGCCGACACCAACCCAGACGAGCACGCCGAAGAACGGAATCAGCGCGAGGAACGGAACCAGCGTGCGCAGCGCCGTCTGCGTCGCAATCGCCGCTCGCTCGTCCTGCGCCTGCGCGACCTGCAGCGCATGCGAGCCTTGCACGAGCGTATAGACGCGCCAGTCGCGGCCGTTGTGATGGATCGTCGAATAGCCTTCCGTCGCCGGCACGGGAAGACCCATGCCGGGCTGCGACCAGTAGACGAGCACGCCGTCGCGATCCCAGATCTGCGTGACGAGCTCGGTGACGCCTTCGTCGTGCGGCATCCGGCGCGCGTCGAAGCCGGGCTGGCGGCCGCGCAGAAGGTCGTCGATCCGCGTCGAATACGCGAGCTGCTTGAGCTGCAGATCGAGGAGCTGCCCGACCTCGCGCCGCGCCGCGAGATAGGTGACGCCGCTTGCCGCGAGCGCGATCGTCGCGAGGCCCGCGAGGAGCCAGACCAGCAGCGTGCGCCGTATCGAGTTCATGAAGAAAGTATGGGCTCGCGACGACTTTCCCGGCTGTTCAGGAAAGTCGCCTGCGGGCGCACTTCCACGCTGCTACGCCAACGCGTAACCCACGCCGCGCAGCGTGCGGATCGTCTCGCTGCCGAGTTTCTTGCGCAGGTTGTGAATGTGCACTTCGACGGCATTGCTTTCGACTTCGTCGCCCCAGCGGTAAATGCGCTCCTCGAGCTGCGTCTTCGACAGCGCGGCGCCCGGACGCTCGAGCAGCGCGGCGAGCAGCGCGAACTCGCGCGCCGACACGTCGATCGGCCGTCCCGCCTGCGTGACCGCGTGCGTCACCGTGTCGAGCGCGATGTCGCCGTGCCGCAGCACGTTGCCCTCGCGCCCGATGTCGCGGCGTAGCAGCGCGCGCATCCGCGCGCCGAGCTCGTCGAGACTGAACGGCTTCGTCAGGTAATCGTCGGCCCCGGCGTCGAGCCCGGCGACCCGGTCGGCGACCGCATCGCGCGCGGTGACGATCAGCACCCGCACGCGATTGCCCGCGCGCCGCAGTTCGCGCAAAAGCTCGAGGCCGCTCTTCCGCGGCAAGCCGAGATCGAGCAGCACGAGCGCATACGCGTCGTGCCCGAGGTCGAGCGCAACCTTGGCGGCTGCGCCGTCGGTCACGCGGTCCACCGCGTAGCCATCCTGCGTCAGCGCCTGCTGCAACGTCTTGCCGATCATCGGGTCGTCTTCGACCAGCAGGATGCGCATGGGCAACTCCGGGATCGAGCCATTCTACGGCGGCAAGCTTAAGGAGGCCTGAATCCGAAATGGCGCGGCTGCGTATGGGTATCTGTCACCACCCGGGGAGGTCCTGGTGCATACGTCCCGTCTCCCTCGCCGGCCGCGTTCGTGCGCGGTGCGGGCAACGGCGCGAACCGGCAACGGCCCGTCCGCGCGTCGTTTCCAAGGATGAAAACGAATGACCGATCCGTCGATCGAGATTGCGAACGGCAACAAGCTTCTCGCGATGCTGTCGCCGGCAACAACAAATCGTATCGTCTCGCGCATGGACGATGCCATCAAGGCCGTCGAACGCGAGCACCCATGATGGCCGCATCCGTTTTCACGAATTGTTCGTACCGAGTATTGGTATCGGAGCGGTCCGCCGGGCCGCATTCACGTAACAACCGAGGAGCACAACTCATGAAACGACTGGCACGCATCATCGGCGCCGTGGCGCTGTGCGGCGCCGCGCTGTCAAGCACCGAGGCAATGGCTGCGAGTCATCGCGAAGCGCCGCTGATCGCCCAGGACCCGACCGCGGACAATACTGATTTCTACCTGTTCAGGAGCTGGACCAACCCGGGCAACGTCGTCTTCATCCTCAACACGATCCCGCTGCAGGAGCCAGGGGGCGGGCCCAACTACTTCAACTTCGGCGACGATGTTCTGTACAAGATCAACGTCGACACGAACGCCGACGGCATCGAGGATCTGAACTATGAAATTCGCTTCAAGACGGAGATTCGCGATCCGCTCGAGTTGCCGCTTTCGTACGTGGCGCTGCCACAGATCACGGCGCTCGACGGTCCGGGGTCGGAAGGCATCATCCTGCGCCAGAGCTACACCGTAACCCAGGTGCAGGGCGGCAAGCGGACCGATCTCGGAACGCGGACGATGTTCGCCGTGCCGTCGAACGTCGGCCCGCTGACGATGCCGAACTACGAGGCGCTCGCAGCGCAAGGCGTTTACACGCTGTCGAATGGCGGCAAGGTGTTCGCGGGTCAGCGCGACGACTCGTTCTACATCGACCTCGGCGCGTCGTTCGACACGTTGAACCTGCGTCGCACGCCGCCGGTCTTGACAGCAGCGGAGGACGCCAACGACAACGTCAACTCCTTCGGCAACGATATGCTGTCCGGCTACAACATCAGCACGATCGCGATCGAAGTGCCCATCGGCTCTGTGACGAGCAACGCCAACGCCGTCATCGGCGCCTACGCATCGACGGAGCGGCAAAAGGTCAGGGTGCTGAAGTTGCTCAGAGGCGGCGCCGGTTCGGGCACGACCTTCGGGAACGGCAGCCCCGGCAACGGCGGCGGCGGGAGCAGCAACGGCAACGGAGGGAACGACAACGGAAACGGAGACGAGAACCAGAATCAGAACGCGCAAGGATCGCTTCGCGCCGGTCCGTTCGTGCAGGTCTCCCGGATGGCCAATCCGCTCGTCAACGAGCTCATCATCGGCACCAACCGGAAGGACGAATGGAATGCGAGCGATCCGAGCGATGAAGCGAAATTCCTCGACTTCTACCTGAATTCGCGCCTTGCGATCGCGATCAACCTGCGCTTCGGAACGACTATTCCAACGACGGGCAGAACGGACCTCGTCAATGCGCTCCTCAAGTACCCGTCGCAACCCCAAACGGGGACATGCGGGCACAACGACTGCGCCGAGTTGTTGCGGTTGAACCTCGCGGTCGCGCCCACGCCGCCGGCATTGCAGAAGCGCCTGGGAGTCCTCGCCGGCGATCCGGCCGGATGGCCGAACGGGCGGCGCCCTAACGACGACGTCACCGATATCGCGTTGCGCGTCGTTGCGGGAAAGCTGCTCGGCGTGCCCACCGGCAATCTGCTGCTGGGCGACGGCGTGAACTTCAACATCGGCGCCGAGGGCAGCAACCTGACGGCGAACGGCATCTATACGGTCTTCCCGTATCTGCCGACGCCGCATGACGGGCGCAACCGCCGGCACATCGATTGTGGCGAGCCGCTCGCCAATCCGTGCAACTGATTCAAGACAGCATAGGAAGTCAGCGCCGCGTTACGCTTCGCCGTGACGCGGCGTCATCATCAGAACCGGAAAGGACAATCATGAACAAGCTCGTTCTGGCGGCCGTTGCGGCCGCATTCTGCTCGATGAGCGTCCCTGCACTCGCAATGGACGACATGGACATGAAGGCGATGGACACCAATCACGACGGCATGATCTCCAAGAAGGAGTACATGGCTTATCACGAGATGATGTGGGGCAAGATGAAAAAGACGAAGAACGGAATGGTCGATTTGAAAGACATGGGGATGATGCAAGGCGGCATGGCGGACGACAACACGATGAAGAACGACAACATGATGCACGGGGGGATGGCGAACGACAAAATGAAGGGAAAGTAACCAAAAATTGAAGGGCAGGCGAGCGGCGCTCGCCTGCCCTTGCTTTAGCCCTTCCAACCCGCGCCCCTCGCGGAGCGAGGTTTACGCTCACTTACCGCGTACGCTGCCCTGACCCATGTAACCCGGGGTCACGTCAGAACCCGTACGCGGCGGCCCTTGGCCTTCATCGGTCCCGTAGATCCGGCTCGCCTCGTCCGGCGTCATATAGCCGTGCCGCTGCGTATCGTGCATGTCCCAGCGGCGCGCCATCTCGTTCATGAACTCCTCGCGCGTGATGCGGCCATTGTGCGTTGCCGCGTAATCGTTCATCCACGTGTCCATCGGCAGAGGCATCGACTGATCGTTGCCGCCGGTACCCGCGGTTTCCGGTGTCTTGCCGAGGGGCGACGTCGCGGTGTCATGACCCATCCCCATCGAACCGTTGCGGTCCATTCCCATCTGTCCGTTGTCGGCGGCGAGCGCGGCGCTCGCGAAACCAAGGGCCGACGTCATCGCTGCAACCTGCATCCATTTCCCGGCATTCATGGCAACTCCTGATGTGAGTGAGCAAGAGACCGATTATCCCGACCGTTTCATCACACGGACGCAGGGCATAGCCTGATACGTCTGTAGGCGCATCTGATCGGCAAAGCGGTGGCTACGTCAGATCGGCGAACTCGCGAGCGCGCCGTAGCACAGCAGTGCGCCGACCACCGTGATGAAGGCGGCGCTCACGGCCGGTAACAGCCGCGCGAGGCGCGAGTTCGCGACCGGGCGGCGGAGGCGGTTTCGCGCATAAAGAAAGACGAAGCCCACCGCGATCAGCGTGATGGCGAGACCGACGCTGAACGCGAGCACCAGCGCGAGCCCGAACGCGGTCTTGTCGAGCGCGATCGCGGCGAGCAACAGGACCATTGCCGACGGGCAGGGAACGAGGCCGCCCGAAACGCCGAGCGCGAGCAAGGCTTTCCAGGTCACCGCTTCGCCTGCCGCGCCCGGCGGCAGGTGCGAATGCATGCGTCCGCCGTGCGAGTGCATCGCGCCGTCCATATGTGCGTGATCGTGCGCGTGATCGTGTGCGGGATCGTGTGCGGGATCGTGTGCGGGATCGTGTGCGGGATCGTGTGCGGGATCGTGCGCGTGATCGTGCGCGTGAGCGCCCGCATAAGCCATGACGAAGCCGTGCCCGGCCTTGCCGCGCGACGCGTGGTGCGCGACGACGCGATACGCGGTCGCCGCACGTCGCGGCGCTCGATTCGACCATGCGTCGCGCGCGGCCGGCCAGCGTCGAACGGTCAGCACGATGCCCATTCCGAGCACGAGCAACCCGGAGACAAGACTCAGGATCGGCAGCAGCCGCTCGGGCACCACGAAGCGCGATGCGAAAAGGGTCGCGAACCCGAGCGCGAACACCCCGAGCGTGTGCGTGATCGTGACGGTTGCGCCGAGGAAGACCGCGTGGCGAAGCGTTGCGCGCGAGCCGATCAGGTAGGCGCCGACAATCGTCTTGCCGTGGCCGGGCGAGAACGCGTGCAGTGCGCCGAGCACGACGGCGGCGAGCAGTGCGAGCATCGCGATCGTCGGCGCGACGTGCGGCATCGAAATCATGTTGACGAGCTGCCGCGTCTTCAATGCAAGCCAGTTGCTGCTCGAAGGAGGCGGCGGCGGGGCAGCGGAACCGATGTTCTTCGGCGTCGTCGTTCCCGGTCGCGCCGCAATCAGCACCGCACCCGGCGGTGGCGCGCCGTGCGTGAACGTCATTTGCACCGCGCGCTCGGCAAGGGGTCCGCTCGATGGCAGCGTCGCGAGCGCCTCGGTCAAGTCCGCGGTGAGCGACGTGCTGAATGCGTTCGTCGCGAAAAGGCTGATGCCGTGAGACGGTTCGACGACGATCTCCTGCCAGCCGAAGCGCCCGGGATAGTTCTGGTTGGCGAACCCGAGCGTATGCGTGCCGTTGGCAACGGATGACGGGAGCGCGGCGGCGAGATCGACGTCGAGGCGGAGCGAGAAGCCACCCTGCTCGGTGGGCAGGCTCGTCGCCGTGTGCGTCGTCGCGAGCGGTATGCGCCCGCCGTCGACGACGAGCACGAGGTGCTCGGCGAATGTCGGCGCGACGCGCTTCGCGTAAGCGTCCCGCTCGGCTTGCGACGTGACGCCGTCGCCGTCGGCGTCCGCGTCGTGCAGCTCGCGCAACGCGGGCAGCTGCCCGAACACGACGGTGTAGCGAACGCGAACGCCGGCGTCGTCCAGCGCCAGACCGCAGAACTGGTTGACGGTGAAATTGCCGAGCAGGCTGGCAACCGTATCGGCGCGGCTCGCGGTTGGCAGCAAGACGAGCGCCAACAGCGCGAACATGGCGCCAATGCGGCGTAGACCGCAAAAGACAGCACACGGGGCGAGAATCGGACGCATCAGTGCGTGTGATGGTGCGAGTGAACGGCTCCCGCTT
>Ga0134125_10010799_pt1 | contig 10249 bp, 7 predicted proteins | sample KB31751_FD_96464 | JGI IMG/M metagenome (GOLD analysis project Ga0134125, IMG submission 96464) | Terrestrial soil microbial communities with excess Nitrogen fertilizer from Kellogg Biological Station, Michigan, USA - KB3-175-1 | ecosystem: Environmental > Terrestrial > Soil > Unclassified ... | reverse complement strand
GCTGGCAAAAGCCGGCAGCGCCTCCAGATGCGCACAGATCGCCCGTAAAGTTGGGAAGGGCTCCAGGTTGCAGTCGAGGCGCCGGGCGTTGAACATCTGCGGCACGAGGCAGATGTCCGCGAGCGTCAGCTCGGTGCCAAACATGTGGCGGCCGTCACCGGTCGAATGCTTTGCCTGCTCTTCGAGACTGCGGAAGCCTTCGGCGATCCAGTGCCGGTACCACGTGTCCACCGCCGCCTGCTCGTGCCCGAGAGGAGCGCGCAGATAATTCAACACGCGCAGGTTGTTGAGCGGGTGTATGTCGCAGGCTATCGCGAGCGCCATCGAGCGTACCCGTGCCCGATCGAGGGCCGCGCGCGGCAGCAGCGGCGGTTGCGGGCGGATCTCTTCCAGGTACTCGATGATGGCAAGAGACTGGCCGATGACGGCACCCGCATCCTCCAGCGCCGGGATGAGGCCCTGCGGATTTCTGGCGAGGTAATCCGGCTGGCGATGCGCGCCCGGCCGCAGATCGACCGGCACGGACTCATAGCTCATCGCCTTCAGATTGAGCGCAATGCGCACCCGGAAAGCCGCGGAGCTGCGAAAGTACGTGTAGAGCTTCATACGCGTAGAATACCCCGATGCATATCTGGCGTACCGAAGTCAGCCCGGAGCTGCTCGAGCGGCTCTCGCACGGAACTCTTGCCGAGCGCATGGGAATCCGAGTCACCGAGGTCGGACCGGACTACCTCTGCGCGACGATGCCGGTGACGCCGGATGTCCATCAACCCTATGGCGTGCTGCACGGCGGAGCCTCTGTTGTCCTGGCGGAGACCGTGGGTAGCGTCGCCGCGAACCTGTGCATCGACAGGGAGCGGCTGGAGTGCTTCGGGCAGGAAATCAATGCCAATCACGTGCGCTCGATCGCTTCCGGCGTCGTCACCGCCACGGCCCGTCCCTACCACATCGGCAGCCGCAGCCATGTCTGGGGTATCGAGATCCGCGACGGGCAGGGCAGACTGGTTTGCGTCTCGCGCCTGACCATGGCGATCGTGCAGCGCCGGGCGCGCGCCTCATGAGCGGGCAGGCAGTCCGGGGCTGGATCGCGGCTACGGTGATGCTGTTGGTTTGTGCGAGCTGCGGCTTCAAGGGGCCGCTCTACCTTCCGGAGCGCACCGGCACGGTGGTCACTCATCCGGGCCAGCCTGCGCCGTCATCCGGTCAGACGCAGCCCCCTCAGACCCCGGATGCAAAGCAGAAAGACAAGATCCCGCCAGCACCGCCGCCGCCGAGCTCTTTGCCGCCACCTCCGCAGTAACACTGCGTTTTTGCCGATTTGCGCCAATTCTGCGGGCGGGCGCCCCGCTGCCGGCGCCGCTCGACTAGACTTCCGCTTCCACCTGCCGAGGCGAAGATCCCATGGACGTCGATGATGAGCCGAGCCGAATCCTGCGCGAGGTCTTCGGCTACACGGGGTTTCGCGGCGAGCAGCGGGAGATCATCGCGCACCTGATCGGGGGCGCGGATGCGCTCGTGCTCATGCCCACGGGCGGTGGCAAATCGCTGTGCTACCAGATCCCGGCCCTGGCCCGCCGCGGGATGGGCGTCGTCGTCTCGCCGCTCATCGCGCTGATGCAGGACCAGGTGGCCGCATTGCAGGAAGCGGGTGTGCGCGCGGCGGCGCTCAACTCTACGATGAGCTGGCCGGAGGTGATGAAAACGGAGCGACAGGCGCGCGCCGGACAACTCGAGCTGCTCTACGTCGCGCCGGAGCGGCTGCTCACGGAACGCTGCCTGTCCTTTCTCGATGAATGCACGCTTGCGCTCTTCGCCATCGACGAGGCGCATTGTGTGTCGCAGTGGGGACACGACTTCCGCCCGGAGTATCTGCAGCTCGCCGTGCTGGCAGAGCGCTACCGCGGCGTGCCGCGCATTGCGCTCACCGCAACCGCCGACATGGCCACGCGTACTGAGATGGTGGAGCGGCTGCGGCTGCGCGACCCGCGCACATTCATCGCCAGCTTCGACCGTCCGAACATCCGTTACCGGATCGCGGAGAAGGACAATCCTCGCCGCCAGCTGCTGCAGCTCATCAGGGAGGAGCATCCGGGCGAGTCCGGCATCGTCTACTGCCTCTCGCGCGCATCCGTGGAGGATACCGCGGAGTTTCTGGTGCGTCAGGGTGTTGACGCCTTGCCGTACCACGCTGGGCTCGACGCTGGCACGCGCGAGGAAAACCAACGGCGTTTCATCCGCGACGACGGCATCGTAATGGTGGCCACCATTGCCTTCGGGATGGGTATCGACAAACCGGACGTGCGCTTCGTCGCGCATCTGGATCTGCCGAAGAGCATCGAAGGTTACTATCAGGAGACCGGCCGCGCCGGCCGTGATGGGCTTCCCGCCGACGCATGGATGGTGTACGGACTGCAGGACGTCGTGCAGCAGCGGCGCATGATCGATCAATCCGAGAGCAGCGCGGAATACAAGCGCCGCGCCAGCACCAAGCTCGATGCGCTGTTGGGTCTCTGCGAGACGACGGCATGCCGCCGCGTGCGGCTGCTGGACTATTTCGGCGAGGCCGCCGGCCCTTGTGGCAACTGCGACAACTGCCTGGATGCACCCGAGGAATGGGATGGAACCGTGGCAGCGCAGAAGCTGCTCTCCTGCATCGCCCGCTGCGAATCGGCCGCCGGCTTCGGCTTCGGGGCGCAACACGTCATCGATGTTCTGCGCGGGAGCCGCACCGCCAAAGTCGAACAGTTCCGTCATGACCGCCTGAGCACCTTCGGCATCGGGGCGGATCTCGATGCCGCGCAGTGGCGCTCCGTGCTCCGACAGCTCGTGATGCTGCGCCTGGTACATGTCGATACCGAGCGCTACAGCGTGCTTCGACTGATACCGGCCAGTCGTGAGGTGCTGCGCGGCCAGAGGACCATACGCATGCGGCGCGCGGTCGACCGCGGTGGACTCAAGCGCGCTGGCCGCCGCCCTGTCGATCGGGCACGGGTGACATCTGCTCGGGCAGCGCGAGAGCTGGCGGATGGGCCCAGCGCAACGGCTGACGACAGCAATCACCGGGGCCTGTTCGAGGCACTGCGCGCATGGCGCCTGCGGGTGGCGCGCGAGCATAGCGTGCCTGCCTACACGGTGTTTCACGACGCCACCCTGGAGGAAATCGCGCGGCGGCGTCCTGGCTGCACCGAAGAGTTGCGTGCCGTGAGCGGGGTGGGTGCGGTAAAGCTGGAGCGCTATGGCGCCGCACTGTTGGATGTGATCCAGGGCGCGCCGCCCTGAAGCAGGCTGAATCAGGCTCGCAGCAACCCCGTGAGCGCCCGCACCGCGCGGCTGTCCGGGAAGACCGACGTCTCGAGCGCTTTCTCAGGCACCCCGAGATGCTCCGCCAACAGCCCCTTCATCACGGCGCGCACGTCGAGGGTCGGCCTGAGATCGCGATCCTGGTAGAGCTTCTGGGGCGAGAGCCCGGGCCAGTCGGCCACAACGCGGCCGCCGCTCACGGCGCCTCCGATGAGATACGCAGCTGTCGCGGTGCCGTGGTCCGTGCCGCGCGTGCCGTTTTCCGCCACCGTGCGGCCGAACTCGGTCGTCAGCAACACCGCCGTGTCGTTCCAAACCGGCCCGAGCCCCGCCTCGAGCGCACTCAGCGCGGCATCGAGCTCTGCGAGCCTTCCGGCAAGCTGGCCTTTTGCGCCACCCTCGTTGAAGTGCGTGTCCCAGCCGGTGGTGTCGAGCACCGCCACCTGCGGTCCGTCCTCCTGACGAAGGAACCGCGCCGCTGCAGCGACGAGCTCGGCGTACCGGGCGCCCGGTTTGCCGCGTTCGGCGAGCAGCGGGCGCCCATTTTTGGCGGCCGCCGGCTCCGCCTCGCCGGGGGTATCGCTCAGGGTCTGCGCAGGACCTGCCGCTTTCTCGTCGGCGATCGCCTGCGCGGCGAGAGCCTCTGCCAGCTTCCGCGCCAACAGTGGATCGCGCGACGAGTAGAGATCCGCGATCCGCTGCAATGTGTCGTCATCCAGCGGCGCCAGGTGAGATGGCGACCATGAGGTCACTGCTGCCGGGCCGCGCATCACCAGCGGGGCGCTCGGCGCGATGCTGATGCCTCGCTCTTTCTCAGTCGCGAGTCTCCCGGGAATTGCAGCGAGCGCGCGGTTCAGCCAACCCGTCGCCACCGCATGCGGCTGCGGATAGCCCGTCTCCAACACATTCTGCCCGTCGAAGTGCGACCGGTCGCGGTACGGGCTCGCGACCGCGTGCAACACGATCAGCTCCTTTGCCGCGTAAGCCTGCCGCATGAACGCGAGCGATGGATGCAGCCCGAAGAACCCATCCAGCTCGAGCGCGCCGCCGGCCGTGGCGGGCTTGCCAATCGCAAGATCGCCGCGCAGTGCGGCATATCCCGGATCTGCGTAAGGCGGTACCGTGGCGAGGCCATCCAGCGCACCGCGCAGAATGACGAATACCAGTCGGGACTTGCCACCCGGCATCGCGTTGGCGAATGTCACGCTCGAGGTGAGCAGCGCCCCACCCGCGGCCAGGGTTCCGGTCAGAAACTCGCGTCGTTTCATCGCTCAGCGCCTCATGAACTCAGGGGAAGCGAGCATCAGTGCGATCGCCTGCGCCCCGCTGGCCGCGTGTGCGATGGCCTGGCGCGTGGCAGCGCTCAGCGTCTTTCCCAACAGCTGTGGCGCCAGCGCCATTGCATCGCTCCTCGAGCCTGTTCGCTGACCCAGCGCATCCGCCCACTCGATCCGCTTCAGCAGCTCCGACGCCCCATCCCAGTCGGCGCTGCGATCCGGCCATCCGGCCGGCGAGCCGGGTCCCCAGATCCGCTGCCCGAGGAGTTGGAAAAGACCCACCGGCCCTTTGTAGGACTTCACCGGCAGCTCGAGCCCGCGAAACGCCGAAACGATGTAATCCGACGGCGTTTTGTACTTGCCGGCCGGCTCTTCCCAGGCCTCCGGGGAGGCAATGAGCGCCCGATACACCGTCGGCAGATCCCCGGCGCCGTCCGAGAATGCCGTCGCAACTCGCGCCACCGCCGCAGCCGGCGGATCATCCGCAATGAAGTGCCGCGCCAGCTTGGTCGCGATGAATCGGGCGGTCGCCGGCCGCGCCGCGAGATCGCGCAGCACCGCGACGCCCTGACCGTATCCGGTGTCAGGATAGCGCTTCCCCAACACGATCTTCGCTCCGGGCTGGTGCATGCCGGCGCGGAAGAGAAACGTGCCGGGCTGCGCGCCGGTACGCCAGCTGTCGCGGCCGGCGATCGACCAACCTGTCAATACCTGCGACAGCAACGTAACGTCGGCTTGCGTGTAACCGCCGTCGACGCCCACGGTATGCAGCTCCATCGTCTCGCGTGCGAGGTTCTCGTTGATTCCGGTCCTGCGATCGGCATTGCGGCGGGCGAGGTTGAGCGCCGCGCGGGAGCCCGGCCCCATCGACAGCTGGTTGTCCAGGTAGAGCACCATCGCCGGATGCCGCGTCGTCGCGAGCAGCATGTCGTTGAGATTGCCGAGCACATACGGCCGGATGGCTTCGCGCTCGTAGCTGCCGGCCAGCGCCGCCAACACGTTCTTGTCGACCGATATGGCAAAGTGATTCGCCCAGAATTGCGTGAGGCGCTCGACGAATGGACGGTCGGTGGCGACCGACTCGCGAAAGCGGGCGCCGGCTTCGGCGAGATAAATGGGGCGGATGAGCCGAGGCAGCTTCTCGAGTGCGCCGATTGCAGCCGCAGACCCGGGAGCGGAGCCTGCGCCACCACGGCCGCTGCCTGCGTTGCTCATGCGCTCGGCGCGGATGGCGCTGCGCAATTCATCGAGCTGGGCGAGGATGCTCGCCGAGCTCTGCAGCGCCGGATCGGGAATCTGCGGCACGCGCCCGTCGAGCTGCGCCCGCAGCCAATCGGGCCCCGCCCCGCCGATGGCGGCCAGCTCCCCCGGCCGGGCGCCGAGCCCGAAACGGTTGGCTGCGATGGCCGAAGTCAGCCCTCTGTCCATGCGCCTCATAGCGCGCGGAGTACGCCTCCGGTTGACCCTGCCCGCCTCCGATATACTTACCAGAATGTCCATCCTCGACTCCCCCGATCTCGTCCTCATCGACGCATCGTCGTACCTCTATCGCGCCTTCCACGCGTTGCCGGGCCTGAGTACGACCCGCGGCGAGCCGACCGGCGCGGTCCTCGGCGTGCTGAACATGCTCGCCAAGTTCCTCAAGGAGTGTCGGGCGAAGCGCATCGCCCTGGTGTTCGATGCCCCCGGTAGGACCTTCCGCGACGACCTCTTCGCGGAATACAAGGCCCACCGCACGCCGATGTCGAATGACCTGCGCTCGCAGGTCAACCCGCTCCTGGCCATCCTGAGGGCGCAGGGATTGCCTTTGCTGCGCATCGAAGGTGTCGAGGCGGATGACGTCATCGGCACGCTCGCCTGTCGGGCGGCGCGGGCCGGCCAGACCGTGCTCATCTCGACCGGCGACAAGGACATGGCGCAACTCGTCGACGGCTCGATCACTCTCGTCAACACCATGAGCAATAGCGTGCTCGACCGCGCCGGCGTCAAAGCGAAGTTCGACGTCTTCCCGGAGCAGATCATCGACTACCTCGCGCTGGTGGGCGACACCTCCGACAACATACCGGGCATCGAGAAGGTCGGGCCCAAGACGGCCGCGAAGCTTCTCAACCAGTACGGATCGCTCGACAATCTCATCCGCAACGTGGGAGAGGTCAGTGGCAAGGTTGGAGACAACCTGCGCGCCGGGCTCGAGACGCTCGAGCTGTCACGCAGGCTCGCGACCATTCACAGCGACCTCGAGCTGCCCGTCACGCTGGAAGAGCTGGTGCCGTCGCAGCCGGATACCGAGCAGCTGCGCGAGCTGTATACGAGGTACGAGCTGAGGAACTTTCTGCGCCAGCTCGACGGTGGCGCCGGCGAGCCGAGCGCCGAGGCAGCAGCGGGACGCGCTCAGCCGCAGTCTGCGAACACGCCCGCGCAGGCAGGCGGTACCCCGGTGGCTGCGGCAGCCGCGGCTGTCGGCTCGCCCCCCGGGGAAGCCGCTTCTCGTTCTCTGAGTGAATTCGTCAGAAATTACGAGACTCTGACTCGCTGGGAAGATCTCGAGCGATGGGTCGCAAAGCTGCGTGACGCCGAGCTCATCGCGCTCGATGCAGAGACGACGAGTCTCGACTACATGCAGGCGCAGATCGTCGGACTTGCCTTCTGCATCGAGGCCGGTACGGCCGCCTATCTGCCGCTGAGTCACGACTATGCGGGCGCGCCGCCGCAACTCGACCGCTCGAGGGCGCTCGAGGCGCTGAAGCCGGTCCTCGAGGATCCGGAGAAGCCGAAAGTCGGCCATCACCTCAAGTACGACGCCCACGTGCTGCAGAATCACGGCATCCGTCTGGCGGGTATGCGTTATGACACCATGCTCGAGTCCTATGTCTGGAATAGCGTCGGTACGCGGCATGACATGGACGCGACGGCGCTCTGCTATCTCGGCCGGCGCACCACCACATACGCGGACGTGACCGGCAAGGGCGCGAAGCAGATCGCCTTCAGCCAGGTCCCAGTGGAGCGCGCCTCGGAGTATGCCGCCGAGGACGCCGACGTGACGCTCTGTCTGCATCGGGCACTCTGGCCGAAACTCGAGTCGATGCCGGCCCTGCAGCGGCTTTACCAGGAGATCGAGCAGCCGCTCGTGCCCGTGCTTGCGCGCATGGAGCGCCAGGGCGTGCTCGTCGACCGCGATCTGCTGCGGGCGCAGAGCTCGAAGTTCGCCACGCAGTTGCAGGACCTGCTGCAGCAGGCGCGGCGGGAGGCCGGACACGACATCAACGTCGACTCGCCCAAGCAATTGCAGCAGGTGCTGTTCGAGAAATTGGGGCTGCCCGTGCTGCGCAAGACGCCGACCGGCCAACCCTCCACGGCAGAGGACGTGCTCGAGGAGCTCGCCGCTTCCTACCCATTGCCGCGGATCGTGCTCGACTACCGCGCCCTCGCCAAGCTCAAATCGACCTATACCGACAAGCTGCCGGAGCTCATCAACCCCAAGACCGGTCGCATCCACACCTCCTACCACCAGGCGGTGGCGCAGACCGGCCGGCTTTCCTCGACCGACCCCAACCTGCAGAACATCCCGATCCGGCGGGCGGAGGGCCGGCGGATCCGCCAGGCCTTCATCGCTCCCGCCGGCCACGTGTTGATGGCAGCTGACTACTCGCAGATCGAGCTGCGCATCATGGCGCACCTCTCGGGCGATGAAGGCCTGCTTGCCGCCTTTGCAGAGGATCGTGACGTGCATCAGGCGACCGCCGCGGAGGTGTTCGGCATGCCGCTCGCCGAGGTGACCGCGGACCAGCGGCGGGCGGCGAAGACCATCAATTTCGGCCTCATCTACGGCATGTCGCCATTCGGGCTCGCGCGCCAGCTCGGCATCGAGCGCAGCGCGGCCGCAAGCTACGTGGAGCGTTACTTCCAACGCTACCCCGGGGTGCGGCGGTTCATGGACGAGACGCGCAAGCAGGCGCGGGAGTTGGGTTACGTGGAGACAGTCTACGGCCGGCGTCTGTACTTGCCGGACATTCGCTCCGGCAACGCCCAGACGCGGCAGTACGCGGAGCGGGCTGCGATCAATGCGCCCATGCAGGGCACGGCCGCCGACATCATCAAGCGTGCCATGATCGCGGTCGATGCCTGGTGCGCGCGCGAAGACGTGCCGGCTCACCTCATCATGCAAGTCCACGACGAGCTCGTGCTCGAAGTACGCAGCGAAGCCGTCGAGGCCGTCGCTGCGGCGGTGCAGGAGAGAATGACCGCCGCAGCGGAGCTTCGCGTACCCTTACGGGTTGAGGTGGGGACCGGCGCCAACTGGGACGAGGCGCACTGACGCCGAGTCAGGGCGTGAGCGCCCCTGCTCGCGATTTCCTGCGGACTCCGAACGGCAACAGCATGGGCACACGGGCACGATAGGCACCGTACTGCTCACCGTGGGCGTGCATCAGGTCGCGCTCCTCGAGTGCGATGCCTATCAGGATGTATCCCGTGGTCGCGATCGAGAAGATGAGGTGCCCGACTGACATACGCGGCGCTGCCCAGAAGGAAATCACGAAGCCGAGCATGATCGGGTGGCGCACGAGCTTGTAGAGCGCGCGCTGCGTGAACTTTGGCGGCGAGTATTCGAGTCCGCGCAGCCGCAGGAAGACCTGGCGCAGCCCGAACAGGTCGAAGTGATTGACCATGAAGGTAGCGAGGAAAAGGATCGCCCACCCGAGCCAGAAGAGGCCCCGGAGCAAGCCGGCGGCGATGGGCGAGCCGGATACATCCCATACCGTGGCCGGAATGGGCCGCCACTGCCAGCAGATCAGTCCCAGGAGCAGGCTCGACAGGAGCACGTACGTGCTGCGCTCGACGGACCGGGGGACGATGCGGGTCCAGACTGCCTTGAATCCCGGGCGGGCCATGAGACTGTGCTGTATGGCGAAAGCACCGAGCACCAGCAGGTCGATGATCAGCGCCTCGGTAAAGGGTGCGCTCGGACCGGAGTCGATCGTGCGGGGCACGTTGAGATTGCCCACGAACGCGACCGCGTAGACGAATGAACATACAAAGGCGATGTAGGCGATGACGCCGTATAGGGCAGCAATGAAACCCATGGTGCACCTCGTTTATTCGGTTTTAGCCCAGGGGATCCTCCTCCCTCCCGCCGCGCATCCGGGATTCCGATCTCGATGGCTGTTAGGAGCGCGATGCGCTCTATTGCCGCCGGCGCATTCCCCGAGGGGAGCGGGAAGAGCGCATTCTGCGCGCGTTGCAGGGTGCAGGCCAGTGCTGATGGCGATGCGAGAGTGCCTTAGACTTAAGCTTAGCTACCATCGCGATAGGCCCGCGGAGAAGGGACTGGCCACCAGCCTGGTGGCCCGTTTTGGATTCCCGGATTCGGGCGGATGGGCTCCGGGCGGAAGCGACGCCCTACACGCGGTTGGACTGCGTGCGCGCCCGACCGCCCAACAGTACGTTAGGCGCCCTCGGGTCGTGGTTGATCTGATGTGCTAAAATAGACCGGTGGATAAGCGACTTACGCGGTTCACCAGCCTGGACGCAATGAAGCGCGCGGAACGTGACGCTTGGCGGAAACTCTCGCCGACGGAGCGAATTCGTGCAGTCACGGAAATTACGATGGCATTGTATGCGATGAAGGGATCGATGCCGGATGTTCCGAGACTTCAAAGAACTCTTATCCGCGT
>Ga0134125_10010797_pt1 | contig 10249 bp, 9 predicted proteins | sample KB31751_FD_96464 | JGI IMG/M metagenome (GOLD analysis project Ga0134125, IMG submission 96464) | Terrestrial soil microbial communities with excess Nitrogen fertilizer from Kellogg Biological Station, Michigan, USA - KB3-175-1 | ecosystem: Environmental > Terrestrial > Soil > Unclassified ... | reverse complement strand
GACGATGAGTGCGGTTTTGATCATTGAAAGGGTCCCGGCAGCGCCGCTCAGACCGGCGGACTGTTGGGATCGGGGCGAAGGTCACGCAATCTGGGCGGGCCGGGCTGGGACTCCAGATACTCGGTGACCGAGTCGGGGTCGATCAGGCCGTAGCGGACCTGCAGGTCAACCGGGTTCAACCCTAAAAACTTGGCCGCCCTGATCAGGTTGTCTGCGGTGATCAGCCTGCCCTCGCGAGCCGCCTTGTAGTACGCGGACTTGCGGTAACCGAATGCTTCGTAGACCTCGGTAGCCGCCAAAGGCCTACCCACCAGGTACGGCAGAACCACGGCTGGGTCCTTCGCACTGTCGTCCACAATTATGGACGATATCGCCATTGGACGGACCTGGCAAAAGGAAACGCGAGTCATCGGGAATGCCCGTAGCCTACGCGATCGCCGCGCCCGGCGGTTAATCGAACAAAGTTGCGCAGCTGTGGGTCCTTTCCAGGTCCAGCAGGGTGCGTTTGCGCTGCAGGCCGCCGCCGTAGCCGGTGAGGCTGCCGTTCGCGCCGATCACCCGGTGGCACGGGACGACGATGGAGATCGGGTTGTGTCCATTGGCCAATCCCACAGCGCGTGCGGACCCCGGGGCACCGATCTGCTCGGCGATACGGCCGTATGACCTCGTCTCTCCATACGGGATTGTCAACAACGCCTCCCAAACGCGCCGCTGAAATTCGGACCCGTGCAGATCGAACGCGAAATCGAAGTCGGTGCGCTCACCGGCGAAATAGGCGGCCAGTTGCTCGACGGCATCGTCGAACGCCTGTGGGTTCGGCGACCAGCCGGTGCGGTTCGGTTCATAGGTCTGATCGACCATCCGTAGGTGTGTCAGCACCGAGTCGCGCCCGGCCAGGGTTAGCAATCCGATGGGGCTGTCGATGGTGCGGTACTCGATCATGCGACCTCCTGTGGCGGCCAATGGTTTACCGGATGTTCAAGGGTGGTCCAAAGATATTGCGTGGCATAGGAACGCCAGGGGCGCCAGCGGGAGCTGTGTGCGACGAGGGAGCGTTCGTCGAAAGGCAACCCCAGCCGTTTTGCGGCCAGGCGCAGACCCAGATCGCTGGCGGGGAAGGCATCCGGGTCGCCGAGGCCGCGCATCGCAATCACTTCCGCGGTCCAGGGGCCCACCCCGGGCAACGCGAGCAATTGTTTGCGGGCGCTTTCCCAGTCGCACCCGGTGTCCAGGAGGATGCTGCCGTCGGCGAGGCCGGCGACCAATGCGCTCAGCGTGCGCTGGCGGGCCCTGGGCACCGCCAGATGGCTGGGGTCGATCTCGGCGAGCTCCTCCACGGAGGGGAAGGTGTGGGTCAGTGCTCCTCCGGGATCGTCGACCGGCTGTCCGTAGGCGCCGACCAAGCGGCCCGCATGGGTGCTCGCGGCCTTGGTGGACACCTGCTGTCCGAGTACCGCGCGCACCGCGAGTTCCGCTTCATCGACCGTGCGGGGAATGCGCTGCCCGGGTGCCTTGGCCACGATGGGGCGCAGCCCTGCGTCTCCGCTCAGTGCCTCGTCCACCGCTTCCGGGTCCGCATCGAGGTCCAGCAGTCGCCGACAACGGGCGATCGCCGTTGTCAGGTCGCGGAAATCGTCGAGCACGAGGACGCAACTGACGTGGTCGACGGCAGGAGCCAAGCTCACGATGGCATTGCCGACGGGCAGGCGCAGGCTGCGTCGGTACGCGCCGTTGCGGACCTCCTCGCAACCGGGAACGGTGCCGGCCGCGAGATGGCCGAAGACACCCTCGTAGGCGAAGGGTGTGCGCACCGGAAGCCGAAGGCACACGGTGCCAGGCGAATTGGCCCCGGATGCGGAGCGCGCTGCCGCGCGCCGGCGTAGCGCACTCGGTGTGCCTTCGAACACCGAACGCACGGTGTCATTGAACTGACGGATGCTGGAAAACCCTGCGGCGAACGCGACGTCGCCGAACGGCAGGTCCGTCGTTTCGATCAGCACACGCGCCGTCTGCGCGCGTTGCGCACGGGCCAGTGCGAGGGGGCCGGCACCGACTTCGGCTTGCAGGAGCCGTTCGAGCTGTCGAGTGGTGTAGCCGAGGCGGGCGGCCAGGCCGCCAACGCCGTCGCGGTCCACCGTGCCGTCGGCGATGAGCCGCATCGTCCGCGCCACCACGTCACCGCGTACGTTCCATTCCGGGGACCCCGGAGAAGCGTCGGGACGGCACCGCTTGCATGCCCGGAAGCCGGCGCGCTGAGCGGCCGCCGCCGTCGGGTAGAACCGCACGTTACGGGCGAATGGCGGCCGCACCGGGCAGCTGGGCCGGCAGTAGATCCGGGTTGTCAACACCGCGGTGACGAACCAGCCGTCGAACCGGGCGTCCTTGGACTGGACGGCGCGGTAGCAGCGGTCGAAATCGTCGTGCATGCTTCCAGACTTACACCCGCCCACCGACAAAACTAGCGGGAAAGCGACATCGTTGTGAGCGGGTATGCCGGGGTGACGCATCGGCGTTCGTCGGCCTCACCATCCAACCGGCTTTCTTGTCGATTCGAGCTACTCACAGCACGCGATGGTATTTACTGTGAGCCAACTCGCCGGCTATGGCGGCGTGACCCGGCGGGGTGAGTGGGTTCGGGAAGGGCGAACTGATGAAGTGGCTGGCGGTGTGGTGGGGGCAGGATGACCACTTCGATTGGCTGACAGGCTATTTGCAGGCGCATGGGCTGAGCACTAATACCCGCAGGGTTTTGGCTGTCGTGGCGGCCTCACTGGTGCTGGTGCCCGTCAACGTGTGCTGGGGCCCCGAACCGCTGTATCCCCGTGTGGCGCTGACGGTTTCCATCCTGGCCGCCGTGATTGGGGTGGCCATGACGGTACTGTGGTTGAGCGGGTGGCCCACTCGGCGCCAGTCGATTTTTTACATCATGACCGGCTGCGTATCCATCGGCGGCGGCTGCCTGTGGCAGCCCCAACCGCTTATCGGGCTGATGGCGTGCTCGGCGTTGTCGGTGACGGGCGGCTACATCGCGTTCTTCCACACCGCCAGGTTGATGACGTTGAACTTCTGCGTTGCCAGCGCGATCGGGGCCTGGCAAGCGGTGCGTTTGGCCGCTACCGGGCAGGCTGTGCTGGCGTTCACCGGCTACTTTCTCGTTCTGGAACTCAACGTGGTCGTTCCGCTTGCCATCCAGGTCGTGGTGCGCGCACTTTGGATGGATCTCTTGCGCGCCAACCGCGACCCGCTGACCGGCTTGCTGAATCGGCGAGCCTGCGACCGGGCGATAGTCGGCCGGATGCTCGCCGGCGCACATCACATGTATCTGGCGGTGGCGATGGTTGACCTGGATCGCTTCAAGGAGCTCAATGACACGCGCGGGCACGCCGCCGGTGATGACGCGCTCATCGAGGTAGCGGCCACCTTGACCACTGCATGCGGTGAGGCCGCTATCGTCGGCCGCGTCGGCGGCGAGGAATTCTTGATCGCGGACATCGTGACAACGGAACAGCTGCCGGAGTGGGGCCGACAGCTCTGTGATGCCATAGCCGCGATGAACGCATCGGTGACCGCGAGCGTCGGAATCGCCACACTGCCGTTGAGCGGGGTCGTCTCGGATTATGCCGAGCATGCGTTCCACCAGTTGGTTGCCGAGGCCGATACCGCAATGTACGAAGCCAAGCGGTGCGGCGGCAACCGAACTCGCCATCGCCAGGTGGCCGTCTGAGCTCGCCGAGGATCTACTGAACGGGTCGAGCCACGTCGACGGGCGATGCCAGCCGGGTGGGACGTTCGTGCCCGCGCAGGGTGACGGTGTCGCCCAACGACCAACGGGCCCGCTCGTTTTCGCTCGCGCCCTCGATGGCGTCGGCCGTCGCAAGCAGTCGGCCGGTGTGCGACTTGGCGAGCTCGCAGAGCCGGGCCGCCTCGTTGACCGGCTCACCGATGACGGTGTATTCGAAGCGCTCCCGGGCACCGATGTTCCCGGCGACGACGTGCCCTGCGGCCACGCCGATGCCGGCCTCGAGGTCGGACATTTCGTTGGCCAGCCGCTCGGCGATGCACCGCGCGGCGGCGAGGGCCGAGTCTTCCGGGCTATCCAAGCGGTTGGGTGCCCCGAAGATGGCCAGCGACGCATCGCCTTCGAATTTGTTGACCAGACCGCAGTAGCGGTCCACCTCCTCGACGACGATCGTGAAGAAACGGTTCAGCACCGCAACAACTTCGGCCGGAGGTTTAGTCGTCACCAGCTGCGTCGATCCGACGATGTCGATGAACACGACGGCCACATGGCGTTCTTCGCCGCCCAGTTGCGGTCGTTCACGTTCCGCGGCCAGCGCGACCTCGCGCCCGACATGGCGGCCGAACAGGTCGCGGACACGTTCTCTCTCCCGCAGGCCGTCGACCATCGTGTTGAAGCCACGTTGCAGCTCACCGAGTTCGGTGCCGTCGAACACCACGAGGTCCCCGCGCAGATCGCCGCGCTCGACGCGCGCCAGCGCGGCACGGACCACCCTTACCGGTGTCGCGGTGAGCCAGGCCAAGATCCACATCAGGACGCACCCAAAGATCAACGGGGCCATCGACACGATCAGTACGCCAACCGCGAACTGAGTCTGGGTCAGATTGCGCAACACGAGCTCGAAGAAAGCTAGCAGCATGATCCCGATGACGGGCACGGCCGAACCGAGGAACCAAACCACCATCGTCCGGCCCATGAGGCCCCCCGAAAAACGCCGCGGCGGTGGTCCGGCCTCGAGCGCCTGCGCTGCGACGGGACGCAGCGCGAACTCCGCGAGTAGGTAACTAGCGGTGGCGACCACCACTCCGCAGAAGCTCACGACGAGAAGAAATCGCGGAATGAATTGGGTGTTGATCAATCCGTACAGCGTGGTCAACACCACCGTCCCGACGCCCCACAAGACGAGGTCCACGAGGGCGATACGCCACGGGGCCACAAAGGTGTTGCGCTCGTCCTCTGGAGTCGGCGTGCGCCCCTCGATCGCCCAGTGCAACGCGATCACGGTCCGGCGGGTGATCCAATAGGTGCCCCACGTGAGCGCCAGCGCGATGAAGGCCGGGACGGCCGCGAACGTGATCCACGCCGGCGCGTCGTCGAACACGCTCGGCACCGGAATCGCGACGGTCACCAGCAACAGAGCGACGCCGATGCCGATCAGGTTCGCCCCCAGCACCAGCACCGTCATGATGATCTGGATGCGCACCCGGCGACGGCCCTGGCTTTCCGCCACCCGCCCGAGCAGCAGGGAGCCGTACGCCGGCGTCTCTGGCAGACGGCCGCTTTGACGGGTGACGCGCTCGAGCACCCGGCCTATTCGTTGTGCCATGGACTTATTGGCCGACATGGTGGCGTCAGCCTAATTCGTCGGCCACGCTCTAAGGTGAGTCGGGTGCGTCTAGTGATCGCTCAATGCACCGTTGATTATGTCGGCCGACTCACCGCGCACCTGCCGTCCGCGCGCAGGCTGTTGCTGTTCAAGGCCGATGGATCGGTCAGCGTGCACGCCGACGACCGCGCCTACAAGCCCCTGAACTGGATGAGCCCGCCGTGCTGGGTGAGCGAGCAGGCCGGTGACCAGGCGCCGGTGTGGGTCGTCGAGAACAAGGCGGGCGAACAACTGCGCATCACCGTCGAGGAGATCGAACACGACTCCAGCCACGAGCTCGGCGTCGACCCGGGGCTGGTCAAGGATGGCGTCGAAGCGCACCTGCAAGCGCTGCTCGCCGAGCACGTGCAGCTGCTGGGCGACGGGTACACCCTGGTGCGTCGCGAGTACATGACCGCCATCGGGCCCGTCGATCTGCTGTGCCGTGATGAACGCGGCGGCTCGGTGGCGGTGGAAATCAAGCGACGCGGCGAGATCGACGGTGTTGAACAGCTCACCCGCTACCTCGAGCTGCTCAATCGGGACAGCGTGCTGGCGCCTGTGCAGGGAATTTTCGCGGCTCAGCAAATCAAGCCGCAGGCACGCACCCTGGCCGTCGATCGCGGGATCCGTTGTGTGACATTGGATTACGATAGGATGCGCGGCATGGACAGCGACGAGTACCGGCTGTTCTGAAGGCTCGTCACTAGACTGATCGAATGCCTCGGCGCCGCACACCGCCACGTCGGCGGCGGCCCCCAGCGCCGCCGCCGGCATTGCGCCGGGTAGAGGTCGGGCCCGACGGCCACGAGTACGAAGTTCGTCCCGTCGCGGCGGCCCGTGCGGTCAAGACCTACCGATGCCCCGGCTGTGATCACGAAATCCGCTCCGGCTCAGCACATTTGGTCGTGTGGCCGATCGATTCGACGCTGACGGGAGGCTCGGGTCAAGTCGACGACCGTCGGCATTGGCACACGCCGTGCTGGGCGCACCGCGCGACCCGCGGTCCAACCAGGAAGTGGTCGTGAATATCGGAGTCTCAGGCGGCCGGTTCGACGAGCTCGATCAGAACTCCGCCGCCGTCCTTGGGGTGGATGAAGTTGATCCGGGAGTTTGCCGTGCCGCGACGGGGTGCTTCGTAGATCAGTCGCACGCCTTGCTCGTGGAGCCGCTCGATAAGGGCGTCGAGGTCGCTGACCCGGACGGCCATCTGCTGGATACCCGGTCCGCGCTTGTCCAGGAACTTCGCGATGGTCGAGGAGTCGTCGATCGGGGCCATCAATTGGATCTGCGCGGTGCCTGCCGGGGCACCTCGCACTGCCAGCATGGCCTCGCGGATTCCCTGCTCCTCGTTGACTTCCTCGTGCACCAGGATCATGCCGAGGTGGTCGTGGTACCAGGTGATGGCGGCGTCCAGGTCGGCGACTGCGATGCCGACGTGGTCGATCGCCGTCACCAGCGAGGTGGCCAGGATCTGACGGGCGTCAACTTGATCGGTCGTCATCACATAACGGTAACCTGGCGGCAAAGATTGCGCTTCTCCGGGAGGCCGAAACGGCCACCGAGGGGGCGCCTAGCAGGCCTTAGGAGATAGTCATGACGACGTCGGTGATCGTTGCTGGAGCGCGGACACCCATCGGCAAGTTGATGGGTTCGCTGAAGGAGTTTTCGGGCAGCGATCTGGGTGCCATCGCGATCGCCGGCGCATTGGAGAAGGCGAACGTCGCGGCGTCGGCGGTCGACTACGTGATCATGGGGCAGGTGTTGACGGCCGGGGCCGGCCAGATGCCGGCACGCCAGGCCGCCGTGGCGGCCGGCATCGGCTGGGATGTTCCCTCGCTGACCATCAACAAGATGTGCCTGTCCGGCATCGACTCCATCGCGCTGGCTGACCAGCTCATTCGCGCGGGGGAGTTCGACGTGGTGGTGGCCGGCGGTCAGGAGTCCATGTCGAAGGCGCCCCACCTACTCATGGATAGCCGCTCGGGCTACAAGTACGGCGACGTCACGGTCTTGGACCATATGGCCTACGACGGCCTGCACGACGTGTTCACCGACCAGCCGATGGGCGCGCTCACCGAGCAACGCAACGACGTCGACAAATTCACCCGCCAGGAGCAGGACGAGTTTGCTGCGGGTTCGCATCAGAAGGCGGCTTCGGCGTGGAAGGACGGTGTCTTCACCGACGAGGTGGTCCCGGTCAACGTCCCGCAGCGCAAGGGTGATCCGCTGCAGTTCGCCGAGGACGAGGGGATCCGGGCCAACACCACCGCCGAGTCGCTGGCCGGCCTCAAGCCGGCATTTCGCCGGGATGGCACCATCACCGCCGGTTCGGCATCACAGATCTCCGATGGCGCGGCGGCGGTGGTGGTGATGAGCAAGGCCAAAGCGCAGGAGCTGGGGCTGAGCTGGCTGGCCGAGATCGGTGCGCACGGTGTGGTGGCCGGACCGGACTCCACCCTGCAGTCGCAGCCGGCCAACGCGATCAAGAAGGCGATCAGCCGCGAGGGCATCTCCGTCGACCAGCTCGATGTGGTGGAGATTAACGAGGCGTTTGCGGCGGTTGCGCTGGCCTCGACGCGTGAGCTCGGCATGAATCCCGACATCGTCAACGTCAACGGCGGTGCGATCGCCGTCGGGCATCCCATCGGAATGTCGGGAGCGCGAATCACGCTGCACGCCGCCCTGGAACTGGCCCGGCGCGGCTCCGGTTACGCCGTCGCGGCGCTGTGCGGGGCCGGCGGCCAGGGCGACGCGCTGATCCTGCGAGCAAGTTAGCCCGAGATCCGGGCCCCCCGCGACGTTGCTGGCGCGGGCACGTGGGCGAAAAATTGTGATCTTCGTCATACCGGACGATCACGCCGCTTTTGAGCTGATTTGTGCCCCTGCCGCGCCCGCGCCTGGGCACCCCCGCCACCGGGTGGATCGGTAGCCCACGCGCATGACAAACTTGACGGCGTGACGCGTCCGCGACCTTCCATCGGCCCCGCACTGACCGGTGCGGTCGATCTCTCCGGTCTCAAGCAGCGCGCCCAGCCGGCAAGCACTGCTCCCGGGGGGTCCGCGCCGACGCCCACCGACGGCGGCGGTGCAGGCATCACTACGGTCACCGAGGCCAACTTTGAGGCCGAGGTCTTGCTCCGGTCCGAGGAAGTGCCCGTGGTCGTGCTGCTGTGGTCCCCGCGCAGCGACGCGTGCGTCCAACTGCTGGACACGCTGTCCGGCTTGACCGGCCAGGACAATGGCAAGTGGTCTCTGGCGACCGTCAATGTCGATGTCGCGCCCAGGGTCGCCCAGATATTCGGTGTCGACGGCGTCCCGACCGTGGTGGCGTTGGCGGCCGGGCAGCCGATCTCGAGCTTCCAAGGCGTGCAGCCGGCCGAGCAATTGCGCGGCTGGTTGGACCAAATCCTTTCCGCGACGGCCGGAAAGCTCAAGGGAGCAACGGGTTCCGCGGAATCCGAGGTGGTCGACCCAGAGCTGGACGCGGCCCGTCAACAGCTGGAGGACGGCGACTTCGAGGCCGCCAAGGCGTCGTATCAGTCGATCCTGGATGCCAATCCGGCCAGCGTGGAAGCCAAGGGCGCGATCCGGCAAATCGACTTCCTCACCCGCGCAACCGCGCAACGCCCGGACGCCGTTGCTGTCGCCGATGCCGCGCCGGGTGACATCGAAGCCGCGCTCGCGGCCGCCGACGTCCAGATCCTCAACCAGGAGGCCACCGCCGCGTTTGAGCGCCTGATTGCCTTGGTGCGCAGCACATCCGGCGATGACCGCGCCCAGGTGCGCAGTCGCCTGGTGGAGCTGTTCGAACTCTTCGACCCGGCCGATCCCGAGGTCGTCGTGGGACGACGCAACCTCGCCAACGCGCTGTATTAAGCCCGCGCGCTCTACTCGGGTTCCAGCCACAGAGCCGACGTGGGCGGCAACACCAGCACCGCCGAGGCCGGGCGCCCATGCCAGGGGTCTTCGGTTGCGTCGACCCCGCCCATGTTCCCGATTCCCGCACCGTTGTAGACGCTCGCGTCGGTGTTGAGCACCTCCCGCCAGCGGCCGGCCGACGGCAGGCCCAGCCGGTATCCGCCGTGCTCGGCACCGGCGAAATTGAACACGCACGCCATCACGGAGCCGTCCTTGCCGTAACGCAGGAAGCTCAACACGTTGTTGCCCGAGTCATTGGCGTCGATCCAGGAGTAGCCATCGGGGACGGTGTCTTGGCTCCACAGCGCCGGGCGGCTGCGGTAGATGTCGTTGATGTCGTGCACCATGCGCAGGACGCCGTTGGAGAATCCCTGCTCGTCGAGCTGCCACCAATCCAAGCCGCGCTCCTCGGACCACTCTGCCCGCTGGCCGAATTCCTGCCCCATGAACAACAATTGCTTACCCGGGTGCGCCCACTGGTAGGCGAGCAAGCTGCGTAGCCCCGCGGCTTTGACGTGATTGTTGCCCGGCATCCGCCCCCACAGCGTTCCTTTGCCGTGGACCACCTCGTCATGGCTGATCGGCAGCACGTAATTCTCGCTGAACGCGTAGAGCATCGAGAACGTCATCTCGTGGTGGTGATAGCTCCGATAGATCGGATCGCGGCTGATGTAGTCGAGGGTGTCATGCATCCAGCCCATGTTCCACTTCATCGAAAAGCCCAGGCCGCCAAGGTTTGTCGGTCGGGTAACCCCGGGCCACGACGTCGATTCCTCGGCGATGGTGACGATGCCCGGGGCGGTCTTGTGCGCGGTGGCGTTCATCTCCTGCAGGAACTGGACGGCCTCCAAGTTCTCCCGCCCGCCGTAGATGTTCGGGGTCCAGCCGCCTTCGGGGCGTGAGTAATCCAGGTAGAGCATGGACGCTACCGCGTCCACTCGTAG
>Ga0134125_10010796_pt1 | contig 10251 bp, 11 predicted proteins | sample KB31751_FD_96464 | JGI IMG/M metagenome (GOLD analysis project Ga0134125, IMG submission 96464) | Terrestrial soil microbial communities with excess Nitrogen fertilizer from Kellogg Biological Station, Michigan, USA - KB3-175-1 | ecosystem: Environmental > Terrestrial > Soil > Unclassified ... | reverse complement strand
TCGCGCGCTGTGCGTCGCCGAGATGGTCATACAGGATCGCCAGCGCGAGCTGCTGCGGACTTTCGCCTTCGTAAGTCCATTCGAAACCGTATTTGGTCAGGCATTTGACTTCGTAATGTTCAGGCAGCGGCTTGCCGTCGACCGTCACCACAAGTCCATCGATCGTGCGTCGTCCCGCATAAGTTTTCATGGCTCACACCGTTACCGTTGCGCGCGTGAAAGTCTCGACATAGTCCATCAATTTGTCGCACGCCCGCCCTGCGGCGTCCGCCTCGCCTTGCGCGATGGCGCGCGCCTGATTGGCGTGCAGCCGCGCGCAAAGCGGCAGATCGGCCGCGTCGCGGTAATGCATGTACCAGAAGCGGCGCGAGAGCCCGAGCAGCAGCTTCATCGAGCGTGCCGCGTAATCGTTGTGCGCAGCCTCGATCACCAGCGCGTTCAGTTCGCGGTCGAGCCGCATGAAGGCGAGATCGTCCTTGGTCTTCGCCGCCGCATCCATACCCTTGGCGATTTCCTGCAGCCGCTCGCGCTGCTCCGCCGTGGCCCGTTCCGCGCCCGACCGGCTCAGCAGCCGTTCGATTTCGCGGCGGACTTCGAGCACCAGAAGCTGGCTGCGCGGATTGATTTCGGAAACCAAAATGCCTTTGCGCGGGAGAATGGTCACGAGCCCCTCGCGCGCGAGCCGTTGCAGCGCCTCGCGGATCGGCGTGCGGCCGATTTTCAGACTGGCCGACAGCATCTGCTCGGACAGGACTTCGCCTGGACGAAGCCTCAGCGTGACGATCTGCTCCTCGATCAGCCGGTAGGCCCGTTCGGTGAGCGTATCGGCCATGCGCCCCCTGCCCGGCCGCGCGCCGGCGCCGCCGCGAGCGCGTCGAACCGCCGTTGCTGCGGAGGAGCGCGGCATCAAATCTGCCTTCTCTTCGCCACCATGGATGCGAATTTTTCGTATTCCGCCTCGTTCACCGAATACGAGTGGTCGTCGTCGGGAAAGACGCCTTCCTTCACCTCACGCACATACTCTCTGATGCCGTTGACCGCGACCTCGGTCAGTTTGGCAAAGCGCTTGGTGAATTTCGGCTTGAAGTCGGTGAACACGCCGAGAAGATCGTAACACAAGAGAATCTGGCCGTCGCAGCCGGCGCCCGCCCCGATGCCAATCGTCGGAATAGTGAGTTGCTCGGAGATCAACTTCGCGATCTTCGCCGGCACCGCCTCGAATTCCAGCATGAAGCAGCCGGCATCCTCGATTGCCAGCGCATCCTCCAAAATCTTCATGGCCGCATCCGCGGTGCGACCCTGGATCTTGAAGCCGCCGAACATCGCAATCGTATGCGGCGTCAATCCGATATGCGAGGCGGTCGGAATGCCGGAGTCGACCAGCGCCCGCAGGATATGCGCCTGCGACTTGCCGCCCTGCGGCTTCACCGCGTCGCACAAAGTCTCCTGCATGAAGCGGCTCGCATTGACGAGCGCGCGGTCCACCGTGTTGTAGCTCTGGTACGGCATGCAGCCGAGCATGAATGTATTCGGAGAGCCTCGGCGCACGGCCTGCCCGTGCATGATCATCATATCCATGGTGGCAGGCACGGTGTTGCGGTGGCCGTGCGAAATCATCGCCAGGCTGTCGCCGAGCACGGCGACGTCGACGCCGGCCAACTCCGCCCATTGCGCAGACGTGTAGTCGGGCACCGACATGTAGACCATCTTCTCGCCGGTCTTTTTCGAGTCACGGATTTCGGCGATGGTCCGCTTTTCGCGCTTCTTTTCCGTACCCGCCGGGGCGCCGGATTTCGCGGCCTCGTTGTTCGCCATTCGAGAACTCTCCTCCGCGGCGCTTGTGCCCTGTGATATATGTCTCGTATGTTAGAGAAGATGTTTCCGCCCGACAAGCCGCCGGCCTGACATGTTGTCCCCCTCTTTACTTTTGCCGTTCGCGGTCTTCGTCATCCTCGTCTTGACGGCGAGCCTCTATGTGTTGGCTGCGAGCGGGCATTTCCCGCGCGAGAGCAGCCGCCCTGCAATGGCCACGAAAGGCGCCTCGGTTACGATTTGGCTGTCCGGCTTGGTCGCATTGCTCGCGGTCGCTATCGGCGTGAGCGCCGCTTGCGAGATCGTCCCGTGGTACGCGGTCGTGATCGGCGCTGGCCTTGCGATCCTCGCGGCGCCCCTGGTCCTGCAACAGTGCTCCGATGCGTTCGTCGACGGCCGGGGCGCCCTTATCGTCTTTTCCGCAGGGACCGCTATCCTTGCCATTGCACTGGGTGTGATAGCGACTTTGTCCTGGAGTTCGTCATGATTGCAGTGATCTTCGAGGTTTGGCCGAAGCCGGAGCGGAAACAGGAATATCTCGATATCGCCGCCGAGTTGCGGCCCCTTCTCGAACGCATCGACGGCTTCATCTCCATCGAGCGCTTCGAAAGTCTTTACGAACCCGGCAAGATTCTCTCGCTTTCCTTTTTCCGGGACGAGCAGGCCGTGCAGGCCTGGCGCAATCTCGCCGAGCATCGCGCTGCTCAGGCCAAAGGCCGAAACGAACTGTTTTCCAATTATCGCCTGCGGATTGCCGGCGTGATCCGAGACTACGGCATGTCCGAGCGCGAGCAGGTGCCCTCCGATAGCCGCGCACGGCACGGTTGAACGTAGCTCGCGCCGAATCCTATAAAGTTTTCAAAATAACGCGTTCATTGCCTTAGCTTCTGTTTAGAGCGCGCCCGCTAAAGTTCCGCCACGAGCGCCTCTTTGAAACCCGAACGATCACGTTTGGTCCCACCCCTGTCGGGGACATCGCATGTTGACTAGTTTGCAGGCAAACGCGCGCCGCGTGGCTTGCCGGTTCGGCAAATGTCTCGCCCGCGCGCGGGGTTTCGCCCTCGACCGGCGCGGCGGTGTCGCGCCGCTGCTCGCGCTCACGGCGCTGCCCTTGATGGCATCTGTTGGGGCCGCGGTCGACTATACGCGGGCATCGGCGGCGAGAGCCGCAATGCAATCCGCTCTCGATTCGACATCGCTGGCGATCGCCAGAGCAGTCTCCCGACACGAGACGCCACCCGATGCCGCCACCTTGTTCAGCGCCATTTTCACGCGGTCCGAAGTCAAGGGCATCTCCGTCACCTCCGACGTGCAGAGTTCCTCGGGCGGCTCGAGCGTCACTGCGTCGGCAAGCGGCCTCATGGACGCGATGATCATGCGCGTCGTTGGCATCCCGCAGGTCACGCTCGGCGTCACGTCGAAGGCATTCACGTCGATGGACACGTCGGGCTGCGTGCTCGCGCTTAACGGCGATGTGGCCAGCGCGATGTCGTTGGCCGGGTCGACGAGCGTCAATCTGAGCGGCTGTTCGGTCTTTTCGAACTCCATCAATGCCACCGCTTTGAGCGTCGGCGGGAATGCAACCCTGTCGGCAGACATGATCGGCAGCTCGGGAGGCGTGTCGATTTCCAGTTCGAACGTGACGGTGACTGACGGCATCCTCAGTCACATGGGCCCGGTTAGAAATCCATATGCCGATATGCAGGTCCCGAGCTTCGGCGGGTGCGATCAGAACAATATGAAAGTGAAGTCCGACATCACCCTCGATCCCGGTGTCTATTGCAACGGCATCAGCGTGAATGCAGGCGCCAATCTTACGCTCAATCCTGGCATCTATTACATCGATGGCGGAGACCTATCGGCGAACGGCGGCGGCACGATCACCGGGACGGGCGTGACGATCGTACTGACCTCGAGTTCCGGCAAGAACTATGCGACCGCGAATATCAACGGCAACGCTTCGATCAGCCTGACAGCACCGATCAGCGGCCCGACGGCCGGACTGGTGATCTTCGAGGATCCGAAAGCGCCGGTCGGGACTTCGGTGAGTCTGCTCGGCGGGAGCACGCAAAGCTTCGGTGGCGCCATTTATGCTCCGACTGGAGCGATCAGCTATGCCGGCGGCGCCGCCACGAGTGCCAGCTGCACGCAGATTATCGGCGACACCGTGTCGTTCAGCGGCAATTCCGCCGTGGCCATCAACTGCAGCAGCTACAACACGCGGCCCTTTGGGCCAATCTCCATCCGTCTGACGTCCTAGCCGAGTTGATGCGCCGTTAGGCCGCGACTCGTGCAAGAAATCGTCCGACCTGTTTTTGCAGCTCGGCAACCGAATTTCGCACGCCTTCGGAAGCGCGCAGGACGACTTCTGCCGTGTTCTCCGCGCTGCGGGTCGCGGCCGACACTTCCGTGAGGACCGACGCCACCTTTGAAGCGCCATCGGCTGCGGCGGAAATGTTTCTGGAAATCTCCTCCGCCGCCAGGCTCTGCGAGGTCACCGAGTTTGCCGCAGTCGAAGCGGCAATGTCGATCTCCTTCATTCGCGCGCTGATGCTGCGAATGGCGTTCACCGCGGCGCGCGAGGAGCTCTGCGCGCCCTGAATGTGCTTGGCGATACCTTCCGTCGCGCGCGACGTCTGCACGGCGAGCGACTTCACCTCCGCGGCAACCACCGAGAAGCCCTTCCCCGCTTCACCCGCCCGCGCGGCCTCGATCGTCGCGTTCAATGCGAGCAGATTGGTCTGCGCCGCGATCTGCCTGATCAGGCCGACGACCTCGCCGATCTGCTCGGCGCCTGCGGCAAGGCCTGCGATCTCGCCGTCGGTGTTCTTGGCCACGCCGGTTGCCGCAGCGGCCTTTTCGGTCGCCTGCGTGAGCTCTCGGCTGATGGTCTCGATCGATGCGAGCAGTTCCTGCGCCGAACCGGCGATGCTGCCGATGCTCGAGGAGGCCTGCTCAAACGTCGCTGCGCCTTCGGTCACGCGCATCGAGGCATTGCGTGCGCTGCCGAGCAGGCTGGTCGCCGTGCTGCGCATGTCTTCCGCGTTCGCATTCACCTGCGAGAGCAGCGCCGCGGCCGACGAACGGAAATCCTCAATCTCCCGGTCGATGGCATCGCGGCGCGCCTGCTCGCGTTCCATCGAGGCGCGCTGATGCGCCAGCGCCTCGCGGTCGCTCACGTCTTCATGCGTGGACACCCATCCGCCATCGGATCTCGGCCGGTTCGAGCCCGCGACGATGCGGCCGTCGGGCAGCGTGAACATATGCTTCATCTCCTGCCCGGAAGCAGCCGCAGCTTCCGCGCGGGCGGTATAAGTTACCGGATTGTCTTTCAGAGTGCCGGCCTCGAAACGCAGTTGCAAAATTTCGCCCAAAGTCATCCCGACGCGTAGCTGGCCCTGCAGCGAGTAGATCTCTTCGTAGCGCCGATTCCATAGGATCAGGCGCTTGTTTTCATCGAACATCACGAGGCCCTGTGACATCGAATCGAGCGCGTGACTGACGATCGCCAGACGCGCGCGCGCGCTACGGTCGGCGAAGGCCAACACGAGGCAAACGGCAAGCACACAGCCTGCGACACTCGCGACGGTCAGTGCGAGGAAGCTCGGCGAGATCGACAAGCTACTCACGACGCGCGTCGGATCGGGCGTAAGCTCGATCGCGGCCATGCCGGTGAAGTGCATAAGCACGATGCCGAGCGTAAGCAGCAAAACTCCGAAGATGAGACGGGCTCCACGCCCTTGTCTTGCCGCCGCGATCGCGGCGGTCGAAAACACCGCGCCGAGTAGAACCGAGATGTGGACGAAAGTCTTGGACCAGTGGATTTGGGCGGGAATTTCGAGCGCGGCCATCCCTGTATAGTGCATCAGGCCGATGCCAAGCCCGATGACGGCGCCGCCGGCCAGTCCCCAATTGCGGCCGAGGCTCCCGAGCGCCACGATGTAGCCGAAGCTCAGCACCACGATGGCGACGACGAGAGACGCGAGCGTCAGGACGAGATCGTACGAGACCGATACGGATGGCGCATACGCCAGCATCGCGATGAAATGCGTCGCCCAAACGCCGCATCCGGTCGCAAAACCTGCGCCGATGGACCACGAAATCCTGCCCGCACCGGTGCGCGCCAGCGCCCTGCGAAACAACGTGAGCCCGGTGAATGTGGCGAGCAGGCAGACAAGAGCGGCAAGCCCGACCAGACTGAGATCGTGCTCTCCGGTCAGACAGGCATAGATCCTGAACATCAGCGTGACTTTCGAACGATCGACGTGCAAAAACGTAACCTTGCTCCGTTGCTTAAGAATTAATTGAGCATAAATTCCCGCCTCGGCGGCAACGGATTTTTCATCGCCATGGCCGAATATTGGCGACTACTGGTTGAGCAGTGGCGGGAGGGATTCATGTCGAGCGAATCCGCGGCGCACGAAGTGCATGAAAGCGAGCGCCTGATCCGGATGATCAGCTTCGCGGGGTTCGCATGCCTTCCCGTGCTGATCCTGTTCGTCCATTTGCTGCTGATCTACCGAACCTGATCCGCCCTCTTTATGCTTGCAAATTTCCGTTGCGGCCTATCGCGGGTTGCTTTCACGGACTAAAATTCCCGATTGCCCTCGTCAAACATCCGGACGTTAACATCCACATCCGGACGCTTGGCCGGAGATAGTCATGATCGATCATGTGTCGGTCGGCGTACGTTCGCTGGCGCGGAGCGCGGCGTTCTATGAGGCCGCGCTCGGCGCGCTCGGCATGACGAAGCTTGTCGAGCGGCCGGCGACGATCGGCTTCGGCGCGCGCTACAGCGAATTCTGGATTCACGAGCGTCCGGCCATGGCGGCGGTCCCGAACGAGACCGGCTGTCACATCGCGCTTCGTGTTCGCACGCCGGAAGAGGTCGAACGCTTCCATGCCGCGGCATTAGCCTTCGGCGGGACGGATGACGGGGCACCCGGCAAACGTCAGTACAGCCGCGCCTCGGTCTTCGCGGCCTTCGTCCGCGACCCGGACGGCAATCGCATCGAGGCGGTCGCGTTGCTTCCAGATTGACGCACGCGGGCCAGTGCAAAGGCGCTTCCGCGCCGCTCCGCCGCTAACCGGACGGCGGCAACACGGCGGTCGCTTCGATCTCGACCTTGGCGCCGTCCTCCAAAAGCTCACTGACGACGAGCAGGCTCATGGCCGGGAAATGCCGGCCGATTACGCGGCGGTAGACCTCGCCGATCTCGCGCTGGCGGGCCACATAGGCCCCCTTGTCGGTCACGAACCAGGTGAGGCGGGTGAGGTGCTGGGGCTCCCCGCCCGCTTCCTTGAGCACGGCCACGACATTCATCAGGGAGCGCTCGACCTGCGCGACGAAATCGCTGCCGACCAGCCGGGCGTCCTCCGTCCAGCCGATCTGGCCCGCGATGAAGACCACCCGGCCCTCGGCGACGATCCCATTGGCGTAGCCCTTGGCCGGCTTCCAGCCATCAGGATGAAGAACTCGAATTCCGCTCATGCGCCCCCCTCCCGCAGCCGGAAGCGCTGGATTTTGCCCGTCGCGGTTTTTGGCAAAGCATCGAGGAAATTGACCGCCCGCGGATATTTGTACGGCGCGATCGTCGCCTTCACGTGCTCCTGCAGCCGCTTGACGCAATCCGGATCGGGCGCAACGCCCGCCTTCAGCACGACGAATGCGGCGACGATCTGACCGCGCTCGACGTCCGGCAACCCCACCACGGCGCATTCCGCGACGTCGGCATGCTGCAACAGCGCCGCTTCCACCTCCGGCCCGGCGATGTTGTAGCCGGCAGAGATGATCATGTCGTCGGCGCGGGCGACGAAGCGGAAACGAACTTCCTCATCTTGAACGTAGGTGTCTCCGGTGAGATTCCACCCCTCGCGCACGTAATTCGCCTGCCGCTTGTCGGCGAGATAGCGGCAGCCGGTCGGCCCCCGCACGGCAAGCTTGCCGATCTCGCCTCGCCCGACCTCCCGCATCTCGTCGTCGACCACCTTTGCCTCGTAGCCCGCGATCGGACGGCCGGTGACGCCCGGCCGCGCGTCATCGGCGGTATTGCTGATGAAGATGTGCAGCATCTCGGTCGAGCCGATGCCGTCCAGGATCGGCTTGCCTGTCTTGCGCGTCCATTCCTCGAACACGGCGGCGGGCAGCGTCTCGCCGGCGGAGACCGCAAGCCGTAGCGACGAGAGATCAGCACCGCGATCCATGGCCGCCAGCATCGCCCGATACGCGGTCGGCGCGGTGAAGCAGATGGTCGCCTTATAGGTCTCGATGATCTGCACCATGTTGGCCGGCGTGGCGTTTTCCAGAAGCGTCGCCGTCGCGCCGAAGCGCAACGGAAAGATCGCGAGCCCGCCCAGTCCGAATGTGAAGGCAAGCGGCGGCGAGCCCACGAACACGTCTTCGGGCGTGATGCCGAGCACCTCGCGCGCGTAACCGTCCGCGATGATCAGCAGGTCGCGATGGAAATGCATCGTCGCCTTCGGCTCGCCGGTCGTCCCGGAGGTGAAGCCGAGCAAGGCGACGTCGTCCCGCCCGGTCGGCACGGCGTCGAATTTCACCGGCTTGTCGAGCGCGATCCGGTCAAGCTCCGCGTCGTGATTGGAGGTGCCGTCGAAACTGACCACCTGTTTCAGAAACTTGCTCTCTTTCGCGCAAGCGACGAGCTCATCCGCAATTCGGCTATCGGTGAGCGCGAGCGCGATCTCGGCCTTGTCGATGATCTTGCCGAGCTCGACCGCACGCAGCATTGACATGGTGTTGACCGCTACCGCGCCCGCTTTGGTCACGGCGAGCCAGGCGGCGACCAGCGCCGGATTGTTGCCCGAACGGATGAGCACGCGGTTGCCCGGTTTGACGCCATAGTTCTCGACCAGCACATGCGCCAATCGGTTCGACCAGTCGGCAAGCTCCTTGTAGGTGCGGCGTCGGCCATTGCCGATCAGCGCGATGCGATCGCCGAAGCCTTTCTCCACCATGCGGTCGGTGAGTTCGACGCCGGCATTGATGCGCTCGGGATATTGATATTCCGGTCGGTCGAGCAGGATATCGGGCCATTGCTCGAACGGCGGGAGGTTGTCTCGTGTGAAAGTATCAACATGCGCGGAGGGGCCGAGCGTGATGTTGGACATGTTAGCGCTCCAACTCGGACAGGACGCTGCGGGCAATGATGATCTTCTGCACCTCGCTTGCGCCTTCGTAGATGCGCAGCGCACGAATTTCGCGATAGAGCGTCTCGATCGGATGGCCGGAAACGACACCCATGCCGCCGTGCAGTTGAACGGCGGCATCGATGACACGCTGCGCCGCTTCGGTCGCGTAGAGCTTCGCCATTGCAGCCTCGCGCGTGATCCGTGCCGCGCCCATGTCCTTGGTCCATGCGGCCCGATAGACGAGAAGCGCGGCAGCGTCGATCTCGGTTACCATGTCGGCAACATGGCTCTGTACCATCTGCAGGTCGCTCATCGGCGCGCCGAACAATTCTCGCTTTTGCACGCGGCGCGCCGTCTCAGCGAGAGCACGCCGCGCAAACCCGAGCGCTGCGGCCCCGACTGTCGTCCGAAATACATCGAGTGTGGCCATGGCGATCCTGAATCCCTCACCGGGATTCCCGATCAGCGCGGTCGCCGGCACGCGGCAATTCTCGAATCGCATGCGCGCGAGTGGATGTGGGGCGATCACCGGAATGCGCTCGGCCACCGTCAGACCCGGATTGTCGCCGCGCACGATAAATGCGGACAGGCCGCGCGCGCCTGGGGCTTCACCCGTCCGCGCAAAGACGATGTAGAGGTCCGCGATGCCGCCGTTCGAGATCCAGGTCTTCTCGCCATCGAGCACGTATTCCGTACCGTCGCGCCGTGCGGCCGTCGCGATATTAGCCACGTCCGAACCGGATGCAGGTTCGGACAGCGCGAACGCCGCGATCGCCTCGCCGCTACGTGTCTTCGGCAGCCATTCGGCGCGTTGCGCATCGTTGCCGAACAGCGAGATCGGACCTGCCCCCAATCCCTGCATGGCGAAAGCGAAATCGGCCAGGCCGTCGTGCGACGCCAAAGCCTCGCGCGCGAGTACAAGCGTGCGCACGTCGAGTTTCTCATTGCCCTCGCCGGGCGCAGTGACCTTCAACAGCCCCGCTGCACCCATGCGGCTCACGAGGTTGCGGCAGCTCGCGTCGGTGTCGGCATGATCGACGTGCTGCAAATTATCGCGCGCCCATGCACGCACCCGCTCCGCCCATGCGCGATGCCGGTCTTCGAAGAAGGGCCACGCGAGATGAGAGGGCATCACATCAATCTCCCGCGAATTTCGGCTTCTCTTTCGCGATGAACGCCTCATAGGCGCGGCGGAAATCCTGCGTTTGCATGCAGATCGCCTGCGCTTGCGCTTCCGCCTCGATCGCCTGATCGACGCTCATCGACCATTCCTGCGCCAGCATGGTCTTG
>Ga0134125_10010794_pt1 | contig 10253 bp, 7 predicted proteins | sample KB31751_FD_96464 | JGI IMG/M metagenome (GOLD analysis project Ga0134125, IMG submission 96464) | Terrestrial soil microbial communities with excess Nitrogen fertilizer from Kellogg Biological Station, Michigan, USA - KB3-175-1 | ecosystem: Environmental > Terrestrial > Soil > Unclassified ... | reverse complement strand
GCCTATGAGCTAGTCCAGGCCACAAGTCCCCCGACAGCACCATCGGGCTTGGGCGCCGTTCCGCAGGACCCGTATTCGATCCAGTTGAGCTGGACCGACAACGCCGCCAACCAGAGCGCGGTGTTGCTGGAACGCAGCACCGACGGGACCAACTTCAGTCAGATCGCCAGCCTGGCCGGAACTGCCAACAATTACACCGATACGGGCCTGACCACGGGCACGAGGTACTACTACCGCGTGCGGGCCAGCAACTCGGCGGGCACTTCGAGCTATTCGAACGTGACCAACGCCGTCGGCCCGGCCGCACCCGCTCCCCCGGCCGCTCCCTCGGGTCTTTCGGCCACGGCTCCGGCTTACGGGCAGATCAACCTGAGCTGGACCGACAACTCCACCAACGAAAGCGCGTTCCTGATCGAACGCAGCACCGACGGCACCAACTTCAGCCAGGTCGCTTCCGTGGCGGCCAATGCCACCAGCTACTCCGACACGGGCCTGTCCCCCAGCACGCTGTACTACTACCGCGTGCGGGCGACCAACAATGGCAGCAACTCCGGTTATTCGAACGCCGCCAGCGCCACCACACAGGCGGTCGGCACGGGGCCTTTCAGCCTGTTTACCAGTTCCGTGGTGCCGGCCAGCGTCGATGACCCGGACACCAGCTCCAACGAGGTGGGCGTCAAGTTCTACACCGACGTGCCGGGCACGATCAGCTCGATCCTGTTCTACAAGGGATCGGCCAACACCGGCACCCACACCGCCCACCTGTGGACGGCCTCGGGCACGCTGCTGGCCAGCGCGACGTTCACCAGCGAGACGGCCAGCGGCTGGCAGCAGGTGACCTTCTCCAGCCCGGTGTCGATCCAGGCCAATACGGTGTACGTGGCCAGCTACTTTGCCCCCAAAGGTCGCTACGCCGAGGACGACGATTACTTCACGAGCACGGGAGTTGATAGCGGCCCGTTGCACGCGCCGCAGGCGGGGGTGGACGGCTTCAACGGAGTGTACGTCCAAAGCGCCACCAGCGCGTTCCCCAATCAGAACTTCCTTTCGGCCAACTACTACGTGGACGTGGTGTTCACGCCCACGGGTCAGAGCGTGCCGGCAGCTCCGTCGAACCTGACGGCGACGGCTGCGTCCGCCACTCAGATCAACCTCTCCTGGACGGACAACTCCACCAACGAAACCGCCTTCCTGGTGGAACGGAGCACCGACGGCGTGAACTTCACCCAGATCGCCAGCCTTGCCGCCGGCACCGCCAGCTACAGCGACACGGGACTGGCCTCCGGCACACATTACACCTATCGGGTGCGGGCGAGCAACGCGGCGGGCAACTCGGCCTATTCCAACACCGCCGCCGCCACAACGATTGCACTGCTCACGGCTCCCGTGGCGCCGACGGGCCTGTCGGCGACCGCCGCCAGCCCCTCGACCGTCAATCTCGCGTGGAGCAACGTGGCAACCAATGCAACGGGCATTGAGATCGATCGCCAGACGGGAAGTGGCGCATATGTTGCCGTGACGGTGGTCAGCCCCGGTACAAGCACCTTCACCGACGCCGGTCTGGCCGAGGGGACTGCCTACAGCTATCGCGTCTTCGCCACCAACTCGGTCGGCAACTCTGCGTACTCCAATACCGTCTCGGCTCAGACGCCGGTGTTGGCCGTGACGAGCGAATCTCCCGCTCAGGGAAGCGTGAATCTGCCTTTGAGCACCGTGGTCACAGCCACCTTCAACGAATCGGTTCAAAGCAGCTCGATCCAGTTCGTTCTGAGGGATCCGTCGGGGAGCATCGTTCCGGCCACGATCACTTACAACGACGCGACGCATACGGCGACCCTCACTCCGGCCGCTCAACTGGGGATCGACACCACGTACACGGCCACCGTCAGCGGCGCGATGGACGCCGCCAACAATGCGCTGGCGGCGCCGGTGACGTGGAGTTTCATGAGCGACGCCCCGAGCGTCACCTGGCAGCAGAACACCGCCGCCGCGTTCGGCGCCGGAGCCACTGTGGGCACAGTCGTGACGCTCAACGGCGTGCAACTCGCTCCGGCGTTCTTTGACGATTTCACCGGCACGGCGCTGGGCTCACAGTGGATGGCGTCAAGCTGGTCGAGCGGAAGCGGCACGGCCGCCGTCACCGAATTGGGCGGCATCTTGAACGTTGGTCGCGAGCAGGTTCGATCGGCTCAGACGTTCACCAGCGGTTCGGTCGAGGGGCTGATCGCCTTCGGCGCCGCAGCCCAGCAGCAGTTCGGCCTGGCGACCAACCTGTCCACCGCCAGTGGCAACTACTACGCGGTCTTCACCACCCGCGGCACCACCACCACGCTCTACGCCCTGGTGAATGCCAACGGAAGCACTTCGTACACCAAGATCGGCACGCTGCCAGTCGGGTACCACGATTACCTGGTGAAGCCGACCAGCACCGGCTTCCAGTTCTATAAGGACGGGACCCTGAAGGCGACGATCAAGAAGACGTTCAAGGCGGGAATCGCGTGGCATGTGGCTCTGTCCGCGCAGAAGGGCGCCCCGGCAACGCTTCTAAAGGCCGACTGGGTGCGGGTGAACGGCTACGCGTCTCAGGGAACGTTCGTGTCATCCGTTCTCGACACGGGTACGACGGCCACTTGGGGTACGCTGACCTGGACGGCCAATCTGCCGGCCGGCACGAGCCTGGTCGTGGAAACCAGCAGCGGGAACACCGCGACCCCCGATTCGACCTGGTCGGCCTGGTCGGCGGTCACCAACGGAGGAACCGTCACCAGTCCGGCGGCCCGGTACATTCGATACCGTCTGACGCTGGTCACCACAAGTGCAACGGCGACGCCGAGCGTGACCGGCGTCTCGCTGCAGTGGAGTTGAGAATCGGGTGAATTGGAACCCGCCAAGTGATGTCGCCCGGAGCGGGTTTCGCCCGCTCCGGGCGGTCAGCGTCCCGTCAGAAAGAGCACGCACGCCGCCACGACGAAGCATGGGACCAGGAGAATCAACGCCAGGGCCAGAAGGATCAGGAATGGATTGGCTGTCACATAACCCACACGAATCGCCACGAAGAACCCGGGGATGAGCAACAGCCCGGCGAACAGAAACCAAATGGATATGTGCCGCGGACGTTTGGCCGGCGGGGGGTTCTGATAATCGAGCGTCGGCCGTTGATCGGACATCCCCCTCATCTTACCCGCCGTGACCGCGGAATGGGGATGGCCGTGCCGCATTCGGGGCACACGCCGCTGGTGTTGCCGGTCAGGTCGTAGCCGCAGGTGTGACAGGAATGCAGGCTCCCGCGCGATGGTCGGAGCCAGATCAGCGGCACCGCCCCGATGGCGAACAACAGTGTAAGGAACCAATGCGGCAGCCAGACGGTCAGCGTCCAAGCGTACACGCCCCTGGCTTCAGCCGGGTAAAATGCCCACCTCCAGCCGCGCTCCGTCGCGGAGGACGATGGGCCCGGCACGGGTCTTGAAATCGAGATGCCGCCGCTGTTGATGATGTCGCGATCGGCCAGGACGGAAGAGCACCGACGGGTGAACGCCTCGCGGCCGGCCACCGCCTTTGGTGTGTCAACCCGGGCATGAATGTACTGGAAGTCGAAGCTCATCACGCCGCGTATTCCGCCCGCGCGCGCTCTGAAGCTGTGAAGTTCTGATCGGGTGAGCACCCACTGGTGCTTGACGTGGTCCAGTACGAAGTAGCTTCGCACCCACAGCCCAAGCGTGGCGACGCACAGTAACAGCGACAGGCACGAGGAGAAGGTGAGCAGGCGGCGACGCACCGAGAGTGATTGTAACCTTCCGGTTTGCGTTGCACTCTCGGCAGTGCTCAACTCTACTGTCCGCGGCGTTTCCAGAGCTGTTCTAGTGGAATCACGAGTCCGGGGAAAGCGGATGGCCGGAGTTGGTCCTGATCGCGGCCCTCAGTATCCAGCCGAAAGGCTTTCCCGTCCAGCCGGTGACACTCGAGAGTTCGCGCGAAGTAATTGAGCACCCAGTAATTCGGCACGCCGAACTCGGCATACCAGCGATACTTGGTGCGCAAGTCGTGCAGTTCGTGACCCGGACTGACGGACTCGATGATCAGTGTGGGTGGAACGAGAATTCGGATGCGTTCCGAATCGGACCGCCCGCTCGTCGCAACAGCCTGCTCCTGCCGGCGGGTGTCCGCATCCGTCAGGAGGGCGGCATCGGCACAAACAACCCGGGTCGAATTGATAACGATGTCGGCTTCGGTGGAAAAGTCGCCCGGAAGGTTGTGGTGGATCAGGTAGTCTTCCACCAGCCGGATGAGCTTCTGCATCGCCCGGCCGCCGAGGTAATAAGCCGCAGGCATCGTTGTGAGGACCCCTTCCACGATTTCGAACCGCCCGCGGTCCCACCGGGCTGCCGTCTCGGGATCATCCAGGTCCGCGACTGTCCAGCCGGTTGTGCCGGGGATGAATGGGCGCGGCGAGGTGACCACAGAATCCATTAAGACGATTATAACCCGGGCGGACGCTCGGATCACTCGACCGTCACGCTCTTTGCCAGGTTCCTCGGCTTGTCCACGTTGCACCCGCGGAGGACGGCGGCGTGGTAGGCCAGCAGTTGCAGGGGGACGACGCTCAGCAGCGGCTGCAGCGGCTCGGGGGCGTCGGGGATGTAGATGACGTGGTCGGAGTAGCGGCGGATGTGCTTGTCGCCTTCGGTGGCGACCGCGATGATCCGCCCGCCGCGGGCTCGCACTTCTTCGATGTTGCTGACGACCTTGTCGTATTGCACCCCTTTGGTCGCCAGGAACACGACCGGCATGCCTTCATTGATCAGCGCAATCGGCCCGTGCTTCATCTCGGCCGCGGGCATGCCCTCGGCGTGGATGTAGCTGATTTCCTTGAGCTTCAGCGCGCCTTCCAGTGCGATGGGATAGTGATACCCGCGGCCCAGGAACAGCCAGTTCTCCCGCTCGCAGAACTCGCCGGCGATCTCGCGCACGCGGTCGCTCTGGGCGAGCACGTTGCCCATCTGGTCGGGGATGGCGCACAGGCCGTCGATGATCTCCTGCGTCTGCGCCTGGCTCATGAATTTGCGGCGGCCGATGTAGAGCGCCAGCATCGTGAGGACGGTGCACTGACAGACGAACGCCTTAGTGCTGGCGACGCCGATCTCGGGGCCGGCGTGAAGGTAGATGCCGCCATCGGTTTCGCGGGCAATCGTGCTGCCGACGACGTTCACCACGCCCAGGGCCAGCGCGCCTTTTTCCTTCGCCTCGCGCAATGCCGCCAGCGTGTCGGCGGTTTCGCCCGATTGGCTGATGGCCACCACCACGGTGCCTTCTTCGACGATCGGATTGCGGTACCGGAACTCGCTGGCGTAAGTGGTTTCGGTGACGACCTTGGCCAGGTCTTCCATCAGGTAATCGCCCACCAGGCCGGCATGCCAGGCCGTGCCCTGCCCGGTCAGGATGAACCGGCGGGCCCGCACCAGGTCGCGCGTATGATCGGCCAGCCCGCCCAGGATGATGCGTCCCTCCCGCTGCTCGGCCCGGCCGCGGAGGCAGTTGCGCAGGGCGGTCGGCTGCTCGAAGATCTCCTTGAGCATGTAATGCTCGTAGCCGCCCAGCTCGTACTCCTCGAGCTTGTTCTCGAGCTGCTGGATGACCGGGGAGATCGCGATGTCATCGATGGTGGTGGTGCGGAAGTGGTCGGGCTTGAGCACCGCCATCTCGTTGTCGTTCAGGTAGATGACCTGAGCGGTGTGCTCGACGATGGCGCTGGCGTCCGAAGCGACGACGTATTCGTGTTGCCCCACGCCGATGATCAGCGGGCTGCCCTTGCGCGCGACCACGAGCGTGTCCGGCTCATCCTTGCAGACCACCGCAATACCATATGTGCCTTCAACCTGGTGCAACGCGCCCTGCACCGCCCGCTGCAGGACCGACGTGCCCGGCGGCAGGTGATTGCGGGCCTTGAGGTCGTTGTACAGATCGCCGATCAGCACCGCCAACACTTCCGTGTCGGTCTGGCTGTGGAACGTGTACCCCTTGTCGGCCAGAAGCTGCTTGAGAGCGGCGTAGTTCTCGATGATCCCGTTGTGGACCAGGGCCACGCGGCCGGTGTTATCGGTGTGGGGGTGGGCATTGGTTTCGGTAGGGGCACCGTGCGTGGCCCAGCGGGTGTGGGCCATGCCGACGTGAGCGGCCGGAAGCGAACTGCCGTTTTGGAGGGTGTTCTCCAGAACGCTGATCCGGCCCACGGCGCGGCGGACGTGCAGGCCGCCTGCTTCGTCAATGACCGCGATGCCGGCTGAATCGTATCCCCGATATTCCAGCCGCTTAAGCCCCTCGATCAACAGCGGCTGCGCAATCTTCCGTCCGACGTATGCAACAATCCCGCACATGGTCCAATCTCCCAGATTATATCGGCTAACAAGAAGCCTGAGGCCCTTCCAGCTCGAAAAGTCCGCTCAAGCGAGCGGCATCCCCTAAATACACCTGACCGTTACGTCGCAAATGCCCTGAAACGATTCCCCGACGCGACGCTCCGATCCCCAAAGTGCCGGCGAAGACTATCATATCCTTGCTCAAATGCCAAGCTTTTCTTCACCCTTTCCGGAGAATCCCGCAGCGTCGCTGGACGTCAGTCTGCCCATTTCACATGAGCCCGGTCGTCGAAAACGCGCACCTGTGGACTGGCAATTATGTACGATGATTCCCCTCGATGCGTTCTTGACGGGTCAAATTTGAACGTCGGATAACCTGATTCAAATGGGCTATTGTAAGGAAGGCGGCTGCCGTCGACACATGGACCTGTTTCACGAATCGCGACAAAAGAACATGCAGCGGGCCGCACCGCTTGCGGTGAGAATGCGGCCTCGAACGCTCGATGAGTTCGTCGGCCAGCAGCATTTGCTCGGACGCGGCAAGCTCCTGCGCCGCATGCTCGAAGCCGACCGGCTGACCAGCGTCATCTTCTATGGCCCGCCGGGTACCGGCAAGACCACCTTGGCGCAACTGATCGCCACGTACACCAAGAGCCATTTTGAGCAGGTGAACGCGGCGGCGGTGGGGGTGAAGGAAGTCCGCGCCATCCTCGACGCCGCCCGCGAACGGCTGGGGAATTCGGGCAAACGAACGGTCCTCTTTCTCGACGAAATCCATCGTTTCAACCGCGCCCAGCAGGATATTCTGCTCCCCGACGTGGAAGCCGGATATGTGCTGCTGGTCGGAGCGACGACGGAAAATCCCTTCTTTGCCATCAACTCGCCACTGGTCAGCCGGAGCCAGATCTTTCAGTTCGCGCCGATCAGCGAGGACGACATCCGCTCACTGATTCAGCGGGCGATAGCCGATCCAGACCGAGGGTTCGGAAAACTGTCGATCGAACTCGACCCGGCTGCGCTCGACCTGTGGGCAACCATGTCCGATGGCGATGCCCGCAGGGCGCTGATGGCGTTGGAGGTGGCGGTGCTGTCGCTGTTGAGTGAACAAAGAGACGGGGGGAGTGGGCGAGGGGGAGAGGGGGAGAAAAACGCAAATGCACGAGCATCAATCGGTCCTTCGGTCCCCCCCTTACCCCCTCTCCCCCTCACCCCCTCCTCTTCCACCATCCACATCACCCTCGATGTGGCCGAGCAGTCCATCCAGCGGAAGGCGATCGTCTACGACGCGACCGGCGACGAGCATTACGACGCCGCCAGCGCGCTGATCAAATCGATGCGGGGCAGCGATCCGAATGCGGCGGTGTACTGGGTGGCCCGCATGCTGGAGGCGGGGGAGGATCCCCGCTTCATCGCCCGCAGAATCGCCATTCTGGCCAGCGAAGACATCGGAAACGCCGATCCCAACGCCCTTGTTGTCGCAGCCGCGGCCTATGACGTCGTCGAAAAAATCGGCATGCCCGAAGCCCAGCTAACCCTCGGCCAGGCAGCCATTTACATGGCCACGGCCCCCAAATCCAACGCCTCAGCGATGGCCATCTGGGGCGCCATGTCCGATGTGCGCGAGGGCCGCACCGTGCCCGTTCCAAAGCATCTGAAAGACACGCATTACAAAGGGGCCAAGCGGCTGGGCCACGGCGAGGGATACCAGTATGCCCACGATTTTCCCGAAGGTTTTGTTCGACAAGAGTACCTCGGAGTCGATAAAACATACTACCGGCCAACCGACCATGGATTCGAGGCGGAGATCGCGCGGCGAATGCGGGCACACGGGCAATCGGTAGACAACCCCGACGAGCAGCGCCCGCAGGGCAATTCGGACGCTGCCGATGAAGAAACGATCCCGCAGCAAACCGAGCGGAAGGAAACGACGTAATGAGTGATATGAACAACAAGGCGGCCATTCGCAAGCGGCTTCGCGAGATCGTCGCCGCCCTGAGCGAAACCGAGCGCCACCAGAAAAGCATCACGGCGTGTAGTCTGGTGGCGGCCAGCCCCGAGTTCGCCGCCGCCCGCGTTGTCATGCTCTTCCTCAGCACCCCCCACGAAATCGATACCGCATCTTTAGCGCTCAAAAGCTGGCAGGCTGGCAAGACCGTCGTCGTCCCCAAGGTCAGCTGGGACCAGCGCAGGATGCTACCGGTGGAGATCTCCAGTCTCACCACCAGCATGACCACCAGTGGGCCCGGCGTCCGCGAGCCGGTTTCGGGCCAGCCCATCCCGGTCGGATTCATTGATCTGGTGATTGTCCCGGGCTTGGGTTTTAGTTCCGACGGGCACCGCATCGGTCGGGGCATGGGGTTCTATGACCGGTTCCTCGCGCAGCCCGAGTTTTTGGGTGTCTCGTGCGGCCTGGCATTCGATGAACAGATCGTTCCGGAGCTTCCGGTGCTTGACCACGACATGCCATTGAGTATGCTGGCCAGCGACCGGGGCATCCGCCGTTTCGCGTCGCATTGCATTCAGTCGTAGAGAACACGGAGGTTCTCGTGAGTCGCACATCTCGCCGCATCAGCCGTCCGCTCATCGCCGTTCTGGCTGTCGTCATTGTCCTGGGGACGGTCTTCACCATTCACAAGTTGACCAGGTCGCACGCTTCCCAAACGGCAAGCGCCGCTCCAGCGCAGCCCATCGTGCAGCCGGTGACGACGGCGCCGAAGCCTGTCACGGAAGTCGCGAAGGCCAAGGCCCCGGCGACGCAACCCGCTGCGGCTTCGCCCCCTCCCGGTAGCGATGATTCGAGCGCGCTGATCACCCAGACTCCGACCGCTCGCAACAGCGACAACGCGACGAAGCTTGATCCTCAAGCTCAGGCCCGCGTGACGGGCGACGAGAACTCGGGCAGCGAGCGCTCGACTCCCGTGCCCGATCAAACCGGCCCCGACATCGGCCACTCATCGTGGGACAAGATCGTTCCCCAGGCCGATGACAATGTGCCCGGCGCGCAGGCAACCCGGCCCTCCAGCGAGACGGCCATCGCCAGCATCCAGGATTCAACTCCCATTCCCCCGCACGACGTACCCACGGTGCAGACCGAAATCTCCACCGCGCCGCTGGCTGACGCCAAGACCCGCGTCGATGCCGGCGACCTGATCGCCGCCCGGCAGATGCTTAATGACGCTCTGGCCGCGGGACGCTTGAGCGAGTCCGATGCCGATTCGGCCAAGAAGCAGATCGAAGAGATCAACAAGACGCTGGTCTTCTCACCCCGCAAGTTCCCCAACGATCCCTGGGGCGGCACGCACCTGGTCGCCGGCGGCGAACGCCTCGGCTCCATCGCCCTGCACAATGGCGTCTCCTGGGAACTGCTCGCCCGCGTCAACAACGTCACCCCCAAAAAGCTTCGCTCGGGCCAGACGATCAAGATCTTCAAGGGCCCGTTTTACGCGGTCGTCTACAAGCACCTCTGCAAGATGGAAATCTACCTCGGCGCCCCGGGCGGCCCGGGCTCCATGTACGTCACCAGCTTCCCGGTGGGTCTCGGCAAAGACAACTCCACCCCCACGGGCCTGTGGATCTGCAAGGCCGGTGACAAGATCCGCAACCCCCGCTACTACCCCCCCCGCGGCGGCGACATTATCGCCCCCAACGACCCCAAAAACCCGCTGGCCGGCTACTGGATCGCCATCGAAGGCCTCGACGGGCAGGCCGTCGGCAAAGAGTCCTACGGCATCCACGGCACCATCGACCCCGACTCCATCGGCAAGATGGCAAGCATGGGCTGCATCCGCCTCCGCCACGACGACATCTCCTGGGTCTTCGACCTCCTGGTCGATGGCAAGAGCAAGGTGCTGGTGAAGGAATGAGCCGTGGGCCGGAGGCGCGTGAAATGTGAAGACGGGT
>Ga0134125_10010793_pt1 | contig 10253 bp, 9 predicted proteins | sample KB31751_FD_96464 | JGI IMG/M metagenome (GOLD analysis project Ga0134125, IMG submission 96464) | Terrestrial soil microbial communities with excess Nitrogen fertilizer from Kellogg Biological Station, Michigan, USA - KB3-175-1 | ecosystem: Environmental > Terrestrial > Soil > Unclassified ... | reverse complement strand
GTACGCGTCATCGCGGCGGTGATCGGCGTGATTTCGGTGTTCCCCTGGCTGGTTCTGGGCTTCCAGTCTCTCGGCCTGGTGTTCTCCTACCTGTCGTTCGGCGTCATCTCGCCGACCATGGCGGTGTTCGTGGGGATCGGGGTCCTGGCGATCCGGCAAATCTGGACCGTGCGCATGGGCATGCGCGGCATCGTGATTTCCGACATGGTCCAGGGCATCTTCGCCTACGGCATCGGCGGACTGGTGGCGCTCGGCCTGACCGTATGGCTCATTTCCCAGGGTCACGGCTTCGCCGGCCTGCCCGAAAGCTTCGCCGCGCTGCCCGGCCTCGGTAGCGATCTGGGCTCCTTGTACTACTTCTCGATCGTCATCACCGGGGCGATGGGCGCGTGGTGCTGGCCGGACATCTTCGTGCGGCTGTTCACGGCCAAGAGCGCGCAGGCGGTACGCAATTCCGCCGTCAAGGCGGCACCGCTGATGTTCGCCTTCCTGGCGATCCTGCTGACCATGAGCATGCTCGCCCATCAGCTGCCGGAAGTCGCCCAGGCGCCGGACAACGTCTGGTTCCTCACGGCCGGCCATGGGGGGCCGTTCGTGATGGCGCTGGCGGGCGTGGCGGTGTTCGCCGCGACCGTCGGCAACGTCAATGCCATCACGGCGGCGATCGGCACCCATACGGCGCAGGACATCATCCATATCGGCGGCGCCGACGAAGCGACCACCACCCGCACGGCCCGTATCGCCATTATCATCTCGACCGTTCTGGCCGTGATCGGCGCGATCTTGACCGTGAACGTGACCGCCGGGCTGCTGACGCTGGCGCTGGCGTCGTATCAAGGCATCGTGCAACTCGCGCCGGCGCTCTATCTCGGCGTCTTCTGGCGCAGGGGCAATGCGGCGGCGGCCTCCACGGGCATGGTCGTCGGATTCGCCGTGGCGGTCGTGCTCCAGTTCCTCTACCCGGTTTCGATCCCCGAACTTGCAGGGCTCACCTCCGGCGTCGTCGGCCTGATCGCCAATCTGGTAATCTATGTGGTTCTCGCCTATGCGCTGCCCCACAGCCAAGAGGAGAAGCGGCGCATCGATATGCTCTTCGACGGGCTGGAGGCGAAAGAGGCGGATATTTCGCCTGCTGCGGCGTGGCGCACGCGCCCCGTCTGAGGACGGTAGACACAAGGCATGGAACCGAGGGCGGCGGCGACAGGGAGCCGCCGTCCTTTCGCATCGAAGCCGTTGCCGGCGGGCCGGCTTCGAACCGAGCGGCCTTCAGCGAGGGCCGGCCGCGGCCTCCTGCGCCATATGGACGGCCAGCGCCTGGGAGGCCCGGATCATGCTCCTCAGGACACGTTCGGAGCGCGCCTCGTCGGGATTGGCAAGATCCTGGACGAGGATACCGTCCAGGCCGGCAAGGACGAACTGGGCCAGTGTCCTGATCTGCTCCGGGGGGCAGGCGATGTTGGGCGGCTGCGCCAGGATGCGCTCATACTGGTCGAAATAGCCCTGGTACTGCTTTTCGGCCAGCCAGGCCGTATCGGGCCTGCGCACCGCATACATCGTGACCTCGAACTGTAGGATCTGCAGATCCCGCGTCTTCTTTACCAGGCGCCATATCGCCAGGATCAGTTCCTCGATCCGGTGGTGCAGGTCCGGCGACGGGCGGACTTCCTCGTCGAGGAACTGCTGGAGGAGCCGCGTCACCTCCTCGAGCACGGCGAACAGCAGCGCGTCCTTGTCCTTGAAATGATAATGCAGCGTCGCCAGTCGCACGCCGGCCGCTTCCGCGATCTTGCGGGTCGTGGTGCCCGCCACGCCCTCCGAGACCAGCACCTGCATGGCGCCGTCGATCAGTTTCTGGCGCGTCACATTCATTTTCGTCATATCGTCGCGTGCTTCCTTCTAAATTTGGTCGGTTGACCGACTATATTTCTCATTGTACGCTCATGCCTGTCAAATGCCGCAGCGAAATATAGGCCGGCTCGATTGCAAAAGGCTATCGGTTCGAGCCTCGGCTTCGCCGCAGCGGTATCGCGACCACGCGTTGTTCTCGCCGGGCTTTCTCCGGATGGACCGGCTGCAACATGGCCGCATAGGCGCGTGCCGGAACGATTCACCAAGGGAGGACGGACGGATGTCTCGTAGCAATGCTGTTGATGTGAAGAAATGGAATGCTGAATATCAGTGGCATCCGTTCGCCGATCCGAACGCGGTCGCCAACGACAAGCCGCTGATCATCGAAAGCGGAAAAGGAGCCATCGTCCACGACATCGACGGCAAGGAATATATCGACGGCCAGGGCGGTTTGTGGAACGTCAATGCCGGCCATGGCCGCAAGGAGATCATAGACGCCATCACCGAGCAGCTCCAGCAGTTGCAATATTATTCGCTCTTCGGCGGCACGACCCATGCCCGCTCTATCGAATTGTCGAAGCTGCTGGTGGATATGTGTGCCGAAGAGGGGATGAAGCGGGTCTTCTTCTCCACCGGCGGCTCGGAGGCCGTCGAGACGGCGCTGAAATTCGCCCGGCAGTACTGGAAACTGAAGGGCCAGGCGCAGCGGACCAAGGTGATTTCGTTGCAGCGCGCCTATCATGGCGTCGGCTACGGCGGGCTTTCCGCCAACGGCACGCCGGCCTTTCGCCGCATGTTCGAACCGCTAATGTCGAATTTCTTCAGGGTCGAAACCCCCTATTTCTATCGCAATCCCTTCACCAGCGACCCGGCGGAACTGGCCCCTATCTGCGCCATGTTGCTGGAGCGCGCCATTCTCGACCAGAGCCCGGAGACGGTCGCCGCCTTCATCGCCGAGCCGATCCAGGGTGCCGGCGGCATCATCGTTCCCCCGGCCGAATACTGGCCGCTCGTCCGGGAAGTCTGCGACAAGTACGGCGTACTTCTCATTGCCGACGAAGTGGTCACCGGCTTCGGGCGCACCGGCAGCATGTTCGGCTCGCGCCTGTGGGGCGTCAAACCGGACATGATGGTCTTTGCCAAGGGCATCAATTCTGGCTACGTGCCGCTCGGCGCGACCATGTTCAACGAGCGCATCGAAGCGGCGTTCAAGGACCATCCGGATGCCGGCTTCATGCACGGGAACACCTATCTCGCGCATCCGCTTGCCTGCGCGGCCGCGCTCGCCAATCTCGACATGGTCGTCAAGGAGGGCCTTGCCGAAAATGCCGCGGAGGTGGGCAACTACTTCATGGCCAGGCTCGGTGAATTGGCGCAGCGGCAGAAGCATGTCGGCGAGGTGAGGGGGCGCGGCCTGATGATCGGGGTCGAGCTTGTGGCCGACAAGAAGACCAAGGCCCGGTTCGCCGATTCAGATTACTTCGGCCACTTCGTGGCGAGGCGCTGTCGCGACAATGGCGTCCTTATCAGAAACGTCTACGATACCTTCATCATCTCGCCGCCGCTGATCCTGACGAAAGCGCAGGTGGACCGCATCGTCGAGGTGATGGACGAGGCGTTGACCTACCAGACCGGCGCGTTCGCCGGAAAATGAGCTGTCGATGCCCGGCAAGCAAGGTCGGTGCAACCGATCGTGCTTGCCGGACCGCGAGCAGCAGCAGCGGTCCTCGACATTTCTGCCCGAATTGTTTCGGGCGGAACGGCTTTAAGCCGTCAACCCTTGTTGCGCGATGTCGGAATTGGCGCCGGTCGGGGCAGGCACGCCGGCAGTCGATGATGTGTCCGTCGGGGATGTGGCGGTCTGCCGCTCGCCGGGCTTCGTCGGCGACGCGAGACGTTCGCGAAGGCCGGGCACCATCTCGTCCATGACGTCCCGGCGAGGCATGTAGAAATAGTTGCGGCCCTGCTTGCGAACGGAAATCAGCTTCGCATGCGCGAGGATTTTGACGTGATAGGAGACGGTCGACTTCGCCACGCCCATCCTGTCGATAAGCACGGTGCATGGCATCTCCCCCGCCTCGTCGATCATCTGCATCATCTGCAGACGTGTCGCTTCGCTCAAGGCGGTGAAGATCGCGGTGTAGCGTTCGAGTTCGATCGTCATGGGCATTCCGGCATTTCAGTTCTATCGTTCGAATTCTATCTAACGAAATTGGCCGCTTAAATCCAGACCATAGTGGCAACGAGCCATCGTTCCCCCGGAGAAAGATCCTTATGTCTATCGTCGGGCAGGGATCGACCGGCCGGGTGATGGCGTGACCACATCGGTCGCGAGAAGGCGGCGCAGCGCCTCGAACTGACGGTGCGCCAGCCCGGCAATGGCGGCTTTGTCGAACGCATCCATGTGACGCAGCGACCAGCGGTCCATCGCCTGCAACAGGGCGAAAACAAGTTCCGCCTGCAGCGATGCCGGCAGGTCGTCGCGCACCGCACCGCAGGCGCGGCCGACGGCCAGCACGCGGCCGAGCCAATCGGCAACACCGGCCAGAACGCGCCGGAGCGCAGCACTTCGTTCGGCCGACAGGTCTGGCAGATAAAAAATCCGGCCGAGGTCCCCATACCAGTCCTGCTTGGCTGAAGCTGCCAGGGCGCCGGCCAGGAACGCCTCGATACGGTCCCAGAAATCGAGGCCGGCCAGCGTCTCGGGATCTGGCGCGGCGAGATCACGCGCCAGCGCCGCCGACGCTTCCTCGACGACGCGGTCGAACAGCGCCTCCTTGGAGCCGAAGTAGTGATAGAAGGAGCTTTTGCTCATCCCGCAGGCTCGGATGACCGCATTCAGCGAAGCCTGCTCGAAGCCGTGGGCGGCGAATTCGCGCGCCGCCGTTGCCAACAACTGCCGGTAGCGCTGCGGCGCCATCACGCCTGAAATCCGTTCACTCATCTGTGTAGAGTAGCAGGCTGGACCAGCCGGTCCAGTCGTATTATGTAATTGGACCGGCCAGTCCAATATGGAATCGCACCATGTTCATCGAGACTTCGATACAGGAACAAGTGGAACGGCAGCGCGGCGACAGGCTGCGTGTGCTCGTCGTCGGCGGCGGCATCGCCGGGTTGACCCTGGCGCAGTTGCTGCGCCGGGGCGGGTTACATCCGGTACTGGTGGAGCGCGCGCCGGACAATGCCGAAGCCGGCTATATGCTGGCTCTGATGCCGCTGGTCGATCCGGCCATGCAGGCGCTCGGCGTCCGGGACGAATACCGCGCCCGCAGCGTGCCCTTCCACCGCTATCGCCTGCACGGCCATAGCGGGCCGTTGCTGCGCGAATACGAGATCGACACGCTGCTGCACGCCTATGGCGACTACCGGGGCCTCGCGCGGGGAGAGCTTCTGGAAGTGCTGTCGACGCACGGCGCGCCGATCAGCCATGGCGCGACGCTGAAGTCGATGCGGCAGTCGGCGCAGGCGGTGGAGACGGTGCTGGAGAACGGCAGCGGCACCGTCGAGGCCGCCTTCGACACGGTCGTGCTGGCGGATGGCCTGCATTCGCCGGAGCGGGTCGGGCTGCTCGAGCCCGGCCAGGTGACGACCTACGACACCGGCTGGGCCGGCTGGGTTGCCTGGATCGACGCCGACGCCGCTCACACCGACCAGGCCGACGAGATCTGGGGAGCGGGCTTCTTCGTCGGCATCTATCCGGTCAAGGGACGCGCCGGCGTGTTCGTCGGCGGCGACCGCGCCGATATGGAGGAAGGGCCGGCTGCCTTCGTTGCCAAAATCCGCAGCCAGTTGAGCACCATCGATCCATGGCTGGAACAGGGGCTGGCACAGATCGAAGCGGGGCAGGACCTCTACTTCTGGAAGCTTACCGACTGCCGGGCCGATCAATGGGCCGTAGGCCGCGTGGCGCTGCTCGGCGACGCCGCCGCCGGCTTCCTGCCGACCGCCGGCATCGGCGCCGGCATGGCGATGGAATCGGCCTCCGTCCTTGCGCCGCACCTGCTCGATGCCGGCCCCGAGAACGTCGCCGAGGCGCTGCTTGCCTATGAGCGCACGCAGCGGCCGCGCGTCGAGGCGGCGCAGGACAATTCGCGGCAGCTGGCGAAGCTGATGTTCCGCCGCAGCCACGCGCTGGCGGTCATCCGCGACCTGGCGGTCCGGCTGGTGCCGCTCTCCACGGTGCTGCAGCCGATCCGCAAGCTGCTCGACGACATGCCCTTGTCGGCGTGACGGCGTATTTGTCGGGAGGATCGACGTTCGACAGACGTCACGGACCGACAACCGGCAGGCGGCCCGGACAAGGACGGTTCGCAGGATGCCGGTGAGGAAATCCAACATCGTGAAAGTGGAGACAACGGATGGACAGGAAAGTTCAAATCACCGGCTTCGGCGGCGTCGAGCAATTGACGGTGTCGCCGGACATGCCGACCGAGCCCGGCCCCGGCGAAATACGCATTCGCCATGATGCCATCGGCGTCAGCTTCATCGACATTTATCACCGAACCGGTCTTTATCCGCTGCCTTTGCCGGCGACCCTCGGGATTGAAGGTGCCGGCATCGTCGAGGCCGTAGGACCGGGCGTGACGAGGCTTTCGCGCGGCGACCGGGTGGCCTACGCCGGGGCGCCGGTCGGCGCCTACGCCTCGACGCGGCTGCTGCCTGAGGCGCGCGCCATTCGCCTGCCCGACGACATCCCCCCGCAACTGGCCGCCGCCTCCATGGCGCGCGGCATCACCGCCCATATGCTCTTGACCCGGACCCACGCGGTTGGACCTGGAACGACGGTCCTCATCCATGCGGCGGCCGGCGGTACGGGCGGGCTGCTGGTGCGCTGGGCAAAGCACCTCGGCGCCATGGTGATCGGAACGGCCGGCACGCCGCAAAAGGCGGACCTCGCCCGCAAAGCCGGCGCCGACCATGTCGTCGTCGGGCGAGATGCCGATATCATCGGCGAAGTCAAGAAGCTGACGGGTGGCCTCGGCGTCGACGTCGCCTATGACGGCATCGGCGGCGACATGCTGGCGAAGACGCTTGCCTGCGTTCGGCCGTTCGGCACCGTCGCCAGCCTTGGCCAGGCGGCAGGTCCCATTCCGCCTCTCAATGTCGAGGACATCGGCCCACGCCGTTCGCTTACGCTCGCGCGTCCGAGTTTCATGGCCTATTCGGCCGACATGGAGGTCTATCGCGTCGCAGCCGAAGCCGCCGTGGCTGCGATGCGGCTTGGCATCGCCAGCACGGTCGGCACCACCTACGCACTGGAAGATGTCGCGCAGGCGCATGCCGATCTCGAAACCGGGCGCAGCACGGGAAGCCTGCTGCTCATCCCATGAAGCGACGAGCGCTTCGTCGGCCTGATCGCGCCCACAGCCTCATCAAGGAGCACGATCAGGAGCCCCGGCCCTTCGTCCGGCGCGCCGATCCAGACGAGATCATCGCCGCCGGCAGATTCGAAATCCTTGGCGTATCGAGGCCCTGAAACCACAAAGGATAGAAAACGCAAGTACCTCTTTCGATCTATAAGCATCATCATTCCGGCGTAGATTTCTTGAAGTGTATCCATTAACTGTTCTTGCTTAAAGATTGCATTCCGCTATGACTGACCGCGCAGACCTGATAAATTATTGAGTGTGTTTGAGTTTCTCGTGGGGGGCTACGAGAGGGGAAGCGTAATGTCCCACTATTCCACGCCCGCAATTCCCACCATGATTGTCATAGAAGACCACGCGCTCGTGCGAGCCGCTATCGCGAGACTTCTCAGGACCGAGTTCCCTGGATGGGATTCCATCGAGATGAGTTCCGTCGAAAATATCGATAGCGCTCTCGGCATGGATGTCCGTGTCGTCGCGCTCTACATGGGGACCAGGAGCATCGAGGACCCGGTGTTGCGAAACGATCTCGCGACGGTGCAAGAAACCTTCCCGCAAGCCGAGATTGCTCTCCTGTCGAATTCGGACGACCCGCGCGTGGCGGTGCAAGCCCTGCGGTTGGGTGTTCGGGGGTTTTTCACTACTTCACTGTCCCTCGATGTCGCCCTTGCCGGCGTTCGCCTTGTGCTAGCAGGCGGCGTGTATTGCCCGCACCCGATGGGCGCGTTGATCGAGACGCCGATGGTTCTCGACACATTCGTCAACGGGAAAACCTATGCGTCGGCAAACATCGACGTTCTCGAAATCGTCTCCGGTTTCACCCATCGCGAGGAAGACGTGCTCGCGCAGCTGCAGCTTGGGCATTCCAACAAGATAATCGCCGCCGAGCTGAACATGTCCGAAAATACGGTCAAGATGCACATCCAGCACATCATGCGCAAACTGCGGGTCCAGAATCGAACCGAAGTCGTGATCCAACTGGGCAAGAGGGCGGCGCAAGATACGCATATGGGTCTGCGCTAAAACTGCATCGCCTATCTCATGGGTCGCGGGGCTCCATGTATGGCCTCCGTGCGCCTGGCGTCTTTCTCGTCATGATCCTCATGCAGAGGCTTTTCAAGCATGTCGCAAAGGGCAGCGGAGGACAGCAGGACTTCGGCCAGAATCCGCTTGAGCTTCTGATTTTCTTCCTCGAGCCTTTTGAGCTTCGTGGATTCCAGAGCGGTGCCGCTGCCGTGCCGGGATTGCCACCGGTAAAAGGTGGCGCCGCTCATTCCGTATTTCCGGCAGAGTTCGGCTACCGAAATTCCTTCGCCATGGTGCTCGGCCAGGATACCCGCGATCCCATCCTCACTGAACCTGCTCTTGCCCATCATCGGTATCCTCCAGGGCGCTCCCCTGCGTGGCGAGGTGTTGCTTTGCGCGCCTCGTTTTGCACGCCAGGAACTGGAAACGACCGGCGTGCCGATCAATCCTCCCTGAAAGCCCTGCTGAAACTGTCGAGCACCGGTCTTAGCGCGTAGAGCGCCACGGTGCTTTGACCGGTTTCGATCAAGGCCTGCACGGGCATCCCGGGCACCAGCTTCACGTCCTTCATCGTTGCCAGTTGCTCATCCGAAACACGGATCGTCGCCGCATAGTAGGATTGGCCGCTCTGCTCATCCACGAGGCGGTCCGCGGAAACGTAGACGACCGTCCCCGAAAGGAGCGGCACCCGCCGCTGGTCATAGGGCAGGAGATGAAGCTTCGTCGGCAAGCCGATATGCACGACGTTGATGTCTTCCGGCCTGATGCGCGCGGTGACGATGAGACGATCCTCTTTCGGCACGAGATCAAGCAGCGGCTCTCCGGCGCCCACGACGCCGCCCGCCGTGTGAATGCGAAGATCGGTAATCACGCCATCCTGGGGAGCCCTGATCTCGGTCCTGGAAAGTTGATCGTCGACGGCCTGCATTCGCTCTGCAAGTTGCAATAGCTGGCTCTCGGTCTCCCGGAGGCTCTGCGCTATCTCGTTTTGGCGGTCGCTCTCAAACTTCAGAAGATCGGCCTGCGCCTCGCTGATGGCCTGTTCGGCGCGGGCGATCTGAGCGGCCGTTTCGCCAAGCTGGCCATTGATGTCGGCGTTTTCGCGCATGAGATCGAGCAGGCGGCTTTGCCTTTCGAGCTTCTTGCTGACGAGGGCCGTGATGGTGTCGATCTCCTTGTGGACGATGTCCGCCCTGGTCGACAGCGCCACCTGCTGCGCCTGAAGCCCGATGATCTCCTGCTGGATTTGCCTCATCTTCATCTGGATCACCACGATCTGCGATCGCGCGACATCCCGGCGCGTTTCGAAGATCTTTTGTTGCCCTGACAGTATCTCGGGAATTTCAGGATGAGTGCGCGCCGCCGCCTGTATTTCGTCGGAAAGGACGATGTGGTCTTTCCCGGCCTGTTCGGAAAGCAGCCGCGCCTGACGCGCCTTGGCGTCCCAGAACTGACCGCTGAGACTGTTGCTTTCCGTGCGTGGTTTTATGTCGTCCAGTCTTATCAGGACTTGGCCTGAGGAGACCGTGTCGCCGTTCTTGACGAGAATTTGCCGGACGATTCCGCCCTCCAGATGCTGGATGGTCTTGCGGCTCGATTCCGGTTCCACGATTCCCGATGCGATAGCCGCGCTCTTGAGCGGGGCCACGACCGACCAGATGCCAAACCCCAGCACAAAAACACCGATCAGGAGGTTGCCGGTCCAGGCAACGCCTCGAAGCTGCGGTGCCGGGGTCGCCGGTGCAAACTCCGCATAGTTCACGAATTGAGCGTTGCTCGGTCGCAAGGCTACGAAACCGTAGCTGATGGCGTTCGAAACCTGCACGAAACGGTATTTCAGCTCTGCCGCAGCGTGACCGGCCAGGAGGCCGACAGCAGGGACATTTGGCATGGAAAACGTCATTGTCCGGCCCTCAGACCGCTCTCGCATTGCGGCGGCGGGCGAAGATAGGCATCGAAGATTTGCTCGCTGTCGCCGAATGCCTTGAGGGTGCCGCTGCGCAGGATCGCGAT
>Ga0134125_10010791_pt1 | contig 10254 bp, 8 predicted proteins | sample KB31751_FD_96464 | JGI IMG/M metagenome (GOLD analysis project Ga0134125, IMG submission 96464) | Terrestrial soil microbial communities with excess Nitrogen fertilizer from Kellogg Biological Station, Michigan, USA - KB3-175-1 | ecosystem: Environmental > Terrestrial > Soil > Unclassified ... | reverse complement strand
GCCGAATCTGGACTTCGCCGGCTCGATCGGCGATACGCAGACGGCCATACAGGCGGATGGCACGACCGTTTCGGATATTTCCCATCCCAAGTGGAAGGCGAACACCATGCTCGGCTACACCGTGGGGCCGGTCGGCGCGGCGCTGCACTGGCGGTATCTCTCCGCCATGCAGGACCTCATGGATGGGCCGGGGAGCGGCGATCCGGGTGTTCCGGCCTATAGCTACTTCGACTTGAATGCGAACTACCAGGTGACCTCGCGGATCCAGCTCACGGGAGGGCTCACCAACCTGTTCAACAAGCAGCCGCCGCGCGTCGCGGGGGCATCGCTCCTGACCGATGCGGCGACCTACGATGTGATGGGCAGGACGTACTACGTAGGTGTCAAGGCAAAGATCGACTGACGAGTTGCTGGCGCTCCCCGGATTCCGGCACCACCCCTCTCTTCGCGCCGGAATCCGGGGAGCAGGGATGCCTGCAGTCAGGCCTGCGAGGAACTGCCACGCTGGGCATGCGCATCGGCGGCGGGACCTGGAGAGTGCCATCAAGGCCATCTGCTCGCGCGACGGAATGTAGAGATAGAAGCCTGGAAACGGCTTGCACCAATCCTTCAGGACTCGCTGATCGACCGCACCGCCGAGACAGCCGGACTGCCGGAAGCTGCATCAGGCAAGCTGCTCATAGCGACCGATAAGCTGCATCGATTAGAGATCGGGCGCGATCGCCGAGAGCCAGCGCCGGCCAATAGCGGTTGAGCGAATAGCCTACCGCGAGCCGGTTCTCGCGATCGGCCATCGCAAAGCTGCCCCCCGCGCCAGCCGTGCCAAAGGCTTTCGGGTTCGGTCCGATATAAAAGAAGTCCGGGTCATTCACGAGTATCCCGAGCGCGGTGCGCATGGGTGTGCCCCACACGGCGCACTTCTCATGCCACTGGACCTCTGTCATCAGCTCGATCGTCCGCGGGGATAACACACGGATACCGTCGAGCTCTCCGTCCATGGAGGCAAACGCGAACAACCGCGCGGCGCCGCGTGCAGTTCCCCCGGAAAATTTGTAGGGCATCGCCCGCTGCTCGTCGACCGTAAGCACACGCGTATAGTCACCCATGCCGGCAAAGAACCGGGGCATGATCTCGGGTGCAATATTCGCAGCGCGGACAAAATGCTCGGTATCGTAGTTCGGGCGGTAACGGGCCCGCTCCGCCTCGGTGAGACGGATGTGGTAATCGACTCCGAGCCGCTCGGTCACCTCGCGCCGGAAAAAATCCCACGGGTACTCACCGCTCGCGCACTGAATGAGTTTCCCGAGAATGAATACGGACGACACGGTGTGGTATACCCCGCGGATACCGGGCGGCCATTGCGGCCTCTGGCGCGCAATCGCGGCCACCATTCGCTCCCAACGGAAATAGTCTCCGGGTTCTGCGGCATCGACCAGGTGCATTGCCGCGTGATGGCTGATGACTTGCCGGACCGTGATCCGCTCCTTGCCTTCACCGGCGAACTCCGGCCAATAGCGCGCTACGGGCGCGTCGTAGCTCAGTGCGCCGCGGTCGGCCAGCATGTGCAGCGCAAAGGCCAGCATGCCCTTGACCACCGACGCCATGCTGACCATCGTCCCGGCCTCCCAGGCCTCCTGTCGTGCGGGATCCGTGTGCCCGCCCCAGAGGTTCACGACCTTCCGTCCCTCTCGATACACGCACACTGAGGCACCCAGCTCACCCCGCTCCAGGAAGTTGGCTCGAAAGGCATCCAGCACCGGCTCGAAACCGGACGCACATTCGCCCGAGATCCCGACCTGCCGGCCGTTTACCGCCAGCTCCAGGTGTATGGGGATATCCTCCATCTCGAGGTCAGAAGGTCGTGTGAACCGTTAGTGTGAGCGTTCGCGGGCGCCACATCTGCCAGTCATCGAGGTTACCGCCCGGCGGTACTTTTAAGCCGTATGACGTAAACAATGCCTGTACGGGGGAGAGGGACACGACGACGCGGCGATCGAACGCGTTCGCGATGCCAAGATCCACCGACCAGCGGTCGTCGCGCACTCCCAGCTTGAAATTCGCAATCGCGTAGTTCCCCAATATTGGATTCTGCCTGCTACCGTCCGGCGCCTCGATGTATGTCGTGTAGTTTCCCGTATAGCTCGCCGTACCGCTCACAAACCCCGTCCAATCCGATATTGGAAGCGCGTGCTCGAATTCAGCGCCGCCGGAAACCGTGTAGTTCGGAACGAATGGCAGCCGCTGTCCGGGCTTGGTCGTAACGGGGGACACTAGATTCGGGAAGATCGAGTCGATCACGGAATGAATGCGTGTCCCACCCAGGAACGCCGTCAAGCCAGGGGCCACCCGCGCCCGAATGTCGCCTTCGATGCCCGCACTGTGTCCGTCTCCGATGTTCTCGATGACGCCAACCGTGGCACCTTTGAACGAGGCGGTGCCATATCCCTGTACCGACTTGATCCAATTGTAATAGGGCGACACTTCCCACAGGACCCGATGGTTCAGCGCAGAGCCCTTGATCCCGAACTCGGCGGACTTCTCGAATTCCGGACCAAATGTCTCGATTTCGCTGGCGTGCGTCGGATTCTCTTGCGCGATCAGGGCAACCTTGCCGGCAGCGTTGAGATTGCCGTCCCGGACGCCCTCGGTATAGGTCGCGTAGAGCAGAATGTCTTTGGCCGGATTGAATTCCAGGGAGAACTTCGGCAACCAGGCGTCCGCGGAGGTCGACGCAAGGAAATTCCTCGGAGGCGCGAGAGTAGAGAAGTAGTCCAAGCCCCCGCCCAGCGAGCTCGCCTCGATGGATTCATGGTGCCTGCGTACGCCGGCGATCAGACGCAGATTGTCGCGGATGCGCACGGTCCCCTCGATGAACCCGGACAGCTGGCGGCCGCTATTGGCGAGCATGTCGGTAGCCGGGGAATCGTAGAGTGAGTTGATACCGAGCTGGTTCGACAGCTCGCTGGCGAAGGACGATGGCCCCGCGGGGGCAGGCACCTTGAGAGCGGCCGCGTAGAGAGGTGCGAACGCGACGAAGTCCTGCGATTGGTAGTCGATGTTTTCCGTGAGATCGAACGTACGGTAGAAGGCGCCGGCGACGAAGCTCAGGACCTTGGTCGGATCCGACAGCACCCGAAACTCCTGCGATACCTGACTGTAGCGCGTCTGATCCAGAGTGTTGGCCTGGTAGATGCCGGGTGCTTTGAGGGCCTGTCCAATCAGTCCGAACTCGCCCGTATACACCGGCTCGAAGACATTTCGGTCGCGATAGCGTGCGTAGTAGCTCGAGATCGACTCGAGAGTCAGCGGACCGAGCTTATAGCTCAAATCGCCACTGACAATCCTGGCGGCATCGTTGACGGAGTTCCCGGCCGTGGAGAACGCTGCCAGGCTCGCGGTCGTTGGGTCAGAGACGTAACCGAGCGCGTTCTGATGCGCGTACTGGTAATCGACGAGCAATCGCGCACGGAATGCGTCGTCGGGCTGCCAAAGCACGACCGCCCGCGCCGTCGTGGTCCTGTAGCCGTTCGAGTGCTCGTCGCCGTCGGCCAGGTTCGCGATGTAGCCTTGGTCGCTCGTCTGCGTCGCAACGAGCCGGACGGCCAGCGAGTCCGAGACCAGAGGGATGCCCACCGCCGCTCGCGCGGCATAACCGAGGTCGCCCCCCTCCGTCGAGGTGAGTGCAGCCTCCGCTGTGCCCTCCAGCCGAGTCAGGCTCGGACTTTGGGAGATGTAGCGCACCGCACCTGCCTCGGCGCCCGCCCCGAAGAGAACGCCCTGCGGACCGCGCAGCACCTCAATTCGCTGGAGGTCGAAGGACGAGACATCGAGCTGGGCGCCAACCGGGATATCGATCGGCACGTCATCCAGGTACAGCCCGACGTTCGCCATCGAAAGCGTGCGATCCTGTTGGAAGACCGACCGCCCGACGCCGTCGATGGAAACCTCGTTCCTGTTGGGTCCTCTGTCCTGAATGTCGAGCCCCGGCGTCAGCGCGGCGAGGCCTTCGAGGGAATGGATCCCGAGATCCTCGATCTGCCGGTTGTCGAAGGCCTGGATGGACTCGCCGACGTTCTGTGTGGATTCCTGCCGAAAGCGCGCGGTGACCACGACTTCGTGCAACTGCAGGGACGGCGGCTGCGGGTCTGCCGCTCGCAGGCTGCCTTCATGCGCCAGGAGCAGGAGAACCCCGGCTAATAGCGTGAATCTTGGACGCATGCTCGACCTTCTATCGTGAGTTGTTTGCTGCTGGCTTCAGATGACCGGGCCCCTCCCCGCCCTGGCGAGAGCCGATCTCTACGCCGCTCTACTCCCGCCCCAGAGTGCTCGACTGGCGAGCGCGGCACCGTACGACAAGGTCTTGAGCTTCTCCCAGACCACGTCGGCAGCCACCATGGTGTAGCCCGCAAATGTGGAGAATCCGCAGTCCGTGCCGGCGATCACCCGCTCCCGATCTCCGAGAAGGCCCACGAACTCCACGATCCTGTTAGCCACCAGCTGCGGATGCTCGACCATGTTCGTCGTCACATCGATCACGCCCGGGAACAGGATCATGTCTCGTGGCGGCGGATACTTGTGCAGTAGCTGCGTTTCGTGGGCATGGCGTGGATTTGCGCAGGCCAGGGAGAGTCCGCCGACCTTGGCGCGATAGATGAGCGGCAGCAGCGGCTCGAGATCGACATCGTCGCAATGCGGACCGTCCCAGTTTCCCCAACAGACGTGCAGACGAACCCGGTCGCGCGGAATGCCTCTGATTGCCCGGTTGATCGCCTCAATGTGCAGCTCGACGCGCGCCAGAAACTCCTTCAGCGGGCGTCCCGCGTACATGATCTGCCGCTCGAGCGCGAGATCCGGAGCGTCCAGCTGCAGAACGTGTCCATGGCTGACGATGAGCTCGTACTCCTTGCGCATCTCGTCGGCGAGCGCGAGCACGTAATCCGCATCGGAGCCATAGTGCGGATGAGCCGCGTTGCGTAACAGCGTCGTCGAAATGATGCCGGGGCTCGCCGCCGTGACGAATGTATCCGCGAATTTCGCGGCGGAGCTCGACTCCGCTCGCAGTGCCTGCTCGAACAGCTCGAGCTCTTCGGTCGCGCGCACGAGGGCCGGGTCATACTGAACCCGGTCGATGCACTCGGGCGTCGGCACGACGGATGCGGACTCCGACGCGCTGATGTTCATGCGCCGCGACATCAGCGCCGCATAATCCGGGAACTTGGCGAAGTCGGTCACCGTGCCGCGGTTGGCAACGCCGCCAAAGCCGCGCATCCGGTCTTTGACGTACATGGAAAAGCCGATGCGCGGCAATTCTCCATCGCTTGCGACATCGATTCCGGCCGCCGCCTGGCTGCGGATGATGGCGGCGAGCGATGCGCCGACCTCACGACGGAATTCGGCTTTGTCCACCTGCTGCCGCTTCTCCAGCGCATCGAGCAGGCCCAGTACGGTCCCCGACCGCGGCAGGCTGCCGACGTGGGTGGTCAGGATGCGCTCGACGCTTTTTTTCATATCTGTGCAGATGCCCCCGCGTATTGACGCTGGGCGCGGAATCCCGAGCGTCGTACGATAATAATAGATACGATTATCGATAACGTCAACGGACGACAATCGTCTAATTCGAGCCGAGCGGCGGCCCGGATCGCAGAATTCATTGACGGTTATTGCCGGCTACGCCCGATCCAGGACAGCAGGCCGTCGGGGCTGCGGAAATCGTCGATGCTCCGGGCGGGCACGTCCGGATAGGCAGCTCGCGCCATTTCCGCGAGCGCCCGTCCGGGCCCCAGCTCCACGAAAAGGCTGGCGCCGCGCTCGATGGCCGCACCGAGGCAGGTGCTCCACTGAAGCCTCGTGCTGATCTGACGGGCGAGGCCATCAATGCCGGTGTCGGCTTCGAGGACGACAGAGCCATCGAGTGCACTGAGCAGGACCAGACCGGCTGGCGGATTGGCTGGGCGGTGTGCCGCCAGCGCCGCGCGCAGAGGCGCGACGGCTGCGGCCAGCAGTGAGGTATGCGACGCGACGCCAACCGGCAGCGGCAGCGCCCGCAGAGCCCCGGCGGCGAGAGCGGCCTCGCAGAATTTGCGGACCGCAGTCCCGCTTCCCCCCACCACGAAGGTGTCGTTCGGGTTCACGATTGAGATCTCCGCCTGGGTTTCATGAGCGAGCCGTTCCACCGTGTCGTACCTGAGTCCGCGTACCGAGGCGAGACCGTCACCCGCACGGCTTGCACGGCTCATGATGTCGGCGCGGACGCTCGCGAGACTGATCGCCTGATCCGGACCGAGCAGGCCACCGACGCCCCAAGCCGCCAGTTCGCCGGCGCTGTAGCCCACTACGATGTGGCGATCGGGGATGATGTCTTTGAGCAACGCTCGGGCAGCAAGGGCTTGTGTGACACACAATATTTGGGCCGCGCGGTTGGCATACATGGCGGAGTCGCTTGCAGCGCGCACGAAATCGCGCGGATCTATGCCCAGCACGCGCGCTGCGGCGGCGAAGATCGCGGACGCAGCGGGCAGCTCGCCTGACAGGCGGAACATTTCGCGATGCTGCGTACCTTGCCCCGAGCAGAGTAGAGCAATCATCCCACCGGTCCGCCGAGAGTGTGCGCAAAAAGCGCCATGGCGAGCAAATCGGCGCAGCCGCCGGGACTGAGGTTGCGGGCCACGAACATCTCATGGATCCGCAGCGCCTTGCGGCGCCATCGCGGTTGGCCGACACCGCCCGCCGCGAGAAAGGCACCGGCTACGCGCTGTGCGAACGCGAGCCCGTCGAGTCCTCCCCTATGGAGCAGATTCGTATCGCCCACCGCCGCGATCAGAGCCAGACACGCCTGCACGCGCGCGGCTTCCGCATCCCCTCCTGTGAGCCTGCGCCCGACCGTAAGGGCGGGAATAGCGACACCGTAGACCGAAGGAAAGCCGAGCGCCGCCTCCTTCCGGGCGCCTCCAGCCCCATAGCGCCGAGCGGCCCCCGCGCCGTGGCTCTCCGGTACCGCCGGCATGCTCGCAATGGATCGTCCCCATAGCGTGGCAACGATCCGCCCGAGCGGGCCGCAGATGCCGTTGGAATCCCGAAATCCCGCTGCAGCCGCCATGAGGCCGAGGCCGAAGATCGCGCCGCGGTGCGTGTTCACTCCGCCGGTCGCAGCAAGCATCGCTCGCTCCGCGGCGATGCCGATCTCGCGCAGGCGATCCAGCCCTGCTCCGACCGTACCCGCGGTCGCCAGCTCGGCGAAGAAGGGCGCGAGCGTGTCGGCGCTGTGGTAGAGGAGCTGCGCATCCATGTCACGATGCGCGCCCGCATCGATGTGGCTGACCAGCCCGGGTTTGGGATGGGTGTTCACCTCCAGGCGCAGACATTCAGCCGCAAGCGCGCCGATGTTCTCGGCGGTGGTGGCACGTATCGCAAAGCATCGGATAGCGGCGTCTGTAGTGGACGGAGGGCGGTGCGCGCTCGAGCTCGTATCGGCGGTTTGAATGGTTATGACACGCTCCAGGACCAGATCGTCGCAGGCAGGATTTCCCGTGTTGGCCGCTGCACGCACGCTCAGAATGCCGACTTCGCCACTCGCGCGGCAATGGTGGCCGCCCTGGGGCGCCCGCCCCGCTCCTGTCCGAGGCGGTCACGCACATCGGCCGCCGGCAGTTTGCCGAGGCATGAGGCGAGCTGCCGATCGAGAGGCTTGCCGGAATCCCAAATCTCCAACACCGCGCCGGCTTGAGCGAGATTATCGAGCCCAGGGGCGAATATCGGCGTCGTCGCCGCCTTCTCGCGCAGAAAGTCGACTGACAGCTTGGTGACTCGTGCCATCGACGGAAGGTCCATGACGGTCGGCGTCGCTCCAGGCAGTGCGACGAGCGCGCTGGCCGCAAGTCCAGTTGCAATGAAGGCACCGGCCGCGGAGTGACCGTACAGCAAGCCGATGCTGCCGTGACCGGCAAGCTCCGCCAGGATCAGCGCCTTGGCGAGATGGGCCAGATATTCGTTGAGGCCCAGCAACTCATCACGCCTGCTCATGCGCTGACTGCCGGAATTCACCATGAGCAGGATCGGTGTCGCGTCACGCGCGGGCCCGATCTCGAGGACACGCCGTGCGAGCCAGAGCGCCTCTTCGACGCCGAGAAACGTGCCTTCGGCCACGCCGAGGAGGTGGATACGGCCGCCGCCGGGCAATGAACCGCGACCGGCGATCAGCTTGCCCTCGGCGCCAAGGTGGTAGCCGGCGGGAAAGAGCGAGCGAAGGATTTCACCGAGCTTCATCGGCGCTCTCGCGATGGCCTGCGGCGCTGCGAACGAAATCGCGCGTCCCCAGTTCCGGAATGGTCCCGGCGTTCTCGATACCGAGCGCAGTCCAGACATCGATCGCATCGGTCTTGTCGCCGAAACGCGCGATGCGGCGCTCGAGCCGCGCGTGTTCCGCAAGCAGTGTGTCGAGATCGAGCCCGGCCCTTCGGCGAAGGGCTGTCAGAGTCGCCTCCCGGAACGCCGCCGGGCGGTCGTCGACGAAAAGATCCGCACCACCGATCAGGTAGCGGTGCTTACCTCCCATCGTGCGCCAGATCAGCGCGCGATCCCGCGCGTCGAACTCCTCGACACCCATGTTGGTCTCGATGACGTCCGGCCCAGACACTCCAATACGACCATGCTCGGAGGCGATCAGGGTCGAGCAGCAACCTGCGATCACTCCACCCCCGCCATAGCAGCCTGCGCGTCCGCCGATCAGGCCCACTATCCGCACGCCGACTGAGCGAGCACAGACGAGCGCCCGAATGATCTCGGCCACCGCGAGCTCGCCGGCATTGGCTTCTTGCAACCGTACTCCTCCCGTATCGAAGAGGACGACCACGTCGCGCCGCAGCGCTTGCGCAGCTCGCAGCAAACCCGTGAGTTTCGCACCATGCACCTCACCGAATGCGCCCCCCATGAAGCGGCCCTCCTGTGCCGCCAGCAGAATCGCACGGCCGCCGATCGAGGCATGCCCGACGATCATGCCGTCGTCGAACTGTTCCGGTAGGTCAAAGATCGTGAGGTGCGGGCTCGTCTCACGCTGCTCGGGGCCAATCAGCTCGACGAACGTACGGGGGTCGACGAGTGCACCCACTCGCTGCCGGGCCGTCGCCTCGTACCAACTCAATCCATCGGCGGCAATACCCCCCACTCCCGTCATACGCCTTCCGCCGATATCAGCCGCACGGCCTGCGCCAGCCGCAGCGCGACCGTATCGGGACGCGCCCCCGAATCGTTGATGGCAATGCGCAGCCCCCCTGTCGGACGGCGCGCCACGAAATCCGTGACAACCGCTTCCCAGACGGCGTTGAAGCCGCGCACCGAGGTCGCGATCTCCACGCTGCAGACGTCGAGCGGCTGCGTGCGCTCCACGAGCACCTCCAGATTGCCCGAGGCAACGACGCCGACAATCGCCTGTCGACGCGTTCCCCCGGCGGGATGCGGCGCCGTCAGGCGATAGGTCATTCTCTCCATCACGCGAGTCCCTTACCAGTTCCGAAATCTACCGGGAGGACGGTAGAATCCACCTGAGGCCAACACCAGGTCCTTGATCGATCTGGCGGCGAGCAGGCTGCGCTCGGCGTCGAGAGGATCGATGCCGAGATCGTCGGGCCGCAGGATGACTCCGCGCTCGTGGAGGTGCTCGACCATTTTACGATCGCGGTGCCGCCCGAGGTCGGTGTAGCCCGCGATGCCTCGCAGCGCCTGCTCGCGCTCATCCGGGCCCCTGCAGAGCAAAAGGTTGGCGATTCCCTCCTCCGTGACGACGTGCGTCACGTCGTCCGCATAAACCATGATGGGCGCGAGCTTCAGACCGAGCCGCTCCGCCAGCGCGACCGCCTCCAGTCGCTCGACGAACAAAGGCTGATTCCGCTCACCGAATGTTTCGCCGATCTGCACCACGAGCTTGCGGCCACGGCGCATCGGCGCTGGCGTGACGGAATCGGCTTGCGCACCGGCCTCGAGCCAAGCCTCGCTCGCGTGGCGGCGGCCGTGCGGATCCGAGCCCATGTTAGGCGCGCCACCAAATCCCGCGACCCGGGTCGTGGTCACGGTCGAACTGTGGCCCTGAAGATCGATTTGCAGGGTGGAGCCGATGAACATGTCGCACGCGTAGAGGCCCGCGGTCTGGCAGAGTGTCCGATTGGAGCGCAGCGATCCGTCGGGACCGGTAAAGAAAATATCCGGGCGCGCGGCGATGTAGTCCTCCATGCCCACTTCCGAGCCGAAGCAGTGAATCTGCTC
>Ga0134125_10010790_pt1 | contig 10255 bp, 7 predicted proteins | sample KB31751_FD_96464 | JGI IMG/M metagenome (GOLD analysis project Ga0134125, IMG submission 96464) | Terrestrial soil microbial communities with excess Nitrogen fertilizer from Kellogg Biological Station, Michigan, USA - KB3-175-1 | ecosystem: Environmental > Terrestrial > Soil > Unclassified ... | reverse complement strand
GCTTCGGCGGTGAGCAGGCCGGTGGACGCGTCGAAGGCGAGCAGACGGTTCATGCCGGTGGTCTTCAGCAGCGTACCGTCATTGAGCAGGCATACGTCGCCGTAGCTGCGGCCCATGCCGACTGCAAGCGCGCCTCCGTGGACGCCGTCGATCATCCCCGGAAAGTCACCCTGCCAGTGCATGGGGAGCACCGTAGCGTCGAGGGTTGGATAACGCCCCCAGCTCTCAAAACGCGGCGTTGTGGTCTTTGCCGGTTCCGGCTGAGGTGCGGATGATGCAGTTGCCATATTCTTAGGATACCCGCGTATCGGACTATATTTCGTTCGATGCGGCTTCCGTTCGATGCGGACTGCGAGTCAGTCGAGGCGAACCACATACGGAAACGCTGCGGGATCGGTAGACTCAAGCGACTTCGCCACTTCATTGGCGTGTGCGAGGTCATGGGTTACGGGATCGACGCGCACCCAGTGACCTGTGGGGCCGGTAAACTCGATCACCTTCGCGGTCTTGTAGCGTTGCATCAGTTCGTCGCGAAGGTCGAGCGCGTCATCGGAGTTCTTGAAGGCGCCGATCTGTACGCACCAGCGGCCCGCAGGGTCGTTGCTGGCGTGCGCGAAGGCTTCGATTTTTACTTGTGCCACACCTGGCCGCCACACGCCAATGGCCTTTGCCGCGCCGAGCGAGAGGTCAAGCACGCGGCCCGGAACGAATGGGCCTCGATCGGTGATGCGAACCAGGACGCTCTGGTTTGTGGTCACATTTGTGACCCGCACGGTGGAACCCATGGGTAACGTGCGGTGCGCCGCCGTCATGGCGTTCTGGTCGAAGATGGTGCCGTCGGCGCCGGCGCGGTTATGGTACGGCGGACCGTACCAACTGGCGATACCGAACTCGGTGAGGACAGGCTTGCCCGATATATCGTCGAAGCCGGCCGTTGTTTGTGGCGTTCCCGCGGGAGGTTTCGCAGGCGTGCGGGCCACGGGTGCGGGTGGTGGCGATCGGCGCTCGTATACCGGTGGAGGCGGAGGCTGGTAGGCGACTTTCTGCTGATGACTGCAACCCGTGACCAGCGCAGCGCACGATCCCAACGCGAAGGTGGCTGCGATGCGGGAGCGCGTGCTTGCGGATTGTGAGGATAGTGTCATCGTACGAGCCTTAGGATCTGTTAAAAAGTATGCGCGGAGGCAGATGCTGTTGCCTTTGTCGCTCTTTTTGTCTTTGTTCCTGAGATAGGTCCGGGCTTCAGCCCGGACATTAGACCCCGGCACAGAATGGGCTTTAGCCCCCTGGGACATGCTCTCCTCTCTGGAGCATGTGCCGGGCGCTAAAGCGCGATTTCTTTCTGGTCCGAAATGCCCGGGCTATCTCAGAAACGACCACCACACAACAGGAACTGCGCTTCTCCTCACTCAGTTTTTAAACAGGTTCTTAGAAACGAACCGGGGGAACCAACTAGCTTGATGATTCGTTCGCGCGCTACCTATGGTCAACGATCATCGGCGGTGGAGTGTCGAAGTGGTAACATCGCGGTGATCGCGGTGGAACATTTCCCTAATGGTGTAGTCCAACGCTACAACTCGCATGGACGTTTTCCGTAAAGAAAACGCCGCTGTACAGCTATTCCGGGAACCGCAGTGACAGGCAAATGCTCTGGAACATCTCCGGCGTCGTCCTTCTCCGGGCCTTTTCTGCGGACCACGCACAAGTCTCATCTCTTGCAGGCGATACAACCACTCGCATTGGAAAGTGCGTCCGTCTAGACACAGCCTGATGTTGAAGGGCGCAGCAGAAGCTTCATGCGCGCGACGCATGCCGAAAGATTGGAAGACAACGCACATGAACTCTTATGCACGACACACGATAAAGCTCTTCACTACGATCACCGCCCTTGCCATGGCTTTTCCTGGCGCCGCAGTCACAACTCAGGCGCAGATGGCGGAGCAGGCAAACGCTCCGCAACTGATTGCTAACCTCGCTGCTCCCGTGGTCTTCGCAGCTGTAACTCCGGTCGATTCCTCCTCCGCAGCGGAGTTGCCTGACGCGCCGAGCGCCGCACCGCTGCCGGCGTTTGTGCCGGAATTTGGCCAGCCGGCGCCGGGTACCAGCGTCGCTCCAAAGTATGCGATGACGATTGAGGCAGACCAGACAGCGCAATCTCTTACAGCGCGTGACAAAGCCATCATGGGTCTGCGCGATTTGTACTCACCAATGAACTTCGCCGCGATGTTCGCGTCGGCCGGCTATGAGCAGGTGCTGAACGGTTCGCCTAATTACGGCACCGATCGCGGAGCTTTTGGCGAAAGACTCGGCGCGGCAGCGATTCGTGAAACAACGCAGGGGCTCTTTTATGAGGTGGTGTTATCGCCAATGTTTCATATCGACGCGCGCTACTACGTCGAGGGGCCGCGACACGGTTTCTTCCATCGCGTGGTCTACGCAGGCACACGAGTGTTGATCGCTAAAACCGACAGCGGCCACAATACGATCAACTCTCCTTTGTTGCTTGGCTATGCCGCCTCGACTGCATTGAACCCCGTCTACTATCCGCAGATCAATCGGAACTTCAAGGACACGGCATCGGAGTATGGCGGGTCGCTTGGTGGCGCGGCACTTGGCTTTCTGATCAGTGAGTTTTCCGACAGCATGCTGAAGGCCGTCCACATCAGGAAGTAGTCTCACGATCTGGCAGTTCACACCTGCTTCATCGTCAGCCAAGTCTGCAGGTATAACCTCCTATGAAAGACCTTTGCCGAATGGGCCCTCGCCGCAGCGTTTTACCACCGCTGCACGTCGGGGCTGCGGCGCTGGTGCTGTTGGCGATTGCGCCTCGTTGCCACGGGCAGGCATTTGCCGCTACGGCCGGCGATGTCTTACCCGATGCCCCGAGCGCCCTGCTGCTAAGGATGACCGGCGACGATCAGGGAAAGATGCAAAGCCGGCCTGTACTTCCTCCGCCTTGCCCGCCAGTTGTCGTAAAGCCCGCCCAGACACAGGCCAGCGCGGCGACGCCACAGGCCGCAACTCCGGTCCCCTGCATTCACGAAAACCCGATCCAGATCGTGGTCAACTACGAGGACCGCCAGCCGCTGACGTCGCGGCAAAAGGGTTTCCTGGCCATACGCGACGTTGTCGACCCCTTCAACCTGCTGGTGATCGGGGCCGAGGCTGGGGTGGGCGTAGGAGCCAATGCGCACTCGCCTTACGGCCCCGGGCTGAAAGGTTTCGGGCGACTGGCCGGCTACCAGGTTTTGCAGGACACGCAGGGCGAGTTCTTCGGCACCTACCTGATTCCGTCCCTGGTGCATGAAGACCCACGCTATCGCCGCATGCAGAAAGCCAGCGTGAAGCGACGGATCTTCCACGCGCTGGCGCGCACCGTGATTGCAGAACACGACGACGGGCGCACCATGTTGAACTACGGCACGCTGCTGACGTATCCGATCAGTGCGGAACTAAGCAATCTCTATGTCCCGGGCGTACAGGGCAACGGAAGGGACACGATTCGCCGCATCGCCATAGGCTATGCTTCCGATCCGGCGAGCAATCTGATCGCGGAGTTCTTGCCTGACTTTGCCCGGCGCATTCACGTGCGGTCGGTCTTTATTCAGCAGATCGTCAACAACATGGCACTGAACCCGGTGGGGACTGTCGGTCCATAACGTCGATTGTTTTAGCATCCCGAGTCAGCAGTTCGTTGCACTACTCCAAGGGCCAACGGCCCGACGACATACCAGCCTGGGCCGAAGGCCCAGGTATTGGGCTCATGGGTTCGGCAGGAAACTATGTGTCGGGCTTTCAGCCCTCTGGATACTGCGTGTGCGCCAACCCCTAGGCCTTCGGCCTAGGCTGGTATGTCGTCGGGCCTTTGGCCCTTAGGGAGGTGGCAGGGAGAACTATTTCCTCACAGAATACTTACACGAGTTTCGGACTTACCACATTAGAAGGTCGTGCTGACCGTCAAACGGAACGTCTTGCGCGGCTCGCGCAGGATGTAGTCGGCCCCGTAGAACTGAAGCGCCTGCTGGTAGCTGTACTGGCCCGCGCCGGAGTTGGGGAACATCCCCTTGAACTGGTCCGGCGTAACAGCGAGTTCCTGTGGAAGATCCTTGAACAGACGGAGCGGATTGTACGCGTAGTAAATGCGGAATGGAGCATTCACAATCGGCAGGATGACCTGTAGCTCAGCGCCGTTGGACATGCGCGGAACGTAGTTGGTTCCAGGTACCGTCTTGAGGATGAGCGGGAAGTTGACCTGCTGGCCACCCGAGCAGGCGCCGTCGGTGATGACCGGGCAGCCGTAGAGTGGCGCATTGATGATCGACTGGCCAAGCACGCTCTGGCGCAACTGCGCCGGCTCGGTGTTGAAGACCATGCCAAAGTCGGTGAAGAACGCGAAGGTGACCTGGCTGACGATCGGGATGCGGTACTCGACGTTGGCCGTGACGCTGGTGTCGCCACCGATGGAAGCGAGGCGGTAGATGGGCAGCGGGATCTGTACAAAGCCCAGCGTGGAGTTGGTGGGATCGCGCGGGACCTGCGTGCCGTCCGGATTGACAAGGTTGAAGTTCACCTTGTTCGGCAGGAAGGCGTACGGCGCGGAAGAGCGGATGTCGAAGCCACGGACATCGTTTTCGCCGCCGCCATAGACGCGCTGGAACGGAGGAGCCACTTCGCCGCCGAAGCCGGCGATGTTCGCCACCTGGACGCGGTAGCCGAGAACATTGTGTCCCTCGTGGTTAACCTTGAGTCCCTTCATTGGGAAGAACTGGCGCCAGGCCATCGAAGGCGCATAGAACTTGGTATTGCCGCCCGCACCGGCGATCTGGACGGCGATGCTGAAGTCCTTGCCGTTGTGGGGACCGACTGCACGGTCGAGGGTGGAGAAGGTGAAGCTCGGTGTAATCACCGACGAGATGATGCCTTCAAGCTGGTTCTGGCCGGCGATGCCGGAACGGAACGCCAGCGACTGGAACACGTTGCGCGTGTTGTCGTTGAAGGTGGTAATGCCGGACTTCGAGAGCGAGTAGGAAATACCGACGCGGGCCACACCGGAGCGACGGAAGAGTTTGCGCAGCGCCGTGGAGCTGGTTACGGTAAGGCCGGTCGAAGACTGGTTGTAGTTGGTCAGCAGCGACTGCTGGGCGTTGGTCAGGTTGCTGGCAGGCGCGCCGGTGGCGGCGTAGCTCTTCGCAGGGTTGAAGTCGGTCTTGCTGCTGAAGACCTGCACGCCGAGCGAGACCGGCTTGTTGCGCAGGTAAGGCTCCGTGAAGCCGAGGCTGAGGTTGCGCGCAAGGTCGCCGATGTTGGCGGTGACGCTGAGCGTTTCGCCCAGGCCGAGGAAGTTGTTGGTCTCGTAGTTGAGGCCGATGAACGAGCCGGACAAGCCGGAAAGACCGCCATTGAGGCCGATCGAGTTCTTGCCCTTTTCGCGCAGCTTCAAAAGAAGGTCGACCGTACCGGCGTCGGCGTTCTGGCGCGTCTCGACATCATCACTGGCTTTCAATGTTTCAAAGTAGTTGAGCTGGTTGAGACGCAGCAGTGAGAGATCGACGAGCTGGCTGTTGTATACCTGGCCCTCTTCGACCATCAACTCGCGGCGGATGACCTTGTCGCGGGTGATGGTATTGCCGGTGAATTCGATGCGGGAAATGTAGTACTGCTTGCCTTCGTCGATCTCGACATTGAAAGAGATCGTTTTATTGGCTTCGTCGATGTGCGGTATGGGGTTGCCGACCATGTTGATGTAGCCGCCCCCGCCGTACGCCTTGCGCAGAGCTTCAAGGCCCTTGCCGAAGAGCGTGGTGTTGAACCATTCGCCGTCTTTGATCGCAAATTGTGCACGCAGGGCCTTGGTGTTGGGGTAGGCCTTGTTGCCGCTGAAGGTAATGCCGCTGAGGCGATAGCGGGCACCCTCTTCGACCGGGATGATGATATCGACGCGCTTGCCGGTGGAAGGATGGAAGGTAAACGGGTTGATGCCGCCGGCATTGCGGATGGTCGTCTGCGGCTCACCGGTCTGGGCTTCGTAGTAGCCCTTGTCGCGATAGGCGTAACGCACGCGCTCGGAATCTTCGTCGAGCTTGCTGGCGTCGAAGGTCTTCGCGAACAGGTTCTCGAAGATGATGGAGTGCGGAATGCCGATCGGCTTCAGGTTCCTCATGGCAGCGACCAGTTCGCGATCGCTGAGTTGCTGATTGCCATCGAACTTGATCTTGCCTACCTTGACCGTCGGTCCTTCTTTGATGATGAAGGTGAGCGAGACGGCCGCCGGAGGCAGCGTCTTGACTTCAGTCCTGATCGTGGCGAACTGGTGACCGTGCTCGGAGAGAAGCTCCTGCAGAACGACTTCAGCGTGCTTGACCTTGGTCTCGTCGAACTGGCTCTCGACCGAGAGGGCGACTTTGGCTTTCTTGAAGCGCTCCAGCACGTCCGACTCGGTGACCGCGTTCAGACCCTTGTACAGAATCTCGCGAATAGTCGGGCGCTCGCGCACGTAGACGTTCAATTGCACGCAGGCCGGGGTGTCGACCTTCTCTATGCGGACATCGTCGAAGTAGCCCGTGTTCCATAGGGAGTTGAAGTCGCGCTCGATGACAGCCGGATCATAGGCATCGCCCTGGCGCGAGTACAGACGGGCGACAACCGAATCCTTGGGGATACGGCGATTGCCAATGACGACTGGCTGGCAGAGAATCTGCGGTGTGGCCGGCGCCGAGAATGCAGGGCGTGCCTGCACCTGGGCGTGAAGCGAGGGGATGGCAATCGTCGACAAAGCCGCAAGAACGGCGGCTGGGAAGATGCCGAAACGGCTTGGGCGCGTGCGCACAGGCTGGGTCGTGCAATGTAGACAGTTCAGAGAGCTGTCGCTCTTTCGCATTCCGGTAAAGATAACCACACCCTCACTGCTCTCAAATCGTTCGGCCCTGCGCTTCCGAAGGGGGAACCTTGATTATAGGCGACCCAAAGGCCAACGGCTAATACTGACGTAGGAGTTTGACGGCTGACGGGCCATCTTGATTAAGCCCGAGGGCCGCTGGGAGCGAAATTTTCCGGAAAATTGGCTGTAGGGGGCCAAAATCAGGCGTTCCGGACGCCAAATTTTGGTGTCGAAGCGGCGGTTTCCCTCGGGATGAGTCCGCGAGGGTGCCGCGGCGGCATCTCATGCCTGTAATATTTTCTACGAGGAGAACGCAATATGGCATCGGCAATGGCAAATATGGAAGCGCTCAAAGGCTTGCATGACCAGTTGAAAACACGCATGAACAAGACGGTCGACGACTTCCGCGCCAACCTGTTGAGCGTCCGCACGGGCCGCGCCTCGGTCCACATGCTGGACCAGGTAAAGGTTGACTACTACGGTACGGATACACCCGTGGCGCAGATCGCCCAGGTGACGACCCCCGAGGCCAACCTGATTGTGGTGCAGCCCTGGGAAATTTCGCTGGTCGGGGCGATCGAGAAGGCCATTCGGACTTCCGGGCAGGGATTCAATCCGATGCATGACGGCAAAATTATCCGTGTGCCGATTCCGCCGATGACCGAAGACCGCCGCAAGGAGGCCGTGAAGAAGTTGGCCGGCGTTCTGGAAGACCACAAGACTTCGCTGCGCAACATACGCCGCGAAGGCAATGAAAGCGTCAAGAAGGCGGCCAAGGACAAGCTGATCTCCGCCGACGACGAAAAACGCGCGAATGAAGAGATTCAGGCGCTGACCGATGGTGAGATCAAGCGGGTTGAGGAGCTGTTCAAAGCGAAAGAGAAGGAAGTGTTGACGCTGTGATGGCGTCGGCGACCGCGATCGCTTCACGAGCTTCCTGAAGATCGTGGATGCGGACAATATGAGCTCCAGCAAGGATGGCCGCGACGTTTGCGGCCATCGTTGCGTTGACGCGCGAAAGGGCGTTGAGCGGAGCGACGACCGCACCGAGGAATCCCTTGAGCGACAGGCCGGCGAGCAGGGGGCGGCCAAGCTCGCTGAACCGCTCGAAGCCGGCCAGCAGCGCGAAGTTTTCGTCACCACGCTTGCCGAAGCCGAAGCCCGGGTCGAGCACGATGCGATTTTGCAGGATGCCGGCGGCACGGGCCGTGGCGAGCCGCTCGTCGAGGCCGTCGAGCACCAGCGGCACGACGTCTGCCGCAGGGATCGGCGGTTGGGTGCGCCACTCCGTTGGGCGGCCGCGCGTGTGCATCAGCACCAGGCCGGCGCAGAGTTCGGCGACCGTCTCGCCCATAGCGTCGTCCCACAGCAGGCCGGAGACGTCGTTAACAATTTCGGCTCCGGCGGCTATCGCGGCGCGGGCGGTTGAGGCGTGGTACGTGTCGACGGAAACGATGGCCGAAGGCCGCTCTCGCAGCACGGCTTCAAGCACCGGCAGCAGGCGCTCCTGCTCGTCGCTCGCACTCACGGGAAGAGCGCCGGGGCGAGTGGATTCGGCGCCGAGGTCGAGGATGTCGGCGCCGCCGTCGATGCGCTGGATGGCAACCTTCACAGCTTCTTCGTGCGCCGCGCCCGCAAGACCGTCACCGGAAAAACTGTCCGGCGTGAGGTTCACGGCTGCCATCACCAACGTGCGCTCGCCAAGCGCGAGAGTGCGCGTGCGAAGTTGCCAGTCGAACGGCGTTCTCGTCGCAAAACCCATTGGAAGATTGTAGCGGTGCCAGCGTCTCGAGTCAGTGTTTCGCTATTCTCGTCGAGGCAGCGAGCCTTCGCTTCGGTGAACAAAAGAAAACGCGGAGGACGCAACGGACGCAACGGATCCCGTGGCGTTACCGTTGCGCTCGTGGCGTTTTCTCTTGCTTGTTCTTTGTTGTCGAACGAATTCGCTCTGGAGTGTGGGTGACGACCTATGGACTCACCCAACTAGTGAGTTGTAGAGGTGGTGTGGTCGAGGATGATCTTCCAGCCCGCAGGCGTTTTCTCCAGCACCAGCGAGTAGAAACCATCGGCGTTGCCGCCCCCCGCCGCAGTGCGTTCGAGGTGGAAGTTGCCGATGACCGTGGCGAAGTGCGCATCGAGAGGATGGACTTCGACGTTCGTGAAACTGAGCACACCCATCGCGGATTTGTTGGGATAGTTTTTGCGATAACTTGCGATCATGCCGTCATACCCGCGACGCACGGTCGTGCCGATGAAGAGGATGTCGGGAGAATTTTTGTAGCCGGCAGCGAAGGCCTCGAGATCGCCGCGGTTCCAGTCGGTGGCCTGTTTGGTAAGAACGGCGCGGATGCCGGCCTCGTCGGCGGAAGGAGCTTTTTGTGCTGCCAGGGGCAGGGTGAGCAGGACAGCGAAAAATGCGAAGGCGGCGAGTCGCGTAAAGCGCATGGGAAAACTCCAGTCGGAAGAAAGTGTCAGTGCGGGACGCATACAATATTGGCATGCCTTCCGCTACGCCAGGAACGAAAATCGTTCACGCCGTCTGCACGCATGACTGCCCCGACTCCTGTGGCGTGCTGGTGACGGTGGACACGCTGACCGGACGCGCGACGAAGGTGCAGGGTGATCCTGGGCATCCGGTGACGCGGGGCTTTCTGTGCGGCAAAGTAGCGCGGTATCTCGACCGTGTGTATTCACCGGAGCGGCTGCTGCACCCCATGCGGCGCAAGGCCGGTGTAGCAAAAGGGCCGCTGCCGAAAGGCCGTGAGTCTGAGGCGTTTGAGCAGATCTCGTGGGACACGGCGCTGGATGAGATTGCGTTGAAGTTGAAGGCCGTAGCGGCCGAGTTTGGGCCCGAGAGCATTCTTCCATACAGCTATGCGGGTACGATCGGGCAGCTCGGATATGGCTCGATGGACCGCCGGTTTTTCTATCGGCTGGGTGCGTCGCAGCTCGACCGCACGATTTGTTCGTCTGCCGGCGGCGAGGCGTTGATGCGTGTGTACGGCGTGAAGCTGGGCACGCCGCCGCAGGATTTCGCACATGCCGGGCTGATTGTTGTGTGGGGTGGAAATGTCCACGGCAACAATATTCATCTGTGGCCGTTCATCGAAGAGGCTCGGCGCAACGGCGCGAAGCTGATCGTCGTCGATCCATACAAGACGCGGACGGCGGCGTTGGCGGATGAGCACCTGGCGGTACGTCCGGGGACCGATGTGCTGCTTGCGCTGGCGGTGATGCATGTGCTGTTTCGCGAGGGGATGGAAGATCGCGAGTACATGCAGGAGTGCACGTCTGGGTGGGAAGAGTTGCGAGCACACGCGTTGCGTGAGGAGCATTCGCCGAAGCGCGCTGCAGAGATTACGGGCATTGACGCCGAGG
>Ga0134125_10010789_pt1 | contig 10255 bp, 12 predicted proteins | sample KB31751_FD_96464 | JGI IMG/M metagenome (GOLD analysis project Ga0134125, IMG submission 96464) | Terrestrial soil microbial communities with excess Nitrogen fertilizer from Kellogg Biological Station, Michigan, USA - KB3-175-1 | ecosystem: Environmental > Terrestrial > Soil > Unclassified ... | reverse complement strand
GGTTGCATTCTCTCGCCAGTTCACGAAGAGCCTGGGGTTTCTGGCATCCTACTGGTGGTCGAAGAGCCTGGACTACGTTTCCTCTCTTAACCTTGCAGGATCTGCCCCAACGTTAGTCGCCGGAGAAAACGATCTGGCTCAGAATCCGTTCGATTTACGGGCGGAGCATGGGCCTTCGCTGTTCGACGCCAATCAGCGGTTCGTCTTCAGCGCGACTTATGTTCTGCCGAAATGGGGCAATGCCAATCGCTTTGCCCGCTTCATTGTCAACGGATGGCAGTTCAACACCATCGCGAGCGTTTCGTCCGGAACACCCTTCACCGTTTATGACAGCGCGAACGTCTCATTACAGGGAAGCGCTCCGGAGATCACCGGCTTCTATTCGAGCCGTCCCGACCTCATCGCGAATCCGAATGCCGGACCGCACACGCCTAACCAGTGGGTCAGCCGCTCCGCGTTTTTACAACTCAACCCGGCCACGCAGGCGGGCCAGTTTGGCACCGAGGGGCGGAACGCGGTACGGGGACCGGGAATAGAAAACATCGATGCCTCGCTATTCAAAAACTTCGCAGTGACCGAAACAAAGCGCCTTCAGTTTCGCGCGGAGGCTTTCAACGTGTTGAATCATCCAAATTTCGGATTACCCGAGAACGATATTCAATCGCCGGCGTTTGGGCAGATTTTGCAGGCCGGACCGCCGCGCCTCCTGCAGTTGGCTTTGAAGTTCCTGTTTTAGCCGTGTGCGGCTCGTGGGGCTGATCGTTTGCTCGCGGCCTTTTTTGCCGCGGTTGCTCCCACCTCGCTTGCAGCCGGCTTCTTCGGCAATTCGCCCAGGCTCTTTTGTAGCGCCTGCATCAGGTCGATAACGGGAGCACGCTTTTTCGGCGCGATGGTTTCAACGCGCTGCCCTTCGCGCTTAGCCTCTATCATCTGCATTAACTTGCCCTGATATTCATCGTGATATTTCGAGGGGTCGAAATCGGCGGCCAGTCCTTCCACCAGCTTCTCGGCCAGCGCCACTTCCTGCGGCTTCACGTTCACGTTTTCGTCGCGCCGAAACTCCGGAACCTCGCGAACCTCTTCCGGGTAGAACATCGTGTGCAGTAGTAACCCATCGGCGTGCGGCCGCACGATCACCGTGTATTCACGCTGGTGCATCGTGATCTTCGCGACGGCGCTATAGCCTGACTTCTGCATGGTTTCAAGCAGCAGGTGATACGCCTTCTTGCCCGCCTCTTCCGGAACCATGAAGTAGGAGGCATCGAAGTAAATCGGGTCGATGCCCTCCGCTTTCACAAATTCCATGATTTCCATGTTGTCGCTGGAAGCGGGAGCAATGCCTTTGATTTCCTCGTCATTGACGATGACGTAGCGGTCCTTCTCCACTTCGTAGCCCTTGACCAGTTCGCTGCGTTCCACCGTGCGATCGCAATGGGGGCAAAACGTCTGCTGCTTAATGCGGCTACCGCATACTTCATGGATCTGGTTGAAACCTACTCGCTCTGTTCGCGCCGCCGCGTACAGGCGTACCGGTATTGTGATAAGGCCGAAGGTGATGTATCCCTTCCAGACTGTAGAAGCCAAGCGTTTCCTCCTAGCTTATAAAACAATATCGTTTCGGTATGTCTTTTGCAACCGGGCACTTAGCGGAGATTTGCAATCCCCTCCTTGACGGTCGGGGTCTATTACTCTCGGTGATACTGGTATTTTGAAGCTCTTCCTCTATTACATCGGCAAGGCCCGCGATGTGCACGCAAACGCGATCGCCTCTGAATTTCTGAAGCGGAGCGGCCGCTACGCCAATTGCGAAACCCGCGAGATTCTTCCAGCACGCTTCGATCTGTTCGCCAGGCATCCCAGCGCCCGCAAAATCTTCCTCGATCCTCTGGGCCGCAGCTTCGATTCAGCGGGTTTCATCACGCTCATTCGGGATTCCGAAGGCGGAGGTCAGGATCTGGTTTTCCTCGTCGGCGGCCATGACGGGCTTCCTCCGGAATGGAAGCCGCGCGCCGACCTGCTGCTGTCACTCTCACCAATGACCTTGCCTCACGAGCTTGCGCGCGCCATGCTTGCCGAACAGATCTATCGCGCGTTTACCACCCTTCGCGGACACCCATACCCTCGTTAACCATATGAAGCTACTGATCTTCTCCGATATACACGGCGACCGCACAGCCCTTGAAAACCTGCTCCGGATCGACGCAGATCTGTATTTCGCCGCCGGAGACCTGGTGAATTGGGGGCGGGGCCTGGAGAGCATGGGGCGGATCCTTGCGCGCCGTGCGGATCAAATGTATGTGCTGCCTGGAAACCACGAGTCGGAAGCCGATGTGAGCCAGATCTGCTCAGAGTTCAGGATGCACGATTTTCACGGGCACACGATCCAGGTCGAGGGCTACCAGATCGCCGGCCTAGGATACTCCAGTCCGACGCCGTTTGACACACCGGGCGAGTATAGCGAGACTGAGATAGCCGAGCGCCTCGCCGCGTTTGCCGGCCTGAATCCGCTGATTTTGATCTGCCATTGTCCTCCCAGGAACACGGCATTGGACTGCGTTCGGGATGGCATTCACGCCGGGAGCACAGCCGTCGGAGATTTCATCAGGATGTACCAGCCGGACTATTTTTTTGCGGCCACATACACGAGGCCGCCGGAGTAGAAACCAAGTTGGGCAGGACACGCTGCCGGAATGTCGGAAAGAAGGGCTACCTTCTCGAAATCTGATATAGCCGGTTGTGGGGCCGGCGGGTCGGCCGTGCCCGACCCTACTTTTTAGCCGGTTTGGCGATGCTCTTCGTGTGCTCCGGTTGGGCTGCCGCGGCGGCCATGGCAGCATCGTGAAGCTGCAGGTTTCCGCCCACCATACTTGCGATTGTATGGAGTTCCAGCCCTTCTGCTTCCTTAGTAAAGAGAAGGCAATTGCACGTCTCGTCAAAATCCGCCTGGATCCAATCGCCCGCACCCACCTGGCTAGTAGCCATGAGGTTGGACAGGGGGTGAACCAACAGACGTTCGATCGCGCGCTTCAGGTGCCGTGCGCCATACTTCACGTCTGTGCCCTCGTTCAAGAGGAACTCCTTTCCTGAATCGGAAACTGTGATGACGAACGACTTTTCGCTTGGCGACAGCATAATACGCTGCTGTACCTGGCCGAGTTCAAGGTCCAGGATGCGGCGCAGTTCCGGTTCTCCCAGGGGCTTGAACACCACAACCTTATCTATTCGGTTCATGAACTCCGGCGTAAATTTCCGCCGGGCGGCTTCGACACCGCTCTTCGACATCTTTTCGTTGAGCTTGTCAACGTCAGCGGTCGTGTGAGTGGGCGCGATTGTCTGGAACCCGAGCTTCGGGCTCACCAGAGCGCTCATTTCCGCGGCGCCCAGGTTACTGGTCATGAAGATCAGCGCTCTTGAGAAATCAACCTTGCGATTGTCTCCCAAAGTGAGCGTCGCTTTATCAAGAATGCCAAGCAGCAGGTTCCACAGTGCATCGCTGGCCTTCTCGATCTCGTCAAACAGGATAAAGCTGAGCTTCATCGAGTCGGTGTGATGCTGGTTGATTACTTCCTGACTGAGCAGCGGATGCGTTTCGCGATGGCCCAGATAGCCGGGAGGCGAACCGATCAACTTGGCGATCTCATGGCTGTGCTGAAATTCAGCGCAGTCAATCTTAATCACGGCCCGTGGATTGCCGAGCAGCGCTTCGGCTGTCGCCTCCACGGTCCGCGTCTTGCCGGATCCCGTCGGACCCAGGAACAGGAAGTTGCCTACCGGGCGTCCCGGCGCCGATAGACCCGTGACATGCATCTGATAGATGTTCACGATCTGTTCGATGGCTTCGTCCTGACCGACGATTAGCTTCAGTAACGTCTTCTCTAAGCTTTCGGCGTCTTTGCCCGTCCTGCTAGGATCGAGCACTTTGCGGAGCCGGCTCATATATTCTGATCCTTCTTTCTACTCATGACCGAGTGCTGCTGTTCCTTCCGATCGCATCCAGCCCCGGCCTCAAATCCTGTTGACGTACACTCAACAGGGAGCAAACCAGGGGCCAAACACCACCACGCTGCTTCCTACTTGCTTTCATCGTCAGAGGCACCTTTTTCATGAATAGGCGTTAAGCTGTTTTCCTCATCGGGCTTTTCTGATTAGTTCTTCTGCGGCCGAGAAGGTCTCACCTCAACACGACTGATTAATGTTCTTTCCGGCATTTTTAGAATTCCCAACACGATCTCTGCGATATCCTCCGGCGCGATCTTCCAATCGGACCTTTTTGACGCCTGCTCACCGGCGAATTCGGTGTCCACGCTGCCCGGCATGATGTAGCTCACCCGCACGTTGTCATAGCGATGGTCCATCATCATCGCCTCGGTAAATCCATTCAATCCAAACTTCGAGGCGTTGTAACCGGCGCCGCCGGCGAATGGATTTTTCCCTGCCAGGCTGCTGATATTGATGATCCAGCCACCTCTCGATTGCTTGAAACGCTCGAGCGCCTCGCGGCTGCAATAGAAAGCCCCGGAAAGATTGGTTCCGATAAGGCGGTCCCATTCCTGGATGCTCAGTTCCGCTGCCGCGCGAAAAATCCCGAAACCGGCGTTGTTGATCAGAATGTCCAACCCGCCAAACTGCTCATCAACGAATCGAAACAGCCCGGCCACTTGCTCGCTACTGCTCACATCGGTTGCGTGGCCCGCCACTTTCCGGTCAGGCGCCGTTTTGCTGAGCCGGCTTACAGCCGCGTTCACCTGCTTCGGATCGCGCCCGCAGATAATCACATCCGCGCCTGCGGTTAGCAGGGCCTGTGCGATTGCAAACCCGATACCTTTGGATGCACCGGTTACCACCGCTCTTCGATTGCTAAGAGCTTCGCTCATGAAATTTACTTAAGCTGCAGTCCCCTGTTTACCGGCGTCGCGGCTCTCTAGCACCACCGCTCTCTGTTAAGAATGATTCCGTACGTCCACAGCCGGTTCCCGTTTCGCAAAACTTTTACGACCTCTATACTGACTTCGGCTCCCATATCGACTACGACCCCTATACTGATAGAGAGTCCCCGCCATGAGTGTTGTCTGGCTGCGGACGGCCGCCGCCTTGTACTCTTGCGGACTGCTGTACGCGCTGATTTATCTGTTTCGAAAGAACACACGCCTGTTCCTTCCGGCACTGGTTGCCTTCGGTACGGGCGCAGTCTTTCATCTCGTGTCCATCGTTGAGCTTTGGGCCGAAGCCGGCCGCTTGCCGCTGAACAATTTTTACGAGACCAGTTCGGTCTGCGCGTTCCTCATTGCTGTACTTTTCCTGTTAGGGTACACCTATTACCGGATCTCTATCTTCAGTGTTTGCATTTTTCCACTGGTTTTTTTTATGACCTTGATTGGGGCTACTGAATTTCCGATAGCTCCATGGAGCAGCCCGTATGTCAGGAACGCATGGCTCGTTATCCACATATCAACGGTGTTAATCGGATATGCGGCGTTGATCTTCTCCGCGGTCGCTTCCGTCTACTATCTCCTGCAGGAGCGGCAGCTCAAACGCAAGCGAGTCACGCCCTCGTCGAATCGCCTGCCCCCGCTCGCGACACTCGATCGCATCATCACGCAATCCATGAACGCCGGATTCGTCTTCATCACCATCGGGACCGCCACCGGGGTTATTTGGGCTTTCGTCGATAGTGGCACCAACTGGATCGGCGATCCGAAGATTGCGTTTTTCCTGTTTACCTGGGCGTTCTATCTGGCCATGATCTTCTTGCGCGTTTCCGCCGGCTGGCGCGGGCGCCGCATCGCATGGCTCACGGTCAGCGTGCTAGGCTGCTCCATTATTACCTGGGCCACCCATGCTGGGTTGAGGAGCCTGTTCCACTAATGAGACTGGCGCTTGCGGGCATTAATCATCGTACGGCCCCGCTGCAGGTCCGCGAACAGCTTGCCTTCCGGGCCGAAGAGATTCCGGCTGCGCTGTTTCAAATGCAGGCGGGCGGCGCAAAGGAAGCGCTTATTCTTTCCACCTGCAACCGGGTTGAACTTACCGCGGCTCTCGACGATGGTGTTTCAGCCGAGTCTCTGTTCGACTGCCTGGTAAATGGCCGCGATGGTGTAACGCTCGACTCGATACGGCCACATCTCTATTTATTCGAAGAAGCGGAGGCGATCCGTCACCTTTTCCGGGTGGCATCCAGTCTGGATTCCATGATTGTGGGCGAACCGCAGATCCTGGGCCAGCTCAAAGAAGCGTATCGTCAGGCTCGCGACCAGGGCACGCTCGGCACCGTCCTTGATACCGTGCTGACGCGCGCTTTCAATGTTGCGAAACGCATTCGCTCCGAAACCGAGATTGGCCAGAATGCCGTCTCGGTCAGCTATGCCGCGGTGGAACTGGCGCGGGAGATCTTCGGCTCGCTCCACAAGAAGCGGGTCCTCATAATCGGCGCCGGGAAAATGTCGGAAGGCGCTGCCAAGCACCTGCTGAGCGCCGGCGCTCACGAGATCCTTATTTCGAATCGCACCCGTGAACGCGCCGAGGACCTCGCCAGGATGTTCCGCGGAGGAGTCGTTCTCTACGACCTTTTCCCGGCTCGTTTGGCCGAGATGGACATCGTGATTACCTCCTCAGCGGCGCCCGGCTACATCTTGAGCCCCGAGATGATCCGGCGCGCCATTGAAAGCCGCCGGAACCAGCCGATGTTTCTGATCGACATCGCTGTTCCGCGAAACATCGATCCGGCCGTTAACAGCGTGGAGCACGCTTTTCTGTATGACATCGACGATTTGCAGCGGCTGGCGGATCGGAACTTGCGCGCGCGCCGCGAAGTCGCTCAGCACGCCGAGAGCATTGTCGCCGAAGAGGTGACGCGGCTCGAAGCAAAACTGCGCGAGCGCAACGTCACCCCGACCATCGTTAGCCTGCAGGAGCAATTGGAGGCGATTCGGAGCGATGTGCTCGGCCGCTACCGGGCCCGGCTGGGCCCGCTGACCGCAGAACAGGAAGACGCGTTGCAGGCGCTTACCCGCGGGATCGTAAATAAGATTGCCCATGGACCCATTTCCGAAATGCGCCGCCAGGCCGCGGCCCAGGACCGGGGCGAGGAGACCCGGGACACCGAGTTGATCACAACCGTCCGGCGCATCTTCCGGTTGCGAAGCTGATGAGTTCTATCACTTCGCCCAGCACGGAACCGCGACCGTCAGGGAGCGGATTTTCGGGCCGCACTCTCGCAATCGGCTCGCGCGGCTCCCAACTAGCACTCTGGCAGGCGCACTACATCGGCTCGCGATTGAAGGATCTGGGCGTGGCAACCCGGATCGAAGTGATTAAGACTACCGGAGATCATCTGCAAACGGCTTCGCTGGTGCAGGCGGGTGGAAAGGGCCTGTTCACGAAGGAGATTGAAGAAGCGCTGCTGGCAGGCAGCATCGATCTAGCGGTGCATAGCCTGAAAGATCTGCCGACCGAAACGCCGGAAGGGTTATGTATTGCCGCCATCCCCGAGCGCGAAGATCCGAGAGACGCTATAGTGGGCCGGAGGCTGAGTGAATTGCCTGCCGGAGCCGTGGTGGGCACTAGCTCTGGACGCCGCGCCGCTCAGTTACTTGTCCTCCGGCCGGATCTGTCCATCCAGCCGGTGCGTGGCAATGTGGACACGCGGTTACGCAAGCTGAAAGAAGGTCAATACGCCGCCATTCTGCTGGCGGCAGCGGGCTTGCGCCGCCTGGGCCTCGATTCCGAAATTGCCGAGATCCTCACGCCAGAACAGATCTGTCCAGCCGCGGGACAGGGAGCGCTGGCAATCGAAACCCGCCCAGGCGATGCGGCTTTCGACATCTGCCACGAACTGAACCATGAATCCAGCAGCCAGGCGGTATTGTGCGAACGCGCTGCGCTCGCCTCATTAGGCGGAGGATGCCAGCTTCCGATCGGCGCATTTGCCGAACGCAGAAGCGAATTGCTGCACCTTATGGCTGTCGTTGTTTCGCCGGACGGATCGCGGCATCTACAAGCGAGTGCGGAGGGCCCGCGCGATCGGCCGGTCGAGCTTGGCGAGCGCGTTGCCAAGGATCTGCTTTCGCGCGGGGCCGGAGCCATTCTCAGCGAGATCAAGTAAGTGCCGGGGCTTGACGGTCTGCGGATTGTGGTGACCCGCGCGGCGCACCAGGCAGAAGAACTGGCCCGACCGCTGCGGGAACTTGGAGCCGAGGTCATTCTGACGCCGGTGATCGGAATCGCTCCGCCCGCCGATCCTGCGCCTTTGCGCGAGGCAACGAGCCGCGCCGACGAATACGACTGGATCCTTTTCACGAGCGCCAATGCGATCCGGGCATTCGCGGCTGAATTGGCACAATCGCCCGCGACCTGCAAGGCCAGCATTGCGGCGGTCGGTTCAGCTACTCGCGACGCGGCTGAGCAGCATGGATTCACCGTGACCCTCGTTCCCGACCGTTACGTTGCCGAGTCTCTGGTCCAGAGCTTCGTCGATAAGGATCTGAACGGCCGCCGCATTCTGATCCCAAGCGCGGCCGTAACTCGCGACATTGTGCCCGCCGAATTGCGCAAGTGCGGCGCGCACGTCGATGTGGTCGAGGCTTACCGGAATGTAATTCCGCCCGAATCCGCTGAGCGCGCGAAAGCCGTATTTCGCGAGCCATACCCCGATTGGGTCACCTTCGCCAGTTCATCAGCGGTCAACAGTCTGGTTCGGCTGATTGGACCCGAACCGCTGCGAAAGGTGAAGATCGCGACGATTGGCCCGGTCACTTCCGCCACTGTTCGCAAGCACGGACTGGAAGTTGCGGCGGAAGCGGAGATTCACACGGTGGATGGGATCGCTGAGGCGGTTCTGGGCGCGATTTGAGCTAACGATTCCCTGTATGTACGTAGTATTTGTACAGTACTGTACAATATCTCTATGGACGTTACGATCAGCCGATTCCGCCGCGATCTCTTCAACCTGGTTGAAGCCGCAGCCCGGGGCGAAGAGATCACGTTCATTCACAAAGGCATCCATTTCAAAGTCACTCCCGAAGTTGAAACCGACCGGCTCAGCAGGCTGACTCCCATGCAGGTCGTCAACCCGAATACGCCCGATCTGGACGGAACGGATTTAATACGTGAAATGCAAACAGCATGGGAGAAAGATTGGGCTAGCCTTTGACTGCCTACCTCGACACCAACGTCGCGGTATGGCTGGCGCAAGGGAGCTTGAATCGAATTTCACCAAAGGCGCAGAAATGCATTCAAACCGCCGCGAACCTGCTGCTTTCGCCCGTCGTGCTCATCGAACTCGAATACCTGTATGAGATCGGCAGAATTCTGATTTCAGCTACTGACCTCCGGGTGAAGCTCGAACACGAGATCGGAATCCGCATGTGCGATTTGGATTTCCTGCCGGTTGCTCAAATGGCCCTCAATGAAAAATGGACTCGCGATCCATTCGACCGGATCATCGTTGCTCATGCAAAGGCGAACGGTCTAGCGCCGCTTGTTTCGGCGGATGAGGAAATCAAAAAACGATATTCAAGGACGATCTGGTGATTCGTTTGATCACTACACTTTTGTTTTCGATGCCCTGGCTTCATCGCAGTTTCTGGATCGGGCCGCTTCTCATCGCCGGCATCCTGCTCATTCTAGCGGCGATTGTGGCGCGCACGCACCTGCGCGACCTCTACAAACGCCAGCTCGGTGAGACGCGGCGCGAGCGGCTGTTTCTTGCCTCTGTAGGCTTCTTCACTGCAGTCATCGTCGTCCGCGGAATCACCGTCGCCATACACAACGATGTGGGCCCGTTTCACAATGTATCGATGCACGGCCGGCACATTCACCATCTAGTTTGGGGCATTCTCCTTCTGCTTCTGGTTGGCTATAGCTGGCTGCTTGAGATTGGAACAGGCTCGCAACAGTCATGGCGTTGGGCGGGGCGAGTTACCTCCATGCTGTACGGCGTGGCGGCGGCGCTAACGCTCGATGAATTCGCGCTCTGGCTTAACTTGAGCGATGTCTACTGGCAGCGTCAGGGCAGGGAAAGCTATGAGGCCATGGCATTCTTCGGCGGTCTGCTGGGGATCGGGGTGTTTGGGGCGCCGTTTCTCCGCGCAATCGGCCGCGAAATCGCACGCCCGTTCCGGCGAAAAGCGCCTCAATAGCGAAACACAGCGCCCCTCAGTTCTTCCGTCAGCTCTTCCGGCGACTTGTTCGAATCCAGCTTCAGCGGCTCTCGAACGGAGACGGTAATCTTTCCGCTGCGGAACCATCCCTCGCCTCG
>Ga0134125_10010784_pt1 | contig 10259 bp, 9 predicted proteins | sample KB31751_FD_96464 | JGI IMG/M metagenome (GOLD analysis project Ga0134125, IMG submission 96464) | Terrestrial soil microbial communities with excess Nitrogen fertilizer from Kellogg Biological Station, Michigan, USA - KB3-175-1 | ecosystem: Environmental > Terrestrial > Soil > Unclassified ... | reverse complement strand
TGCGCACCAGTTGATTGACGCGCTGGCAGCCGAATGGGAGCCGGAAAAATATCACGACGAATTCCAGGAAAATCTGAAAAAGCTCATTGAAACCAAACTGGAAGGCGGAAAGATCGCCGAAGTTGAGAAGCCTAAGAAACTGGCTCCGGTCGTGGATCTGATGGCCGCCTTGAAGCAAAGCCTGGCGGAGATGGAAGGAAAGAAGAAGCCCGTGGCCGCAGCCAAGACCGCCGCACCGAAGAAGGCAAAGGCCAAGAGCTAGCTTGGACGATAGTTGCTTCCTCAGAAAACGGAGCTCCGCATCGCCCTAAAAGCGACGCGAATGGCCGAAATCCCGATGTTCCTTGTAGCTGACTTCGAGCGTTGCGGGCCTCCCTACCTCCTCCGCTGGCGCATTTTTCAGCCAACCAATAGAATAGAAAATTCTTCTGACTGAGTGACTCCCTTATGCTCCGCGGTGACGTGTAGATGAATTTTCGGCGTGTGACCTATTTGGGCCTGGTTCTGGCACTGACACTGGGGGCGGTTGCCTGTAACGACACCTTCCGCCCGATTGCGATTCCCTTAAATCCCAATCCTCCCAGCGGAAACCTGTTGCACTACGCGATTAGCCTGAGCACCAATAATGCGGCGGCTCCCGGCTACAGTTCGCGAATTGACGTTTCAGGAGATACCGAGGTCGGCTCCATTCAAACGGGGCTCGGACCAGTCCACGGCGCGGTACTTCCAAGTGGAGGCGCGTTGTACGTTGCCAATAGTCTGGACGACAGTGTCTCCACTTATAATCCTTCGTCCACGTCAATCATTATTCCCACTGTGATCAGCCTCCCTGCGGGCTCGGCCCCGATTTTCGTGGCCACCACGGAAAACGGGAATGTGTACGTCGCGAACTCCGGCAACGGCACCGTCGCGGCCGTCAGTACGATTTCCAACGTCGCCGTCATTATTCCGCTCTCAACGAGTCCCGCGGCGTTTCGTCCCGTTGCCATGGCCGAGACCCCGAACGCACAAAAGCTATATGTGGCCAATGAAGGGGATAATTCGGTGAGCGTGATTACTACCAGCGACCGCGTGGCGCACACCCCCATTCCCGTCGGGACGTCGCCGGTATGGGTCGCGGTCCGTTCCGATGGGCGCCGGGCCTACGTTTTGAACAGCGGCAGCGGCACGATTTCCACGCTCGATACGACCACAGATGCGGTGCTGAGTACGGTTCCAGTGAGCGCGGGTGCGAACTACATGTTCTATGACAGCACATTCAACCGCCTGTACGTCACGAGCAATTCGGCAACTACAGTGGACGTTCTGGATGTTTCCGGCGACCAGCCTAGCGTACTGGCCTCTATTGATTTGACTGCCGGGGCGAATTCTCCCTGCGCCGGGGGATGCGTTCCTACCGCAGTCACCGTGCTCCCCGATGGCAGCCGCGCCTACGTATCGTTCTATACCATCAGCGGTACTCCCAGTGCCCTTAATGCCTCGGTCGCCGTGATAAATACCGGTACGAACGCCATTACCAAATTCGTATCGCTGCCTCCGGCAACCATTGATACTGTCAACGTGACCGGTTGCGCTACGGCACGCTTCCGCTTATTTGTTGCCGCGGCGCCCGGCGACGGGTCGCGCGTTTACGTATCCAATTGTGATTCTGGGAATACGGGAGTTATACAGACTTTGGACGACACGTTCGCGTTGAATCTTCCAGCCCCGTTGAGCGCGTTTGCCGCGCCTACGCCGACCTCGCAACCACCATTACAGAACCCGGTGTTTGTTTTTCCGGGACAGTAAATTAAGCAGAACCAAAAAAGGCCGCTGGTAGGTTGGGGTCGTGTGCAGGCTTGTCTTAGGTTTTTTCCCGCAAAGGCCTTAAAAAGGGAAATCCCGCCGCGCAGAACATTCATGCGTGTCGAGGCAGAGTGGTGGTTCCGTCGAGCGGGGGAACTTCTTCATCGTCCTCAATCAGCAGGCACGCACGCCGACCGCCTGTTCTTTTTGCAATTTTTGGTTGTAGCGCAGGGCAATGTTCATGAACATCGCGCCCGTCGCCGTTTCAAAACAAATGACCAGCGCTTCGGTGTCCTCGCTGCTCTTGGTGCCCTGTTCGGCATGGTGAAGAGCAGGGGGATGGATGCGGAAGTGGAATCCCTGGTCATTGAGCGAAACCACGGCATTGCCGATCACCTGATTGGCAAGCTCGCAGACCGCCTCGCGCACCAGTTCCTCCGACTCGGGAAGTTCCATGCCGGCAAATCCGCTGGCGACCTTGGTGGCAGTCTTAGGATCGAGGTCGAAAATAATTCTGCCCTCAATGTCTCCTGTCAGCCACACCAGTGCGGCGACGCCTTTGCGGCGGTACGCTTCTTCTTCCATGGTCAGATGTCCCATGGACATCGGTGACTTCAGGCCCTGAGCCAACACCGCGTCGGCGGCGTTGATGAAGGGCTGGATCAGCTCCATCTTCATGACTTACGCTCCCGCGCCCGCGGCGCTAGCCACGGTGGCATCTTCTCCCAGCACGTACTTGATGACTTCATACAGAACTTCCGGCTTCACCGGCTTCTGCACAAAGTGCCTGGCGCCACGTTGCAATGCAGCGACGATGTTCTCCTGGTATCCGACGGAAGAGACCATGACGATGCGCGCATCGGGGTGCTGTTGAACGATCTTTTCGGCCGCTTCGATTCCTTCCATCTGCGGCATGGTAATGTCCATGAGCACAATGTCGGGATGCGTGCGGTCGTATTCGGTGATGGCGGTCAGGCCATCGCCGGCCTCGCCTGCGATCTGGCCGCCAAATGTTTCCACGATGCGGGCCAAATTTTTGCGGGCGAAGACGGAGTCGTCCACGATCAAATAGCGGACCGGCTGACCGTCCTTGCTGCGTTTTACTGGTGCAAACTGCTCCATATACAACCTCCTCCTGCTCTCTCTGCGCTCCAGCTCTTGGGCTGTTGCGTCAAACTTTATTTCCCGGCGCTAGCGGACTTTCCACCGGCTACCGGATCTAACCCCAGATTTTTTCGGTCCTGCGTGCAAACCGCCATCATCGTATTGGCGAGGGCATCAAGCGCTACTACTCTGGTGGCGTAACCGCGTTCAATTGCGATCTTGGGCATGCCGAACACCACGCACGAATCTTCGCTTTGTGCGATCGTAAGCCCTCCGGCGGCCTTTACTGCTCCGAGCCCCTCTGCCCCGTCGTCGCCCATACCGGTCATAAGGATGGCGACCGTCTTGTCGCGGTATTCATCGGCGACGCTTCGGAAAAGAACATCGCAAGATGGGCGGTGCCCATTTACCCGTGGATCGTCGCTTAATACAGCGACTTCTCCCAGCGGCAGGCGTTTCACTTTCAAATGGCGGTTCCCCGTGGAAATCAACGCTCGGCCTGCCTGTAGAAGATCGCCTGATTGCGCCTCTTTTACGCGAATGGAGCAGATCTCATCCAGCCGTTTGGCGAACATTGCCGTAAAACCTTCCGGCATGTGCTGCACAATCAGGATTGTGCCGGGGAAATCCGAAGGCAACTGTGGCAAAAGATATTGCAATGCTTGCGGTCCGCCCGTGGAAATGCCGATTGCGAATACCCGCGTCGGCACATTCGGCGATGCTATTGCGCTCTTTTCCGGTGTAGTGAGCGCGGGCTCCGGTATCGGTCCAAGGCGGCCGGAACGGCTCTGAGCCGCCGCCTTGATTTTGGCGATCAGTTCGCGGGCAATTTCCGGCATCCGCGCGGAAACGTCCTGCGGTTTCGCCACGAAATCGAAGGCTCCCAGCGAAAGGGCTTTTAGCGTGACGGATGCACCCTGCGTGCTGTGCGAGCTGACAACGATCACGGGAACGTGGTGGCGGCGCATGATCTCTTTGAGCATGTCAATTCCGCCCATGCCCGGCATTTCCAAATCAAGAGTAATGACCTGCGGCCTCAGTTCCTCGATCTTCTTGAGTCCGAAGCGGCCGTCCATGGCCGTTCCTACCACTTCGATGGAGGAATCGGTCCGCAGAATCTGCGGAATCAGCTTCCGCATCAGGGCGGAATCGTCCACTACCAGTACGCGCACCGGCTGGCTCATGCACGCACCTCCGCTTTTTGCACCGCGAGTTGCGCGCGGTCGGAGTGAGAAAGCAGAATGCCCGAGATGGTGGAACCGGTTTCAGTGGGCCGCATTTTGGCGAAGCGTTCGACCAGTGCCGCCAGATTCAAAATCAAAACGACCCTTCCGTCGCCAAGAATGGACGCGCCGCCGACCAGGTCGGTGGACACGGTGTGGTCACCGAGCGCTTTAATCACCAGCTCTTCTTCGCCCTCGAGCGCATCCACAATCAAACCCAGCTTTCGTTCGCCCATGGCGATGACCAGCACGAAGATTTTTCCATTGCCTTGCGAGGTGGAAGTTCGGCCCAGCCGCAACAACGGCAATACCTGATCGCGTAATTGGAGAACTTCGTAGTAGTCCACGACGTGCAGGTCAGACTCATGCGCCCGCGCGATTTCGGCGACCGTATTCAATGGGATGGCGTACAGCCGCTGCTCCACACGGAACAACAATGCCTTGATGATCGCCAGCGTCAGCGGGAGCTTGAGGCGAAACGTGGCGCCTTGCCCGGGGCGGCTCTCAATTTCCACGGTGCCTTTGAGACGTTGCAACACGCTCTGCACTACGTCGAGGCCAACGCCGCGTCCGGAAACCTCCGTAATCTGGTCGGCAGTGCTAAAGCCGGGGCGGAAGATGAGCGCATTAATTTCCGTGTCACTGAGGTGTACGGCCTGTTCGGATGTGATCAGACCCTTTTCCACGCCCCGGGCCTTTACTTTTTCGGCATTCACGCCTCGCCCGTCGTCGGTGGCCTCAATGACCACCTGATTGCCCTGGTGGTACGCCTTCAAATGGATCTTTCCATGCGCGGGTTTGCCGGCACGCGTGCGTTCCTCGGCGCTTTCGATCCCGTGACTTACGGAATTCCGAACCAGGTGGGTCAATGGTTCGGTGATCGCGTCCAGAAGACTTTTGTCGAGGTCGGTGTCCTGGCCGCTCATGACCAGCGTGACTTCCTTGCCGCATTGCTTGGCTACATCGCGTACCATGCGTGGAAAGCGGCGGAAAAGCTGCTCCACGGGGACCATGCGGATTTTCATCACCGAGCGTTGCAGGTCGTTCAGTACGCGCGATTGAAACGCCATCGCGTCAGAAAGGCGGCCGCGAAGAGGGTCTTTTGGAAATCGGCGGGCAAACTCGTTTTGCGCCTGCTGCAGCATGGATTTTCCAATGATGAGCTCGCCGACCAGGTTGAGAACGCTGTCAATGCGTTCAGCATCCACACGCAAAATATTGTCCGCGGCTGTGCCGATGCTGCGAGGAGCTGTGAGTGCTTCTCCCTCGGACGCTTCAGACGTTGGACTGTCCCCGTGCGACAGCGCACCTTGCTCCTCGCCGCTCTCGGCGGAAACAGGATTGCTATTGTGCTGGGGAGTCAAAACTATTTCCGTATGAACGGTGGATATGACCGTCGGAATCCTGCACTTCGCCGAGATGGCCTCCTGCGAGTTTTGGCTGGCGAGGAGGACTTCAAGCTGTTTCGTGGGCGTCGAGGACTTGTCTTCGGGACGCACTCCGAGAACTTCTCCAAGGGAACTCGCTGCATTCAGCACCAGTTGCCGCGCTGCGATGGGCATGGCGCAGTTGGGGTCCACCTGGGTGATCACGTGATATACGAATAATCCGCCAGCGGCGGAGCGCTGCATGGCCAGCCGCTCGTATTCCGTCCAACTGGTTTTGGCCAGCATAGGAGCGGACGACGATTTCTTTTTTGCTTTGCCCTTCGCGCTTTTGGACTTCGCGCCCTTGGGTGCATGGGTGAGTTCGTTCACCATCTTCAGAAAAGCGGCGGTTGAAGGCAGCTTGGTTTTTCCGCGATAGGCGGCCAGCATGGCCGTGAATACATCGGCGGCCTTAAAGGCGATTTCGGCGAGCGACTGGTTCGCGGCCGCTGATTCCAGGGCCAGCGCGTCTTCAAACTCGTGCGCGGTCTCGCTCAATTCGCGGAAGCCGCATGCCGCAGCATCGCCTTTCAGCGTGTGCGCGACGCGCCGGATGCTGCGAACCGTCTCGACGTCTCCAGGGTGCTTTTCAAGCTTCAGCGCTTCATCGTTCAGCGACTGAAGCAGCTCCTGGGCCGTCTCGAAGAAAAACTCGCGCAGCTCCGCGTTCCGCTCGTCGGAGGAATGGCTCACCCCGTCACCTCAACCTGCTGGTATGCGGTGCCACTGTTGCGGTGCACCATGACGAATTTTTGAGTGAGGCCCAGCAGACTTTCCGCGTGTCCAACCAGTAGATATCCGCCGGGGTTAATACAACGCCAGAATTTTTCGACCAACCGCTTCTGCTCGGCCTCGTCAAAGTACATCATGACGTTGCGGCAGAAGATGACGTCGTTGCGCTGCGGCAAAAATTCTGTTTTCAAGTTGTGAAAGTCAAAGTGGACCAATTCGCGCAGCGATTTCTTGATGGCATACCGCTCGCCGACTTTGTCGAAGTAGCGCAGGCGGTAGCTGTAATCCACGGTGCCCATCTGGTGTTCGGAGTACACTCCCTGCTGACCCGCGCGCAACGCGGAATAGCTGATGTCGCTGGCCAGCACTTCCACCCGCCATGGCGGAGGAATCAGCGGCTTGGGAGAAGGCAGTTCAAAAGCCGGTGGATTGCGAAGACTGAAATAAGCCAGAACATCGGCTACCTGCATTGCGATCGTGTAAGGTTCCTGGCCCGTGGAACATCCCGCACTCCAGATGCGGATGAGGTGATCGCCGCTGGCGTGCTTTTTCTGCACCAATTCTTCCAGAATGTGCTTTTGAAAGAGTTCCAGCTGCGCCTTGTTGCGGAAGAAGCTGGTCTCATTGATAGTGAGATTTTCCAGCAGGCGGGCCAGTTCTTCCTTGCCGGCATGGCTGATCAGCAGGCGGTAATAGCTGTAGAAAGAGTCCAGTTGGCACTCTTTGAGCCGGCGTTGCAGGCGGTCCTGAAGAAAGTGGGTACGGCGCTCGTCGAAGTGCATTCCACACTCCTGATAGACCAGCGCCTGTAAGAGTTTCAGCTCGGCTTCGGTGAATTGCACCGGAGTGCTTGTTGTGATCATGGCCATCGTTATCGTCCTGTAATGGGCGCGGCCTTACTTGCCCGCGGTTTGCGCTTGTGCCGCGGCTTTTTGCTGGTCTTTGATCACGCTGCCTGGACCTTGTTGCCACAATCCGCTGTACTCCAGCAGCTTGGACATATCCAACAGCACGATCAGCCTTCCGTTGTACTTTCCCAGTCCGGTCACGCAGTTCAGTCCGCCGTCCTGGAAAACATTCGTAGCCGGTTCCACATCAGAGGCTGAAATCTTAAGCACTTCCGAAGCTGAATCAACGATCAGGCCAGAGAGCCGTCCTTTGTTTTCCACCACCAGAATTCGGTTGCGGCGGTTGACGGCGGCCGCCTTTTCTCCGAAGCGCTTGCGCAGATCAATCACCGAAACAATCTTCCCCCGGAGATTGATCACACCTTCCACGTAGTTCGGAGCGTCGGGGACGACGGTGATCTCCGGGACGCGGACGATTTCGTGCAGCGAGGTGATGGGAGCGCCGTAGGTCTCGCGCCCTACCTGAAACCCGACAATGTGAAGTTCGCGGCTCATGGGTTCCTCAGAGGGCCGGCTTAGCCCCGGCTTCCGGCCGCGGCATGGCGCGAATTGGTGGAGAAGGCCTTTTCATTCCGCAGGAACGTACCGCGATCATTCTGGTCAATCGCGAAGCGGTCCATAGAATTGAGCAGCTCGCGCGACATTTTGGACATCTGTTCCGCCGACGCAGCCAGCTCGGTGGAACCGGAAGTCGTCTGCTGCACCAGTTCACGCATGCGTTCCATGGCCTTCACCACGGCATGCGCGCCTGAAGCCTGCTCTTCCACCGACGAGTTGATTTCGTGGGTGATTTCGTTCAGCCGCGTGGTTGCCCGCGCAATCTGTGAAGAGCCGTGTGACTGTTCGTTTGTGGCCGCGCCGATTTCCTGCGCGAACTTGTAAACCTCCGTCACCACGTTGGAGATCTTTTTCAGCGCCGAGTTGAGCTCGGTCCCAAGGCCCAGGCCTTCGTTCACGATGTTCGTGCTCTGGTCCATGTTCTCGACGGCTTTGCGGGCCTCTTTCTGAATGCTCTGAATGAGTTCAGAAATTTCCTTGGTGGACTGCGCCGATTTTTCCGCCAGCTTTCTTACTTCATCGGCGACCACGGCAAATCCCAATCCATGTTCGCCCGCGCGCGCCGCTTCAATGGCGGCGTTCAGGGCCAGCAGGTTGGTCTGCTCAGCGAGATCGTCAATGACTTCGATGATCTTGCCGATGTCGTCGGCGCGCTGTCCCAGCACGTCAATAATTTCGCCCGAGGACTGAATGGTGGTATTGATTTTGTTGAGACCGTCGGTTGCCTTCTCCATGGTCGTGATGCCGCTGTGGACTTCTTCGCGGGAACGGTTGGAGATGTCCAGCAGCACTTTCGCGGTATCGGCCACGCGCTGGATGGAAGCGACCATCTGGTCAATGGATGCGGAAGTTTCGCTTACGCTCGAAGCCTGTACCTGCGTGCTCTTCACCATGTTCTGCACATTCACGCTCATTTCGTGCATGGTGCTGGTGACTTCATCAATAGCGGAAGATGTTTGCAGGCTGATTTTTGCGGACTCGTCCGAGGCTCCGGCCACTTGCGTGGAAGCGGTGGCGACTTGCGAGGCCGCGTCACGTCCGTTGCGCACCAGGTTGCGGAGGCCTTCCACCATCCTGGCAAAAGCGTTGCCCAGGGTGTCTTCTTTCGAGCGCGGCTCAATTTCCAGGATCAGATTGCCGCCGGCAATGGCTTCGGAAACAGAGGCCATTTCCTTAAGGTAGGTGACCATGTTGCTAAATGAGCGGGCGAGTTGTCCGATTTCGTCGGTCCGGTTCACGTCTATCTGATGGTCGAGGTCGCCGGTATCGCCAATCTGCCGTGCGACGTTCATGAGGTCATTCAGCGGCGCGGTGATGGAGCGGGAAGTAGAGAATGAAATCACGCCCCCGAGGACCACGGCGACGACCGTAAATATGAGCGCGATTCCAATCGTCCATGAACTCGCACTATCATCCGAGTCGCGTCGCTCCTCCACCAGCTTGGCGTTTTCCTTCTGTACATTGTCCAGATACTCGGTGGTGTTCTTTACATAGGAAGAGGAGTCCTTTTGCAGGTAGAAAATCTGCAATTCAGCCACCGTTGCGTTGCCCTCGTCAACATCTTTGCGTTTTTTCACCATGGGCGCGGCAAATTCATTCGCCCATCTCTGCTCGCTTGCTTCTGCCTGCTCCAGGCTGCGTCTCATCTGATCATTGGCGGTAAGCGGTTCCGCCTCCTGGATCTCTTGCATCAGCGCACGCTCGCCCTCATTCATGTGGTCAATTTCACGGGTATCGCCGCTCAGCAGATAGTTGCCGAGGTACAGGCGGTTTTGCATCATCTGGAAATTGATCTTGTCCATCGACGTGGCGAGATTGAGTGACTGCGTCGCGCCCGCTTTGGCGGAACGCTCGTGACGCACTGCCACAACGGTGATAAGGAACAGCATCACGACCATTGCCAGGACGAATCCAAAGGTCACGTAGAGTTTCCTGCCAATCGTCATGCTGCTTAAGTAGTGCATATAGACTCCATGAGCCGCGAAATTGGGAAATCAATTTTCCGGCTGAAACTTGAACTCAACTACTCCCGGCGTGTCATCCGGCCCAGACTCGAACTTCCATTTCCTCACTGCATCCACTGCTGAGTCGATAAGTAAAGGGTGCCCACCGAGTACTTTGGTACTCTTCACGGACCCATTCGTCGCCACCACGATGGCCACCCGCACCGTCCCTGAAATCGCCATTTTCTTGGCCAGCTCCGGATACACGGGGGCAACCTTCGATTTCACTTTGCGGGATACTGACGCTTCCTGCGCCCGGACAACCGTTGGGCAATAGACAACACTGGTGAATAAAGCTGCGAACAAAACGAGTAGAAACCAAGATCTTCGCTGCAAAGACACTGTGCCCCCCTGGATAAGTAAACCCTTCATTCCAAATGCAATGCCAATGCCAGTCCTGCGGTTTTTTTTAGACTGGACGAATGCCAAGCTAAGAGATTGCACCTAATGGACTTAGATAAAGGTTGGTCGCGGTTTGTCGATTTCAATCCAAGGATTAGAAATGTCTCACAAATGTCT
>Ga0134125_10010783_pt1 | contig 10259 bp, 8 predicted proteins | sample KB31751_FD_96464 | JGI IMG/M metagenome (GOLD analysis project Ga0134125, IMG submission 96464) | Terrestrial soil microbial communities with excess Nitrogen fertilizer from Kellogg Biological Station, Michigan, USA - KB3-175-1 | ecosystem: Environmental > Terrestrial > Soil > Unclassified ... | reverse complement strand
GTTGGCGGTGAACTGGCCGCCGCACGAGCCGGCCGACGGGCAGGCCGCGCATTCGAGCTCGTGCAGGTCGGCATCGGTGAACTTGCCGGCGGCGTGCATGCCGACGCCCTCGAAGACGTCGACCACCGTCACGTCCTTGCCCTGCCAGCGACCGGGCAGGATGGAGCCGCCGTAGAGGAAGACGCTCGGCACGTTGAGCCGCAGCATGGCCATCATCATGCCGGGCAGCGACTTGTCGCAGCCGGCGACGCCGACCAGCGCGTCATAGGCGTGGCCGCGCATGGTGAGCTCGACGGAGTCGGCGATCACCTCGCGGCTGACCAGCGAGGACCGCATGCCCTCGTGGCCCATGGCGATGCCGTCGGTGACGGTGATGGTGCAGAACTCGCGCGGCGTCGCGCCGGCCGCCTTGACGCCCTGGCTGACCGCGTGCGCCTGCCGCATCAGCGCGGTGTTGCAAGGCGCGGCCTCGTTCCAGCAGGAGGCGACGCCCACGAACGGCTGGCTGATCTCCCGCGTGCCGAGGCCCATCGCATAGTAGTACGACCGGTGCGGCGCGCGGCTCGGCCCCTCGGTCACGTGGCGACTGGGCAGCCTCGACTTGTCCCACGATCCGTCCGGCTTGCGATGCATGGCGCGCCTCTTACCAAATAAGGGGCGCATCCCTAGCCGAGGCGTGCGCCGGGGGTAAAGGCCGCTGGCGCTGGCGCCGCTCAGAGCGTCATCTGCGCGCCCATCTCGACCACGCGGCCGGGCGGTATGTGGAAGTAGTCGGTGGGGTCCGACGCATTGCGCGCGAGCCAAATGTAGAGCCGGTCCATGCCGAAGGGCATGTGGCCGTGGCGCGAGCGGACCACCGAGCGGCGGCCGATGAAGTAGGAGGTCGACATCGGCTCCAGCGGCAGCCCCTGCGCGCGCAGCGCCGCCAGCGCTTGCGGCACGTCGGGGGTTTCCATGTAGCCCCAGGTCAGGCGCACCCGGTCGAAGTCGTCGTCGAGCCGCTGGATCCGGGCGCGGTCCGCTTCGGCGACGCGGGGGGTCTGCGCCGTCTCGACGCTGACCACGACGTTGTGCTCGTGCAGCACGTGGTTGTGCTTGAGGTTGTGCAGCAGCGCGCCGGGCGTGCGGCTGGCGTCGGAGGTGAGGAACACCGCGGTGCCGGCCGCGCGGTAGATCGAGCGCGACCGCAGGAGCGGGATCATCTCGTCGAGCGGAGTGGTCTCGCGCTCCACGCGCCGCCGGATCAGGTCCGAGCCGCGCGCCCAGGTTCCCATCAGAAACATCAGCGCCGCACCGATCAGCAGCGGCACGAAGCCGCCCGACAGCAGCTTCAGCGAGTTGGCGGTCAGGAAGGTGACATCGATGGCCAGCAGCGGTCCGACCAGCGCCAGCGCGCTCCAGATCGGCCACCGCCAATGGCGGGTGACCACGATGAAGGCCAGCAGCGTCGTCACCACCATCGTGCCGGTCACCGCCAGCCCATAGGCGTGGGCCAGCCCGTCCGAGGTGTGGAAGATGGCGATCAACAGCACGACGCCGATCCCCAGGATCAGGTTGATCTGCGGGATGTAGATCTGACCAGCCTCGGTCTCGGAAGTCGGCCGCACCGTCAGCCTCGGCAGATAGCCGAGCTGGGTCGCCTGGTTGGTCAGCGAGAAGGCGCCGGTGATCACCGCCTGGCTCGCGATCACCGTCGCCACGGTGGCCAGCACCACCATCGGCGCGCGCACCGCCAGCGGCGTCATCTGGAAGAACCAGTCGGCGTTGTCGACCGCTCGCCCGCCCGCTTCGGCGATGCGGTGAAGCGCGAAGCCGCCCTGCCCCAGATAGTTCAGCGCCAGCGCCGGCAACACCAGGAAAAGCCACGCCGCCTGGATCGGCCAGCGTCCGAAGTGGCCCATGTCGGCGAACAGCGCCTCGGCGCCTGTGACGGTCAGGAACACCGAGCCCAGCACGAAGAAGCCGGTGAGCCCGTGCCTGAGCAGGAAGACGATCGCGTGATCGGGACTGATGGCCAGCAGCACGGCGGGCGAGCTCATGATGTGAGGCAAGCCGCAGGCGGCGATGGCGAAGAACCAGACCACGCAGATCGGGCCGAACCAGCGGCCGATGCCCGCCGTGCCGCGCGATTGCGCGAGGAAGAGGCCGACCAGGATCGCCACGCTGGCGACGATCACCACCCCCATGGTCACGTGCGGCGCGAGCGCCGGGACGCTGCGCAGCCCCTCGATGGCGGACAGCACCGAGATCGCCGGCGTGATCATCGCGTCGCCGTAGAACAGCGCCGCGCCGGCGACGCCTAGGCTGAAGATCAGCAACGTGCGTTTGCCGCTCGCCCGCTCGGCCAGCGCCGCCAGCGACAGCACGCCGCCCTCGCCCGCGTTGTCGGCCCGCATCAGGAAGAGGCCGTACTCGATCGGCACCACCAGGCTCAGCGCCCAGAGCGCCAGCGAGACGACGCCCATCACCGCCTCGGTGGTGACGCCGCCCGCCTGTCCGAGCGCCTCGCGGAACGCGTAGAGCGGGCTGGTGCCGATGTCGCCGAAGACGACGCCGATGCTGCCGAGCGTCAGGCCCCAGAACCGTCTCGTCGATGGCCGGGCGCGGGCGCGCTGCGCCGCGGCATGCGTGACCGCCGTCATGTCGCCCTTTCGCCGAGGCAAGGCTGTGCGGCGAACCGCGATGCCTGCCATTCTGCCGCAGGGCCGCGTAAGCGATCGCTGGGCGCTTGCCGGCGCACGCATAAGAAAGGCGTAAAGACGCCGGGCCGCAGGCTCGCTTGTCCTCGGGCCCGCAGCGCCGCTATGCGTCGGCGGATTTCAACCGGGAGCGCCGTCCATGAACCTCGCCGCCGTGCCGATCGGGCGCGACCCGCCGAACGAGGTCAACGTGGTGATCGAGGTGCCGATCGGAGGCGAGCCGATCAAGTACGAGATGCACAAAGAGTCGGGCGCCCTGATGGTCGACCGCTTCCTCTACACGTCGATGCGTTATCCGGGGAATTACGGCTTCATCCCCCACACGCTCTCGGGGGACGGCGATCCCTGCGACGTGCTGGTCGCCAATACCCGGGCCGTCACGCCCGGCATCATCATGAGCGTCAGGATCGTCGGCGTGATGGTGATGGAGGACGAGGCCGGCGGCGACGAGAAGCTGATCGGCGTGCCGGGGCCAAGGCTCACCCAGCGCTACGACCACGTCCACAACTATACCGACCTGCCGGAGATCACCATCAAGCAGATCGAGCACTTCTTCGGCCATTACAAGGACCTGGAGCCCGGCAAGTGGGTGAAGATCGTCCGCTGGGGCGACGCTGCGGCGGCCAGGCAGATGGTGCTGGAGGGCATCGAGCGCGCGAAGTCGGCCGGCAAGGACTGAAGCCGCGCAGCCTGACTACCGCGCCCGGCCGAACCGCGTTATCCTCCCCGCATGGATCCCCCCCGCTGATCTGATCGGGCCCTAAGCGTCCTGCAGGGAGCCGCCCTCGGGGCGATCCCGGCCTTGCGTCGCGCCCCGTATGGGTTCGTCGCGGCGCTGGTGCTCGTGCGTTTCGCCGACGAGTGGACGACGTTCTTCCCGGCCGGCGCGCTGGAGCCGATCCGCCGCGACCTTGGCCTCGATTACGCCGAAGTCGCCGGCGTGCTGGTGGCCCTGCCGGCCGGCGGGCTGGTCGGAACCTTCTTCGTCATCGCCGCCGACTACGTGAGCCGCCGGCTGCTGGCGAGCCTCGGCGCGGCGACCTACGGCGCGGCGATGATCGCCTTCGGACTCGGGCATTCGCTGCCGGTGCTGCTGGCGGCGGCGTTCGCCTGGGGCGCGGCGAGCGACGCCTTCGTGCACGGCTCGGAGGTGGCGCTCGTGGACCTGGCCGACGATGCGCTCGCCAAGACGCTGGCGCGGATGAATGCCTGGGCGTCGGTCGGCGATCTGCTGGGCCCGGCGACGCTAGGCCTCGCGGCGATGACCGGCCTCGGCTGGCGCGGCGCATTCGTCGGCGGCGGCGCCCTGATGTTGGCCTACGCGCTCTGGCTCGGCGCCCACCGCTTCCCGCCGCCGCATCCGCGAACGGCCCGCGCCAGCCCGTTCGCCGTCTGGGGGGACCTGCGGGCGATCGCCGGCGACTTAGAGGTCATGCTGCTCGCCGTCGTGCTTGGGCTCTGGGGCCTGCTGGACGAGTCGCTCGACGGCTTCATGATCGCCTACTTCGAGCATACGCGACACTGGAGCCCAGCGCTGGCCGCGACGCCGGTGGTCGCCATCCTGGTCGGCGCTCTTATGGGGTTCGCGCGGTTCGAGCGGATCGCCGGCGGGCGTTCGCCGCGCGCGGTCATCCTCGCCTGCGCCATGCTGACGGTCATGGCGCTGCCGCTGGCGATCTACGTTCCGCTGCCGGCGCTGCAGCTCATCGCCGCCTTCGGGTTCGGGGGCGCCGGGGCCGTGCTCTACACCATGCTCGAAAGCGTGGCGCTGTCGCTGAGGCCAGGGCAGGTTGGCGCGACCAGCGCGGTCGTCTCGACGGTAGGCATGATCGGCATGGCTTATCCGACGCTGGTCGGCGCGGTGGCCGACGTCCGCGGCCTCGGCGCAGGGCTGGCGCTCTACGCAGCCATCCCGCCGATCATCGTCGCGCTTGCGGCATGGTGGCGTCGAGAACCGCGTCCGCCAGCTCGCGCTGGGTGAAGGGCTTGGTGAGCCGGGGCGCTTCCTGGCCGTCGTCGGCCGGCATCTCGGCGAATCCGGTGGTGATCAGCACCGGCAGATCGGGGCGCAAATCGCCGATCTCCTCGCGCAGCTGCAGTCCGGTCATCCTCGGCATCACCTGGTCGGTGATCACCAGGTCGATCTCCGCATGGCTGCTCAGCCTTTCGAGCGCCTCCTTGCCCGACCTGGCGGTCAGCACGCGATGGCCGAGGTCCTCCAAAAGCGCCGCGGTGTTGGTCAGCACGAGAGCGTCGTCGTCGACCGCCAGCACGACCAGCGGCCGCAACTCGCCCGAGAAGCCGAGGTCGGCCGGTCGGTCGAGCGGCCGAGCCTGCGCGTCGGCGGGCGCCGACGGCAGCCAGATCCCGACCGTCGTCCCCTCGCCCAAGCGGCTGCGTAGATCGAGGCGGCCGCCCGACTGCGCGGCCAGGCCATGCACCATCGAAAGCCCGAGCCCGGTGCCCTTGCCGATGCCCTTGGTGGTGAAGAAGGGCTCGGTGGCGCGCGCCAGCGTCTTCTCGTCCATCCCCTCGCCGGTGTCGGTGACGGCGAGCCGGACGTATTCGCCGTTCGCCAGCCCGCCGGCGCTGTCCGCCACGGTTTCTGCGGTGGCGGTGATCGTGATCACCCCACTCTCCGGCATTGCGTCGCGGGCGTTGACGGCCAGGTTCAGCAGCGCCGCCTCCAGCTGGGCAGGGTCCGTCATCACCAGCGGCAGGCCGGGCGGGAAGCGCACTTCGAGTCGGTAGGTGGGACCAATCGAGCGCTGCAGGAAGCCGCCCATCCCGCGGATCAGCGCGGTGACGTCGACGGCCTCCAGCTTCAGCGCCTGACGCCTCGCGAACGCCAGCATCCGCTGGGTCAGCGTCGCGCCGCGCTGCGCGCCCTGAATGGCGTTCTCCAGCAACGTCGAATAGGCCGGATCGAACGGCAGACGCTTGCGCAGCAGCTCCAGCGAACCCAGCACCGCCATCAAGAGGTTGTTGAAGTCGTGGGCGATGCCGCCGGTCAGCTGGCCGAGCGCCTCCATCTTCTGAGACTGGAACAGCGCCTCGCGCGCTTCCTCGAGCTGCCGCTGCGCCTCCACCCGCTCTGTCACGTCGCGCGTCACCTTGGCGAAGCCAATCACCTCGCCGTGTTCGCCGCGAATAGGGTCGATCACCACGTGCGCCCAGAACACCGAGCCGTCCTTGCGCACGCGCAGGCCCTCGTTCTCCCAGCGTCCCTCGGCCGCTGCGGTGGCCAGCCCCAGGGCGGGCAGACCCGCCTCGCGATCGGCCTCCGTGTAGAAGTGCGAGAAATGCTGGCCGATGATCTCCTCGGGCGCGTAGCCCTTGATGCGCTGCGCCCCGGGATTCCAGTTGGTGACGCGGCCTTCCCGGTCGAGCGTGAAGATCGCGTAGTCGGTGACGCTCTGCACCAGCAGTCGGAAGCGTTCCTCGCTGCGGCGCAACGCCTCCTCGGCCTTCTTGCGCTCGGAGAGGTCGCGCGTAATCTTCGCGAAGCCAATCAGCTCGCCGTCGGGTCCGCGGATCGGGTCGATGATCACGTGCGCCCAGAAGCGGCTGCCGTCCTTGCGGACTCGCCAGCCCTCCGCCTCGAAGCGGCCGGCTTCGGCAGCGACCGCCAGCGCCCGCTCGGGCGTGCCGGCCGCGCGTTCCTCCTCGGTGTAGAATTGAGTGAAGTGCTCGCCGATGATCTCGTCGGCCGTGTAGCCTTCGATCGCCTGCGCGCCGGCGTTCCAGCTCGTCACGATCCCGTCGGGATCGAGCATGTAGATGGCGTACTCGGTGATCGCATTGACGAGCAGCTCGTAACGGCGCTCCCGGCTCGCCAGGTCGCCGCGAGTGTGTCTCATCGAGGTCTTGCGCGGATGGGTTTGCGGAGGCACGCCCGACTCAGCGTGCGGCGCGGGCGGAGGTTTCGGCACGATCACGCGACCCCTTGCAGACGGCAGCGCCAGGTCCCTGGGCGGACTCGGTGCGGGCGTCCTTCCATCCGCAAACCTCCACTGAGTCAACGAGTTGATGGATAGGCCGCTCCTCCGTCGGCGGACCGCTCGCGCCACCCCCGCGAACACCCGGGCACGGCGGCTTAATCGAAAATGGACGTGGCGAGGCTTGGTTCCAACGCAGGTTGCGCTACTGCTGCGCCTTCGATGATGCACGTCGAGGGCCATGGCGACGGCCGCGCGCCGCACCTTCTGCTGGTGCACGGCATCTGCTCCAGCCGCGCGCAGTGGCGGCCGAACCTCGCCGCGCTCTCGCTGGCGGCCACGCCCGTGGTGGTCGAGTTGCTGGGCCATGGTCGCTCCGAGGCGCCGACCGACCCCGCGGCCTACAGCGTGGCCGGCTACATCGCCCGCTTCGAGGCGATCCGCGAGCGGCTCGGCGTCGAGCGCTGGGCGGTCTGCGGGCAGTCGTTCGGCGCGGGGCTGACGATGAACTACGCGCTGGCTCACCCGGGCCGCATCACGGCGCAAGTCTTCACGAACTCCAACTCGGCGCTGCGCGAGACTCCGGCCGGCCGGGGCCCGACGCCCGAGCAGCTGGCCGCGCGCGCCGCCGCGTTCGAGGCGCGTGGCCGCGCGCCGCTGGAGGCGATGCCGTTCTACCCGAAGCGCACCGGGCGGCTGGCCCCGGACGTGGAGGCCGAGCTGGTGGGCGACGCCGCGCTGATCTCGGTCGCAGGCATGGCGCTCGGCATGGCGTTCACGACGACGGGTCTCTCGGTCCGCGACAGGCTGGGCGAGATCACCACGCCGACGCTGCTGGTGAACGGCCGGCGCGAGAAGAGCTTCCAGAGCGTGCGCGACCTGGCGGCCGAAGCGATCGCCGGCATCGAGGTGGTCGATCTCGAGGGCGGCCACCCGGTCAACCTCGACTGCCCGGAGCACTTCAACACCGCCGTGGCTGACTTCCTGGCGCGTCACCCATGAGCGGCCGCCCGGCGGTGCGCGGGCTCGAGCTCGATTCGCAGACCCGGTGCGCGCACTGGCATAGCCCGCTCGACATCGTGGCGCTGAAGATGCGCTGCTGCGGCGTCTACTACGCCTGCCGCGCCTGCCACGACGCGCTGGCAGGCCATGCCGCCGACGTCTGGCCGCGCGGCGAGTGGGAAACGCCCGCGGTGCTCTGCGGCGCCTGCGAGACCGAGCTCAGCATCGCCGCCTACCTCGCGTGCGACGACGCCTGCCCCGCGTGCTCCGCGCCGTTCAACCCCGGCTGCAAGCTGCACCGGCATCTCTATTTCGCGACGTAACCGCCGATCGCCAAGCTTCCTCGACGCGACGGCAGTCTGCGATACGATCGCCCACAAAAAAGCACGGGAGGAGGAAGCCGCATGAAGCTCGGGGTGTTGCAGTTTTTCGGCTGGGCGGACCGGCACATTCCGCTGGAGAGCGTCTACGCGCGCGCCATCGATCGCTTCGAGATCATGGACGAGACCGGCTACGACGCGGTCTGGCTCGCCGAGCACCACTTCTCGGGCTTCTCGGTCTGCCCGTCGGTGCACATGATGGCGACGGTGGCGGCGGCGCGGACCAGCCGGATGCGCATCGGCACGGCCGTGTCGCTGGCGCCGTTCTACCATCCGTTGCGCCTGGCCGAGGAGGTGGCGCTGCTCGACATGATCTCGGGCGGCCGCGTCAACTGGGGCGCCGGGCGCGGCTTCAGCCGGGTGGAGTTCGACGCGTTCGGCGTATCGGTCGAGGAGAGCGGTCCTCGGTTCCACGAGGCCGTCGACGTGGTGCTGGGCGCCTGGACGAACGAGCGGCTGACCCACCACGGCCAGTTCTTCGACATCGACGACGTCGAGGTGCTGCCGAAGCCGTCGCAGGCCCCGCATCCGCCGGTCTGGATGGCCGCCACCTCCGAAGGCGCGATCGATTGGGCGGCGGGCCGCGGCTTCTCGATCCTCATGGACCCGCACTGCACCTGCGCGGAGCTCGGCCACAAGCGCGCCCGCTATGGCGAAAAGCTTGCCGCGGCGGGCTTCTCGGACGCCGGCCGCGACATCCCGATGGCGCGGCTGATCGCCTGCTCGCAGAGCGCCGAGCGCGCCAGCGAGACGGCGCGCCGCGGCGCCCAGTGGACCGTCAGCTCCTACATCGGCGGCCAGCACCGGCCGGCCCACCAGGGGCCGAGCGCCGCCGCGGCGCCCGACCCTGTGCAGCGGTATGTCGACGAGGTGATCCTGCACGGCGACCCGGCCGCCCTCATCGACCAGATCCAGGCGCTGCAGGAGACCGCGGGGCTCAACTACCTGCTTTGCGCCCCGCTCAGCCAGGAGAGCTTCAACCTGCTGACCGAGAAGGTGCTGCCGAAGTTCCTCTGACCACCCCTGCCCTGCGCGGCCTCAGCCGGCCGGCCGCATGCGGGCGAACAGCGCCTGCAGCTTGTCGCGCAGCCGCACGGCGACGCCCATGTCCGAGAGCCGGAGGCGCCCGGTCATGATCGCCGCGGTCGGCGCGAGACGGCCCTGGCCGAGCGCGGCGAGGTCGTCGATGGTGGCGGTCAGCGTCAGGTCGGCCGGCCGATCCTCGTTGGTCACCGAGGCGCCGTCGACGAAGATGAAGCCATCGCCCTTCACGTCGAACTTCAGCGTCTTGCCAAGACCGGGGCCGGCGGCGGCCGCTTCACGCATGCGGTCGGTCAGATCCTCCAGCCGCGACGCGGTCGCCGGCGCCGAGGGCGAGCGCGCCGGCGCCGAGCGCGGCGTGGCGGCGGCGACCGCCCGGCAGACCGGATCGCGCCGGCGTTCGGCAGCCTCGGCGGCGTGCAGGTACGTCGTCAGGCCGTCGGCGGGCGGCTCGATCCCGGCTTCCAGCATCATCCAGCTGAGCTGGCCGCGGTGACCGCAGCCGTGGGTGATCAGGTGCATCAGCATCTCTTCGCGCGACATGCGGCCGGGATCCCCATCGGTGAAGCTGAAGTCGACCACCTGCGACAGCTGCGCCGAGGTGAGCCGCGAGACGTAGTCGACGAGCCAACGGTCGCTCGCCGCGATATCCGCCCGCAGCTCGTCGAGGCTGGGCGCCTCGGCCTTGTTGGCCGCCTCGAACGCGTGCGCGGTCCCGGTCAGGTGCGCCGCGAAGATCCGGTCGACGACCCAGGTGTGGCTGATGACCCGCAGCGCGACTTCCTTCGCCGGCGAGCCGTCGTCGAACCTGTCCACCGCGACCAGCATGTCGCGGTTGGCCTGCGCCTTGTGGCGGAACAGACGCTCGAGCGTGCTGACTTGATCCATGACTCTTCTCCTTGCGCGGTCAGCCCCTGATTGCGCGCAGATTGCGAGCGGACGCTCACATCGTAAACTCGCATGGAAGCAACTTCGTCTCGAACCGCGCCGTGGCGAAAAAGTCCTAGTCGCGATAGCGGCCTGGCTATGGTCGCCCCGTGGCGGGCGGACGATGCCGGTTGGCGCCGCTCGCATTTTCGCCGCCTTGAGGCCAGCTCGCCCAGAATGTAAGCTATCGCTCGCACGATGGCCCGACGACCGCAGACCAGCCCCAGGAAGACCGCCTCTCAGCAGCGCTCGCGCGCCACCGTCGATGCGCT
>Ga0134125_10010781_pt1 | contig 10260 bp, 6 predicted proteins | sample KB31751_FD_96464 | JGI IMG/M metagenome (GOLD analysis project Ga0134125, IMG submission 96464) | Terrestrial soil microbial communities with excess Nitrogen fertilizer from Kellogg Biological Station, Michigan, USA - KB3-175-1 | ecosystem: Environmental > Terrestrial > Soil > Unclassified ... | reverse complement strand
GTGCTGCTGCAAAACAGATTAATATACTCTTTTTCTTTTGCATTTTTATTTTTTTACAAATTAATATCGCTGGTTTTATTTCCTGTTAATTGTCCGTTTGCTGTTCAGTGTTATAGTTTATCCGCCAAATATCTCGGAAAGCTTTTTATCCATCGCCTCTTCATTTTGGCCACCACCACCATAGCGACCGATGATGATGCCATTCGGATCGATCAAGATTTTTGTAGGCAAAGAGTGGATACCATAATTTTCTGAAATGTCATTGGTACGGTCAAAGTTGCCCTTGCCATCTGATTTGAGGCCTCTCAATATATGTTTCCATACACCGATTCCGTCCTTTTCGACCGCTTTCCTCCAGGCTTCATTATTCCCATCGTCGTCCGAAATGCCAATGATCTCAAAGCCTTTATCCCTATATTTTGAATACAACTCTTTCAAATGAGGATTGCCTGCGCGACACGGTACGCACCACGACGCCCAAAAATCGACTAACACATACTTGCCTTTGTAATCGGCGAGGCTTAAGGGTTCGCCCCTTAATTCTTTGGAAGAAAAAACATATGCTTTGGCACCTGGAGAGCCCATACGCATACCAACCAGATCTTTTTTTAATTCCTTACCCAGGTTGCTGGTTTTTATTTCTTCCGGAAGTTTATTGTAACGTTCCTCTCCTTCCTCCAACGGCATACCGCTGATTCGATAACGCAAAATGGAAGCAGTAACATAAGAGCCGGGATGTTTATCCATAAATCCTTCATCAATTTTACTCAATTGCTCATAGTAAGGATCCATAGCGTCTTTTGCTTTATTTGCTTCTTCTTTGAGCTTCTCCAAAGTCGCTTCGTCTTTTTTGGCCTTTATCGCTTCCCTGTAAACAGCACCCGTCTTTTCATAGGCCTCCGAAAGCGGTTTAACTTTTGACATAATGGGCTCTCTGGCTTTATCCAGTGCATCCGCTTCTGCCTGAACAGGCGATCCTTTTAATACGGCTCCGCCACTTAAATTGTTATTATCCAACGAAAGCTGCATGTCCGCCGGAACAAGATACAATTGCGCAACCTGATCAAAGGACAGGGGTTGCCGGATGGTGCTGACCATCGCCTGTGCAGGGCCCGTCAACTTTCCTTTAAATGAGAAGTGCCCGTTTTCAATAAGGGAACTATCACTTTTATAATCCGCAGCTCCATCAGGCGAATAGCTGAGGTAAATGTAACCTGTAGTTTTCCCCTTTATATTTCCGGTGATGGAAAACGGTTTTTGCTGCGCTGTCGCAACTCCTGTCACCATTACCAGGCCTGCCAATACAGTAAGTTTATTAATCATAATATCCGGTTTAATCATTTTTAATCGAATTCGTTGGCCAGTTCTTCAAAAAACTATTTATCCCTAAATGTCTCAGCAAGTTTTTTATCTAATTCCTCTCCTCTTAAATCTTTGGCAATGATCTTTCCTTGTGGGTCCACCAGAAGGTTAGAGGGAATCGCTTTGATTCCATACAAAACTGCTACTTCGTTGTCCCAGAATTTCAAATCGGAAACCTGTGTCCAGGTGAGATTGTCTTTATGAATGGCTGCAAGCCATGAATTTTTTTTGCCTGGCTGGTCTAATGAAACACCCAATACGGTAAAGCCATTATCTTTATACTTATTATACGTTTTTACCAGGTTAGGATTCTCTGCGCGACAAGGGCCACACCAGGAGGCCCAGAAATCTACAAGCACATATTTACCTCTGAAATCTGATAATTTGATCACATTTCCTGATGTATCAGGCTGAGAGAAGTTTGGTGCAGTTTTGCCGATTGCCGTTATTTTTCTCGCTTCAATTATTTTAGCAATAGATTTTCCACTACTGCTCTCTTTATATTTTGGTAATAAGCTTGCATACAAGGATTCTACTTCAGCCAAATCCATGTTTGAGGCATAGCTGTTTAATAAATAGACGGCAGCAAAAGAGCCGGGATTTGCTTTAATGAATTTTACCAATCTCTCTGAATCGCTTTTCTGATTAGCATCGCTCAATTTGTAATAATCCTGTACCAATTGCTTATACCGGGCATCGGCTGTGTCCGGCTTGCGGTTATTTACGAATTCTTTTCCATAATTCTTATAAAGCTCATTCATGATCTTTTCCTGCTCTTCGTTGGTTATCGTTGTGTAGCTTTTGAAAAGCGCATTTTCTTTGGAGCCGCTTACTTTTGAATCTGAAAAATTTTCTACGTTGGCAATTATTTTAATGGTGCCAGGCTCGGTTACCAAAATTGAGTAGGGAGCATACCCGCCTTTTGCTTTCATTTCCGCTTCGCTATAAAACATGAAAGTTCCGGGTTCTTTAAATGGAACCGCAAAAGAAAACTGGCCGTTTTTTATGAAAGCGGAATCATGAAGGCCTGCCCTGTTGTAGATCACAATTTTATCTCCATCAAATTTTTTATCCGCGGTGCCAGAGAATTTTATTTCCTGTGCGTGAACTGCTAACCCTGACAGCAAAGCAACAGTCATTAGATATTTTAATTTACTGAACATTTTTATTAATTTTTGTTATTTAATTACTTTTCCTTTTGCTTAAACCTGGTTTTATGAATTTAAACAGCACATTTTTGCACCTGTTGCGGACTTAATATTTTAATTCAAAGGTTTCTTCCTTAGGCTGAAGGCATTGGCGCAAATTGCAGGTCTGGTAATACAACCCCGCCTTGATCATACCACCCGATTTTGCCACTTTTGATTTTACAGCCTTATGGATAAACACCGCCTCATTTTCATAAATCAAAACTCCGGGATCATTAGCAGAAGTAGCAGGTTCTGTTTTAATCCATGAACCGACCGTCTTAACCTCAACTGGTAATTGCAGGATTCTTTCTATTGCGATATAGGGCATATTATCCGGAACATATTCGTAAATGTGCCATCCGGGCGCTAAAGAAACTTTCACTACAATTGCTAAACTGTCTTTATCGGATACCAATGCAGCATTTAGCGTCACAGGATTTTGTTCACCAGGCAGGGGACAATTTAAATCTTTAACTACTTTAGCGATTTTCACATTTAATTGTGCCCTCGCACTTGCCCAACCGATCAGACAAAGAGTCAAAAAAAATATTCTCCTCATTAATTGTATGTGTTTATATTAAACCTGTAACCGTCTGTTTCCGAGAAATAAAGTTTGTTCCTGTGTTTAGCAAGCCAACTGCTCCAATCACTTGCCTCCGTAAAATTTTCTCCCGTATATCTTTTCAATACACGTAAAGCGAGTTCATTCTGCTGATTGTGACTGAGCATATCAATGCAGGTATCAAGGAGTTTGAGGCTATGATTGGAAACTCCAATCTTCTGTACGTCCTCATCAATGGAATAGGTAAAAAATGCATCAGGATCACAATAAATATAGTTGAAATTATCTCTCATATATTTTTGGAAGGCTGCAGCATCTGTCCCAAACCGCGCTGCATATTTTCCCATTATCCCTTTGAGGAATTGCTCCCAGGTTTGTATTTTTTCGGGACGGCCGAGGTACATCAGGGATTGTTCTTCGGTAGAAGTTAACGCCTGCCCCGAAGCCTTTTTTTCATCAATTCTCTTTTTTTCTTTGGCATTGGTTTCGTTAAATTTTTCTATTTCTTCCACATATTCATTATAAATCTTCCTGGAAGCATTTGCGATGATCTCACGTACATCATCCGTAGTGGCCATCCGATCGTTGTACTTTTTAGTTATAGGAAGCTTTCCATCGAATTGATCCATATAAGCCACCACATTTACAAAAACTTTTTTTGCCTCCTCTGTCATTTGGGCCGGTGATGCTCCAAAACCCCACAAAAAGAAATTCCCCTGCCTGCCCAATGCCACTGCCCTGACATCTTTTGCACATACGCCGCTCGATATTCTTTCCACGTCAGGCCCTTCATCAAACCTGTTACCCCTTGACACCAAACCTATTCTGACATTCTTATTATCCAGGTAGCCCTCTTTCTGTACCCTCCACATAGGTATTTCCTTAGGAACGGTATCACCCGTAGAATAATGATAAATTCCGTCTGGTGTTTTCTTCCTTACCAAGGTAGGAGTTACCTTTTCAAGAGGACCATTAAAGATCGGGTGGTGCAGCTTAATATGATGTGCATCTGCATCAAGGCAAAGACAAAGCCAATCAAGCTTTAAACCTAGGCTGCGACCCATTTCATCTGCAGTACTTGCAATGAAAACTACCGGTTTTGAAAAATTATCGGGAAGGTATCTGGCAGAAATATAATCGATAGAACCATCCGCTTTTTTTACCTGCCTGGCTTCTTCAATCGCATTCGGTTTGAAATCGAAGATAGTCACATCGTATGGGTCAGAATCCGCAGGCTTCCAATCACGGCAATCTTCGGTTTTTACATTGGAAAAATATTGAGTCAACAATTTTTTGAAAGCAGGCATTCTCACCGGATATTCTGCAATGAACTCTTCCTTGCTCATACCGCCGGGATAGGACCGGGTGAATTCGGGCAAAGCCCTGGAAGGGTCATACCCAACAAATAAAATTTTCAAAGGACTTTTCGGATGGCTATTCCCCGCAAATAAGCTTGCAGCTGCGATCAACATGACCAGTAACATGCCTGCATATAAAAATCTATTTTTCATTTTAATCATATTTTTTACATAAATTCTATTTCAGTCATTTCCTGTTCATTGATACCTTTATTATTTAGAATATCCGGGATTTTGATCACCAATAGATGGATTTTGCTGAAATTCGTCCAGAGGAATCGGGAAAATATATTGCATCTGTTTGGTTATTGTCGGTTTCAACTGTTGCACTGTAGCGAAAGACAGCCTTAAAAGAGCCATCCATTCGATACCATCTTCACCGCTCAGATTTCTTTCAATCTCATAAAAGTTCTGGAGTAAAAGCTGGTCTGCTGTATTGGCATTATCAACCGCTGAAAAGTCTGTAACGCCTGCATGTGCCATTACAGTATCAATCAACGATTTTGCTGTTGACAAACTGCCACCGGAACGAATTGTCGCTTCAGACGTCAGGAGATACACCTCTGATAAGCGAAATGCATAGGAAGTTTCAGAAGCCTGAGAAGGGTCCGATCCATAGGGGATGTATTTAGTGAAGTAATAGGTATCAGGACTATAAGCCTGATACGGACTCGCCGGCCCAATCATCCAGCTACCTCTTGGATCATTTTGTAGCAAGTCTTTAAATGTTTTACTGGCAACATACCCCGACGACGCAAATGGATAATAATCCCGGCTGAGAATATAATAGAATACTTCCTGGCTTGGCTGAGGTTTTATACCAAGAATAACCTCTTTGCTGCCCAGACCTTTAGAATAAAAAAGATCTTTGAGATTTGCTTCGAGGCTGTAGTTGCCGGATTGAATGATGTCGTTCCCCAGGGAAATCACATCCGTATAATCCTGTCCCTGACCGCGGCTAATAAGTACTCTCATTTTTAAAGCCATTGCAGCCCATTTTGATGCGTAATAATCAGGATTGGTTTCCGGGCCATTTGCAATCGCATAATCCAAATCATCCAGTATGGATTTGTAGCTTTCAGCAACAGTACTCCGCGCTTTGGGAATGTTACTTAAGGTAGAAAGCTGATCTCTTAACAATACTCCATAGGGACTTTCAGGCTTATACCACTCCGCAAAATAAATTAAAAGCTTGAAATCAGCATAAGCCCTAAGGAATCGAGCTTCCGCCATAATTTCTTTTTTTCGATTGCCTGTAAAAGCATTATCAGCTATTTTATTCACTCCATTAATTACCCCATTTGCGGCATTGATTATAAGATAGTTTTCACTCCAAAGGGAACTTGAATATTGACTATTTACATTATCGTTTGTCTCTTCAGGGAACGCACCGAATGCATATCCCAGGACTCCGGTCAGCATTCCACTAAATACCTGGTGAGTAGTCCAGTCAGTGATATTATCGCTTGTGACGTTTGCAAACCGATAATAAACACCGTTTAAAGCGACCTGCGCACTTTGCTGATCCACAATGGCGTTAATATCCACTTTTGCATTTTTGGGGGGTTCATTTAATTGTTTGTTGCAGGAGGAGTACGCCGCGAGCAGCGCAAAAAGGATAAAGTATATTAATAAACGTTTCATTTTAATTTTTTTAGTGGTTTAAAATCCAAGTCTTGCACCTATGGTGTACTGGCGCATTGTAGGATAGGTAGCTGCATCTGAATATCCATTGATCAAACTGTAAGGGTCGTTGCTGATTTCAGGATCAGGCCCCGGATATTTGGTGATGGTGAATAAATTGCTTCCGGCCACATAAACCATAGCTGTCCGTATATGCCATTTTGAAAGAACATTTTTCGGCAATTCATAATTGAGCGAGATGCTTTTCAGCTTAATATATGAAGCATCAAAAACGTCGGCAGTAGAAGGTCCTGTTCCATAGGTGTTCGGATCGCCAAGGAAAAGCTCCGGACGGTCGGCATCAGGATTGGCAGCACTATAATGGGGCAATAAAATGCGGGTATTGCGATTTGATAAATCACCTACTCCAAATGATTGCACTTCAGGCATATACAGGAGGTCTCCTCCATAAGAGAAGGTAAGGGTGGCAATTAAGCTAAACTGTTTATAGTTAATTGTATTGGTAATACCACCATAGAATTTGGGTTCAGCATGGCCGATGATATCTCTTGCGAATTGGCCTTTATAAGCTCCGGTATCAATCAGGCCGTACATAGGATATCCCAAACCAAGGTTGTCTAATATTCCATATTGTGCATAAGAACTGTTTGCGGTGTAATCATCTAACTCTTTTTGGGTTTTGATAACACCTTTATAGGTATAACCGTATATTAAACCAATAGGCTGACCTTCCCTCAGAATAGTATTTCCAAGAGCAAAGTTCGAGTTTAAATATGGATCACTATAACCTATATTGTTCGGATCCTGTATATCACGGTTGATATTTTTAACTTTAGACCTGTTCTTTGACAGATTCACCGCCAAATTCCAGGAAACATTCTTACCACGTATCAAATCTCCTCTTAAGTCAATCTCCAAACCTTTGTTTTCAATCTCTGCAAGATTGACCAGGGCAGAAGAAAATCCCGAACTGGCTGCAACAGGTACTGCCATTAACAATCCATATAATGAAGAGCTTTGTTTATTATAATATCCAACGGCACCCCGCAACCGGGAATTAAAAAGAGCAAAATCCACCCCTGCATCCTTTTGTAAGGTGGATTCCCATTTAATCTGATCGTTTCCTAATTGTGAGGGTACCAATGCATTGGTTGAAACATAAGATACCGGTGTGTAGAGCGTATAAAATAAATTATCTCCCAGGTTCTGGGTACCGGTATAACCAGCACTGGCACGAAACTTCAGGTTATTAAGCCATTTTGCTTTCTTCAAAAACGGTTCTTCGCTGGCTCTCCAGGCTACACCAAATGAAGGGAAATACCCGGTACGGTTGCTTGCCGGAAACTTTGAAGATTCATCAGACCTACCAGTAAGTGTGAGCAAATACTTTTCTTTAAAGGCATAATTGGCACGTAGATAAAAACTCAATAAGGAATTTTGAGATTCACTTGCCTTCGGTGGCAAGGCTAAAGCAGCAGATGAAAGTCCATTTAAAAATTTATCGTCGGGGAACCCTTGTCCTGAAGCAGAAAATGACTGCATATTATTCTGTTCCCACGAAGTTCCTACCAATAAATTTAACCGGTTATCTGCATTAAACTGTTTATCCCATGTGAGGGTATTCTCATAAAACGCATCTGTTTGCTGAGTTTGCGCTTGCGTGGCGATACCACCTTGTGAACTTGACACCCCATTTGCAGAGGCTACGACTGCTGTTGAAGGTACATAATTGAGCTGATGATAACCCGTATAATTTACGGAGGCTGTGCTTCTAAACTTTAGTGATTTTAAGATATCGTATTCGAGAGATAACGAACCTACCAGAAGTAAGTTGTTGGAACGATTGATACCCCGAAGCAGTGCCATTGGATTCTGGAAACCCTGGTAAGCATATGCTCCGAGTGAAGAAGGTACAAAAATATAAGGTGATCCATCAGGATTATACGCAGGAAGTGTAGGGGGAGCATAAAAAGCCTGCGTATAAATACCATTTGTAATATTATTTTTAGTAAAGCCGTAATCCAAATTGGTGATTACCCTGAGTCGTTTGGTGATTTCATTATCTAAACTTACTTTCCCCGATAGACGCGTAAAATCCGTTCCAAGCAAGGTGCCTGTCTGATTAGTATAATCAAGGGAAGTGTAGTAACGTGAACCGGTACCACCACCGCGAACACTCAGATCAGCGTTTTGTGTAACACCAGTACGGGTGACTAATTTTAACCAATCTGTATTATCTGTGCCTAAGAATTTCGGATCATTTATCACAGAGGTAGCTATCGCTTCTGCAGGACGTCCCTGGGCGGCTCTGAGCGCATTGACATTTTTCGCAGCTTCCAGCATTACAGCCTTATATTGGTCAGCATTGAGCAATTTCTCGGTAATAGCATTGCTAAAGCCGGTATAGTAATTTGCTTCAAGAAGCGGCTTTTCGTTCTTCATCCCTCTTTTCGTTGTAATAATGACAACACCGTTTGCAGCTTTAGAACCATAAATTGCGGTTGCGGAAGCATCTTTTAAAATATCAATACTTTCTATATCATTTATATTCAAGCCGGCCAACGTATTCAATCCTGATTCAAAAGAGGAACCTACGGTAGTATTCATTGAGTTATCGCTGCCCAATCTTTCAGTAGGGTTTACGACATCCGCCGCACTTTGAATATAGCGGTTTTGAATGGTTACAGGAACTCCATCAATAATATAAAGCGGGTCATTTCCTCCGATAAGCGACGCCCCTCCCCGAATCCGAATTCGGGCCACACCGCCTGGTGAACCGTCCGCCTGTGTAACCTGAACACCGGCAGCTTTACCAGCCAATGCCTGATCAACGCTTACGAATGGCGTATTTTTTATTTCATCGACATTAACAGAAGCTACTGATCCAGTAAGGTCTTTTCGTTTCATTGTTCCATATCCAATTACTACTACCTGGTCTCCTTCTTTAACGTCAATTTTCATTACCACATTCATTATTGGAATATTCCCCACCCTTTGCATAACGGTTTTATAGCCTACAAAAGAAAATACAAGAAAATCGCCCTTATCAGCAGTTATGCTAAAATTTCCGTCAACATTCGTAGATACCCCTTTGGTAGTTCCCTTCACCACTACTGATACAGCTTGTAAAGGTTTCCCCTCTGCATCTGTTACTTTACCATGAACATCAATAGTTTGTGGTAGTATAACAGATGGCTGTTCAAAATCAGGCTTTTTGATTATCGTAACCGTTTTGTTTTCAATACTCCAATCAAAAGGCTGATCTTTGAAAGTTTCAGATAAAACTTTTTCTACAGGGGCATCTCGTACGTCAAGAGTGACCGGTTTTGCTTTTCTTATCAGATCAGCATCATAAAAAAATACATATCCTGCCTGTTTCTTCACGGCATCAAATACTTTTTTTACAGGAATATTTGTTCCGGAAATGCTAACTGTTTGCGAATACCCTGTAGCGGAAACCTGCAGAAAACCTGCAAACATCAGGATAATTAGGAGTTTCATAGTCAGCCATGTTTGACCCGAAAGCGAGCGCTTGTGATGAATAAAAAAATGCATAGTTTTGTTTGTTAGGTTTTTGAATAAATGATCTGTAAGAGTTTTTGTTTATTTAAATTGATCTAATTTCCGCCGGAAATGCTACCAACATTTCCGGCCTTTCATTTAAATCAATCAATTAGTTAGTCAATACAATAATTTTCTTTCCATCAATTTTAAAATGCACATCGTTTTTCACCAGCAATTCCAGCACCTGTGACAGGTTTAAATCCCGTTGCATTTCTCCTGCAAATTCACGTTTTGGAATAGTACCATCATACATCACATTCACATCATACCACCTGGATAACTGGCGCATTACCTCCTGAAGATCAGCATTATTAAAATGAAACAAGCCATTTTTCCATGCCACTGCTTCATCTACATCTGCTTGCTGAACAACTATTTTCGGTTCTGTTGAAGAAACAACTGCCTGTTGTCCCGGCGTTATCAGCTTGCTCTCCGGTCCTTTCGAAACTTTCACAGACCCTTCCAATAAAGTTGTTTTAATTTCACCTTCATCGTCATAAGCATTAATGTTAAAATGGGTTCCGAGAACCTGTACTTGCATTCCGTTCACGGTTACCTGAAAAGGTTTGCTCGCATCATG
>Ga0134125_10010779_pt1 | contig 10261 bp, 5 predicted proteins | sample KB31751_FD_96464 | JGI IMG/M metagenome (GOLD analysis project Ga0134125, IMG submission 96464) | Terrestrial soil microbial communities with excess Nitrogen fertilizer from Kellogg Biological Station, Michigan, USA - KB3-175-1 | ecosystem: Environmental > Terrestrial > Soil > Unclassified ... | reverse complement strand
TTTGAATTGTGCGTGTCGCATCCCCTGGCGTAAGAGCGCCCCAAACACGCCCTGATCGATCCGCAGTGCGTCCCGCTCTTGCAAGAGTTCGCTGTCTAGGAGCTCGAGTGCCGAATCTGCACTGGAGATCTTTGAGGGGTCCAGCGACTGGAGTATGCGGGCGCGATCCAGGCCTGCAATGCCGATAGCAGTGCCGATAGCATCGCGTTGCTCCATTAGCCGCACCGTCCGCTCGTTGACGGGGAAGATCCGCCGATCGTCAAACTGTTTTTTGACCAGCGCATCGAGGTCCGCCGCGTGGGCCGGACGCACGCGCTTGATCTCAGTTAGTAATTTCCGCCAAGTATTCGGGTCAATGCGTTGGAGGTTGATCGAGCTGCTCAAGAGCCGTTCCCAGTGAAAGGTATTTGGCAGCTCCTTCAGTTCTATCGGATTGTCAAACATTACAGGCGAATGCAATCGCATTTTTAACTTGCCCGTCGCACCGTGACCGGACATACGTTCCATCAGTACCGCACCGTCGATAGTACGGTCGCGGCCCGCAAATTCGTGACCGAGGCTAAAGCTCACAAACACGATTTCCTTGAGATGGAGTTGCCAATCCACGGAGGAGAAGGCTTCGGTGGCCTCGTGGTTGCGATAGCGAAGGTAGGCGTCGATCCTTTCCGATCGGCCAGGCTCGAACGTCAATAAAAACCCGCCGCGCTCGTCCTTTCTAGATTCGCTTCTCATGTCCTACCCCTGGATATGATCAGTCCTGCTGCGCGTGGGCCATGTCATACGCAAACTTGGTTGGGGTTGCCGGACCCGCACCACGGACTTGGGTTACCAACGTGTGTCTGGTGCTTAGTGGAGACCCACGGAGGGTTGTTCGTGATTCGCTCTTTAGCGCCATTAAAAAGCAGGTGCGCTCGGTGTACCCCTGGTTTGCACGCCGCCACAAGGCGGTATTGGCGGCGTGCGCGCATAAGCGCTACATCAATTCGCCGAACGAAGAGAACGTCATCACGAACCTGCGTTGTTCCAGTATCTTTTTCATGCGATCCGCATCATTGACCGAGATGAGTCTGGCTTGGATCGCCAACAGCAGAATGCCGGGCGTGGTAAGGATTCGTCTCTCGCCGAGTCGGGCGATTGCCTCGCGACGAAATACACGCTTTTCGTCACAGGCTACCGTGTAGCCAAACGTAGCGGAGAGAGCCAGTGACGCGGCTTCTCCGCGGCCCAAAGTGCGTGCCAACGTCGTGAACAGTTCGAGTCCTTCGAGGCTTTCAAGCGGTGTACGAGAGATCCAACCCGAATCAAGAGCTTGCGAGAGTGCTCGCGCCTGATCAGGTTCGGATATCTCACAGATCACTTCTTCAACGACGACGAAACGAAATCCATCCAGGTGACCCAAGAGCTCCAACGAATTGACGTGGATCAAATTGATCAGAACGTTCGCATCTGTGACGACAACGGTTGGCACGTCCGGGTGCTCGCTTGATCATGAAGGGAGAGAAACCGACGTCGGTGGATCGTCGGCGACTACTCCGAATTGGTCGAGAGCAAGTTGCGCGCGAGGTTTATCCAATATCTGCGAGAACAGTTCCTCCAGCTTGGACATGCTGATCGATTCGCATCGATAAGCCTCCAGCGCTAAGCTTAGAAATCGATGGTGGAAGCGATTACGCTCGCGAGCATGATCCGGCTCCGGGAGTTCGAGAAGCTTCTCGAGCTGCCGACCATGTCCCGCCTCTTCTAGCTTCAATAGATCATTCAGCTCGCGCTCGGACAGAATGCGAAGGTTTCTGAGGCGATAAAGGACTACTTGTCGGCTTACTCCAAAGGAGCGTGCGAGCAGCACGACGTCATGCATCTGAATTTTTGGTGGAGTTGCACCGCGCGCTTCTATTCCTTCGACTCGCTCGTCATCGAGAGGAGTTTCTGCGAGGAGTTGCGTCTGTGCGTTCTTGCCGAGAGTAGCAAGTACTTCGCGTACGCCGCCTTCCGGTAGAAGGAGGCTCGCTGCAAAGGAGTTGGCACGTACTTCGTGCAGTTCCGTGCGATCACTGCTGCGGCTGATGGTGCCGCGCATGTCGCAGTCGAGGAGCACATGTGCATACTCGTGGGCGAAAGAGAAGTTGCGCCGAAACAGGTGCTCTCCGCGGTTGACTGCGACAAAAGGGCCGGCTTCGGGATCAACCAAGGTAAGTCCCGACACGTCCTCGGGCAGAGAGACGATGGCCGTGCGGACGCCTTGGACTTCCAGGAGTTCCGTGACATCCGGAATAGGTGATTCCCCGATACCGAGTCTTTTTCGCTCCTGATCCGCAACTGAGGCACCCTGACGAATCGCGTCATAGCGCGATCGTGGTGCTTCCAACTTGTAGCACACGGCAGAGGAAGGATCGCGCGAGACACCGACGAGCCGCTCAAGGCTCGTGAGTTCGCGACCCAGCGAGATGCACTGACGCAGGGCCTGCATCGCATGCGGGTCATCGGCGATGTCTTCGTTACGGCGGAAGAGTCCAGCCAACGGATTTTCGGGCCCGAAATCCGCGGCGAAGAAATCACGCATGTCGCGCCCGTAAAGAGTCGCGAACTGATTCAGCTCCATGCTCGATACCGCGCGGTTGCCGGCTTCGAGCTGCACAATGGCCGAACGGGAGAGATTCATGTGGTCGGCGACCGCTTCCTGGCTCAGTCGTACGGTTTCACGGGCCTGCCGTAGGCGCGCCCCCAGCTCAGCTTGCGTGACGCTCATCTTGAAATCCCTCCCGCCTTGGATCGTCTCACCAAGAATATCCGATATAAATCAAATGGCTATATCAAAACAGCTTGGGCAAAATGTTACGATATCCGCTCTAAGGTTGCAAGTTTATGTATTCAGAAGTTAGAATATCGAACATAGGCGCGCGGCGGAGTGATTTGGATCTCGTCCTTTCTGCACACCGGTCCTCTGCTTCCACCAATCGCCACCCGAATGCCCCTCTCCAGCGGTCCTGTGCTGTCGAACGGACATGCGGGTAGAGAGACGGATCAGCAGCATCAGGCGAGACCACCTTCTGGGCGTAGGTGAGCATACCCATTGAAAGCGCTAGGTTCGCATCAAGTCGTTCGACACTCTGTTACGTGGGCGAGTTGTTAGGTCCGCTGCGTGAAATGCAATGAACAGGGGTTAAAGAGATGCCGGTCAGCACGGTGAATCCGCGAAACATCGTATTCATTAGCCACGCGCGGCCGGAGGACGACGAACTAACGCGTTGGCTCTGCGGACGCCTCACAGCGCATGGCTATCGAGTGTGGGCTGATCTGGAACAGCTACTCGGTGGGGATCGCTTCTGGGCTGACATTCAACGTGTGATTCGTGAGGAAACTGCAAGATTTGTCACGATCATGACGCATACGTCAGTCACGCGCGACGGCGTGCTGAACGAGCTCGCGGAGGCAGCAGATGTGAGCAAGAGCCTTGGAGACCCGAAGTTCATCATTCCGATCCGCGCAGACAGCATTCCTTGGAGCGAGTTTCCGATCCAGCTCAAGCAGCTAAACGGTCTCGACTTCTCCGAGGACTGGATGAGGAACTTCGGGATTCTGTTGAAGACACTGGATGCGGGCGCCGTATCTCGCTCCATTGGCGATCCGGAAGTAGCACGCAATGCAGAGCTACTCGTCCGCGCCCGTCAGACCATACGCCGCGGTCCAGACGGGGCGCTTCTCAATCGACTGAATGTTGTCGAGCTACCTGAGACTGTCCACTACTTCCAGACATCGATGTCTGCCGCCGATCTCGCCGTGGAGGCGCCGAGGCTCGGCGTGCCGTGCGCCGCGCACGACCGACTGCTCGTTGCGTTTTCCGACCTTGATGCCATGCGCTCCGCCATCCCAGCGGGGCTCGAACTGGAGCTAGAGAAGCGGCACACGCTCAGTCTTCGCCGCTTTCTGGACGGAACGGCCCGCAAGGGTCCGAGTGTCACCCGACAGCAAGCACACAACTACCTGTCTGCGATTCTCCGTGGCGGATTCGAACGACATCTTCGTCGTGCGGGTCTGATCCAGTTCGATCGTCGTTGGTTCGTGCCGCGAGACTGGAGGCCGCAGAACGAAGGTCACTATTGGCGCATAGACGGCAAGGAGAGCTATAGGGTGCTGGTCGGAAAGTCGAAGGAGCTCACGTGGCACTTCGCGGTCTCGTTCAAGGTATTTACCTCAGTACCCCGCAGGATTCAGCTCATTCCCCACGTCCTCTTTTCAAACGACGGGACCGCGCCACTGACCGATCAAAAGCAGCTTCGGCGGCAGCGCTGCAAGCTCTGGTGGAACGACAAGTGGCGGGATCTACTCCTCGCGTTCTGCAGCGAGCTCTTCGGGCACCGCCAAGACGTTGCGGCAATCGAGCTCGGCGGCAGCGCGTCAATGAACGTCGAGGCAGCGCCTATTCGCCTCACACTGCCTGTTAGCTACTCAGCCGATAGCGCATTCGTCCCGGACTCGGATGAGGATGTCTCCGACTGGGACGATGATGAGGCTCCCCCGGACACGCAGGAGGATGCCGCGTGAAGCCCAAAGAGCGCGTCATTTTCATCGACGAGCCGAGACTTCGCGTCGGCCACGCGCAGCGTTGCGAGTATGTGAAGGACGGACTGTTTGCCTTTGGTCCGCTCCAGCCGCTGCCGGGCAAAAGTGCACTGCGCTTCGGCGTCATCGGCACGACATCAGCGCACAGGCGCTTTGATCGCTGGGCCGGGAGCATTCGGCGCGGGATTCGCTGCGAGGAAGAGAAAGCCCACCGCATGTCCTGGCCTGGGTTCGCCGCTGTATTTGAGTCAGAGTGGCCAGAAGAGCCGCTGGCACGTGTCGTCATGGACGGTGATCAGGTGCTTGAGGCGATTCGCCGCCGCAACCGGCGCGAAGCCGTGTATGAAGCCGTCAGTCTGTTTGAGAAGGCCATCGTCCAATATTTGGAGCGTGACGAGCTTCGGCCCGACTTCTGGTTCGTCGTAATCGACGAGGAGGTCTGGAAGTTAGGGCGACCCGAGCAGGTCGTTTCCATCGCAACTCGGACCGAGTCGAAGCTCCCGATGACAACCAAAGCGGCGCGTGCAGCACTCGAGAGCGGGAATCGGCTGCTCTTCCCGGAATGGCAGGATGCAGCCGAACGCACACTGGAAGTAGAAGGCTATGAGGTCAACTTCCACAATCAGTTAAAGGCCCGGTTGATCGCTCATCATACGGTCGTGCAGATCTTGCGAGAGACGACCATCGCGCCGCTGGACTTCGTTGACACTAAGGGCAAACCCAAGCGCCGCGTCGACGATCCGGCGACCATCGCCTGGAACGTCTGTACAACGGCCTTCTTCAAGGCACAGGGAAGACCGTGGCAGCTTGAAGGCGTGCGACCGGGGGTCTGCTACGTGGGACTGGTCTTCAAGCAGCTCCCGCAACCCGGTGCAGAGGCGAATGCTTGCTGCGGCGCACAGTTGTTCCTCAACTCGGGCGACGGTGTGGTGTTTAAGGGTGTCGAAGGAAACTGGTACGAATCCGAGACAGACGAATATCACTTGTCCGAAGACAAAGCACGCGAGCTCATGTCGCTCGTGATTGAGAACTACCGTGCGGCGCACGCCGAGTCGCCATCAGAGTTGTTCATCCACGGACAGACCCGTTTTAACGATGCCGAGTGGAAGGGCTTTCGCGAAGCCGTGCCTTCTTCCACCGAGTTGTCGGGGATCCGTATTCGCCGGTCACTCGATTCGAAGCTGTATCAGGCGGAGGGTCCTACCCCGGTGCTACGTGGGATCGCACTGGTAATGAGCCCGAGCAAAGCGCTGCTGTGGTCACGCGGTTACGTCCCGCGGCTTCAAACGTATCCTGGCTGGGAAGTGCCCTCGCCAATCGAGGTCGAGATATGTCGGGGAACGGCGGATATCGACCGCGTTGCCACCGACGTGTTCGGTCTGACAAAACTCAACTACAACGCGTGCATTTACGGGGATGGCATGCCGGTTACGCTGCGCTTTGCGCATGCCGTGGGTGAGATTCTGACCTCGATTCCGCGAAGTCAGAACAGGCGGCAGCCTGATGACTATCGCCCGCTCCCATTCCGCTACTACATCTGAGTAGTCCCATAGCGTTCCGGAGAACCGATGTCGACGGCTAAGGACGTAATCGACAAGATCCGTCGCGAGGAATTCCTGATCGGAGTTGAGCTGCCCCCCGATGCGCATACGGGTGTACGAAACGTGCGGGCAACGCTGCATCGGGCGTTGCGTCTTCTCTCTGAGGAGTTGTATTCGCGCGACGCGCATTTCGTTCTGGAGCTTATCCAGAACGCCGACGATAACCACTACGATGCCGGAGACACCCCCACGATTCGGTTCGATCTCGCCGCCGATCGGGTGGTCATCACAAACAACGAGACGGGATTTGCTCCGGCTAATGTCCGCGCGCTGTGCAGCATCGGCAACAGTACCAAGGCTAAGCGTGACGGGTTCATCGGAGAGAAAGGCATCGGGTTCAAGTCGGTCTTCGCCGTGTCGGATCGTCCCGAGGTTCACTCGAATGACTTTCATTTCGGATTCGACATCGCCGTAGATGACCTCCTGGGTTACGTGGTCCCTATTTGGATAGACGGGCACACGCAGCAGAACGGGACGAAGATCGTTCTGCCTATAAAGCACGGTCGTGCGTTCACCTCGTCGACGCTGTCAGAGCTTTCGGCTGAGTTGCTGCTCTTCTTAAGGAAGCTGCGCCGTCTTGAAGTCCAGGATGCAACTGCGCAATCAGTCGTCCTGGCCATCCGCACCGACGAGGGTCAACGGATTACGCTCAGCTCAACGAAGAGAGCACTATCTGGGTGCGCACAGACGCATTCTTCGGCACGGTATTTGCGTGTCGAACATCCAGTGTCGATGGCGGACCTTATCGAAGCGAAGCGGCCGGACATCGCTGAAACTTCGCTCATTCTTGCTTTTCCACTCAACGAGGACGGCACCGCCTCCTGTGAAGCGACTCATTCGGTCTTTGCGTTCCTGCCCATTCGGAACGTCGGATTGAACTTTGTGGTGCAGGCGGATTTCCTCTTGAACTCCAGTCGTGAGGACATCCACAAGGACTTGCCCTGGAACGTTCGGCTGCGCGATGCCATCGCGGCGACGTTTGTCGACGCCATCCCACATCTCACCGGTGATGAAACCCTGGAGCGGACCTGGTTTGAGTACGTGCCGGATGTATTCGATATCGCCGATGATTTCTTTCAGGAGGCCGCCGGGCAGATTGTGCAGCGTTTGAGCGAGACCCGCTGTGTGCGCGGGCGCTCTGGCGCCTGGTGTCTGCCATCGCAGATCCTCTTTGCGGACGCAGAGTTTCAGGCGTTGTTCCCGAACGAAGATTTGCAGCGCGCGCTGCAACGGGAGTACCCGGCGGCGAACTTTACGATGAGCGCGCGGCAGGTGCTCGTGCGCCTGGGATCCCAGAGCTCGGCTTTGTCACATATCATCGCGCTGCTTCGGGATGAGGAACTCCTGGCTCAGAAGCCTGCATCGTGGTTTGCGAATCTCTATGACTACCTAGCGCGGAGTTACACTGCGGAGCACTCACGACGAAAGCTCCGGGCACTTCCCTTCATCCGTGTAAATGGCGGAACCTTGAAGAGTGTCGAGGCGGCAGAGATCTTCTTACCTCTCACTCGTAGTAAACGTTACGGATTCGAAAAGGATCTCGATATCCTGGATCCTAACGCGCTCTCTGGACCAGCAGATCGGTCATCGAGGGTGCGAGAGTTTCTTACAGAACTTGGCCTCTACGAGGCCTCCCCCGTCGCCTTGATCGAAAACCATATCCTCCCGCAGCACGCAGGGGATGACTGGAAGTCGGCCGGAAGGGAGGTACTGGCAGGACACGTCGCCTATATCAAAGACCATCTCTCAGACTACATTCAGAGCGCGAATGATGCGGTCGAACGCCTGCGCAGTGGCCTCTACATTCAGACCAAGAAGAGGGCCGGCGACACAGCTTATTTCAATCGCCCGCGTGCGCTGTATTTGCCCGCAGAATATTCACCGGAGGTGCCCCTTGAGGAACTGCTCGGGGCGGCTGCCCCAGCGGATGAGTTTGTAGCACCGGCATACTTGGAGTATGGCTCGGAAGATGCGGCGCCCGGTCCGTCAAACGCCGCATCAGAGTGGCGCGAATTCTTTTACCGCATTGGTGTCAACAGGGTTCCGGTCATCACGCGGACGACGTCGGGGTCGCGCGTCGATTTTGACGCGGGGCTTCAGCTCAAAAGGCTTCTCGAATCAACGGATCGAGCGATTCTCGGTGCGGCAATCCGGATCATCGATAGGAACTGGTCAAACCACTACGGGCAGTTTAAGACGTGCCAGCACGCAAGCGGTGTGCCGCTCGCAGTGGCGTCAGAGTTCGCGACCCGCTTGCGGCGAGTCTCCGCGCCGACGACGCGAGGGCTCGTCCCCTTATCGGAGACTTTCCTCAATACGGAGGCGCTGCACATCGTGTTCGGAAAATCGGCATCGTACCTTGCTGTCGATATCATCGATGATGACTTCAAGGATACTGTCGGCATTACCCACCGAATCGACGCGAGCGCCTGTGTTCGACGTCTGGATCAGCTGCGAGCCGCTGAGCGCGTTGCGGCGAAGGAATTGCACACGCTCTACTCGACGCTGGAAGTGCGCTTTGCAACGGAAGCGCCGCTAATTAGTCAGGCTCTGGCAGGTCTTCCGCGAGTGTATGTGCCGGCCCAAAAGCGCTGGTTCAGAACGATGGAAGTCGTGTGGGAGTCGGGCGGCGCGCTGCTCGATTCTCTTTATCCGCCGTTAGAGCGCGTCTACCCTGAGCTGCGGACGTTCTTCTGCCGTCACCTGTCAGTCGCACGTCGCCCGAGCGACGAGGCACTCGTCTCCTCCCTGAAGGCGTTGCCGTCATTCGAGGCGACGACCGAGCAGCGGCAGCGCGAGGCATACTATATCTATCGGCGGCTGAACGCTGCTCTGCGCGAGGTACGGCAGGCGGATCCAGAGAGTGTTCCCTCCTGGCTGGCGCGCCTTCGGAAGGAGGATCTGTTTCTCGATCACGTGGGTCGTCTGGTGAATGCCGACAACGACCTCTACATCGACGATCAGCCGAAGCTTGCGGAGCTCTTCCGACAGCACGTGCAGATTTCTTTCATTCCGATTGAGCGAGCGCACATTGCTACCGTGCGGATGTTGCTGGAAGCCTGCCGAATCCCAATGCTCTCGGAGTCCGTTCGGTACGACGAGATCTCGGCATCCGGTGAGACGATGGACCCGCAGCTGTCGAAGCGGATTCGCGTACGTGCCCCCGCGATTATGCGGCTGTTCTTTCATCGGCATCACGCGCTATTTGAGAGTGCTGTCGCCAACGGCATGTGGGGAGTCCTGTCTCGGCTTGAGATTAGGTGGGTTGATGAACTCTCGGTGCGGGCAAGGCTTGCCGAGTACTCGGAACCCTTCCGGGCGGAGATCTTGCGGGACCGGGAGGTCGTCTATGTACGGCGGGACGCGCGCGCGGCGCGAGACAAGCTGTGCACGGAGCTTTGCGCGATGCTCGGGTCGCGAAGCGACCTGGCCGACGCCGTGCACAGGGTGTTGTTCGCAGAGAGCGACGAAGAACTCGACCAGCTCTTCGAGGCACGCGGGATTGAGCCCATCCCCGCCGAGGAGCTTGCGCGTTTGAAGACTGTTGCGCTCGAGCGTTCCGAGGAAGCAACGAACGCAGCTGAGCTGGATGAGTCCTTCAACGAGGAGGATTCGACGTTTGACGACATAGTGCGCAGTTCGGAACCAGCCCAAGGTATGCCGCCCTCTGGCGCAGACCGCGGTGTCGCAGCACCGAATCGAGGCTCGCGATCTGCGGGGCCATCAGATCGCGTGCGATCGCCGTCAACGGAACTAAGTTCGGCCGCGGATTCCATGCGTCATTCGACAGGTCGCGCCGGAACCGCCTCGCCGAGCGCTGAGGAAGCGCTGCAGGAAGGGGTCGACGGCGCCGCCGCGGTTCGCTTGGATCGGCCGCCCGCGTCGGGGCGACTCCTCAGCTATGCAGAACCTCAGGTCAATCCAGGCGAGTCCTCACCGGGTGCAAGCGAGGAGGCAGAGGCGCGCCGGGCGATCGCGCACGCGGCAGTGAGTTTTGTGCTAGGGAAACTCTGTACAGGCCGTAGCGAGTGCAGTCGTTGATGAGAAATTGGGGCGGAACAGCATGACGTTCGGCCGGGGAAGTGCGGATAGCGCCTCTG
>Ga0134125_10010777_pt1 | contig 10261 bp, 5 predicted proteins | sample KB31751_FD_96464 | JGI IMG/M metagenome (GOLD analysis project Ga0134125, IMG submission 96464) | Terrestrial soil microbial communities with excess Nitrogen fertilizer from Kellogg Biological Station, Michigan, USA - KB3-175-1 | ecosystem: Environmental > Terrestrial > Soil > Unclassified ... | reverse complement strand
CGCCCGATGCGGCGCAGGCGCAGCTCGATCAATGGAAGAAAAAGCTCGAAGATGCAGCGCAATCGACGCGCGATCAGGCGCTCGATCAAACGAAGGCCGACGTTGCATCCGCGACGCAGCGCATGCAAGAGGAATTCCAAACTGCGTTGACTGGCGCTTCGGCAAATATCAGCCAGCAATTAAATGAAGCTGCGTTGGCCGCGTTCGCAAAGGCGGAAGAGGAGTTCGCGGCGAAGAGCACGAGCCTTCGCGCAACGCTCGACCAGACACTTGCAACAGCACATGATTCGATCCAGTCCGCCGCCACGGATGTCCAGAACGTCGTCAGGGCCGCGAGCGAGGATGCGCTAAAGACGGCTCGGTCAATCGCTTCGGAGATTGAGCAGGAACGCGCTCGGGCTGAAGCCGCGCAGGCCGAATTGCGCAAAGCCGCTCAACTCGCGATCGACGAAACCCGAGCGAATCTCGATCAACTGCTCTCGTCGCAAAAGGATGAGATCGCGCGCCGGACGGACGAGGTGATCAAGGAACGCACGCAGCTCGTCGAGCCGATGCTGCACAATTCGGCCGAGAAGGTTCTCCAGCATTTTGCACAGGAGATGGACCGGCAAGTGGCGCCGAAAATCTCCGATGCGCAGCGTGCGGCGGCGGACCTCACTAGCGCCACACAACAGGCCGGCCTCATTCGCGAGAATATCGCGCAGCAGGCGCGCGGCGCATCCGAACAGGCGATTCAGGAGACGATGGCGCGGCTGCGCGAGGAAACGGCGAGACTCCCGGCCGAAATCGAAGAAACGTCGCGACTGGTGCTGTCGAAGACGGCGCAGGAATTAGAGCAGAAAGCTTCCGAGACGCAGCATGAAACGTATGAGGCGCTGCTGAAAGCCTCGGATTGGTATACGAAGAAGGCGCACACGACGATGCAGTCGGCGCTGGAAAAGGCCGTGGACCAATCGACTTCCGCGCTGCGGGATCGGGCGGCGGAAATCTCAAGCCTCGCTGCTTCCGAGCTGGATCATCAGCGGCGAGCGTATGTAAATCATGCACAGGCGCAGATTGAAGAGACCGCCAAGGAAGTGATCGACCGCGAACGCGGGAAGCTCGCCGAGAATGCCGAGATCGCGTCGACTGGATTCGCGAATCGCGTCAATCAATTAACGGCCGATTCGTTCAAGGTATTCGAGGAATCGTCAAAGGCGGCGCTGGAGAAAGCGCGCTCGGATATGGAGTTCGTGCGCGAAGTCTCGTTCACGGAATACGAGAAAAAACTTGAAGAGCGGATCGCGCTTGGCGTCGACCAGGCGCGGACGCAGTTGCAATCGAAACTCGTGCCTCTGATGGAGGAATGGGACGCCGAACGCGAAGCCGAGAAGCGCGTCTGGATGGAGGCGCTTAAGAGGCAGACGGACGAGTCGATTGAACATTACAAGGGTCGCCTCGAGAATGCGTCAAATTCGTGGCTGCTCGCCTCCGCCGCAACGCTAGGCCAAAACTCGCAGGCGATGCTCGATACGCTCGCGAAGGCAGCCGAAAAGCGCATCCGTGAAACGTGCGCCGAGGTGCTTGCGGGCATGGGGGACACAATCAAAGATCGCTTGCTCGGAATTTCGACGCGATTCGGGCCGGACGATGACAACCTCGATAAACCGGGCGCCGCTGCGCCTTCGACTCCCCCGAAGAAGAAACCTTAGCCTGAGCAATCTCAATTCATGTTCATAACGTCTTTTAGTTACCTGATTTCGTGTAGGCCTGCCTGATTTTCGCTTCGCGCGCGGGCTCGGTATAATGTGCGTCATGTCCAATCAGTCTTACCTTAGCGTGTGGTGCAATGGCTTTTCCGAAGAGAGGATGATCGAGCGGTTCAGGGATTTTCTCGGCACAGTTCCCTTTTCAGCCACGAAACCTGGCTTTAGCTATCTGACGATTCGTGCGGTCGATCCCTCCGAATCTCCGATTTTCGAGCAGGATTTGCGCTCGGTTCCTCTCGATCCGGCAGGGATCATTGAACTTGTGAAGGATCATCTGCATTCCGATTGCGCTTATGAGGCGCAGGCGCACTGGGATTTATGGTCATTCGAGCCGGGAAACGGCGCAGGGTGGCGCAATGAACCACAAGCAGTTGACCTGATCTGCTATGGCGAGGACTACGACGGCGGCGCCTACGAGGAAAACGGCCACTTGCAGGCAAGCCTTGGCTTTGAGCACTTTTTTACGGGTCACGCAGGACTCCTGGGCATGCATCGCGGCGCTGTGGCCCCAGCGGAGAGCCCCGAAGAGGCGCGTTTTTTGGAAGCAATGGCCTGGCCCGAAAACCTGGAAAAGTACCAAGAGAAGACTCGCGACAACATCCGGCGCCTGATGGATTGGGTGCGCAGCATCGAAAAGGCGATCCCGGATGGCCGCGTGCGGCTATGGTCGGAAGGCGAGGACAATTTTGAGGCTCGTCTGGAAGAAATTCTCGCGGCACGTTAGGCTTTGCGCGTTAGCGCCGAGCGACGATTCGGAAAGCAAAATCGCGAAAGGTTCCGAACCCAAATGCCATGTTTCGCGTCTAAAGTGTGACCAATGAGTGCCGCTGCCGAGCCCGTGTCCGCCGCAGCCGCTGCCAAGCCTGAGCGCCAACCCTCCGGCTGGGAGCACATGCGCCCTCTTCTTCCCTACGTGTGGCGCTATAAGCGCATGATGGGCGTGGGCCTGCTCGCGCTGGCGATGACGGGCATCATTGGCGCAATTCCGCAACTCGTTCAAGGCATTATCGCCGACTCGCTGACCGGCCTTGCGCAACCGCTGACGACGCTTACCGGAACGGCACGCCATTTTCTTGGGCCGCTTCTTTCGCATTATGCGCCACTCAGCACGCGTGCGTTGGGCTTCTACTGCATCGTTATCGTCGTTGCGATGGCAGTGAAAGGTTTCTTCACTTTCTGGTCGCGCTGGATCCTGATCGGTATTTCGCGCGAAATCGAATACGACATTCGAAACGATCTGCTCGGCACTCTGATTTGCCAGGATCCGGAATTTTACGTTCGTAATCGCACCGGCGATCTGATGTCGCGCGCGACGAACGATCTGAATAATGTTCGCATGGTGCTCGGCCCCGGCATCATGTACACGGCGAATACGATCGCTACAGCCGTTATTTCGCTGTATTTCATGATTAAGCTTTCCAGTTCACTGACTATCTGGACGCTTATACCTGTGCCAATCGTCGTTCTTTCGGTTTATTACTTCGGCAGAATTATTCACGCCGCATCCGAGCGGATCCAGGCTGCATTGGGAACTCTTTCGACGCGCGCGCAGGAAAATCTTACGGGCGTTCGTGTTATTCGCGCTTACGCGCAGGAACAGCAGGAGATCGCTTCATTTGAAGAGGCAAATCGCGAATACGTGAATCGATATGTGAAGCTAATAGGCGCCTGGAGCCTGTTCTTCCCGGCGTTGACGGCAATGATCGGTGTAAGCGTTGTGATTTTGCTCGGCAAAGGCGGCGCTTCCGTAATGGCCGGCGCGATTTCGCTCGGCACGTTGTGGTCGTTTTATACGTTCTTAGGTCAGCTCACTTTTCCCATCATCGCGCTAGGCTGGGTGACAAATATCTTTCAGCGCGGCGCAGCATCGATGGGACGGCTGAACTACATTCTGAATGCTCGGCCGGGCATTCGCGATGAAGCCAATGTGGTCGCGTCCGCCAACGGACATCCGCATGCCCAAGCCGCTACAAAAGCGTCCGTTCCTGGCGAGATTCGCGGAGAAATCGAATTTCGGCATCTCACCTTCGCTTATCCGACCGCTCCCGACGATCCAGTGCTCATCGACATCAATCTCCACGTGCCTGCAGGCTCGACGCTCGCGATTGTCGGTGCGACAGGCAGCGGTAAATCCACGCTTGCGGCATTGGTTGCAAGATTATGGGAAGCGCCACCGGGAAGCGTGCTGATCGACGGCCGCTCCATTCGCGATTACCCGATTCAGCAGCTTCGCAGGTCAATCGGTTACGTCCCGCAAGATACGTTTCTTTTCAGCGAAACACTGCGCGAAAACATCGCGTTTGGCGTCCAAGAAGCGACGGACTCTCGCGTAACAGGAGCCGCCGGTATTGCTTGCATTGATGCGGACATCGAAGGATTCCCGCAGCGCTACGAAACCATGGTGGGTGAGCGCGGCATCACACTCTCGGGCGGGCAAAAGCAGCGCACGTCGCTCGCACGAGCGGTGATTCGCGACCCGCGCATTCTCATCCTTGACGATTCGCTTTCCAGCGTGGATACGGATACCGAAGAGCGCATTCTTCGCGCGCTGCGTGGCGTGATGCGGGAGCGCACCACGATTCTCGTTTCCCATCGCATCTCGACCGTACAGGCGGCCGACCAGATCATTCTTTTGCAGCAAGGGCGCATCATCGAGCGCGGCACGCACGAATCGCTGCTGGCGCAAGGCGGCGAATACGCCGAGCTGCACCAAAGACAATTGCTCGAAGAAGAGTTGGCACGCGAATGAGCGATTTCCGCGAAGAAGAGAAGCTCGGCAAGCTTTACGACTCGCGCCTGACGAAGCGCCTGATGAGGTATCTGCGCCCGTACAAATGGAAGGTCGTGTTTGCGGTTTCGTTGACGCTCGCCGTCGCGGGTGCGGACATTCTCGGCCCTAAACTCTTCGAGATCGGCATCGATCGCTACGTGGTGCCCGCCGCGAAGGGGGCTCTAGTGCACAGTGCGGCGGTGAGGGGTCTGCTGTGGGTGGTCGCGGCGTTTCTGGGAGCACTGGCTGCGAGCTTCGGGCTGCAATATCTGCAAGTGAGCGTGATGTCGTGGGTCGCGCAGGAAACGATGTACGACATGCGCAAAGAGATTTTTGGGCACTTGCAGCAATTGCCCATGAGCTTTTACGACCGGAGCCCCGTGGGCCGTCTTGTCACGCGCGCCACAACGGACGTTGACGCGCTGAATGACCTTTTTTCCTCGGGCATCGTGATGATGCTGAACGATTTCGTGATGCTCTTCGGGCTAGCCGGGTTCCTGATCTATTGGCACCCGCTGCTTGGATTGGTGACGCTATCGCCCTTGCCGCTGATGATTGTGCTGACGTATTTCTTTCGCAATCATGTGCGAGATGCGAACCGGAGCATCCGCACGGCCATCGCGCGTATTAACGCTTTCCTGCAAGAGCACATCAGTGGCATGGCGGTAGTGCAGCTGTTTAATCGCGAGAAGAAATCGCGCGAACAATTTGCGGCGTTGAACGAAATTTACATGGAGGCGTACAAAGACGCCATCGACGCCTTCTCATACTTCTATCCGGGCGTGGAATTTCTCAGCTTGTCGGGCATAGCGCTGGTTTATTGGGTCGGCGGGGCACGGACGATCAGCGGCACGATCGAGATCGGCGTGCTGCTCGCGTTCATGATGTACGCGCAACGCTTCTTCCGACCGATTCAGGACCTCAGCGAAAAATTCAATATATTGCAGGCAGCAATGGCCGCTTCGGAGCGCATTTTCACGCTGCTCGATGAGCCGCTCGTGATCGAATCGGCTGCCCAAGCGCGGGCATTGCCTGCGGTACGCGGCGGCATCGAGTTTCGCAACGTGTGGTTTGCGTATCGGGGCGGCGCGGAACCGAAGGAAGAAGATTGGGTGCTGCGCGATGTCTCGTTCAAAGCCGAACCCGGGCAGACGCTCGCAATCGTGGGTCACACGGGCGCGGGCAAGACGACGATCATTCAACTGCTGCTGCGTTTTTACGAAATTCAGCGCGGCCAAATCCTGATCGATGGCGTCGATATTCGCGAACTGGATGTGCAGGAACTGCGTAAATTGTTCGGCATTGTTCTGCAAGACCCCTTCCTCTTTACCGGCACACTCGAATCAAATGTGCGTCTCGGCACGGCGTCCGTGGATCGGGACGCTGCGGAGCGCGCGCTTCGCGAAGTCGGCCTCGGCTCATATCTCGATTCGCAGACGAAGGGTATGGAAACCGCTGTTACGGAGCGCGGCGGGACGCTTTCCGTGGGCCAGCGGCAGCTTGTGAGCTTCGCCCGCGCGCTCGCGCACGATCCAAAGCTGCTCATTCTGGACGAAGCGACGTCGAGCGTCGATACGAACACCGAAATTTTGATTCGGGAGGCACTCGATCGGCTGTTGCGCGGCCGTACCGCTGTTGTAATCGCCCACCGGTTAAGCACGATCCAGCACGCCAATCGCATTCTCGTATTCCACAAAGGCCGTCTGCGCGAGCAAGGTTCACATCAGGAACTGCTTGCGTTGCGCGGTATCTACTATCGTCTCTACCAGCTTCAATACAAGGAACAGGAACTGCGCTCGCTTCCCGATCCGCGAGGAGCGGTTTTCCCGCAGGCGCTTCCCGCAAATGATTAGGGCGGCATGAGCGCTCCCACAATTCTTCTTTCCGCCGGAGAAGCATCCAGCGACATGTACGCGGCACGGCTAGCGCGAGACTTGCGCGAACGGACCGGTGCGCGCATTTTCGGCATGGGCGGTCCGCGAATGGCTGAGGCCGGCGTCGAGCTGATCGCGGATTACCACGAAGTCGCAGTCGTTGGAATTGCAGAGGTGCTGCACAAGATTCCGTCAGTGGTCAGCGTGCAGAACCGGCTGGCACGGGAAGCTGTGCGACGCCAGGCCGATCTCGCGATTCTGGTCGATTCGCCGGGAACTCATCTTGGCGTGGCGCGGCGGCTGAAACCCAAGAAGATCCCGGTCGGCTATTTTATCGGGCCGCAGATTTGGGCCTGGCGCGCCGGGCGGGTGCGGATCGTTCGGCGTCGCGTGAAGAAGATGGTGGTGATCTTTCCCTTCGAAGAGAAGATTTATCGCGATGCGGGCGTTCCTGTGGAATTTGTGGGGCATCCACTGGTGGACGTCGTGAAAGCGTCGCTTACGCGTGAACAATTTGCTGCTAAGCACGGACTCGATCCGGCGAGGCCAATCGTCACGTTGTTGCCGGGCAGCCGCAAGAATGAAATTGCGCGGAATTATCCCGCGGTCGCTCAGGCGTGCGCGGCGCTGCTTCGCGGTGGAGGCAAATCCGCAGAGAGCCAGTTCGTTCTCGTTGCTGCGCATGGACTGGGCCCTGAGCTTTTTGCGTCGCATGAGCCGCCTGGGCTGCAAGTGCATCGAATTGAGGATTGCGCTTATGATGCGCTGGCGGCAGCCGATTGCGCCATTGTCGCCAGCGGCACGGCAACGATAGAGGCCGCGCTGCTCGGCGCGCCGATGGTGGTGGTATATCGCGTGTCGCCGCTTAGCGCGTTTTTGGCACGTCCGCTCATCCGGACGCAATTTTTCGCCATGCCCAATGTGATCGCGGGCAAACACGTGGTGCCGGAACTTATTCAAAGCGACTTCACGGCCGAAGCCGTGCGGAATGCCGCTCAACAGCTGATTGAATCGAGCGACGCTCGATCTGAAATGCGGGCGCGATTGGCCGCGGTGAGTTCGCGGCTTGGCCCGGGCGGTGCCATTGAGCGGGCGGCGGATGCGTTTGCAGCGATGCTGCAGGGCTAGTACGCGGGCAACGGAAAGCGTTAGTCTGGTATCTTAGAAATGCAGGCGGAAACCCCCTTTAGAGAGGCCTCCTTGTTGCGCAGACTATGCATGTTAATCGTGCCCCTGGCTCTCGTGTTCCTTGCGGCTGCCCACGTCTCGGCGCAGCAACGCAGTTTTCCGCTTCGTGCGACAAACTACAACGTGGAGGCGATCCTCCATCCTGAGAATCAGACGATCCAGGCCGAAGCGAAGGTCGATTTTGTCGCTTCGCAGGTGTCGCGCACGCTGGTCGTGGAGTTGCATCCCGACCTGGTTATCTCGTCCGTGAAGAGTTCGACTGGGCAGGCGCTCACGTTTGCGCGCGATAACAATTCGCCGCTGTTGGTGAGTGTGGAACTGCTCGAAGCGGCTGTTCCGGGGAAGCCGGTTTCGGTTACGTTTGATTACGATGGCCCGATTTCGAGCTTGGAGGACAGCCCCACGCCGGGGATGCGTTTCGGGTCGATTGACAAGACTTCCGCATATCTCTTACTGCCGGCGCGCTGGTTTCCGCTGACGAATTATCCGTCGAATCGCTATACGGGGACGTTCAAATTAATTGTGCCTGATACGTTCCAGGTTGCCGGCACCGGCAAAGCCGATCCGCCCGCAGCGATGGCCCCGATGCCTGGCAGCAATGCGACCGGTGGGCAACTCTCGTACGTTTTCCACTGCGATACGCCTGCGCCGGTCGGTTCATTTGTGGCGGGGCCGCTGCAACTGACAAATGCTCCGGTCGAAGGCTATCAATTCGCCGTTTACACGCCGCAGGCGCAGGCAGCTACGGCGAATACCTATGCGCAGGCGACCGGCCGAATCATGGATTTTTATACGGAGACGTTTGGCGCGCTCCCGAACGCGCAAAGCAACAATTTGACTATCGCGCAGATGCCGGATGGCACACTGGATGGATATTCCGCGCCGGGCTTGCTGCTCGTCAGCGCACGTTCGTGGTCTACCGCAAAGCCGAACGAAGGCTTGCTCGCGCAACTTGCGGCGGGCCAATGGTGGGGAAACCAAGTTTTGCCTACGACTCCGACCGATGTTTGGGTAACCGACGGACTTGCCCGCTACGCACAGGCGATGTATGCCGAGCAGTCGGATGGCGTCGCTGGACTGCACAACGCGTTGCAGGAGTTCGCCGTGGGAGCGCTGATGTATGAGAGCGTCACGCCCGTTGCCGAAGTCCAGAGTCTCGGCTCCTATTCGGACCAATACCGTTCGATCGTGGAAGACAAAGGCGCGATGGTCTTTCATATGTTGCGCACCCAGCTCGGCGACGACCAGTTTGATGCGCTGCTCAAGGAGTTTTATCAGCAGCACGCGGGTAAGACCGCTTCGATCAACGATTTCGAGCAGCTCGCGAGCAACCATATTCCACAGCAGACGAATCCGGAAGATCCGCCGGTCAACCTGACATCGTTCTTTTCGCAATGGCTAAACTCGACGGGCGTGCCGGAATTCAGTCTCGATTACGTGGTTTATCGCACGCCAAAGGGTTTCCAGGTGATCGGCAAGATAAAGCAGGGCATGGATACATTCCGCATGCCGGTGGAAGTGCGCGTAGAAACGGAAGGAAATCCGGTCACGAAGAAGACGCTCGTCACCGGTACGAGCTCGAATTTCATCGTGGAGACGTTCGGTCGCCCGAAGCCGAATGGCATCACGATCGATCCGGATAATAATCTGCTGAAGTCGAGTCCCCACCTTCGCGTGCTTGCGCTCGTGGCGCGCGGCGAGGCAATGGCGTCCGTGGGCAAATACTACGAGGCGATTCAGGAATATCAGCGCGCGCTTGATGTGCAGCCGACCAATTCGCTCGCGCATTTCCGCATGGCTGAGGCGATGTTCTACCAGAAAAATTACAATTCGGCAGCGAACGAATTTCGCGCGGCCATTGGCGGCGATTTGGATCCGAAATGGGTCGAAGTCTGGAGCCACATCTACATGGGCAAGATCTATGACCTGCTCGGCCAGCGCGAACGTGCCGTGAACGAATACAGCCTCGCGCAGCACTTGAAAGACGATACTGCCGGCGCTCAAGAAGAAGCGCAGATGTACATCAAGAAGGCCTACAATCCGAATCAGCCGGGCGGCGAGGCAACCCAAAGCACTACGGCCACACCCGCTGCACCGGCGGCAAGCAGTTCCAATGGAACGTCGTCTTCGAGCGGCGAGCCTAGCCTAAAGCGCCGCACCGACGACCAGTAATTATTTACTTAGCGCCTTAAATACACTTTGAAATGCGGCGAGTGCCTGTTCATCAAAAAGCACAAAATAGATCTTCTGAACGGACGTTTTTCCTTCCAGGTGCCGCTTGGTTTCGTGCAGCATGATTTCCGCGCATTCCTTGATCGGAAATCCGGCGATCCCTGTGCCTACCGCGGGGAAAGCGATTGTCTTAAGTTCGTTTTGCGCTGCGATTCGGAGTGCATGAGCGGCGGAACTGCGCAAGGTGAGAGCCGTCGTGCGCCCTCCAAGTTCCATGCTGGCGGCATGGATCACATGCCGCGCCTTTAACTTCCCTCCTGTGGTAATCGCTGCACCGCCAAGAGGAATCGTGCCGATCGCGTCGCACTCTTTCTGAATCGCGGGGCCGCCTTTGCGCCGGATCGCGCCCGCCACGCCGGCGCCAAGTTGCAGATCGTTGTTCGCCGCATTAACGATGGCGTCCACGTCCATTTCCGTTAGATCGCCCTGCAATATCTGGATGTGATCGG